>Ga0123357_10007340_pt1 | contig 13611 bp, 18 predicted proteins | sample TergutEmb28metaG_FD_89873 | JGI IMG/M metagenome (GOLD analysis project Ga0123357, IMG submission 89873) | Embiratermes neotenicus P4 segment gut microbial communities from Petit-Saut dam, French Guiana - Emb289 P4 | ecosystem: Host-associated > Arthropoda: Insects > Digestive system > Gut ... | reverse complement strand
TACCGATCCGCTCAAATACAAGCTGTCATTTACCTTCCCGACTGACATGACCGGCTACAGCTCAGTGGAGGTTCGTGACGTCATGCCAGCAGGACTGAGTCTTGCCAGTACTCCTCCTGATAATGTCGTAGTCAAGATTGGTTCGACACAAGTCTACAGCGGCGCTCAGTCAGGAACTGTCGCCAGCTATACCTTTGACAGCAAAGATATAGACTTGACCACTCTGGCAGGCAAGAGTGTTGATATGTATGTCACAGCCTCTATCACCAAGGCTGGAAGTCCACTCGCATACCCAACCACGATTACTAACACCGGCCAGCTCGTCATCAATAACAACCCCGGACCGGGAGGACCAGGCCCGGTAGATACCGATGGACCAGATGTTACTAACACTGGACGTATCTATGGCACGCTCTATAACGATGCAAACTATAATGGCGTCATGGATGCTGGTGAGGCTGGTATTCCAGGACAGCTCGTTAAACTCTCCGATGGTCAGAGCACTACGACCGATGCCGGCGGTAACTACTACTTTGACGTGGCGGAAGGCACTTACACGGTCACCTTCCCGTCGCTGGCCAATGGTATGGGGCGCACGAGTGCTCCCACTACCGGTACAGTTCCCAATGTCGTTATAGCCATGGGGGATAGCGCCACTCAGGCTAAGCGGCTCGACAGTGGCTATGGGACGCCTGCCTCTATCGAGGATCTTAAAGACAGCTTCTCTAAGACCGTCGATGATGGAACAGGCGCTTACGTGAGCGCTGTGACCGTCACAGACGCCAGAACGCCGCTTAACTACAAGCTATCCTTCACGTTTCCGGCAGACATGGCTGGCTATGCCTCGGTAGAGGTTAAAGACGTCATGAACGCCGGTCTGGAGCTTGATGACAGCCGCAATCCTGATGTTGTTGTCAAGCTGGGCGGAACTATTCTGTCGAGCACTCGGCAGTCAGGCACTGAGGCCAGCTATGTCTTTGATGGCGCCACTACCGATCTGTTCGCTCTGGCTGGTAAGACCGTTGACATGTACATCAACGCGCGCCTGGCCAAAGTCAATGGAGAGTATCTGACCGATATCACCAATACGGGGCGCCTTGTTGTCAACGACAACCCCGGCCCTGGTGGTCGTCTTGGTCCTGCCGACACCGACGGGCCTGCAGTCACTGACGCCTGCGTAATAAAGGGCACGCTGTTTAACGACCTTAACGATAACGGGATAATCGACGCTGACGAAACGGGTCGTTACGCGGGCAAGACAGTCAAGCTCTTTGTGGTTACTTCAACTGCCTCTGCTCCGGCTCCGGCGCTTGCGGTGATCCAGGTCGCCGCTCTGCCTGCCTCTGCCTCTGCAGCTCAGGTTGCCACGACACAAACTGACGCTGATGGCAACTATAGCTTCCAGGAGGCTCCTGGTACCTACTTCGTGGTCTTCCCGGATCTTAAGCCGCTGGTCTTTACCAACAACTCTCTGGGTCAGTCGGTAAATATCCTGGTGAGCTATGAGAGCCTGAAGAGCCAGATACAGGTAGTCGATCAGGGCTACCGGATGCCTGCTGCTCCTGCTACAACGCCTGTTACGCCGCCTGCAACAAAGCGCACGGGTGGCGCAGTGATGTCTTCGCCGGGCTCTGCAGCTACGCGCGCAGCTACGCGTACGTCGGGTCTGCCTAAGACCGGGGACGTACTTCGCGCTCTTATCCCGCTGGCTGGGCTGGCGATCGCGCTGTTCCTCATCTGGCTGCTTGTCTGGCGCAAGCGCACGGATAAGAAGGATGAAGAGGGGCAGGTGAACCCGGTATAACTTCTCCGTTAGAGTATGGGAGCAGGCAGCTCTCAATTGAGCTGCCCCTCCGGTTTCCAAAGCGCTATCGGATTATCCTGGGAACTATTTTGTGCAAAAGCTCACGTGGGCTTTGATGAATGGAAGTGAGAAGACAAAATGAAAACAACACAAAAGGGAGGACTTCATATTATGATGACCAACAAGAAAACTATCGTATCGATTATCTTAAGTGTCGCGTTAGCGCTGGTGCTTGCACTTGGCGCGTTGAGCCTGGGCGGATGCAGTCTGGGCAAGAAACAGCCCACCTCAACAGACACGACGACTACCCAAACTGAGAGCAAGAACAAGCCTATCACGCTTGAGACCTCAGCGACGGTTCATGTAGATATTCCGGCTGACCAGTAAGTAAGACTAGGCCATGTTTCTTCAGGGCGCATTGTGCGGGAGCACACAGCGCACAATTTGGTGATTAGAGGCGTTCCCCCTTGCCTCTTTTCATACCTCGGGCAAAGAGCAGACTTTCCGCTCTGAGAAATCTGCTCTTGCCCGGGACTCCAAGGGGGAGATTATATAGTTTTTCAAAATCGATCTTTGAAATCTTACTGACACGGGCGGTCATTAAGTGTAGAATAATAGGTTGATGGGCCATGTCTTATACCAAAAGGTGATGGTCAAAGGATTGGATGATGGTTGGTACCGTGCAGAACGATTCGATAATTCTACAGTGGATTGATGGCAGATTGATCGTCAAGATACTACTTATATGCGCAGCAGTGCTGCTGCTTTTTCTGGGGCTTGCCAGCAAGGCTGGCGCAGCTCCTGATGGCATTATCTCGCAACTTACTGCTGTGACGACGTCTTCTGAGGCGACACCCAACGCTCCTGCGGGGGTTAAGACAACGAGCGGGCTATCCATGTCTGATGATCCGATCACTTATGATGATGCCAGTTGCTCGATTTGCCATTCTAATAATGTGCAACTTGAACATCAGCAGTCCACTGGTTGTGCCTTATGTCACACTGACCCCGATTACACGAAGGACATCCCTGCGGTTGATATCTCTGGTTCAGCAGGAAAAGAGAGCTGTGGGGTCAATGTTGCGGCCTGCCACGGGCCAGGTGGCGAGCAGGCGTGGCACGGTTCTGGAGATAAAAATGACTTGGCAGTTCAGGCGATGAATGATGGTCATGCGGTCGAGGAGATGGATTCCTCCTCTCTCCCGATTAGTCCAATGAACCCTCAAACAAGCTGCGGCGGTTATAATGATGCGAACGGCCCAACATGTCATAGCACGAATTCCGGGCAGTCGGAATTCTACTTTGGGTCGCTTGATTTGGCGGCGGCACATGCCGACTACAGCAATGCGGTTAATAAAAGACTGAACCATGATGGAACAACTCCTTCTTCAGCTATCACAGCCTCCGCGAGTGCTTGTGGCATCTGCCACGATAAGGATTCTCCTCGGAATAATGATAAGCTGAAGCCAGCTATCGGCGCGAAGTATGATGCTGCTGTCGAGAGCGAGACCCCACTCACCTGTCTTTCCTGTCATGATGGTACAAACGGCACCTATGTGACTTCGGCTGACTACTATCCGACGGAGCTCCAGGATTTGGTCGGAGACACGTCCCTTTGTTACAAAGTGAATGCCAGTCTGCTTGTTGCTGCGATGTCAGCGCCTGTGGCGTCAGCGCCATCATCGCTCGCGCCCATCACCGATTTGCCAACCTCTCCTGAGACTACGGCATCGGCGACTGCGCAAATGAACACGCTTCTGGGCCAACTCAGCCCTGATCTTCGGGCGCAGTTGAGCGGGGTAGCGGGTCCGCAGCAGCAGCTTTCAGCGGGCACGCTCTCTTCGGGCGGCGCTGGTATTCCGGCTTCGGCGTTACCGGTAACGACGATCGCACGCATGATGCTCTTTAAGTAAAGCAGTTCAACAGAAGACGACGTCCTCACGAGTGCTCCGAGATTCCGGAGCACTCGTTGCTTAAGGTGTGCCCGGCATGGGCGTCAGCTCAGCGACGGGGCGCCGTAACTGATAGATACGCCCGGACGCGTGGTGTTGACGAACAGTCGCTCTTCTAGTAATGTAGTACGTCGCGACTTTATTTTCAGGGAACGCATGGTGCTGCATGTGAGTTGTCCCCGGGAAGCAGGCGGCCACCTTGGGGCGAACCAGACAGGTTCCCACCAACTGTCCGCCACCGGTAATGGATCGTAAACTGAACGCGAAGGGAAGCCGAGCTTTGCCTACCATCAACCAACTGGTCCGCAAGGGCCGCACAGCTGTTGCTGAAAAGAAGAAGAACCCGGCGCTGAAGGGCAACCCTCAGCTGCGGGGCGTTTGCACGCGTGTCTACACCACCACGCCGAAGAAACCGAACTCGGCGTTGCGTAAGGTCTGCCGTGTGCGCCTGAGCAACGGCATCGAGGTCACCGCTTATATCCCGGGCATCGGCCACAATCTGCAGGAGCACTCCATCGTGTTGGTGCGCGGCGGTCGTGTGCGCGACTTGCCTGGTGTGCGTTACAAGGTAGTCCGCGGCGCGCTTGACGCCGCCAGTGTAGCCGACCGCAGTCAGGGCCGCAGCCGTTACGGCGCGAAGAAGTCCTGAACCTGTCCGGCACATACGTTGAAGTTTTGAAAGGATCAAGTCTATGCCCAGACGTGCAGCAGCGCAACGACGTGAGATAAAGCCAGACGCGCGCTATAACAATCGCTTGGTCACTCAACTGATCAATAAGATTCTGTGGAGCGGCAAGAAATCTACGGCCGAAAGCATCGTGTATGGCGCTTTTGACCTCATTGAAGAGAAGACCGGCTCAGATCCCCTGGCGACCTTTAAGACCGCCATGGAAAACGTCAAGCCGCAGATCGAGGTACGCCCCAAGCGCGTTGGTGGCGCGACCTATCAGGTCCCGGTCGAGGTTAACGCTCGCCGGTCCACCACGCTCGCGATCCGCTGGATCGTCGGCTTCTCGCGCTCTCGCAAAGAAAAGACAATGAAGGAGCGCCTTGCCGCAGAGATTATGGATGCCGCCAATGAAACGGGCTCCTCAATCAAACGCCGCGAGGACCTCTTTAAGATGGCCGAAGCCAACCGTGCGTTCTCGCACTATCGCTGGTAGCGGTCACGTTCAGGAGTTTTTCTCTCATGGCTGTTAAGCAATATTCACTTGATAAGACCCGCAACATCGGGATCATGGCTCATATCGACGCGGGCAAGACCACGACGACCGAGCGCATCCTGTATTACACGGGTCGCACTCACAAGATCGGCGAGGTGCACGAGGGCGCGGCGGTCATGGATTGGATGGAGCAGGAACAGGAGCGCGGCATCACGATCACGAGCGCCGCGACGACGTGTTTTTGGAAGGACCATCGCATCCAGATCATCGACACTCCGGGTCATGTTGACTTCACGGTCGAAGTCGAGCGCTCACTGCGCGTGCTTGACGGCGCGGTCGCGGTGTTTTGCGCGGTATCCGGCGTCGAGCCGCAGTCAGAGACGGTCTGGCGTCAGGCTGAGACCTATCATGTGCCCCGCATTGCCTACGTCAACAAGATGGATCGTACGGGCGCGGACTTCAATCACGTGGTAGACATGATCCGCGACCGCCTGAGCGCGATTCCGGTCCCGATTCAGATGCCGATTGGCGCCGAGGATAACTTCACGGGCATCATCGACCTGATCGAGATGAACCAGATCAAGTTCCATGCGGAGGATATGAACGCTCATCCCACGATCGAAGAGATCCCCGCAGACTATCTGGAAGCAGCCCAGGCGGCGCGCCACGATATGATCGAGGCGATCGCCGACGTCGATGAGGATGTCATGGTTAAGTTCCTCGAAGACGAGGAGATTACGATTGCAGAGATCAAGGCCGGGCTGCGCAAAGGCACGGTCAGCTGCGAATTCAATCCGGTAATCTGCGGCTCTTCATTTAAGAACAAAGGCGTTCAGCAGATGCTTGACGCGGTCATCGACTTCCTGCCAAGCCCGCTCGACATCCCGCCCATCAAGGGCGTCGCTCTCAAAACGGACGAAGAAGTGACGCGTCCGGCTGACCCCAAGGGCCCGTTTGCGGCGCTCGCTTTCAAGATTATGACCGATCCCTTTGTGGGCAAGCTTACCTACTTCCGCGTCTATTCCGGCACCTTGGCGAGCGGCTCTTACATCTATAACAGTACCAAGGACAATAAAGAGCGCATCGGGCGCCTGCTCCAGATGCACGCGAACAGCCGTGAGGACGTAGGTAGCGTCAGCGCGGGCGACATCGTCGCAGCGGTCGGCCTGAAGAACACCTCAACAGGCGACACGCTCTGTGACGAGAAGAACCCCATCGCGCTTGAGTCGATGGTGTTCCCCGACCCGGTCATCGACATTGCTATTGAACCCAAGACCAAGGCTGAGCAGGACAAGCTCGCCAATGGCCTGGCAAAGCTGGCTGAGGAGGATCCGACGTTCCAGGTCCACACCGACCAGGAGACCGGCCAGACCATCATCGCTGGCATGGGCGAGCTGCATCTGGAGGTCATCGTCGACCGCCTGGTGCGTGAGTTCAAGGTCGAGGCCAACGTGGGCAAGCCGCAGGTCGCATATCGCGAGACCGCGGGCAAGCGCGTTGACAACGTTGATACGAAGTTCGCGCGCCAGACTGGCGGCCATGGCCAGTACGGCCATGTGGTCATCAACCTGATCCCCCAGGAGCCGGGCGAGGGCTACGTCTTTGACAATAAGATCGTGGGCGGCGCGGTGCCAAAAGAATACATCCCCGCAGTCGACAAGGGCATCAAAGAGGCTCTGGGCAGCGGCGTGCTGGCCGGCTATCCGGTGGTTGACGTGAAAGTTGAGCTGGTCGACGGCTCTTATCACGAGGTTGACAGCTCCGAGATGGCGTTTAAGATCGTCGGCTCAATGGCTATCAAAGAGGCCCTGCGCAAGGCAAGCCCGATTTTGCTTGAGCCAGTCATGGACGTCGAGGTCGTGACCCCCGAAGAGTTCATGGGTGACGTGATGGGCGATCTGTCCAGCCGTCGCGGCCATATCGATGGCATGGAGGCGCGCGGTTCGGCTCAGGTTGTGCGCGCAAAGGTGCCGCTGTCCGAGATGTTTGGTTATTCCACTGACCTGCGCAGTAAAACGCAGGGGCGTGCTGTCTATTCGATGCACTTCAAGGCTTACGAGCAGGTGCCGAAGTCGGTCGCAGAAGAGATCGCGGCCAAATCCGGTGTCTCGGCGTAAGACGAGGATGCGCACATTTTAACGAAAGGAACTGAAGTGCCCGGTCAAAAAATAAGGATTCGCCTGAAGGGTTATGACCACGAAGTGGTCGATCAGTCCACCGCGAAGATCGTTGAGGTCGCTCTGCGTACCGGCGCCAAAGTCGTTGGTCCGGTGCCGCTGCCCACCTCGCGCAACCTGTATTGCGTGATTCGTTCGCCGCACAAGGACAAGGACAGCCGCGAGCAGTTTGAGATCCGCACGCATAAGCGTCTGATCGACATCATCGACGCAACGCCAAAAACTGCTGACTCGCTGGGTCGTCTTGACCTTCCTGCTGGCGTCGAGATCGAGATCAAGGCGTAAGGAGGAGAGCGCGATGACAACTATCTTAGGAAAGAAATTGGGCATGACCCAGGTCTGGACCGAAGACGGGAACCTTCTTCCGGTAACCGTCATCGAGGCCGGTCCCTGCACGGTCGTCCAGGTTAAGTCGCAAGCAGGCGCCGATGGCTATGATGCCATCCAGATCGGCTTTGGCGAGCTTGCAGAAAACAAGGTCAACAGCCCCGCGGCTGGCCATTTTGCCAAGGCAAAGGTCGAGCCGCTTCGTCATCTGGCCGAGGTCCGCCTGGACGCGGAACCTGACTATAAGCCAGGCGACACGATCACCGTCGATGTGCTGGCCGAGGCTACCCAGGTCAATATCAGTGGCGTCAGCAAGGGTAAGGGTTTTGCCGGCGTACACAAGCGTCACGGCTTTGGCATGGGTCCGAGCGGTCACGGCTCTCATCTTCATCGTGCCCCGGGCTCGGTAGGCCAGGCCTCGACGCCCTCGCGGGTATTTAAAGGCAAGAAGCTTCCGGGTCACATGGGAACCGACAAGGTGACCGTGCTTAATCTGAAAGTAGTTAAAGTTGACGCTGAGCAGAATCTGCTGCTTGTCAAAGGCGCGGTGCCGGGAGGCAAAGGCGCGCTGTTGACGATCACGGCGGATAAGTAGAGTAAAGGACGCAGGAACAACCATGGCAACTTTGAAGATAAAAGATTTCAGCGGTGGCGCTGCGGGGACGGTGAAAGCAGCTGACGCAGTTTTTGCTATCGAGCCCAACACCTTTGCTCTGCACCAGGTGGTTCGCAGCCAGCTCGCCGGCGCGCGTGCGGGTACGCACAGCACCAAAACCCGCGGCATGGTACGCGGCGGCGGCAAGAAACCCTGGCGTCAGAAGGGCACCGGTCGTGCCCGTCAGGGTACGATACGGGCGCCCCAGTGGAAGGGCGGCGGCGTGGTCTTCGGGCCGCATCCGCGCAGCTACGCCTTCCCCGTGAACAACAAGGTCGTCAAGCTGGCGATGCGCAGCGCGCTTTCCGCCAAGCTTGCTGAAGGCGCACTGACGGTTGTCGATGACTTCGCTTTCAAAGCGCCCTCGACCAAGGCAGCTGCCGCAGGCATCAAAGCCCTCGGTCTGAGCGATAAGAAAGTGACGGTTGTGGTGGGCAGCGAGGACGACAACGCCTACTTAAGCTTCCGCAATCTGCCCTGGGTGCGTCCGCTCTTTGCCTTTGAGGTCAATGCCTATGACCTCGTGGACAACGGCGCGCTCGTCATCGCCAAGGAAGCCCTCGGCTTTATTGAGGAGGTGCTGGCCTAATGCTGGATGCGCGTCAGATCATCATCAAACCGATCATCTCGGAAAAAGCTTTCGACTTGCAGTCAGAGCAGAACAAGTACACGTTCAAAGTGCACAAGGATGCGACCAAGCCGCAGATATCGGCTGCTGTCGAAGAAATCTTTGATGTGACCGTCACGAAAGTTAATACGCTCAACGTGACCGGCAAGCCGCGCCGCGTACGCTACCAGAAGGGCAAGACGCCCGACTGGAAAAAAGCGATCGTCACGCTCGTCGCCGGTGACTCGATAGAGATCTACCCGAGTTAAGGTTAAGGAGTTAACTGTTCATGGGAATCAAGAAGTATAAGCCGACTTCACCCGGGCGCCGCGGTATGTCGGTCTCCGACTTTGCGGAGATCACCTCGACTACGCCCGAAAAGTCGCTGCTCGCCCCGTTGCCCAAGCAGGCAGGGCGCAACAACAACGGTCGCATCACGGTGCGCCACCAGGGCGGCGGCCACAAGCGGCGCTACCGTATCATCGACTTCAAGCGCAACAAGGACGCCGTTCCGGCCAAGGTCGCGACCATCGAGTACGATCCCAACCGCTCGGCTCGCATAGCGCTGCTGCATTATGCCGATGGCGAGAAGCGCTACATCCTGGCCCCGAAGGGCCTGGAGGTTGGCCAGAAGATCGAGAGTGGTCCTGCCGCCGACATTCGCCCCGGCAACGCACTGCCGTTGGCAAACATCCCCGTTGGTACCGTGGTGCACGCCGTCGAGATGACGCCGGGCAAGGGCGCGGCACTGGCGCGCAGCGCCGGCACCTCGATCCAGCTCATGGGCAAGGAGGGCAAGTACGCCATCCTGCGTATGCCTTCATCTGAAATGCGTCGCGTGCTCATTGCCTGTCGCGCTACGGTTGGCGAGGTCGGCAACTCCGATCACAGCAACATCACGATCGGCAAGGCTGGCCGCAAGCGTCACATGGGCGTGCGTCCGACTGTTCGCGGTACGGTCATGAACCCGGTCGACCACCCGCATGGCGGCGGCGAAGGGCGCAACAAGAGCGCTGGCCGTCACCCGGTCACCCCGTGGGGCGTCCCGACCAAGGGCCACCGCACGCGCAAGAAGAACAAAGCAAGCAACCGTCTGATCATCAGACGCCGTAAGAAGTAAGCGAAAGGAGATTAGTTCGTGAGCAGAAGTCTCAAAAAAGGACCCTACGTCGAAGCCCGACTCCTTTCGCGTGTTCAGGCGATGAACGAGTCGCAGACCAAGAACGTCGTCAAGACCTGGTCTCGCTCCTCGACGATTTTCCCCGAGATGGTCGGTCACACGATCGCCATCCATGACGGGCGCAAGCACGTGCCGGTCTATATCACCGAGTCAATGGTCGGTCACAAGTTGGGTGAGTTTGCTCCCACGCGTACCTTCCGTGGTCACTCCGGCGACAGGAAGGGGAAGTAGCATGCAGTATAGAGCTACCGCTCGCTTCCAGCGCATTGCGCCGCGCAAGGCGCGCCTGGTCATCGACCTGATCAGGGGCAAGTCGCTTGCTGACGCGAAGGCCATTTTGGCCTTCAGCCCTCGCGCCGCTTCAGAGACGGTCGAGAAGTTGCTGAACAGCGCCGTTGCCAACGCGACCCAGGCCGACGATAAACTCAACACCGGCAAGCTGTATGTTGCAGAGTGCTTTGTGGACGAAGGCCCAACCCTTAAGCGCTTCCGTGCCGGAAGCAAGGGCATGGCCGATCCTATCAAGAAGCGCAGCTGCCACATCACGCTTGTCTTAGACGATGGAAAGGAGGCGTAAGTAAGCATGGGTCAGAAAGTAATGCCTACCGGCTTTCGCCTGGACGTCATCGAACCGCACCGTAGTCGCTGGTTCGGCGGCAAAGACTACGCAAAGCTTTTGGCAAACGACATCAAGCTGCGGAGCTTCCTGGACAAACGTCTGGAACGCGCCGGCGTTGCCAATGTAATCATTGAGCGCAAGGGCGAGAAGACCGAGATCGAGATCTGGACGTCACGTCCGGGCATCGTCATCGGCAAAAAGGGTTCTGAAGTTGACGTGCTGCGCGGCGAACTGGAGAAGATCGCCGAAGGCCCGGTCGATGTCAAGATAGTCGAGATCGTACGCCCCGAGCTGGACGCCAACCTGGTTGCCCAGTCCATCGCCGACCAGCTGGTTGGCCGCGTGGCCTTCCGCCGCGCGATGCGCAAGGCGGTCAGCGCCGCGATGAAGAGCGGCGCGCTTGGCATCCGCATCCAGTGCTCCGGCCGCCTGGGCGGCGCGGAGATGTCGCGGCGCGAGTGGTACCGCGAAGGCCGTGTGCCGCTGCATACCCTGCGCGCCAAGATCGACTATGGATTCACTCAGGCTCATACGACGATGGGCGTTATCGGCATCAAGGTATGGCTGTATCACGGCGAGGCTCTTCCGGGCATGCCGTTGCCGCAGCCGGCCATCGAAGGCCGCCGTGCCCCACGCCCGAACCGTCGCGGCGATCACCGCGGTGATCGGGGCGACCGAGGCAATCGTGGCGGGAGGAGAGAATAGATGTTAGCTCCCAAACGTGTAAAACACCGTAAGGTGCAGCGTGGCTCGATGAAGGGCCAGGCAAAAGGTGGCACCAAGCTGAACTTTGGCGATTACGGCCTGGTTGCGTTGCAGGCGGCCTGGATCACGAACCGCCAGATCGAAGCGGCCCGTGTCGCGATGACCCGTTATATGAAGCGTGGCGGTCGTGTCTGGATCAATATTTTCCCGGACAAACCCATCACGAAGAAACCGGCAGAAACCCGCATGGGATCAGGCAAAGGCAATCCAGAAGAGTGGGTCGCCGTGGTTAAGCCCGGTCGTGTCATGTTCGAGATCGCCGACGTGTCAGAAGAAACAGCCCGCGAGGCACTGCGCCTGGCCAGCCACAAGCTGCCCATCAAGGTGAAGTTCATCACTCGCGCAGATCAGGAAGCCGCTGAAGCCGCTGAGAAAACTGCCGCGCCTGCAGCGACCAAGAAACCAGTGAGGGAGGAAGCCGCATGAAAGCTACAGACGTCCATGCCCTCAAAGACGAGGAATTAACAGAAGAACTGAAGAACAGCCGCACAGAGCTGTTCAATCTGCGTTTCCGTCTGGCGACCGGGCAACTTGAGGATACCTCGAAGATTCCGGCCGTGAAAAAAGATATCGCACGCCTCTGCACCGAGCTGCGTGCTCGTGAGCGCGATACGGCTGCGCAGGCCGCGGCCGCAGAATAGGTGAGGAGTGCTGATGACTGCTACAGAAACAAGAAACAACCGCAAGGTCCGCCACGGCGTCGTGGTATCGAAGTCGGGCGACAAGACCTGCGTGGTAAAGATCGAGGAGCGTAAGCGCCACGCGCTGTACGGCAAAATGATCACGACGAGCAAGAAGCTCCATGCGCACGACGAGGCCAACGAGGCCGGCGTGGGCGACAAGGTCACCGTCATGGAGACCCGCCCGCTGTCAAAGTTGAAGCACTGGCGCCTGCTCGAGATCGTCGAGAAGGCTCGTTAAAGGTAGACGAGTCGGATTTTATTGGAGATTGTGCGATGATTCAAGCAGAAACCAGGCTGAAAGTAGCCGACAACAGCGGCGCGCGCAAGCTGGCGTGCATCAAAGTGCTGGGTGGCTCAAAGCGCCGTTATGCCTATGTGGGCGACGTCATCGTCTGCTCGGTGAAAGAGGCGCTGCCCAACGGTAATGTGAAAAAGGGCGAGGTCGTCAGAGCGATCGTAGTGCGTACCGTCAAAGAGGTGCACCGCAAGGACGGGAGCTATATTCGCTTTGATGAAAACGCTGCTGTCGTTATCGACGAGCAGGGTAATCCGCGCGGGACGCGAATCTTTGGACCAGTGGCGCGCGAACTGCGCGACCGCAAGTACATGAAGATTGTCTCTCTGGCGCCGGAAGTGCTGTAAGGACAGGATATGAAATTTAACGTAAGAAAAGATGACAAAGTCGCGGTGATTGCCGGTAAGGACAAAGGCAAGCAGGGCCGTGTGCTCTCAGTCAATCCCTCCAGCCAGCGCGTACTGGTCGAGCGTGTCAATATCGCGAAAAAGGCATTGCGTCCCAAAAACGAACAGCAGCAGGGCGGCATCATCGAGATCGAGGCCCCGCTGCACGTGAGCAACGTCATGCTGATCTGCCCGTCGTGCAACAAGCCGACGCGCACCGGCAATAAGCGCTCAAAAGAGGGCAAGCGCATCCGCGTGTGCAAGAAATGCGGGAAAGATATCGACTAGTCAGTTGATGCGCGACGGCGTCCGGACTGGCCAGGTTGGCAGGACGGACGGGTCGCAACAGGGCTTGCCTGCACAGGCGCAGGCAAGTGCGAGGGTCAGAAATCCTCGCTTAAACCTCCAAAAGGAAAGGTAGAACAAGAAATGGCGCCAAAAAAGAAAGCAGCGAAGAAGAGCACCGAGGGCATGCCCCGGCTGCGCGCGCTCTACCTCGAAGAGGTGGCGGGCAAAGTCGAGGAGCAGCTGGGCATCACCAATGTCATGGAGATCCCGCGCCTGGAAAAGATCGTCGTGAACATGGGTGTGGGCGCGGCAGTGGCCGACGCCAAGCAGCTCGACGCGGCGGTACGTGACCTGCGCACCATCACCGGCCAGCAGCCGATGATCACCCGCGCGCGCCGCTCCATCGCGAACTTCAAGCTGCGCGAGGGTATGGCGATCGGCGCGAAGGTCACCCTGCGCGGCGATCGTATGTGGGAGTTCTTCGATCGCCTGATCGCGACCGCGATCCCGCGTATTCGCGACTTCCGGGGCTTTTCTGCGAAGAGCTTTGACGGGCGCGGCAACTACTCCATCGGTGTGACGGAGCAGTTGATCTTCCCTGAGGTCAACTATGACTCGGTGGATCGTACGCGCGGCATGGATATCACCTTTGTAACCTCAGCCAAAGACGACGCCGGCGCCCGTGCGCTGCTTGACGGTTTTGGCTTTCC
>Ga0123357_10007339_pt1 | contig 13611 bp, 20 predicted proteins | sample TergutEmb28metaG_FD_89873 | JGI IMG/M metagenome (GOLD analysis project Ga0123357, IMG submission 89873) | Embiratermes neotenicus P4 segment gut microbial communities from Petit-Saut dam, French Guiana - Emb289 P4 | ecosystem: Host-associated > Arthropoda: Insects > Digestive system > Gut ... | reverse complement strand
GAATACTTCATACGTGTCTCCCCTTACATTCTTTTCTAACACAAAAGGTCCGATTAACCTGTCACCAATTACACCACACCATACATTCACAGAAAATCTACTTTGGAAGGTGGTTACAGTTGTTTCATGTGGATTATCTTGAGACCACGTATGTACATTTCTTGAATTATTTACACCGTCCCGGGTAAACGATGCTTCATCTGTGAATAAAATGACGCCTAACAGTTCGGGAAGTGCTTGTATCCAGCGACAGAAATCCATACGTTTAGCATGGTCGCCTGGATCAAGATGTTGTACCGGTTGATCATGATACGGATAATAGTCTTCCTCATGTAACGCTCGCAACACTAGCATAAGTGAAACACCACCGATGCGAGAAGCCATTCTACGTGTCGACAGGCGTGGACTTCTCTCAACCATCGCTGGACACTGGACACCTTGAAGGAAATGCATTTCACTCGAGCGTCATTAGCACGCAGATCCGCCAGCAGACCTCCGAGTAGATAAGAATCCCAGCTGACAGCTATCGTTCTTGGACCACAAGGAAGTCCACAATTTTCAATTGCCATTATCTCCCAAACCGTTCAACGTTTGATATAGGTGTTTTGGGTTACATAGGTATAGTACAACATAAGGAACACCCTTCCGAAGTCTGGTCCGTTCCTCCTGTTACACCCCGTATATCAGATACTGTAAACCATAAGCAGCAAATTTCAGAAAATCTATATCATTTGCAACAAATGTCAGGCACACTATATCAGTAGCAATATATATCAGAAACTCTATACAAGTAAAAACAAATGTCAGACAATGTATATAAGGAGGAACAAATATCAGACACCCTATATCAGTAGCAATACACATCAGACACTGTATATTTGTAGCAATAAATACCAGACACTCTATACACTTTGCAATAAATATCAGAATCATTATACCAGTAGCAACAAATTAAAAAAAAAATTATATCAGTAACAATAAATATCAGACTCTGTATAGCAGTAAAAACAAATGTCAGACACTATATATCAGATGCAAACATTATCAGACACTGCATATTTGTAGCAATAAATATCAGTCTGTAAATAAGTAGGAACAAATATCAGACACTGTAAATCTGTAGCAATAAATATCAGATATTATATATTAGCAGGAACAAATGTCAACCACTGCATATCAATAGCATCAAATGTCAGACGCTGTATATAATTAGCAGCAAATATCAGACACGGAATACCAGAAGCAAACAATTTTAGATTGTGTATATTAGAAGTAATAATAATCACAAAGTGTATATCAGTAGCAATATATATCAAAAGCTGTGTATCATTGGCAAGTAATATCAGACACTGTATATCAGTTGAAGTAAACATCACACACTATATAAAAACCGCAACAAATATCAGACAATATATAAGAGTAGCAAAAAATTTCAGACCCTGTATATCAGTAGCAACAAATATCAGACACTCTATAAAAGTAGAAACAAATATCAGACACTGTATATCAATAGAAACAAATATCAGAAACTGTAAAAATGTAGCAATAAATATCAGACACCCTATATGAATATCAAAAAATGTCGGACACTGTATAACACTAGCAACAAATGTCAGATAATTTAAATTAGTAGCAACGAATATCAGACACTGTATATCAGTAGTAATATATACCAGACACTGTATGAAAAGCAAAAAATTTCAGACTATATATATCAGTAGCAATAAATATCAGACATTGTGTACCAGAAGCAACAAATATCAGAACTGTATATCAGGATCAATAAATATCTGACACAATATATCATTAGCAACAATTGTCAGAAACTGTAAATTAGTAGTAACAAATTTCAGACATTATATATCAGTAATAATAAATATCAGACACTGTGTATCAGCAGCAACAAAATGTCAGATACACTTTATCATTAGCAATAAGCACCAGACAGTGTATATCAGTAGCAACAAATGTCAGACAACCCTAAACTAGTAGCAATAAATAAGAGACTCTATATAGAAATAACAATAAACTCCAAATATTTTGCAACAAATGTCAGACTATGTATATTATTAGCAATAAATATCAGACACTATATAACAGTATCAAGAAATGTGAGACACTATATATAATTAGCAATAAATTTCAGACACTGTATATTAGTACAAAAAATGTCGGACAATGTACATCAGTAGTAAAAAATATCAGACACATTATATCAGTAGCAAGAAATATTTGACATTCTATACAGGCAGCAATAATTATCATCATCTGTATATCAGTAACAACAAATTTCAGACAGCTATATCAGTAGCAACAAATGTCAGACACGGTATATCATTAGCAATAAATATCAGGCACTGCTTATCACAAAATACAAATGTGGGAAACTGTATGTAATAAGCAATAAATATCAGAAACTCTATATCAGAAGAAATAAATTTCAGACACTGTACATCAGTAGCAATAAATATCAGAATCTGTATATAAGTAGCAAAGAATTTCAGACAATCTATATCAGTAACAATAAATATCAGATATTATATATCTGTAGCAATAATTATCAGAAATTATATATAATTTTCAACAAATGTCAGACACTATTTCAGAAGCAAAAAATATGAAACTCTGTGTATCATTAGCAACAAATATTAGATAGACTATATCATTAAAAATAAATATTAGACACTGTATATCAGTAGCAAAAAATATCAGAAACTCTAGATCGGTGGCTACAAATGTCAGAACCTGTATATTAAGAGCAATACATATCACATTCTCTATACCATTGGCAATAAATATCAGACCCTCTACATCAGTAGCAACAAATATCAGACTTTGCATATCAGTACCAACAAATATCCGACACTGTATATCAGTAGCAATAAATATCACAAATCCTGTATCAGTAGTAACAGATGTGAGACAGTTAATATAAGAAACAATAGATATCAGATTCTGTAAATCATTAGGAACAAATGTCAGAATCTGTATATCCGTAGCAACAAATGTCGGACACATTATATCAATAGCAATAAATATCAGAATCTCTATATCAGTCACAACAAATGTCGGAAACTGTATATTACGAGAAATGAATATGAGACACAGTATATCAGTGGGAATAAATTTCAGACACTCGGTATAAATATCATTAAATCTCAGCCTCTATATATCTGTAGCAACAAATGTCAGATACTGTATATTAATAGCAATAAATATCAGACCCTTTATATCAAGAACAAAAAATGTCATACACTACATATCAATAGCAAAAAATGTGATAAACATTATATCACAAGCTATAAATATCAGACACTACATATCAGTATGTAGATATGTCAAAAACTGTATATCAGGAGCAACAAATATCAGACACTATTTATCATGAGCAACAATTGTCAGACACAATATAGAAATAGCAACAGATATAAGACAATGTATATTAGTAGCAATAAATATCAGTAAGTGTATATAAGTAGCAATAAATATCACAAACTGTATATCATTAACAATAAATGTCAGATACTGGTAATCAGTATCAATAAATATCAGACACTGTGTATCAGTAGCAACAAATATCAGACGCTGTGTATCAGTAGCAATAAATATAAGAAATTCTATATCTGTACCAATAAATATCATAAACTGTATATCATTAGCAAAAAGTATCAGAAAGTGTATATCAGCAGCAACAAATATCAGACACTCTATATCAGTAACAAAATATTTATGACCCTCTATATGAATACAGCAGCAAAGGAACGTGATGGCACACGCGCAGAAACCAGATTTGGTTTTGCAGCGAAACGGACGAATCCATTTATATCGGCGGGGTTGTCAGTTCAGTCGGTTGCTGGCAGCCGAGGTGTGCGCATCAGCGGTAGTAGTGCTGGATAGACCGTGTCCGAAACAGTGCACGACTGCTGGCTACCCCCTCCATTCGCCTTTTTCCCCTTCACTTCTCCACCCGTGCGTTTCCGTGTGCCATCACGTTCCGTTTCTGCTCTACTAATAAACATCGGACACTCTATATCAGTAGCAAAAAAAATAGGCACTCTATATAAGTAGCAACAAATGTCACATACTCTAAATCATTAGCAATAACTATCACACACTTTATATAAATAACAATAAATATCAGAGATTTTTTTTGTGAATAAAAATAAATATCAGACTCACTATATATCAGTAGAAATAAATATCAGAATCTGTATATTAGTAACAACAAATGTCAGACACACTATATCAGTAACAATAAATATCAGACACTATATAGGAGTAGCAACAATTGTCCGACGTTCTATATCAGTAGCAATCAATATCAGACACTGTATATCAGTAGCAACAAATGTCAGAATCTGTATATCAGTAGCAATAAATATCTGATTCCTTATATCAATGGCAAATAATGTCAGGAACTGTATATAATTAGCAACAGATATCAGACAATGTATATCAGTAGCAATAAACACCAGACCCTGTATATCAAAAACAACAAATGTCAGACACCCTATATAAATAACAATAAATATCAGACACTTTATATCAGTAACAACAAATGTCAGAAAACCTATAACAGAACATTAAATATCATAATCTCTATAAAATTAATAATAAATATAAGACTGTATACAGGTAGCAACTATTGTGAGACACTGTATATAAGTAGCAATAATTATCAGATAATCTATATCAGTAGCAACAAATATCAGACACGTTATTTCTATAGCAATAAATAAAAGAAACTCTATATCACAAGAAATAAATTTCGGACACTATATATCAGAAGCAAAAAATTACAGAACATTACATCAGTAACAATAAATATCAGACACTCAATATCAGTGGAAACAAATATCGAGTAATCTATATCAATAGCAATAGAAATCAGAAACCTTATGCCATTAGCAACAAATGTCAGAAACTCTATATCAGTAGCAAAAAATGTCATACACTGTATGTCAGAAGCAATACATGACAGACACTGTATATCAGTAAATACAAATATCAGAAACCCTTTATCTTTAGCAGTAAATATCAGGCACTCTATATCAGTAGAAATAAATATCGGTATTGTATATTATTAGAAACAAATTTCATATATTCTTTATCAATAGCAACAAATGTCAGACACTGTATATCAGTAGCAATAAATAGCAGATTGTATATCATTTTCAACAAATGTCAGACTCTCTATAACGGATGCAATAAACATCAGGCAGTGTATAACAGAAGCAACAAATTTCAGACACATTATATCATTAGCAACAAATGTCAGGAACTGTGTAAAAATAGCAACAATTTTCAAAGATTCTATATCAGTAGCAACAAATTTCAGACACCGCATATCAGTAGAAAAAAATCAGAACATCTATATCAGTAGCAATGAATTTCACAAATCCTATATCAAAATCAACAAATGTCTGACACTGTATATCAGTTGCCATAAATATCCAAAACTTTATATCAGTAGCAACAAATATCAAGCACTGAATATCAGAAGCAAAAAATGTCAGAAACTTTAAGTAGCAACAAATATCAGACTCTCTATGTCAGAAGCAACAAATATCAGACGCTGTATATCAATAGCAGCAAATGTCATACACTGTACATCAGTAGCAAAAAATATCTGAAACTCTATATCAGTAGATAAAAATATCAGACACCTTATATGAGGAGGAACAAATATCAGACAATCTATATCTGGACAACAAATGTCAGACATTGTAAATTAGTACAAAAAATTATCAGAAACTTTATACCATTAGCAACAATGATCAGAAAATTTATTTCATTAACAATAAATATCTCACCTTCTATATATCATTAGCAATAAATATCAGACTATGTATATGATTAGCAACTAATTTCAAACACTGTATATCAGTAAAAATAAATATCAGGTACTGTATATCAGTAGCCACAATTATCAGACACTCTATATAGGAATCAATAAATATCAGACACTGTATATCAGTAGCAACAAATATCAGATACTCTATATCAATAGCAATAAAAATCAGACACTCTATGTCATTATCAACAAATGTCAGAAACTGTATATCAGTAACAAAAATACTGGACACTATATAAAAGTAGCAAAAAAATCAGAAAATGTACATCAATAGGAACAAATGTCAGACATTTTATATCATTAGCAATAAATATCAGACCCTGTATATCAGTAGTAACAAAATATCGGACACTGTATATCATTAGCAACAAATTTCAGACACTTTATATGAGTAGCAATAAACTTCAGAAACTGTGTATCAGAAACAACAAGTGTCAGACACCATATATGAATGGCAATAAATATCAGACTCTCTATATCATAAGCAACAATTATCAGACACCGTATATCATAAGGAATAAATGTCAGAAACTGTATATCAATAACAATAAAAATCACACACTATGTATCATTAGCAACAAATGTCAGACCTTCCATATCGGTAGCAATAAATATCAATCACTTTATATCAGTACCAACAAAAGTCGGAAAATTTGTATCTGTTTCAAAAATTGTCAGGCACTCTATATCAGTAGCAATAAATATCAGAAACTCTATATTATTAGCAATAAATATCAAACACTGTACATAAATAGCGACAAAAATCGGACTCTGTATACCATTAGCAACAGATGTCAGACTGTGTTTATGCATATCAATGAATATCAGAAACTGTGTATCATAAGCAATAAATGTCAGACAATGTGTATCAATAACAATAAATATCACACTCTTTTTATCATTAGCAACAAACTTCAGACACTCTATATCAGTAGCAATAAATATCAATCACTGTATAGCAGTAGCAACAAATGTCAGAAAATATATATCAATTGCAACAAATATCAGACCCTCTATATCAGTAGCAATAAATATCAGACTCTGTATATTATTAGCAATAAATATCAGAAAATTTGCTTCAGTAGCGACAAAAATCAGACTCTGTGTATCATTAGCAACAGTTGTCGGACTCTGTTTATCAGAATCAATAAATATCAGACACAGTAAATCATTAGCAACAAATATTAGACACTGTATATCAGTATCAACAAATGTCAGACACTGTATATTAGTAGCAATTAATGCCAGACACTGTATATCAGAAGCAACAAATGTCAGAAATTTTATGTCATTAGCAATAAATATCAAAAGCTCTTTATTATTAGCACCAAATATCAGACACTCTATATAAGAATCAATGAATATCAGACTCTCTATATCCTTAGCAATTAATATCACAGGCTGTATACCGTTATAAACAAATATCAGACACTGTTTATCAGTAGCAATACATATCAGAAACTTTATATCAATAGCAACAAATATCATACATTGTTTAAGAGTAGCAACAAATGTCAGACACTTTATATCAGTAGCAATAATAATCAGACACTGTATATCAGTAGCAACAAATATCAGACACTGTATATCAAAAGCAACAAATATCAGACACTGTTTATCATAACCAACAAAAGTCAGACACTGTAAATCAGTAGTAACAAATATCATACACTGTATATCAGTAGCAAGAAATGTCAGACACTTTATGACAATAGTAATTAATATCATACACTCTATAACAGCAGCAATAAACATCAGTCACTTTATATCAATAACATTAAATATTAGACACTCTACAGTGTTATTCATAATTCCACCCGGATTTCCGAACTCGACTGCGCCACAACCAAGAGAGACACGGCATAAAGAAACGTATCAATAGATAGAGAATCTCTCCTAGTTATTTGTACTTGGTGCCTTGGTGTACTCGCAGGTCCCTCCGCTACTGGGTAGTCACGACGAAAAATGGCGTTCATAGTGAATAATTAATTGTTCTCTGTCTTGGAATGTGCCAAAACCGAGTCAATTGTGACGGTGCAACAGAGGTATCTGATCATGTACCACACATCACCACCTACAGGCAAAACAATTCGTGAATGGTACATGAAATTCCAGCAGAGTGGCTGTCTGTGCGATTCGAAACAAAGTGGCTTTCCGGGCTCATCGGCTGAGACTGTCGAACGTGTGCGAGAAGCGTTTGTCAGGAGCCACCAGAATGAAAAAATTCGCGCGAGCGAGCAGCTGTAAGTTTGGACAAAACATTGGAGAGATTCTCTATACATTGATATGCTCCTTTTGCCGTGTCTGTCTTGGTTGTTGCGCAGTCAAATTTCGAAATTCTGGAGGGACTTATGAATGACCCTGTAAATCAGTAGCAATAAACATCAGACCCTCTATACAAGTAGCAACATATATCAGAAACTATATATCATTAGCAACAAATATCAGACACTGTAAATCAATAGCTATAAATATCATACACTTTATAAAAGTAGCAACAAATATCAGACACTGTATGTTAGTAGCAACAATTATCAGACAAGCTATATCAGTAGCAATAAATATCAGACAATCTATATCAGTAGCAATAAATATCAGACACTGTTCATCAGTAGCAACAAATGTCAGACACTCTATATCAGTAGCAATAAATATCAGACACTGTACTTCAGTAGCAACAAATATCAGACACTGTATGTTAGTAGCAACAAATATCAGAAAATAAATAAGAGTAGCAATAAATATTATGCACTGTATAACAGTGGCAACAAATGTCAGACACTCTATATCAGTAGAAATAAACATCAGACACTGTAAATTAATAGCAACTAATGTCAGAGATTCTATATCAGTGGCAACAAATGTCAGACACTGTACTTCAGTAGCAACAAATAACAGAAAATAAATAACAGTAGCAATAAATATCAGGCACTGTATAACAGTGGCAACAAATGTCAGACACTCTATATCAGTAGAAATAAACATCAGACACTGTATATTAATAGCAACTAATGTCAGAGATTCTATATCAGTGGCAACAAATGTCAGACACTATATTTCAGTAGCAATAAATATCAGACACTCTATATTAGTAGCAACAAATGTCAGACACTCTATATCAGTAGCAATAAATATCAGACACTGTATATTAGTAGCAACAAATGTCAGAAGCTCTATATCAGTGGCAACAAATGTCAGACACTGTATTTCAGTAGCAATAAATATCAGACACTCTATATTAATAGCAACAAGTGTCAGACACTCTATATCAGTAGCAATAAATATCAGACACTCTATATCATTAGTTACAAATTTCAGAAACTGTTTATCAATAGCAATAATTATCAGACACGGTATATCAGTAGCAATAAATATCACAGACTGTGTATCATTAACAACAAATATCAGACAATATAAATCATTAGCAATAAATATCAGACACTGTATAACAGTAGCAACAAATATCAGACACTGTATAACAGTAGCAATAAATATCAGACACTGTATAACAGTAGCAACAAATATCAGACACTGTATAACAGTAGCAACAAATATCAGACACTGTATATCAGTAGCAACAAATATCAGACACTGTATAACAGTAGCAACAAATATCAGACACTGTATATCATTAGCAACAAATGTCAGACACTGTATAACAGTAGCAATAAATATCAGAATCTCTATATCAGTAGCAATAAATATCAGAACCTGTATATCAGTAGCAACAAATATCAGAATCTGTATATCAGTCGCAAAACATTTCAGACACTGTATGTCGGTAGCAATAAATATCAAACACTCTATATCAATAGCAACAAATATCACACTCTGTATATCAGTAGCAATAAATATCAGACCCTCTATATCAGTGGCAATGAATATCAGACACTCTGTATCAGTATCAACAAATGTCAGGCTGTATATCAGTAGCAACAAATGTCAGACTCTGTATATCAGTAGCAACAAATGTCAGACACTGTATATTAGTAGCAGCAAAAGTCAGACCCTGTATATCATTAACAATAAAAATCAGACACTCTATATCAGGAACAAAAAATTTCAGACACTATATATCAATAGCAATAAATATCAGACACTGTATATCAGTAGAAATAAATGTCAGACATTATAAATGAGTAGCAATAAATCTCAGACCCTCTATGTCAGTAGTAACCATTGTCACATCCTGTATATCAATATCAATAATTATCAAACCCTGTTTATCTGTAGCAACAAAGATCAGACACTCTATATCATTAGCAACAAATATGAGACACTGTATATCATTAGCAACAACTATCATTCAGTGTATATCATTAGCAACAAATATCAGGCACTGTATATCAATAGCAATAAATGTCAGGCTCTATATATTATTAGCAATAAATATCAGAACCTTTATATCTCTAGCAACAAATGTCAAAAACTGTATATCAGTAGAAATAAATATCAGACACTCTATATCAGTAGCAACAAATATTAGACACTCTGTGTTCCGTCCGACTTGTCCGGTTTCATTGCGTGGTTTATCGGCTATTCTTCCGAATTTTTAAATCTGACAACAGAACTTATACTGACGTGTAGCTGTTTCTTTCTACAGAGGCGTCCAATCGTGACTTAGTGTCGATCGACTGAATGTGGCCGATACAAAACAGATCGTTAAAGACCCCTGGCATTGCTTCACGGGAGGACATAACAAGAGTTCCCAAGGACGCTAACACTCGGTCTTCGTATTAGGCCACATTGTGGCCTTTGCTGTGTGTGTTGGCTGTTTGTTCGGGCTTTTAATTGGTAATTAGAGCAAACCGCTGTTAGCAATTGGCTGGCCACACCTTGAGCGCCAACTGAGGCTAGTTTGTGAGCTATGGACTGCTGTGGAAGAAGGGTTGCACTGCCATACACTGCTAGTGGCACTGCAATACACTGCTAGTGGCACTGCAATACACTGCTAGTGGCACTGCAGTACACCGCTAGTGGCACTGCAATACACTGCTAGTAGCACTGCAATACACCGCTAGTGGTACTGCAAATCACCGCTAGTGGCACTGCAAGGCTCTGCTATTGGCACTGCAATAAACCACTAGTGGCACGGCAATACACTGCTACGGGCACTGCAATGCACCGCTAGTGGCACAGTAATACACTGCTATTGGCACTGCATTACACCCCTAGTGGCACTGCGAGGTTATTCTAGTGTCATTGCAATACACCGCTATTGTCACTGCAATGCACCTTTAGTGGCACTGTAATTCACGGCTAGTGGCACTGCAATACAACGCTAATGGCACTGCATTACACCCCTAGTGGCACTGCGAGTTTCTTCTAGTGGCATTGCAATACACCGTTATTGGCACTGCAATGCACCTTTAGTGGCACTGCAATTCACGTCTAGTGGCACTGCAATACGCCGCTAATGGCACTGCATTACACCCCTAGTGGCATTGCGAAGTTCTTCTAGTGGCACTGCAATACACCGCTATTGGCACTGCAATGCACTTTTATTGGCACTGCAATTCACGGCTACTGGCACTGCAATACACCGCTAGTGGCACTGCAATACACTGCTAGTGGCACTGCAATACACCGCTAGTAGCACTTCAAATCACCGCTAGTGGCACTGCAAGGCTCTGCTATTGGCACTGCAATACACCGTTAGTGGCACTGTAATGCACCGGTAGTGGCACTGCAATTCACGGCTGGTGGCACTGCAATGCACCGCTAGTGGCACTGCAGCACACCGCTAATGGCACAGCAATATACCGCTAGTGGCACTGCAAGGTTCTGCTAGTGGCACTGCAATACGCTGTTAGTGGCACTGCAGTGCTCTTCTAGTGGCACTACAATACGCTGCTAGTGGCACTACAATACGCTGCTAGTGGCACTACAATACGCTGCTAGTGGCACTGCAAGGCTCTGCTACTGGCACTGAAATACACCGCCAGTGGAACTGCAATACGCTGCTAAAATTAGCTTCCAACATTAGCTGGCAGCCGATCCCCGGAAGGACCCTAATTCTCTTAGCTTTGTTCATACAGCTGCGATAAACAGGAATATAGAAAAATACCAACGCCCACAAGAAAACTAATTTTATATATTGGAATTTTACGTATATTTTTATACATTTGTATACCACCTAAATATGCGCCCTTGATGGAAAGAGAGCGCTTGGCAGGATTAGACGTAGATGCTGGGATAATATTACTATGAATCTTCAGTAAGTTGAGGCATGGACTGGACTTGCTGTGGCTCACGACAGGGACAGGTCGCGGGCTCTTGTGAGTGCGGTAATGAACCTCCGGCTCCAAAAAATTGCGGGGAATTTCTTGACTAGCTGAACCACGGTTAACTTCTCGGTAATGACTGCGATATGTTGAGTTACTTGGTTATGGACACACTGAATTGTCTTTCATTACATAAAGTGGCAAACTGTAAATTTAGATATCATTAAATTCCAGCAAAATTATATTGCTGTAATGTTAATAAAAATCCAACCAGATGCAACAGTATGCAGATATTTATTTACTGCAAAGCTACTCTACATGTTTCGGGTGTCACAGCACCCATCATCAGGAGTACTAAAAACTGATTGGTCCGATCAGGCCACGTTGGAGGGAAGTAGCTGCACCAGTATTATGACCTGTACCGGAGGCTGCGGTTACAGTATTTAGTACTCCTGATGATGGGTGCTGTGACACCCGAAACATGTAGAGTAGCTTTGCAATAAATAAATATCTGCATACTGTTGCATCTGGTTGGATTTTTATTAACATTGAATTACGATGCACGGAACCATGAGCTTAAAATTTATATTGCTGTAATTCTTCTTAGTAGATTTTGATATCGTTTCGTTTATAACGGTGTGCCATTTCGGCCGAAACATGTTGTCAGCCAATTTCTCACTGACAGTAAACATTCTAAGTGTAATAGAAGCCATTGTCCCCTCTCATCGCCACAATTATGCCTGCCGCTCAACACACATCGGGGGGAACGCCGTGGCGCAATTGAGGCACCGCTCTACAAACCGGAAGGTCGCGGGTTCGATTCCTGATGGTGTCATTGGAATTTTTCATTGATCCAATCCTTCCGGCCGCACTTTGGCCGTGGGGTCGTCTCAGTCTCTAACAGAAATGAGGACCAGGAATATTTTATGGGGTAAAGGCTGCTGGTGCGCAGGGCTGACAACCTTACCACATTCATGTGCAGATTGTATCGAAATATGGGAGCCTCAGCATCCTGGAACCCACAGGGCCTGTCCAGTCCAGCACAGGGATTGCTTTATCTTTACTTTTATCTTTACCTTTACCTTTACCTCAATAAACATCACATGTGTTTCCCTCTCTCTGAGGGAGTTATTTGGTAAGTTAGCTAGTTAGATAATGGCGACTCGACACTACAAAATATTTGTCAAAATTCGTTAGTTACGCAGAATGTACGTACGTTATTCGGAAAGTAAGTACCGTCTGCGCATATCTCTCGCGCAACCTCGAGACTGTCACTTTGCGCATGTGCAGTGACTTCCTCTATCAATTGAGAAGCCACAGACGTCATTTCGTGAAATTTGTGTTATGTTTACGTTTGTTCCTGAGCGTTAAACATGTTTAAGATAATTGAAGGGGCTGCCGACTGTGAAATACGGTCCGTAGTTCGTTTTTTTTGAACGCTAGGAATGTGCTACCAAGTGAGATTCATCACCAGATCTGTCAAGTGTATAGTGACAATGCGATGAGTGATGGCATGGTTAGGAAATGGGTTCG
>Ga0123357_10007338_pt1 | contig 13612 bp, 10 predicted proteins | sample TergutEmb28metaG_FD_89873 | JGI IMG/M metagenome (GOLD analysis project Ga0123357, IMG submission 89873) | Embiratermes neotenicus P4 segment gut microbial communities from Petit-Saut dam, French Guiana - Emb289 P4 | ecosystem: Host-associated > Arthropoda: Insects > Digestive system > Gut ... | reverse complement strand
GCCGTGCATTCCCCAAAATCTGCCTATTTAAGCCCCTCCCCCAGCTCCCAATGGAGGACTGTGGGAAACACAACCCCCCCCCCCCCCCCAACTACTGTCAGCAGATATACACCGCATACCAGCCGGCTTCAACCCCCATCGCCAATGACATCTCCAACAGGAAAAACGACGTACACTATAAAGTCACAGTTGGAATATGACATCATATAGATCTACCGAATACATCTTCAGCACACACGCCCTCCGTATCTTTGTAAATGAGATCTCGTCCCCCACTTACACCACACTAATATTTCTACTGTACCATGTTATATTAAGTAGTTTTTTTCGTCTGATACTGTATCCAACCTGACGATGGCCATAAGGGTCGAAACATGTAGTTGAGATATTTATATGTATCTGATAATATAGTTGTGTTAAGACGGTAATACCCTTGCATATTGCTTACCTTTACTGCAAAATCATCCACTGAAGTATAATTTCCAGTAATGTTTCCATTTGCCACCTTTCATTTTTATTTGTAACTAACACTAGCTCTGGAATGTGGGCCGGGTAGCGTAGTCGGTATAACGACTGGCTACGGGCTGGACGGTCCGGGGATCGATTCCCGGTGGGGGCGAGATTTTCCGCACCTGTCCAGACCGGCTCTGGGGCCCACCCAGCCTCCTGTACAATGGGTACCGGGTCTTTCCTGGGGGTAAAGAGCGACCGGGGCGTGAGGCTGACCCCTAACCCCCTTCTAGTACCGTGGTCAAGAAAGAGTAGAACTATACCTCTACTCCCCCTATGGGCCGTACGGCCTGTACAGAGCCTCAGTGCCTGTACAAGGGTGCACTAGCTCTGAAATTCCTGCTCCTGTGACTGTAATCATCGCGGCCAATGACGATTACACTTAGTATGCATTTGCCTTGTTTTCTCACTCGTCCCACGACAGTTCCGTGTTAGCTATTGGAAGAGTTCAAGGATGGTCTGTACCAGAATTTATCATTCTTAATTACAGAGCAGGTTGGTGGAGCGGAATTGATCTATGTACCCAGGACGTACCTGCTTCGAATCTAGGCTTTATAACGGGTATCCTGGCTTAGGATCTTTCGTGGTTATATTCAGCTTCTCCAGACAGCCGCTAAGATAATATGTTTATACTGCGACCGCTCCCTTGTAGGTGCATCGTCCAACGGTCGTCAGATTATTTATTACGCGCTCTTGGACACGAACATGTCCTAAATTAGACCAACAAGATGATGGGTATGAAGACCTTTTTCCCGGAAGGAAATAGTGTCATGTAGAATAATACTATATATTTGTCGACGTTTCGGAGAGGTCCGTAGCCTTTATCAAGTAGTCCTAGAAGATAATTTTCACTTATTCCTCCAGCACCCTGGATGCTACATAAATACGTATGTTCCCAGTGTGTTTCAAACCAACAGCAGATTTCCATCCCCGTAATAATTTTTATCACGCGTATTTAACACGTAGCAACAATGCATCTCATTGCCTGTATGTGTTCGCCTGGAGTGAGATGGCAACCCGGCTCTCCGCTTCCCTTACCATTCCATAGGGAATATAAGAAGGGGGAAGGAACGACCATGAATCTCTATATGCCTCCTTTTCGTAACCTTTACCTGTGTTGGGACCGGACACGTAGCGCTAACAGATTAATAAATTCAGTTTCACACCCCCATTAACGTCCAGCAGCACGAACCGAGAAGTATCATGAGACCTTGCAGTGGAGTGCTGCAGTTAAATCTTACTAACCCTGCTTGCTTCAAATCAGGATTACTTGGTTTCTGAATATTGTGGAACTTCTAGTAGAAGTGATTTGTGTACAGTTCATTTCTATGTTTCGTGAATTAGAGTTTTAGTTCCTAACTTGTTGTTCGGACAATGTAAAATTAATTTTAGCATCTGTAAAAACTGTAGGAATATCACTGCTCTACCGTTGTACCCACTGCATGGTTCGCTCGGGTCAGTGCGACGCGCAGTCGTGATGGAGGGCTCCCGAAGACTTTAAATGGTGAAAGTGGGGGGGGGGGGGAGGACTTCTGACCACGTGACACGTGAGTAGTCATGTTCCACATCTACATCAAAGCAATAATGCAATGACGTGTGGAAGTAACAGTTCTTCGACCGTGACACAGTCACGTTTCTTTTAAATGACACTACATATGGTACCTAAAATAAGACTAAAATTAAAAATGCAAATACGTGAGAATAACCAACTAGATGCACACTTTTTCTCTTTAATTTATTCCAATTAAACTATCCTCTCCATGTTTCGAGCAACTAATTGTTCATCATCAGGAAGTTATTTCTGTACACGCAGCATGCGGTATATTATGATGCATTTATGGGTGTCTAGCCGCTAACACGATGTGACTGGAACTAAGCCGAATTAAAACCATATTTAGAAACCAAATCTCAACCGCAGGCACTACAAAAATATTTGTAAGTAACTTTAACATTCATGCCTATCCTATACAAGGCAACAGCATGCAATAAATTTTATAGTCGTCCTGTATCTGACAGCTTTATCTCAGGCACTGAGTAGGAAACAATAAATGCCACTTACTTTATATACAAGAACTATATTATGAATTAAGCAATAAATGTGCGCACCGGTGTCATTTGGCTGAGATTAGAGACGAATGGAGGGCTCTTTTTTACACGGAAATAAAGGTTTGGTTGCCACAAAAAGCATGAAATACGTCCATTTGTTTCTCAAGATGTCTCTGTTGCAGTTGTTATATGTGTTTTCGTTAAGCGGTTCTGCTTTCAACTGGTCTTCCTGACAAGAACATGAGCCACTGTGCGATAGGTGTGCATGTCGCTGATGCTTACAAACGGAAGTTGCTACCCTACTGCCCCTGCAAGTCTAGGTAAGGATTTGGTCGCTGGACCGCAGAAGCACTTGTTGCAGTAGATTACAATGTTTATATCGAGTTACCATGCCTCTGCGCCTCTATCCAAAGCTTAAAACTACATCCCTGTTCTTCCAAAGAGCAACGGTTGTTGTACAGATGCAGTATGGGAATTGTTGAACCCAAGTTCATGAATGCTACGCATTCAAACATTAGTTTGTTGTTACAACTAATGAATTGGAAGTTCAGAAACTATGTAACAACCGGGATTACACAATACATATGGATATAAAAGAACCTATAATTGAATGCCTACTCTGTGGTCAGATTCAATGCTGACCCATGTAGAATTCCAATAATAGTCAAAAGGCTTTTAAGTAATATATAGGTTGCACAGCATCCTTTTAGCAACACGAAAGAGAGTTTACGGCAAAGAATAGTGCTGTATAGCTATGCTGTACAATAGAGACGGCTTAGAAATACTCTCTTTCACTACGAACTTATTCACTGGCTTTGCGAAAGAAACACATCTACAAAATGAGGATGTAGTAGAAGGCATGCACAAGTGTAATATTATATGGCCAGCATAGTAACTGCTAATATTATTAATATCGATTTTATTGTAAACCGTTAATAAAAGAGCATTTTCTTAAAGGAAGACGATGATTGAATTAAGCGGAGGCAAACTCTTCCACGAGGCCTACGTCTTGACTAACCACAAATCACCTGCGGACAAATGCTTTAATGAAACCGAGGCCTCGCCAATTAGAAGTCGCCTGAGCTACAATACGGCCAAGGACAGACAAATTTCAACTCCACAGAACACTGTACTCAAGAAGTTAGTATTATATCATATAATCATGAAATTTTTCACATATTACAGTAGCCACTCGGATTATCGTTACAGTGTTCGCATGATTTCACCACTGCAACGTAGTATAATGCAATTGGCGAAGGGCACTTTATAATTTGACTTTTAGTTTGTTATAGATGCTTGCTTGTTGTCATTTGGTGCAGAATCTTTTGTCTTCCAAGTTGCTATCCAAAAATTTAAGATGAATATATACAGAACTCTAATTTTGCCTGTTCTTTTGTATGGGTGTAAAACTTGGTCGCTCACATTGAGGGAGGAACGTGGGTTGAGGATATTTGAGAACAGGGTGTTGAGGGGAATATTTTGTCCTAAGAGGGACGAGGTAACAAGGGAGTGGAGAAAACTACATAATGAAGAGCTTAAGGATCTGTACTCCTCACCTAGTATTGTCGCATGATAAAATCGAGAAGAATGAGATGGGTGGGGCATGTAGCGCGTATGGGGCAGAGGATACGCGTATACAGGGTTTTGGTGGGGAAAACTGAGGGAAAGAGACCACTTGGGAGACCCAGGCGCAGATGGGAGGATAATATTAAGTTTGATCTTGAGGAAATTGGATGTAGTGTTATGGACTTGATCGAGCTGGTCCAGGATAGCGACAGGTGGCAGGCACTTGTGAATGCGGTAATGAACCATTGGGTTCCATAAAATGCGGGGAAATTTTTGACTAGCTGAAAACCGGTTAGCTTCTCAAGAAAGATTCTGCTCCATGGAATAAGTAAGTAAGTAAGTAAGTAAGTAAGTAAGTAAGTAAATAAGTAAGTAAAGTAAGTAAGTAAGCAAGTAAACAAGTAAACAAGTAAACAAGTAAGCAAGTAAGTAAGTAAGCAAGTAAGCAAGTAAGCAAGTAAGCAAGTAAGTAAGTAAGTCAGTAAGCAAGTAAGCAAGTAAGCAAGTAAGTAAGTAAGTAAGCAAGTAAGTAAGTAAGTAAGTAAGTCAGTAAGTAAGCTTGTTATAGATAATAAAATGTCTATTAGAATCTATATTAACATCGACTGTCCGATTTTCATGCAGGGCTATTATTAATTTTCTATTTAAAAGCAATGACGAAAGTTTCTCTTTCCTTGGTGTACTACATGTAGTAGTTGCATATTGTTCTAGGACATGTAATTGAAATCGTGTTTACTGCCGTCTTAATGACTCATAATATACGGCGCCGAATAATTGTGCAGCGATAGCGAACGGGAAAAAATGAGTAAGAAACGGCTGTGGAAAAATTTCAGTTAGTATCTTACAATTCGACAGAAGTTAGTAACTAATCACAAAACAATCCTTCGAACAGAACATTCGGTGTTCCCTCATTGATTCGAAACGGTCGCCTCCCGAATGCAAGTCTAATCATTACAGCCTGGGGACAACTTGCTAGGCGGTAAGTTGTCGACTGACTCTCTACGCATAATAGTAGATGTACTTTCAGCTGATGTTAAGTTGACATTGCAGTGGCAAGTTACATACGTACAAACATTATTCCTTCAAGTAACATTACGACAAATTGGCAGCATTATGAAACAAAAAGTTTTATATTAAATACATCACCACATATTTTCTGTGAAAGTGAGGTGGAAGCAGCATGTGGCACATACGGGAGAAGAAGAAAAATGCATTCGGCCTTTTGTGGGGAAACCAGAAGGAAATAGACCACTTGGAACGTAGGCACACATGGGTGGTTAACATTAAAATGGATCTTAATGAAATAAGACTGGAAGCTCTGGACTGGATTAATCTGACACGGTATTGGAAAAAGTGGAGGGCTCTTGCAAAATGGGTAATGCATTTTCGCGTTCTATAAAATGCGCCAAGTCCTTGATTGGCTAAGGAACTATTAACTCCTCAAGAATAACTTTACTCCGTGGAGTTAGTATTGAAGCTAGTGAATCCAGGGTTATCACGGAAATCAATCTGACGCAGGCCCATAAACGTACAAAGCTGAGAACGCCTCTTGATGCTTGTGTTAATACTCCACACAGCGCTGCTTGCTCTCCTGATTTATCTGCCGGGAAAAGGGGGTGCTGAACTAAGTACACAAACACGTCTGAAGCAACAGGAAGCCATTCAGCTAGTTACAGAACAGAGGATGCTGGAATAATGCGGACTTGCAAGTCTGTTTACAAATTCAATACACAAAATGTAATTCTTTTTTTTTTTGTTTTCGACATTATAAGAGTCATACTGGTCTTAATAATTATGAAAATGTATAGTCTGGTAGATATTTACTAATATTTAATACGCTCTTCCCACCTTCTGCTTTCAACCTAACTTGAAAGTCAAATCACGGAGCGTAAAATGGTTGGGATATGTGGCAGCTATAGCACTGACAAGAAATAAAGGCAAATGTTTTGGTATGAAACCCGAAAACATATGCTCAGAGCGGAGGATAATATTAATATGGAAACGGTGACAAGTTCATCTAAACACGGCGATGAATTTAACGGTTTCACAGAAGGTAGGAATTTTTTGAGATGTTGAGCAATTATTGGGTTCTCAAGAACGACGCTCCTCCATAGCGTCAGTTCTTAACATGGGTTAATCGTTTGCTTAATTTTGTCACATATTATCGCGAATTTACTACCATAGGCCTAAATTTTGTAATTTGAATGTCTCAATACTCTGCAACAGCAGCACGCACGACAAGGTGTGCGTTCATTCATTCCCCATATGCGAATACAAGGCATGTGATGAAATAGGTCACAACCCTTTGACCTCCATTCTGTCACCCTGACATATGTCATCCTCTCTTCCGTAAGACCGGCATAAGAAAGGGTGGGTAATCCACATTCCGGGCTTTCCTTTCCACACAAGGACGACTATGCAACCTAACCAACTAAATTGAGCTGTGACTATAGGTCATGGCACGCAGATACAAAATTCCACAAATTTTATGCGGAAAAAACTGTGAAATGTAATGAGTAAAATTTGTGAGACAGGATATGGCAGTCGGTATATTGACGAGGGTACTGGCAGGTGACAAAGGAATCTTAGTTCAATTCCTGGTACATGAAAGAGATTAATTCCTTTCCGAAGTGCCCAGACCAGCTCTTGGGTCCACGCAGCTTCTATTGAAAGCATACCGCGGGTTTTTTCACAGGAGGTAAAGCGGTCAGGGGGTAAACCTTGCCATTCATTTCCATCTATTACAGAGGTAAAAAATGAGTGGAGCTATAAGTCTACTGATTCATTGGTCTTTGTGGCTTGCACAGAGGAAAATTTGCATTATTCATTTCATTTTATAATGAGATTAGGGAATTTCGTGAGAAGCTCACGATTTCCGTCTATAAGACTAGAGATGATAGCTCACTTAGGAACTTAAAGGGGGATGACGAAGTTTATCTCAGTAGCTCAGTCAATTTAATCATCCAGTCGATGACTGGATGATTAAAAAATTGTGGTACAATTCCCAACAGGGGCAAAAGATTTTCTTTTCTCCAAACCATCCAGACGTATTACGGAGCTCACCCACCTTCTTATTATGAAAGACTGAGGGATTCTTCTTGGGAGAAAAGGGGGTGGGGTGTGAAGTTTGCCACTACCTTCCATTTAGTGCTGAGTTAAGAATGAATGGAGACGTATTTCCTCTCGCACCACAAGCCTACATAACGTGCAAAAGAACCTCAATAATCACACGTAATAATTTTGACCAAAATATAATTTTCTGGAAGTATCCTGTTTTCAAAGTGACATTTTATGATAAAAGGAATAATTTTGCCGCATTTAATTTAGAAACAAAGTTTTGACAGTGGACAAATATAAACAGAGTTACTCTTAGCGTTGCAAAGCATGACAGATCAAACCGCAGGCAGTGCCCACAACCATTCATGATACTTTACGTCCTTCATATACTGTAGTTTGCTTTCACATTTTGGTTCTAGCTGTCACCATTTAAATTCCGTTGCAACTTAATCAAGTAGGGGGTTTGATTCGACGAAGTATAGATGTAGCTGTAAATAGTCACAAATTATCTATGACACAACATAACGACCTTCCTTTTTTAATTAATATAATAGCATGCAGATGGCAGGTTTGAAAATGTGCGGTTGGCCCACATGTCCAAAAGTACGTGGTATAAACACTCAACAGGATATGTAATGGATGTGGCTTTCCGTTTATGAATAAAGCTACGCTATTTGTATTGTTTATGAGTGGTGAAATGTAACACCCGGTACAATAATGATAAAATTATATTTTGTTCTTTCCCTTTGTGCCAACCTGATTATTGTACAAACACTGAAAATATTTTAGTATTCGCTGTGTTTCAGTGTGATGAAAATGTAATGGCGTCGGTTTCCTCTTTGATGGTTGATTAATCGGTTTAGGACAGCCTCTAGGTTAAAGTACCTATGAAAAATCTCACATTTTCCATTCCGGACATTACAGTTCACTTACTACAATATACACCAAGGAATGCTTTCAATTGTATTAGATTTACAATAATATTATAAAAAACACTAACTCCAACATGTAGGAGTTAGTGTTTAATACAACAGAGTGCATTCGTTGGTTCAAATTACGGTAATATATATGAACTAATACTTCACGTGCTTAAATTTGTATAAAATAATAAGTTTAAGTCAAAAAACGGTTATATAAAATGACGGCCAAAAATTGTGAAAATTTTTGACTTCAGTTCAAACTTTCTGTCTTCGTGGCACTCTGCAAGATACTATCGCTGTGACCTATCAGAATGTTCTACGCTCTTGAAGTTTCGGTCTGTCAAAGTGGTCCTAGATTAAAGTTAACGTAATTTTATGTGACTTCACAATTTCTATACTTTACGGCCTTGCCCTTGGTTTTAAAACGAGTGAAAGTTAATGGTGACAGGCTCGCACACGACCTTGCATTTTTATCATTTTTCAGTCTCGGGTGTTGGTATATAATTGATTGTGACTACTAAATTTCATGTCTAACCTATCTGTAGACAGATGTAACAATATTACGTATTATTATTATTATTATTATATTTTAAACTTCCATAAGTTTTATTACATGCGCCAAGAGCTTCCGAATCTGACAGGTCTTTTTATAGAAAGCGAGAGGAATTAACACACTCTCAGAGATTGCTTTCTTCTGAGAGTTGACGTCATATAATTAGGTTGATATTTACCACGTTTCTGTAGAACACACTGTTTCCATCTTCTACCCTCCACATATAAGCAATACACTCCTCAAAAATCATGAAAAAATTGTATAACATTAAGTTGCTGCATATCCATGGAAAAGGTAATCGTCATTGTCAGCGCCGCGGCAACGTTATATCTGACACGTAGAATGCGTTTTACATATTTTTCTTCGCTGTGCTCCATACATCCACCTTTATAAGAATAAGTGACTACAGTTAAACTCTGATATTTCGCGATTCTGAATCCGTGACCTGTACTGAAGTTGGATTATTTCTAATTTTAAAATTATGTACATACATACGTGTGTAATAACGAAGTACAAAAACTCTTGTTCTGCAAAATACTGAAGGCTTTGTCCTAGATAAAAGCAGTTAGTGGTACACATAACAGAAACACTTACCACAGACTGGATTATAAATGTAATTTGGCATAGGGCATTTTCTTTTGTCCTTGAATATAGAAGAAACCCACAAGTTCGATGCGTTATTTGGCAAGGAGGAAAACTTGCCATTTCATCCACTCACGCACAGTTCAGTACTTACCATTGATACTATTTAAATTAGTGAGTTTCGCGCCGCGGAACTTGGGGTTACCATAGAAATGTTTACACAGTGTCTGTTGAGAGTTACATACGGACTGACAGTGTAAGCTATGTGTTTTGCAAGTTAACGAGCCTGCAATTAAAACTGGTAATACATGATCCAATTAATCTTCATCTTGTGTTTGCACATATTCCAAGCAAATATGGGAAAGGAAATTTCAAATTTCCTTGTAATATTCAAATTACGGGCGTGTTAGTTGAGAAAATTTTAGCCACTTCCTCGAAGACAGGTATAATTATATTTCAAATAAGATTATTTTTTATTTGAAGTGAAATACTCTGATATTCTTGTGAGAGAAGTAATGGACTTCCTCTTTCTAGAAAGCTTGTGCTATCTCTTAAAGAGCTAAGTGACTCTTTTCTTTTGTAGTACAAATCCGAACAATGGAGTTATTAGTCACCTGGTGAGACGGTCTAAATGTAAACATAATACTACTGGTTGTGATCCTCTAGTTTACGACGCCGTATAATGTCGTATGTCTTATAAATATATTCGTTAGTACTTGTTACAAATTATTTTGTCTCACTGTAACAGGAAAGCTTATCTAGAAATTGTAACACTGTAATAATGTCCACGTATTCAAACACCAAATGACTAATGCAAACACGAAAGTGGCTCCTTGTTGTTATCGTTGTACACGTATTGATTATGCCCATCATAATCATTATTATACCCGGTAACCTTTAACGACACAGACAAAATGTCTGACAACGTAGTCTGACAAATAAGCCTAGTTATATTCACTACGATGAGAGATATCACTGATGTGCTCCCCTGCTTAAGCAAGCGATGGTTCAATATTTCGCTTTTACTACACTAAGAACTGCCATATATATATATATATATAAATATATATACATACATACAATAATTTCATAAAGAATTACTTGAATGGGAATTGGTACTTACTGTCCTCACATTGCGTTTTCACAGAATTCGCTAGTGGTGGCATGCACAAGAACAGTGTATAAAATTACTTTAGATTTAGGTGGTAATTTCGGAGATCGCGCAAATATCACATACACGATCGTTTCATAGGGATATCCTGTACGGTCCAACGGCGCTTTCATTACAGACAATATCTATATAAAGTCCCTTGTCCATATTGTTATTTTGGAAATCACAAAACGATTTTTCGGTAGGCCCATCCTTGCGAATTTTTTTAAGAACCTTCTCTAAATTTCCTTTGATCTCGAAGCAATAGATACCACTGTACCTTATTTTACACTCAATACCAACTGCATCATGTAAACAATAAACTTTGTTGTTGTTTCTGTATATCAGAAAGGCACTTCATGGACACAAGTATAAATTTAATGACAGATGTGTTGTCGCGAACAAGGCTGGTGTGTGAATTACATATTTCTTCATCTTTACCTTGCCAAGTGAGCATTTTATCTGTACATTTATGCGCTGGAAACCTTACTTGTATTAGAATTTCGAAAGCAAAACAAGCAGCAGCGCACATGACAATCATATTTGTTATTTCTGGAAAAAATAATCAGATTTAATTCTCTGGTATGCAGTAAGGTTGTTTACCTTCCTTGGTGCGGCCCTACGTTGGGGACATACGATGAACTGGCTGTAATGGCTGAATCAGGTACGTCCCCGGACTCCATTCCTAACGGGTAGTGGCAAGAACCTGCGAAAAAAAAGCATTACATCTTTGTAAGGCGATGCACTGTATTTCACACTTGGGACAGTAAATGGGTGTACAAGGATGGAGTTTAAACCATTCGGTTGTTTAATAATGAGTAAGGAAAATGTAGACTTAAATTCGATAACACAGGACATTGGAGGATGAGTTGCTGTTCTGTCATAATGTGTGTTTGCAAGTAGGTACAGATGGAAGCGTAGAATGATAAGTTAGAATCAGTATTATAGAGCCAACCAATCAGAAAAATATTCCCTCTAAACACGAGCGCTGTTCAGTACACGTTGTTACTCTATCACGCTGTATGTCGTAATATAAATGTAGCTATTCTTTCAGAGCTTTACATATTATTGATGCCAGACATTAAATTTAAAGGGCATTTTAGGGTAGCATTTCATGTACTTCCTGATGTTTCCGGATGTCTCACCCTTAAGCTAGCCTACTGTCACCATGTTCGACACTGTTATGTAAGCGCTTGTTCTTTTACTACGACGGTAAGTTAATTCTCTAGTTAATATCGAACGAAAAACTATTAAATGCCTACAAATATTTGATTTTGGGTAGGATATACCTGATAAAATGACCGTATTATATTCAGGTATTTATCCAAACAGCAAAGAAAACACATGAAAGTTATGGTAAAAATTATGTTATCATTGTTCCCAAGTAATCCAAGCGGAGCGCTCTACGGTAAATCTAAATTTATTTGATAAGTTAAAATCTGGGGAGAAACGATGTACTGCTACATTAAGTTTTATTATTAAAAACTTCACATAATGATCAACGTAAATGTTGTTTGGATGCTCGCCTTTGTTCATTTAATGATCCAAGAGAGAGCCTGATTTATGACTATACGTTCCGTTATGGAGACTCATATGCATTTATGCAGAATTAAGAAACACCTTTATATTTTAAGGCCTCTAAGTCAGCCTGTATAGTGACTATAATATGGACCGAGCGACTGGGCAGGCAGGTTTATGATGTAGTAGGGGCACACGTTTAACTATGTGCGTCTAAACCGACACTACGAGCCAACAAGCATCATATCCATCGATTACTGTGGGTAAAGCACACCATTCACGTCCTACAAGTTTTGCACCTAAAAATGCACGAAATTGCACTTTCATTCGTCCCATACGTCTTCAAGAGATTTGCGTAATTAAGCACAGGAAAGACGTTTCTTCACTTGCCAATCATACCAGCACCTGACGGTCATTACTTGACGGCAGAACGGAAAATTACGTTTGTTTTCACAGTGTATGAAATAAATATCAGTGCTTTAGTCTCATAAATGAGTACAGATTTTCCGAAGAACTTCCCACCTAAAATTTGCAGAGTGTATAAGTACCGTACTAGACGGTGTCACATCACACTGGACTGCAGTCATCTTAGTCACTACTGTGAGAACCCCGAACCTATAAATACACGAGGGCGATGATTTGTTTGCGGTAGTTACATTGTTTATTTCTGAGGTTATAAGGTTAACATTTTCGTCTATTTGCATCCGTAACATTGCCACATAAATTGTGTTTGTAATAAGCAACCATTACTCATTTAAACCCTACTTACGACTCTGGAAGGGGAACCACGTGTTCGTTTTGTGTTCACACTTGCAGCATGTGAGGAAAGCTATCGATCGGCACCCATCATCAAAACTAACAAAGAATTATGTGGTGTTCGAGGGAAGCGTGAAGTGTATTGCGTGAAGCGAGAAGGTGGAGTGAATGGCAATATAGGGAACTTCTTATTATAGAGCGTAATTTAATGATGAAGAATGATGATTGAAGTTGATGTGGATCTGTGCAGGTGCTTTTGTGCCAACCCTATTCTTGAATTTAGTTTGATACAGCTTTCCTTTATTGTGAGTCACGAATGTTCTACGCACTGTGATCGTAACTCATGTGTTATACAAGAAGTCCATAACACATATTATATCGTACCGAACTCCATTAAACAGAGGTTTTATTAACAAGAGTCTTCCATTGGTTCCTGTCGTGAGTCAGATGAATTCACTCCATCTCCTTGCAACGTATTTATATGTCACATTTTAATATTACGCACTTACACATGCCAATTATCTCTTACATTTAAGGCTCCCAATCAAAACTGTTATGAGCTTGTCATGTCCCATGCATACAATTCATTCATTACGATGTCTGTATGGCGAAGCGTCCGTATACTCATCCACAGCGAGTCCTTCACAGAGTGCAATCTAGAGCTGCCCTTTTCAGGTTCCACTATATTTTATTTTTCTTAACGTCATCCAGTAGTTACATGGGGCTTCTTCCTACTCTTCTCTTCTCTTCTATCATTCCTTCGGCAACGTGTTTTAGAAAACAGTTTCTAAGAAATCCAGTTAGTCTTCCTTTTTTATTGTTTCTAGGACATACGTGGGTGGATCCAAAATTTTCCGGACTGGTGCCGCCATCTGCACAGCATTTGTGTTAGCGCCAAGCACCGGTAGATGGTAGGACAACCATGTTTAACGAGTCTGCTTGCCAAGTTTCACG
>Ga0123357_10007337_pt1 | contig 13612 bp, 11 predicted proteins | sample TergutEmb28metaG_FD_89873 | JGI IMG/M metagenome (GOLD analysis project Ga0123357, IMG submission 89873) | Embiratermes neotenicus P4 segment gut microbial communities from Petit-Saut dam, French Guiana - Emb289 P4 | ecosystem: Host-associated > Arthropoda: Insects > Digestive system > Gut ... | reverse complement strand
CTGGCAACCTTGCCACCTTCATGTGCCGATTTTCTAGAAATTCTGAGAATTTAAATCTCCTGAAGCCCTACGAACCTGTCTAGGACTGTACAGGGATAGTTTTACGTTCTTTACTTAATTGAAGGTATAATCAAGCACGTAATGATTTAATATGCATTATCGATTATACTTCAGCCACTGTGTATGCAGATCATAATAGCCGTTCTGTTAGAGTTTTCCTAACAATAATTCGAAATGATACTCATTGTTCTTTATGACATTTTTAACATCAGTTTTGTTTTTAAAATTTTAACTTGAAATGCACGTTTGAATAAGTGCTTCTAAGTTGCTCCTTCTACAATATATGGTTTGCTGTTAGTTCAGCTGAGCTAAGGAATGTGAGTACAATTCAGTTTCTTAGAGAAAATTAGGTAACATTGTTCCTGTTACATGATAGGACCGTATGGGGGAGTAGAAATACAGCAACACTCATTACTAACTTTTGTAGTAGATGAACTTAAGTGGTTGGATTTACACTCCGGCCGCTTTACAACCGGGAAAAATCCCGTTGTTCATTGTATAAGAGGCTGGGTAGGTCCCAGAGCCAGTTTTAACTTTTGGAAGTACATAAAAAATCCCTACACCTGCCGGGAATCGAAGCACATTTCCTTTGTCTTTCAGTTCGTAGCCTAGTCACTATACGGTCTTTAACCTTAAACGAACCAGACGTCAATGTAATGTAATGTAATGTAAGAATAAAACCAAGGAGTTGTGTGAATTTCTTACAATATAAGTGTCGTAAACCTCCTATATGTTTCGGCCACATTTTTTGGCCATGTTCAGGGAGGTATTTTACGAAGATTTATTACAAAGACATCCAAACCCACACACATAAAATATAAAGTCTTTATATATACGGAATTATAATATGTTAATATGTTTTAACATATTTTAATATTAATATATATTAATATAAAATAGTAAGGTTTTATCCTACACTTAAAAAATTAATATTTTGTACTTGTACATTGGTTTTAATGTCCTTGTAATATATCGTTCTTATAATACCTCCCTGAAGATGGCTACAAAAGATGGCCGAAATATGTAGGAGGTTTACGACACATATTGTAATAAGTTAACATTCCTTTATATGCACTCGTTGGTTTTGTTCTCGCAGTGAAGCATCAGCGCATGGTCATGAAATATATAAAATTGAAGCCAGGAATTATTTTGATTGTGGAAATGTGTTTCATTGAGAGGAACAAGACTGTCAAAGACGCATTTCGTGCCATAGTAGACAAATATCACAGAGGCGTTCTTTACTTAAAAAATGCCATACGGTTTCGGAGTACGGGCTTAAATGAAGTTTTCTTTATGCCCTTAAGAAATGTGTGGCCTTTCCAGCGCCGATTTTTACTAAAATCACGACTGCCCAACAATATTTTATGCGGATTTCTTATACCGAATTGACCTTAGTCTACATTAACTATGAAAATTAATGAATGGAAATTTGTTCACGCCCTTAAGCATGGCTTCACCGCGACGATTTTCGTGGAACTCACATGTGTTAAACAACTGCGGTCGACAAATCCTTTACCGACTTTCATGGAATTTCGACAAAAGTTCTAGTCACTGATACTAGGTCACAGCCGGACGGAAGGGCTATTGTAGTCTCCAGATAAGGCGTTCCCTTGGTATAGAATAGCGTCTATTAGCGTCGTCATGTTCGTCTGTCTCTCTGTCTGTCCCTCTGTTCGTAAGTACCAGGCCGGCTTACACTGGATGGATTACCCAGAAATGCTACGAAAATCTGTCCAGACATCCCAAATTTGGTTAAAATCTGACCAAAGTATCAGGCACTTCACGTGATGACCTAAGTGCGTTTTACTATTGCCGGGGACAGAGATTCATCCTAAAATGATTTGTGTGCAACACTCAGCATTTTTATATTGTTGACAGTTATAGGTAGCTCAGCAATGCTTAACGCTTCGTTGAATTTTAATTGCAACAATAGTTATGCGAACGCGCCACAGGGTTGCGTTACACATACATTGCCTATATTGTCTACTTCGTAAATAACTGGGACTCGGCTAGTGATATGCTTCATTGCCTCTGGTAAGGAATGTGGATGGTTGGCGATTCTGAAGACGTTTTCTAAATAAATTCATGAGTTGTTTTCCATGTAAATGGCCAAAACTGTATTCTCCAAGAAGATTGGCGAAGAACAAATTAATAGAAAAAAAGAAAGTGACATGGACTGTATCCATGCCCACACATTTCAGTTTGTGAACTAATAATTAAAGGCTCAGCTACCAGGTGAATTAAAGTCCCTATTTTAAAATTTCATAAAGTTTCATTAGAATAATGCAGGCCTATTATATGGATTTTTCAAATATTTTACCATATTACATAATTTGTAAATTTATGTGGTTCATCTAAATATAATAGATATCTATAATAAAGTAGGGTTCATAAGTTATTCCCAGAGATGTTTTTTTTAAGTTTCTGTTTTCTGTTCCTCAGCTGCTGTTTCTGTACGATGTTGATGCAGAAATACTTCAAGGATAAATGTCACTAATGTATCTGACGCTTTATAACATCAGTAGTTGATATAATATTCTGAAAAGAACTGACAAGCTTCAGAAACAAAGTGTACAGGAGCCAGGAACTGTTTAAACAACATGGATACGAAATACTGAAAATTGAAGGCATGCAGCTGAAAACCCTCAGACTGGGAGAAAACAGTATAACAACATAAAGAGAATAGGTTAACATTGAATACTAATATCAAAGATGTACCAAACAAATAAGATCATTATAGACGGAATAAATAAATAATAAAAGCAGTTCTGACATTGAAAACAGACAAGATTGATACCGTCCTGTCTGCCAAGCGTGTTCGATGATAAAGGACATATGCAGTTTAGACAGTGCATTTCAGTAGACTGTCAATCAGTAAAAATATAACGAGGAATATTTCAGACGGACATAACGAGCCAGTCAGACGTTTTTTTAGTCACATTACCTAAATGAATAGTCATTAGAGGTAAAAGAGGAAGTAAATTATTATTCGTACAGTGACAGGAAATATGACTTCACAGAGGTATAGAAAAAATTACTCTTGAAATTTGAAAGGATTATTTTATGATTCATTAAATCCACTGTTTTATTAATTCTAATTTTACTAGAAAAGGACAATTTGGTGCACATAGGGCACGGTTTATATAAAATGTCTGTAAAGTAAAAAAATTATACAAGAAAAGCTGCTAAACAATAGAGGACGAGGGACAAATGGCAATTTCCTGTTGGCCGAGTCAAGTTACTCTTTTGGATAGCTGCACAGGGTTAGCTTTATGGGGGAGATTATAGTTTCTAAACTGAGCTTCCCCTTTCTTTATATTATAATCGTACATTTTATTATTAGTTTTACAGCCAGAATTGTCAATATGTAAGATAACCGAACAGCTCTACGATCCTGGACTATAAGGAATAATAATAATAATAATAATATTTATCTACTGCAATTGGGTTGTCACCCGATGTCAGTGGTTATTTTACATGTATACAAAACATGAAATTGGTTAGTACTAAATTTAAGTCGGGAAGGCAACGTGAGAAGCGTGTAGTGGCAACTTGGAATCTTGGGAACCATCTCAGCATTTGCTTTTAGGCACAAGGAAACCAAGAAAGCACATGGAAACCAAATGTCAATTTATGTGCCTGGACAGTGCTATCAGTACACGTTCATGAAAGCTATTTTCATATTGAGCTTATGAAGGTAAAGCTCTCACATTACCGGCTTGGGCAGGCGCTTACGCTTCTAGGAGGGTGAGGCTCCTAGAAATTTGAGACAGTAGGCACGATAAGGTGATATGGTTTAACTTTACCTCCAGAACATACCCCTGGTACTCATTTCTGTTAGAGGTTGACGCGACCCCATGGCCATAGTGCGGCCGGAACGATTAAGTCAGTGAGAAATCCCAGTGACTCCATCCAACATCGAACCCACGACCGCCGAGCTAGTAGCTCTTTGCCTCAACTAACTGCTTCACCGCGTACCCGTATTAGGCATACGTATCGTATTGTTATCAGCAGGTAATGTTCAGTGGACTTCATTTTTTTCCGAGGTCATGGACGATATTAAAGATATTCGCACAGTACTGATCCTTGTATTGACCAACAAATGTTGTAAGAAACCACAGAAAACGCCCCTTCAGAATAACATGGCCAAACTGACTGTTGAGTTTACTGAACTTTCAAGAGGAATTTACTTTTTTAAAGTTAGACACCCCGTTCTTTTTTCGTATAATTGGTTAAAAAATAAAGCCTGTAAAATTACTAAAAATAACATAAACTTTATTAACGGTTTTTACTTAGTAATTAATTAAATAATTTACTTTAAATTATCTTACCGCGTCACATAAAGGCTCTTGCATTAGCATCGTATGCGCTTAATTATAGTATACTTAACTGTATAAATAGAACTTATTTGAGCATTCATATTCTTTTGAGAACTGAATTTCCGCACTCACTCTTCTGCATTCCTTGAAGTATTAGACATTGATACTAAAACAGAATAAGTTATGGGTCTCCCGTTGCAAATTACACACTGACTAATTTTTGTGCAGAGGCTCGCCCACTAGTAGGTCAACTTCAAGGCACTTTTAAATTACATTATTTATTCTACGTTAACCGTTTAAAACACAGTAATGGTTGTTACATACAATCTGCCATGACATAAGATAACTGTGCGGTGTTCCTCCACACTCTGTGTTTAGTGTTTCCTGTGGTTATCAGCGTAAACAGTGATTATTTTTCTGAACAGCATTAAATCGTTTTCTTTAATGGAGAAGCATTGTTAGGCGCATTCGCGAAGTTACGAAAAGTGAATGTTAGTTTCGTCATGTCTGTGTGTCTTTCCTTCTGTCTGCTGGGACTGTTCGGCTCCCATCGGAAGAATTTTCGTGAAATTTTATATTTGAATAATTTTTCTGAAGTCTGTCTAGATAATTCACGTTTCATTAAAATCTGACGAGAATAACGGGTACTTTACATGAAGACCAATATATATTTTTTTATAATATCTCACTGAATTCTTCTTAGGATGAGAAATGTTTCAGATAAAAGTTGTAGAGAAAATCAAAACACATATTTTATGTCCAATAACTCTTTCCTAAATCCAGAGCTAATGTGGAAAAATTTGGGATAGCCGGACAGGCAACAGATAACATAATATGGCGTACGCGCTTTGCCTACTAGATACCTAAGGCTACAAACACAATCGTTTTTCCACAGCAACAGTTGTTAGGCGAATGCATCTCAATGTTACGTGTATATAAAATTTGCCTCTATTTTGTTTAGCTTTAAGTAGGCTTGTGTGGTTAAACTTGTGTCTTTGTGTCTTTGTGTGAAACTATGGATTTAATCGGCGAACTACAATCAAAGCAACCCAAAGCTTCTGAGCCTCTAAATTTCTCCCAAGAGTGAAACGCATTTTGACACTATGTCAAGTAGTGTAGGCCACTGAAAAACATAGGTTTCAGGCCATCTGGAATATATTTATGGAAAAACTTGCTTCCTTTGTAGTATTTTTTAACATTGTTAGTATCTGTGACTGATTGAATGTATAACATAGTTTATATTTCAGAGTATCCATAGGTCTTTCACGAAACCTGCGATATAAATTTCTCATACTGCACAACACATTTATTCTTGCATAATTCCTTTTAAAAAGAAAGATATTGAAATTTGTTCAGTAACATTCGAGTATATTATATTCATTAGGTCTTTAACTGCTTCTTACTGTGGAAGTTCTGGTTTCTATACAAGATCACCGACCGGATATCTTTATAAAATTTCGTGATTTTCTTCGACTTTCCAATAAAATTCTGTTGTATTAAAGCAAGCAAGTAACATTTTTCGTTTTTTATCCATCAGCACCCCGGAGTTTGGCTCGAAGTATAAAAAAGATTATTAATCAGGCAAAATGGGCAGTATCTCTTGAAGTATCACGCAAGCCGGTATGCGTTATTTTGATGTGCGGGGATCCGTACTGCATGGGGGGCATCATTTGTTAAATCGTAAGGAGTTCATGTGTTATGCATGTGAATAAATAAAAAGGATATTGCTACTAGCAAAATAAGGGTATTTAAAATGCTTAACACTGAAGTTATTATTATTATTATTATTATTATTATTATTATTATTATTACATAATAGGTATTAACAGAAGACGTGGAGAAAATCGCAGAAAGAAAGCTCCATTATCTTAACTATTAGCAAGATATATTAACATTATAATATCCAGGAAGATGCAGTGGCCGTGACATGTAGCACGAATGGCGGCGATGTAAGAGTAAAAAAATAAATAAACCAGAAAATCTAATCGGAAGACACAACTTGTTATACCTTGGCGTGGATGGGAAGATAAAAATGAGGTGATCTTAAAAATGGGCTACAAGGTCATGGACTAGAATTACCTGATTCAAAGTAATGTCCAGTTATGAGATTTTGTGCGAAAGGTAATGAACGTTTGGATTCCGTATAAAGCAGGGAATTTTTGGCTCTTTTAACAAGTCTTAGTTTCGCAGTGTTTGTTTGCTGCATGGGAAATTTTCTAGAAACTGAAGTTTGCTGTTTTTATCGAGGAGACATTACGAGTAACTCAATACACGATCCAGGCCCGATGATTTAATGCCGTCCAAGGGAGTGAGTAATGCTACACGCACGTAAGGAAACTTCTAGAAAACAGTAGGCTTAGCACATGCTTTCCGAACGGAATATCCAAGAAGTAAATTTCATTCACATATAATCTGCACGCATAAGTAACATATTCCGCTGTAAGGTGGTGCAATTTCATACAGCCAAGATATTTTTTACACCTCATTCCTTTTGGTACGCCGTTAATTAAACTAGCAAGTTACATGTAAGTAATAATAAGACAGGGTTTCTTTTTTGAGTGAGGCCTAGACATGTGGTGCCTCATAATTTTGAACATATTGGTTTTGCCGAAGATGAGGGAAACGTAAAGTACGCGAGGAAATCCCCATTGGATCTGACAGGTATCGAAACCAGGTCTACAGCGCAAAAGTAAAGAACTATGGGTCTCCTGTAAAACAGCATAAATCTGTATCACATACATTGTACATTAAATAGCATTACTCCCCTTAATATATGGTTACGAAGTACAACACGTAGGCAACACTTCGGAAGTCGAATGGGGTGTAACGAGGAGAAAGATCGATGGGACCACCTCCTTGCGTGAGTAATACATCATCGTAAACGGTACGAAACTCATCACTGACGTCGAATTTTTTAGGCATTTTGGATAACCAACATAATCTTGTAGCAGCTCTTCCATTATTGACCGTTCCTTCACATATTAAACCCATCGTATAATTTATTTGAACGTCGTTCTTGGAAAGACTTTTGAACATGTCTCCAGCGATAAATTACACGAAGAAGGAATATATAACACATTACTTATTCAGCTACCAAATTTTATTGGGCCCTAAACAAGGAAAAAAGTAAAAGTAATTTTGTACCCAATTTTTTCCGATTTCCGAAATATCATTGCTTCTGGGAAGCTTCCCAGGCTTCGCCCGTTATTCTTTCTGGGAAGTGCAACGAGTAGATGAAGGCTATAATGGAGCATTGGTGCAATAATATTGACAGCGGAAACGCGAATTATTTGAAGCAAGATCTGGTCTAGTGGCGCATTGTCCACAGCAAATCTCACATGGACTGACCTCGGATCGAACCTGGGCCTCCGCAGTTTCAACGACAAAAACTAACGCAAATTATAGGATTCAGCTCGTACCGCGCAATAAAGTCTCTCCTTCTAGGTCGTAAATCCAGTCATTTAATGCTACATCGGAAAATAATCGTTGGTTGTTCTGAGATTCTGCGAAACTCAGAAACCCAGTCTGTAGGCGGGACGTAGAATTTCTGAACCTTAGAATTCCTGATGCGTATAGGAATCACTGGGCTCATAAAAGTTAATTTATATAAGGACTTTTTCAGCAATAGATGTGTTTCAGAGTAGAAAGGCAAATTTTTGCAACATTACGATTGGTGAGTCCAGACGTTGACTGTTGAAATCGGTCGTGGACTATTTTTAATCTTTAGATTAATTCTTCTTGAAGAAAGGCGCCGTAAGAATCTGATTTAAGGTAATATGCCATTTTATCTTCGAAATTTTCCTCTCCGTACAGCACAAGCGCAATCCGCCAAACCAGATCTAGCATGAAGACCACTAGCAAGACTATTCCCTTTTGGGACCTGATGCCATGCAACCAGGAGAAGAGTACCAACAATTTGGAGGAATCTACCATCTCATCTTTAGAGTAGAATTGTGGTTTGCGTCTTGGGCTTAACACACCCTTTGCATGTTGGTACATAAGGAATGCAGATGAAAGTCGTCGAACACAGTTGTTTTTTCTGACTGGAGGGATTATTTTCAGATTCAATTTATGTGTAATTTGTGTTTGACCGTCCAGTTCAGCACATTAAAACTTGGCATTTAGCGTATGAAGGAGAAGCAGCCCTCTGTATTTCTGGCGTTAAAAATAATTCAGATGTACGATAATGGTGTGGATATTTAGGATAGGTAGAGAAATGGTAACCGCGATAAGTGGGTCCCTATTAGCACGGCATGGCGCGTCCTCAGGTTGCGGTTGAAGGAACGGCCTCCAGTATGGAGGGGAGCTGCGAATATATTGAATAAGTAGTCGCGGACAGCCGACAAGTGGTCGTCCTCCAGCTTGGGGGTTGTGCGAGGTGCAAACAACTCACCGTCAAAACGTATCATGTTACGAATCGTTCAAGAAGAAAGCCTCGGACCTGGACTGATACTTTGGTACGACCTAAGCAATGGAAATGGAACATGAGATTTGGTAGACCCAGGCGTATGTGGGAGGATAATATTAAGATGGATCTTTAGGAATTGGGATGTGGGGGCATGGACTGGATCGAGCTGGCTCAGAATAGGGACAGGTGGCGAGCACTTGTGAATGCGGTAATGAACCTTCGGGTTCCAAAAATGCGGGGAATTTCTTGACTACCTGAGAACCGGTTGGCTTCTCAAGAAGGACTATGGAGTAAGTAAGTGGGCAAGTAAGTTAGTAAGTAAGTGAGTAAGAAAGAAAAAAAGAAAGAGAAATCGTAAATAAGGAAACATGCTAAGAGTGAAAAGTTGCTGAAAGGAACTTGGCACAGAGAGCGCGACAGTGGTTTCTAAGTAACATTTTTGATAGTAGGAATTTCATTGGTACAGTGGACGTACAATGGCTGAAATTTTGTAGCAAGAGTTGAATTTGTGACTTTGATCGAGGAATCAAAGACATTCACACCAATGACATCTTAGGACGCAAATGCGGAAAGGCAGGACAGCGTGGATGAAATAAACTGAAAAAATAAATATTATATTCCGATTAGAACAAATTACATATTCGACATGTTTTGTACCACATCGGAACATAAAGTAGCCGCTTATTTACAAGTATTTAATTTATTCGCAAGTATTTAATTTAGAATTGTTTTTTTATTTATTTGTATTTCTATATTTATTGACAGACATTTTGTTTATCTACAGGCATTAGGTTTGTTTTTAGACATTTTGTTTATATCCAAGAACTTTTTTGTTGAAAAGAATTGTATTTATGTAAAAACATTTCATTTCTTTGCCAGTATTTTATTTATTTACATGCATTTGATCTCTTTTCAATAATTTTTTCATTTACTTATTTACAAGGATTATTTTATTTATTTATTTAAAAGAAGTTTTTAAAGCTCTCTCTTAATTTACAAACATGTTATTTATTACGTATATATTTCCAGCATTCTATTTATTTACCAGAATGTTCTTTATTTACAGGTACTTTATTAATCTACTGCCTTTTTATTTACACGACAATCTGTGTTTTCCTGCAAACAGAGGCACTGCAGTTCTGTATAGGTCTAACATAAATAATGAAATTATTGACCCTGTTTTATTTGTTAGTCTTAGGTGTTTCTTTTTCGTGTACCTGCGCATTACTTTGCGTCTGTGTATCATGCAGACTTGGCGGTATCACTTTAATGGATCAAATTCTGTTTGCCAGTTGATTGTATGTCTATGCATATACGTTTTAATAATTGATGTAGTGCCACAAGCAGTCTGTACTCTGCATGTTATGCGGGATTTTATCTCCTTTTGACCTTCACCTTATGCAGCAAATGAAGATGTATTGCTGCAATACAGTTATAACCCCCTAGGGCTGCTTTAATAGTTCTGCCTGCGAAGTCACTATCACAACTGCATTTACGGGTGACAGGTACTATGAAACATTCTTCCGATTTATCACCTTCCGCTGTCTTTTCTCTTCGCTTCTTCTAGGATTATTATTCCATCATTTGATCTTGTTTTCTTTCCCTTTGTCGTCCCTTCCCTGTTGTTATACTTTCTTCAGCTCACAGGTGAAGGCCACTTTCCAGTCTGTCTCTCCCTCGTCTTTTCCCTGAAAGCCATGTTGCAGTCTACACTAAACATTCCACCACGCAGAATTAATGCAAGATATAATGACAGCGATTATCTCACCGGACAGATAAGTTCCGCCCCATCGCCATGTTTTATTCTGAGGTAGTCATTTCCCTGATAATGAGGAAAGAGTCGGTCCTCGGAACATAAGTTTACTCGCCATTCAACCGCCTAACATGGCTGCTAGCCGGAGAGTATTTTATCGAATTTAATCACCGTTTAAACTTTAAATTACATATGACCGTTGGCATCACTATCACCACCCATCACCACTACCGTTGTAACATTACTACACTGGCGAACTGTATCATTAGTATCACTGTTATTGCTGCTGGTAATTACAGCAGTAGTATTTATGAAGACATTTGTGATTCATTGTTCTTGTTGTAACGGTCATGATGTAGCCCGACACCTTACCGCTGAATCTCCCGGCTAACTTAATGTAAAATGTTATGTGTATGAAGTGGCGACGGAGCAGAGTTTCCACCGAAGTTGTTCGGTTTTTCCCTACGAGTCGTCATTCCACCACTGCTCTTTATTCAAGTACCATCGATACAGCGCGTCATCACATCTCGTATAATGCTTGAGGTTTTTTGTTTGTACAGTACTATTAAGTTTATTACCTCCAATACTGTTACTGTTTTTACTGTTGTCATCGTTTTCGTTATCATCATCATGCGATATGACTTATTTAGAAATAACATTAGTACGTACAGAATAGCGGGAGACTTCGGTCGCATCAATAATAAACAGTAATGTTTCCCGATTTAGACCGTCACATGACACATGACACGCTCGACCTTGTCGGATGGATCGAGTTAAATCGGTAACCTAACTGTTTCTGTATCATTATGACACAGTTATATAACGTGAACTTCTGGTAACTACTGTACTTCCTCCGTCAAATGCGCATATTTTTAATTGCTGTTACAGTAGTTTATAATAATTAACCAACAAACGCACAATTTTTTGTTTACACAGTTATGTCACATTGTAACATTACAAGCTCATACGCGTTTCGATCCGTATTGGAATCATCATCAGTGAGTATGTATGTATGTGTACCGAATGATATTTAATAAAACGTTTCTGTAAGTTGTCAATTTTTTACTCCTTGTATATCATGTGCAAGAATTGAACATCGAAATATATGTTGGTCCATGTAGAATGGAAGTACATAAAAGAATAAGGAACTTTACTATAGTGTTTTCGGAGGAGCTTATTTGTAAGGTGAAAGGCAGTACCTTTCCAGGCTTAGTCTAGCCATCTCTAGACGTATTGTTTACTTCGATATATTACATCTCATGCATATAATATGGCATCACACACAATGCATTTCCTTTTCATGCTACTGCAACTGTCATCATGTGCGACAACTCTGGAATGAGTTGAGAAAACTCATAACTTAATCCAACCATCTTCTTCATTTACCCCTCACCAAATATTATTCGAGTGATCAAATCGAAAAGAATGAGATAGGCGGGGCATGTTGCATGTATGGGTGAGAGGAGAGGTGTATACAGGGTCTTGGTGGGGAAACCTGAGGGAAAGAGATCACTTGGAAGACCCATGTGTAGATGGGAGGATAATATTAAGATGGATCTTCGGAAAGTGGAAGGGTCAGGGACTGGATTGATCTGGCTTAGATGGCGGACACTTGTAATTGCGGTAATGAAACTTCGGGTTCCAAAAGATTCGGGGAATTTCTGACTACCTGAGAACCGATTAGCTTCTCAAGAAGGACTCTGCTCCATGGAGTAAGTAAGCTTCTTCATTTACAATCCTGTTGCTAAGTACTGTAACAAATCATATCACACAATATTTAAGTCTTGGATACACGTGATACAAACCTATATTTGAATTACATGAATTTGAAACATTTTAAATAAATCTTCAATTTTCAATATCAAGTAATATTGTTTCCAATTACTTCTCACTTAGCTTTCATATAAGAACTGTGATTTAATCTGTAGAAGAATAGAAATAAATAAAAACAGTAATCGAAATAATTCGGTAATATGTGTGCTGGATTTAAATATAGAAACTTAACAGTTAGCTATACCAGTTACATCAGTAAAAGTTTAATGCCTTGCAGTAATATTGTACCGAACGTGTCTGTGACGTGGTTAAGCGCCGCTGCTTCGCATTCAGAAACCCCAGACACACGCTGCCACTCCTAATTTCTATGGAAGGACGTAATATTTGCCCCCTGCAAAAGCCCTGTGACTGCTGCCGAAATCCACTCTGGCTTTCATTTTTGGGTGACGTTCGCACAAAAAAAGTGTGGCCGAATGGCAAAATGTACGGCTTTCATGCAGAACAGAAGAAACGGCAATTATGTGGGTTTGAACTCGGATAACTCAGATAGTATAGTGGCTGGACTACAGGCTGGACATCCGAAAGGTGGACAGGGGCGGGGCGGGGCGGGGCGGGGCGGGGCGGGGCGGGGGACTCTTTGTTACATTCCCCGTAGTCTCCAGCTCCTGCGGGAAGTGTAGTGTGAGTGTTAATACTTCTGCCTTCTTGCAGGTATTTTAGGATTTATGGAAGTTAAAGTTGACAAGCAGTACACTGTAACTTTTTGGATGAACTCTCTTGTTTTGTGAAATCTTTATCACTTTAAGTAACACACAGTTATATTATTCTCTATGTAGCATTATCGCCTTACCTACAAATTTTCTAAATTTACATTTAGATCTTCCTATTATAATGGAGATTTTTGTGGATTTTAAGCGAAACAGGGAGATGCTCTATCGTCATTGCTTTTCAACTTTGCCTTGGAGTATGCCATTAGGAGTGTTCAGGTAAACTAGAACGGCTTGAAATTAAATGGTACACACCAGCTTCTGGCTTATGCCGATGATGTTAATATATTGGGAGGAAGTGTAGATACTGTAAAGAAAAATGCTACTAAGGAGGTTGGACTAGAAGTAAATGCTCATAAAACTAAGTACATGACCGTGTCTCGAGATCAGAACGCAGGACGAATTCACGGTATGAAGATTGATAATAGTTCCATTGAGAGGGTGGAAGAGTTCAAATATTTGGGAACAACGTTAACAAATCAAAATTCTATTCACGAAGAAATTAAGAGCAGGCTGAAATTAGGGAATGATT
>Ga0123357_10007336_pt1 | contig 13612 bp, 5 predicted proteins | sample TergutEmb28metaG_FD_89873 | JGI IMG/M metagenome (GOLD analysis project Ga0123357, IMG submission 89873) | Embiratermes neotenicus P4 segment gut microbial communities from Petit-Saut dam, French Guiana - Emb289 P4 | ecosystem: Host-associated > Arthropoda: Insects > Digestive system > Gut ... | reverse complement strand
GCTCCCTGATGATAGTTTGTTAAACCGAAACATGTAGGAGCATTTTAATTTAAATCTTAATGTAAGTCTTAACACTTCTAGAACAATATAATTGTGCATTTAGTTGGACAAATAAAGACGTGAGAATATCAAGATGCACAGTAAAAATGTGAAAAAAAGAAGATTTCTCCATGTTTCTCAGTTAGCTATTCTCGACTGTGTATGTTCTGAGAACATGCGAGCATCGTGCATGAAACGGAAAAGCAAACGCCGAATAAGCAAAATTAATTTCTGGGAAGTTCTCTGATGTAGCGATGGTATGATTATGTTTTCAATGACATGTGTGCATAGGACTACAATATACTGCGTTTGAAGTTTGCAGAATCGTAAGGAATAACTCAACAGTTCCATGAAATCGTAATAATTGGCAGCCTTATATTCAGTCAGTTATTGAAGATATTAACCAAAATGTTTGGACCTCAGTTCCGATGCCGTGTCTTCCAGTGCCTACCACAAGACCATAGCTTGCACTTTTTGAATTCTACATTATTTTACTCTGTCTTCATAACAACCGTTTTAATTTGCCTTCAGGTTTTCGCATAAAATATTGTGTACATTAATCATAATTTTTAAAAACAAATTGAATAAAACTGCGATTTACGTTTCCAAAATAGTTAAAATCTGCGCTCTCCACAGTTACAATCTGCATTCTCCATAAGTTGCAATGTGCATAATATGTTTGACAAGAGAAAGGAAGTGGATACTGAAGTTACTGTTTATAGGGAGAGAAGCAATTATCATTATTCCATGAGTTGTTTTTAATTGGACGCAGAAATCCTTATCAGGCTTTTGTTTTTAGTTTGTGTATCATCACAGCAGGATCCTTTCTGTATCGCGTTCCAAAGGAATGTCCGTCACTATTCCTCGCCATGCCTATAAATTCATATCGATCCCTGTTTTAGCCGCATCACTTCTTCTTTTGGGAGACACTGCAAGGTTCATAACGTAGAACTGAGAGGTACATTTTTGCGTTTGTGGTCTCATTCCGGGTTTAGGCGTTTCCGGTTGGCCAGATTTCCTTCTAGAAAGTTGATTCTGTGCCAAGAAATGTTGGCAAGCCGCGCAGCGAGGTCGCCTTCTAACCAACCCCAAGGACACGTGATTTGGGGTGGATTGGTGATAAGGGGGCATATGGCAAATGGGCAAGCATGTGTGAGGAGGTCTGAAGGGGGCAGAGGTTGAAAGTGGCCCACCAAGCTTTCTTCCACTCCAGCACCATCGGTTCTTTCTCCGCAGAACAAATAAGAATAAAACACCGTGACTTCTCATTCAATCCAAATGCAGCCGAGCTAAGAAAAGGAAGAACCGTTCTCTACTTTTACGTTGTACCACTTCTTCTTACTTCCCGACTCGCACAAAATTTATGTATTTATGTTGCGTTCCCTTTTTTTCTTAGTCCTTGGTACCTCTCGTTGCAGTGCCTTAGCACATCCATGATCCATTTGTTATGAATCAGTAAACAAGGACGGAAACGTGGAAGTTGGATCTCACTAAGAAAGGTGATGAGTAAAGAGAGTTAGTCCAAGCTTAAATTCCAGCATTTTGTACTCTGCTTCCTTTTGGCAGAAACCCAGCTGAGTGAAAGGAAGAGGACCTCGATTCTGTAACCAAACAGCCAAATTGCAAGCAGTCTAGGGATGCCACTTGTCAAAAGCACGCAATTTGTCTGCACAGTCACTTAAAGCTTCCCCCATGTTATTTGTACTAGAGGCTTGACTTAAAAGTTTCTTCCATATCCCAAGGTGATTGGACGTCCGGTTAAATATTCTTGGGTTTCAGATATTTCGAAGTTTTGACGGATTTTCCAAAAGGAAAACAAGATTATACCCTCTTTAAATACTCTACACAGCACATAACGTTTATCTGAAAAGTAAGAGATAAATACGTCTTAGAAGATTAATGAGTTGAAAGACTTGTGCGAGTGCATTTATTTGTTTATATGTTTATGTGTATATAAATGTATACACGTAGGTCAAGGTATGTATATATGTATACATCATTAAGAAAACCTAAAAAATCTTAGTTCCAGTAAAAAAATGTTAGTCTCCTTAGATATCATGCCGTGTTGACTGGTAAATAAATACCAAAATTTCTGAAGATTATAGTGACTCAATTTTAAGGGTCAAGTAATTCAAGAAATCAGACTTTTCCACTACTTTGGTCCGTTGACCCTTTTACCTGCATGTCACAGCTCTGACTAAGATCTATTGCAGGCGGAGACGTATTGGAAACAAACATAGAGAAATAAACTGAAGACCGACGTGACCTCCGCACTTTTGGATTATTACTATATTCTTAGTTTCATCTATTTTAAAAGCTGTGTACTTATAATATATTATTCATTCTTTGTTGTATTTATATTGTTTCGTTACGTTGAATTAAGTTCAGCATTTCATTCTCGTCTTCTGTTTCTCTATCCACATCATATATTCAGACAGTGGCGAATCTCCTTGACAAACGCGGCTCTTTTCGCTGTTAGTCGAGGCATCTCTACCGTCATGTCCGGGAGACAGATCACTAAGGCACTCTCTTTAGTCGCTCTGAATCTCTAGAACTTCCATTTCTGCAGAAATTTTCCTTGAAACAAATAAAATAAGAAAAATACTTATATTTCGGAACTTTCTTCTGTTTTGACGATTTGCGGATTGAGTTAAAACAGGCGTTGTAAAGAGAGGCATCTCTCCCTGATTTATCGTAAAAGGCATGACTCACCACAAGACAGCAATATTTTTAAACGGCACAAAGAATTTCTTAAATTTCGCTAAAATGCATCTTGAAAAATATTTTTCCTTCTCTACAGTAAACAGCACAAGTAAGTATTTTCTCAATAACAAAATAAAATAATAAAAATATGAGAGAAAATATATTTTTCTAGTCCTGTTGGAGATCTGGGAGTTCTTTCGTTTGATGACTTTGGGCTATCTGTTACTGACTTTATTCCACGATGTCAGAAGTGCTACACCTCTTTAGAAGATTTCTCATTTGGCCTCCTCAAAGTTATGTCTAAGATTTTACAAGTGACCCTTCAAAGTTTGAAATAAAATTTACAATTTGGCCATAAAAATGGTGCCTATAAGGATGAAAATTTGCCTTCCTCCTCGAAACTTGGAGAGTGATCATGAAGTCAGAGGTTAGATTTACCCTTAACTTCGTGGCAGTATTAATCGGTTGTTCTCCAAAGTTTTGGTTGCAAGCAAGAAATTCTACTAATGTCCATAACAATGCATTGATTAATATGTCCATACAGACAGCGTGGTCAAATTATAAGCGAAGATTTCTTCAACTTGCACACGTAAGCCAGCTGGTCATTATCCTTCCTAAGTCATGACTCGAATGTTAAAACCTTTAACAATTTGAAATTTCGAGTATTTGTTCCGAAGACTGTTTGTTACATCATCATTCAATTTGTAAATACTTAATCTTCCGTCCGCTTGCGTGCGTATTACTTCCTGCCAGAATGCCACCACTGTTAACAGTCCAAAGTGTCTGTGTTTTGTGTGCGGGGAAATAATTTTTAAAACTTAGAAGTAAAATTTGCTGTCTGTTAAAAAATAACACCTTTATTTTGAATACAGTTACTGAATCCAAACGACTTATGGGCAAGTTATTTGTTCTCTGTAGATCGCTTGAAGTGCTGTTAATCTGGATAAACACGTGTCGTTAAAATCCCTTCCGTCATTCAAATGGCGTGGAAACATCCGAATAATTTCTGATTAAAAGTATTAATTATTACTTGGAATGTTAAACTTACGAGGAAATAACCAGATAAAACTTTAGCCATAAGGATTTTTATACAAGATGGAGATAATGCACCACAAAGGTCCCTGCATACCAGGAGTGTAAATCAAGGTGAAAATGTTGAAACGATAGTGACAAATGTCAGCGTGATTTCCTTCCTGAAAAATCAGTATAAGGAATAATAAGTATTTAAGAGCCGGAAAATTAGAATATTCAACAGACTGTTCATTTATAAATCTTCCTTTGGGCTCAGATTAGAGAATGTTGAAGAGCAAGGACCACAAATGTCCTCAAACTTTGAGGCACAAAAGTATGACATTTCCGAGATGATAGTCTTCTACTGTTTTACACCGTATAGTACAACAGATTGCAAAAGACGTTTCGAAGTAACTTTCCGCCTCCAATTCAGTGTGACTGAATTTGCTGCATGTGTATTTTGAACCGGCGGCAGTAATTTTGAAACAAACTCCTATATTAAAGCATGTAAAACCGCAGTAGACTATCCTTTGAGCAACACCCGACTCGAAAACCGGAAAACTTTTATGAGTCATCTACGTAACTACTTCTCAACGTTTTTACAGACCTGGGATATGAAGTACGAAAAGAAATTTATTTTCTCGTCTCACAGCTAGACTCCCCACCTCCTGCAAAAAGGAAATGAACTTGGGTTTCCTTAATGATGAGAAGGGAAAGTTTTCTTAAAAATTATCCATGCTGGAATAGCGGTACCGGGGCAAATGGAGGCGCCTGATGCTGGCTAGTGTCCAAAATTTGTAGGATTGTTCGTTTAGTAAAGTACAAGACTTAGCCGTCAGTGGCTAAGTTTGAGTTACGTACACAGAGTCTACGTCTATATAATAGTAATAATAATAATAATTATTATTATTATTATTGTTGTTATTATTATTATTGTGAAAGGACGCCCTTAAATATTTTAAAATTTAACTTTAAATTAGCTCAAACTGTTGCATCATAAACAAGTCCTGAGATAATTTTCTTAGGCAGTCAGTATTCAAGTGATAATAATTTCTACCAAATTTTGTACCCATAGAGAGTCTTTCGTTATCCCGTAAAATTGCTTTTATTATGTTACACTTTTAAAAATTTTAATTGGTTTTTTAGAGAATCAAGTGTAGAATCCATTCAATTCAGTCATTAAAACGCAATATTTAGGAAGTTAACAAATCAGGGTTGGCAATTGAACTAAATATCAATATATACATGTGTAACCAGAATAATATTTACTTTAATTGCAGAATTATTATTACATTCAAAGGCTTAATAATGAGCAATCTGTACTCAGAATGCAAAGACGTATGAATTCCGTAATCGCTAATGAATTTATATAATGAACAAGTTCCATATCCGTGCATTAAGGAATATTTAAAGTTATGTAATTATGTAACAAATTCAACACACCACATGCATAAAACACGTTTCAGCACATATTACTGATTATCAACAAGTTTCGATCGCTTTTGCGATCATCATCAAGGTAGCACTACAGGAGTACCAAGAACAAAATAAACTGCCAAACTGTAAAATTTGAACCACTCAACGTTATAATTCATGTTTAAAACTCTCCACACGGTCAAAGTTTATGTGTGTAAATTATTTAGAATTTTAAATATCCACAGATCAGAGAGCAGCCGAATAATTTAGTGCATGCTAAAAAATTGAATTGTTTTTAATACAACACATTTCAGCCAGAATTTCGGAATTCCTGAAGTGTAAAAATTGCTTCCGAAAGTTGTTCTTTCAATTATATAGAATACAGTTCTTTCTTCTTTCACCACTTTCTCCACCACCAACAACACAAATACCAACCAACCTGTCTTCAACATATTCTACAATATGGAAAGTAGGATTCTGCTCTTCAAACAAGGCAGCGCCATGTTGGAGAGGTTAGTAGTCTTGATTCAAAGCCGGGAAGTATGGCTGTCGATTCTTGGCTCAGATACCAACTATTCTGTAAGATTTTTTACTTATTTTTCCTCAGCCTATGGAGTCTGGTTTCGGGTTTATACCTGACGTTAGCCGAATGTCACTTATATTTATGGTTTATATTTCATCACTTACACATTTGTCACTTTGTCCTTTGAAAAGACATAGTCTGAGTTAATTACAGTGATATTAAATAAATGAGTAAACAACTTCATAATTTGGTGTGCAGCAATATAATTGATTGAAGTATTTACAATAGCCAAATGCAGTCTTTATAATTTTGCATACGTCATGTGTTTTTCCTTTATTTAATACAGTTTTGAAACACATTTGCATTACAAACCACTATGAGTAGCCATAGAATGCGTAACTTTATTGAATAAAATGTAAACCCTATCCTGATATTGTAAATTTAAATCTTAAATTTAGCATATATGTAAGGTGTAAAGCTGTCAAATGACAAATTGTGAATTTTATATTTGATAATAATGCAGTTGTAAATTAATGGTTTGAGTGGACCGGCACTGAATTCAATTAATTTTGCCAGATAGCTTCCTGTGTTATATCCATACACTGAGGGTCTTTAAGATTTGTCCCTAAATGTCAAGGATTGATATTGCCTAGAGAGAGAATTTCGGAAATACTTCTACTTTTTTAAAAATCCTTGTTATTTCAAAAGCGCTGGTCATTGTGGAAAATCTATATCATTCCCCAAATCATTTGAAGTTTGGTCTTAAAAACTGTCTTGTGCAATTATAATTTAAAATAAAATCTTAGGCTACAATAAAATGTTTTCGGAATTATGCAAATTTAATCATTTTTCACAAAATTTGCCCACGACACCACTGAAACTATAGTATAATATAGGGAGAAGGAAGGTGCTATTTAAAACTAAAACAAGGGTCAAGCACAGCATGCAGGTGCAATGTTAGTAGAGCTTTTATTTGTTGAAGTAGCAGAGATGGATTTTCGAATAAAGAAAGAATACTCTATGTGTTGGGGAATTACCTCTTTGAGTTAATCTTACCGACCTCCAGCTATTACGGACAGCTCCAAGTGTATAAAACATTCAACAAGAGGTTGCAGATTTCTGCCGAAGCGTGTCTTACATGTTTAGGGATTGGTGAAAAAGTAAATTATCCTAAAGAACAAAAATAGGAAGAGATAAGAAACAGCACCTATAAATTTGAAGATATCTTAAAGAGATGAGTTAAGCCGGCATGTTTCACATGCGTGAACGAAGAGAAATGCAGGTAGGATTTTGGAGGAAAGGCTTCAAGAGAACAGGTACTTGGAAGAACTACGATTAGATAGGAAGGCATTATAAAATAAATTTTAAAAAATTTGGTAAACACGGACTGAATTATTCTGACGGAGCACACGGTTAAACAATCAACACTTCTGACAGATAATGAATTTCTGGGTCCATAAAATGTGCAGCTGCTATTGTTTCACATTTTTTGGGATGGATTGTTTTACAGGGTGTATAAAATGTACATATACGAGTATAAGACAGTTAAACTGCGCGTCTGTCTGTTCCTATGTTTCATCTCTGAGGTATTTGTATAAATGTAAACGCTTCGCTGTTCCCTACATGAAGGTTTATGGCTATAGGAGCAATAGCTCTACTAATTCTAAACATTGCCAGTAGATGGATTTGAGTGGTAAACTTCAATTTCCGGAAATTTTAACCCAGGGGAATTTGTTTTGCTTAACTACTGACCGAAAATGACGCGTAAACGATGTTAAAATTCTGGTGTTGTTTTTCGAAGCAAAATTTTGTTATATCAAATTGCTTGATGAGCTTAATGATCAGTTTTAACCCGTGAGTTATATTAAAAACAAACATTCATCCATAGCACACATATTTATTTTTGCCTTCCTTCTCGTTGCAAGCCGTCAGGTCGCTCCCTCCGAAATTCTCCATCATTTCATTGTCTCCGCAAACCTCAAAAATTATTGGACCGTGTTTCATTGTGATAACTGAAGAATAAAAAACCAATCAGATGACACTTGTTATTTTATTGTGTTTCTTATAGGCTCAACATGTTTCGGGCATTACTGTGCTCATCATCAGGAGCTCGCGACTATGATGTTGATTGCCACATTGATCGTATCGTTCTTGTTGCTCTATGTTTGAGATTGGGCTGGAGTAGTGTCCGGGCTGCAGCCCGGACACTACTCCAGCTTAACTCAACATCATAGTCGCGAGTTCCTGATGATGAGCACAGTAATGCCCGAAACATGTTGAGCCTATAAGAAGCACAATAAAATAACAAATGGCATCTAGTTGGTTTTTTATTCTTCAGTTATCTCAAAAATTATTTTACCCCAAGACTTTCACTATTTTAAAGGTAAAATATTGGGTGATGTGAATATTCTATGAATTTCCCAAAGTAGCAAGCCTTAAATGACCAGTCCACAGCGATGCATTGAACAAAAATCATAACCATTACCTTTCTGAAGCACAGCGGTAAATATATACCACCTGCTGTAAAATTAATAAAATATTTATTTTGCCACATCGTGTATTTTTGTGATTCTGAAGGTTTTTTTAAATAATTAGGTAAAATTTACCTGTACTGCACTAATACACTCCTTCTTATAATGGGCAAAACATGTGTTCTCTACAAAACAGGTTCTCAGTTCTTACGTAACATACAAATACATAATTCAGAAGACTCTTAGTCGTCGGAGATTTAATGCGTTCTCCTAGTGTTATTTCCGACGGTAAGCTTCATTTTATTAAAATGTTTCTCTTTATCACCGCCCTCTGCCGGCAAGCCTAACGTGTGTAACATTAGGGTGATGAGTTGTGCAGTGATTAATGACGAGGAACAAGTCACGTCCCAAGCAACGTAGTAATCATTCATGTGCGGTGACACTGGGGATTCAAGGTGCTTAAATTTTTCTCATCTCTTGTGTTTTACCCCGTAATGTTTCGGCTAATTTTATCTTTTCCCCTCATACATTCACAGCCTTCTTTGGGACTTTCTGGAATAGATAAGCTAGTGATATAATTTATTTAATCTCTTACACAGTAAACGTTTGACCTTTTTCCTAGGCAGTTTATTCAGTGAAGCATTTCTAAAGCAGGCAGCACTCACGTCGGGCGCAGATAGTTAAGTAAATCCAAGCAATGTCTAACTCACCACCTAACTACTATCCTAAAACAGCTGAATACCTATGATCGGTTTCAGGCTTGGTCGACGATTCGATGATTTCTTCACTCTTATGTGATATCGTACAGCGTTGATTTGTGGTTACTTACGTACATTTCAGAACAGTCTATCGGCTACACCTTCAAGGATCAGAACTGTCTGACCACCAGAACAGATTGACCCTTGGAGATAGAACAGATAGAGTCCTCCGAAACTTCGGTAACTAACCACCAACCGACGCTACGCAATATGCCGAAAGAGCAGAAACTCCGACTGACCACTTACTCAAAACGGTGTCCACCTTGAGAAGCTGTAAGCCTCTTATTTAGTTGAAATATGAATCTCTTTGTGGGCACCGAAAAGATATTACGATCTGAATCCAGTTCACGTCGTCACACCTTATTTCTTTAAAACCTACATAAATATTCAATGTAATTAAATTATCTGCATTTACCTGTCCGAAGGATGCAAAAATTCGAAGACAGATGTCGTATTCGGAACACGGTGGTTGAACGTATGAACGAAATGGAAAATTATACAAGGAATAGATTGGGATTTTATAGTAAAGTTTTTCTATCCTAGGTGATAGCAGTGCATAAAATACAGATATTAAAATTACTGGCTCAGCTGGCAGTGTTCTTTTACATTTGTAACTCATATTTATTTTATAAAAGATAATTTTTGTATTGAAAAACTATGCTTAAAACTATTACTGTGGAGGATGTTATCTGCGAGAGTAAACTACAAGAAACATTAATTTGTACTTAACATACTTGGATGCATTTTGTCTGAGGTATCTTCTGCTTTACTTAATATATAACGTCCTTCGTGAAAAATATAAGAGGTTGGTAGTAAAACTAAGAATTCAAAATGTGTAACAAACAAGGAATTATTGTTTGGCAAAATCAAAGGAACGGAGCTTTTTAAAATTTATCATTCAACTTTAACCATGTCTGAGGTTATAAAATCGACAGTTGCTTTATTCCTTCTCGATAATGGCAATAAGTATAAATGTTTGTCACAACACTGAACTTCTTTTGCTATCCTGAATAAAGGTACTAAAATATTTCAGAACTTTCTTCAAAAACCATTATATTTTTAATAACGAGAGAACAGGTTACGAATTAACAAAGAAAACTGGCATTTTAAGTTAACTTACTGGGCACCAAGTGAGTTGATAAGAATCCAAATGCCAAAATGCACAAAGCGATTTGAAAAAAAATTCATTGCCTGATAGAGTAAACCACTTCAAATAAAATGAAAATTTTGTAAACTTAGAAACTTTAAAATCATCCAATATGCACAACTGAAACAGATGTTTAATTTTGCAAAAACGATTGGATTACTGAAAATCGCATTTGAAAATACCTTCACAAATTTAAGCTTCAAGAAATTAGATTTGCCATACGTACTACAACATATTATTTCGACAGTGATGGGGCCCAAGAAAGTAAAATGAATTAAACTGATAGAATTTCAAAATAATGCAATTCTAAGGAAAGTATTTTGTGACATTAGAGTGCCAAGTTCTACAGGTACCTATACATAGATTTCCAAAAATTATTCAACTTGTTTTCTGATGTAGACCTATTTGAATTTTGATAACATATAAGAGTATGAACAAATTCTTCGCTCATGAAAGAAACAAAGCTCTTACATATCACAATTAAGAGACCTACATTTCTCATTATTAATAAAACTGCCTATAAGACAATGTTTTAAAACTGATAATTTTAAAAAGAAGAGAATTGAATGAAGCCAATTTTCTTGAAAATCTTCTGATTATGTATTGGAATAATTTGTATGCCACTAAAAATGTAATTTAGATTTCTTTTCAATTTAAATATGGATTGTATAAAAACCATTTTTATTATTTATGATATCGTGGTACTTTTATAGTATAATAACCTACTACGTATTTTTAAAAAATTTGCAACCCGAACGCAATAAATTAGACATGCATGCTTTAAGGAGAACACAGCACTTCATCTGAATCCTTAACGCCTCTACTAAATAACGGGCGGAATATATGGAATATGCATTTAGATTTACCTGAATCAAAATGGGTCACTGTGCTAAGTGAGTTACGAAACGGGACAAAACCTACGAAGTCGATGTGATAAAAACGTACGGGCGGTTGTTGTATTGTTGTGGGCAAACTGGGTGAATTCAACAAGCTCAGTATAAAAGTAGCTTTCTGATAGCCTAGGGGATTTAAATAAGGTCTGGGATTACACAAGGCATATCTAACACAGTGGCGCAGCGAAGGTAGGTTTTGATGTTAAAGGGGAAACACGCCATAACAGCAAGTCATTGATAAAGTGAAATTGAAAGGCGGACAAAGCAAAGGTTGTAGTTGAGTTCTGCTTTCCTTCTCCTCGGAAAAGTTTATTTTCGGTTCCATGATAACCTCATTTTCATCGTGGGTACATTACCACCTACGCGTTGTGCGAATTTCATTTCTAAGCTGATTACTTTTCATAACAAAGCACAAACAGACTTTATTTAAAATTCACTGTTATTGATATCAATCAACGTAATACTCTTGATTGAATTAAATAATTTTTCTTATAAATCATTTAAAAGCAAACATCGATATCTGGTGATTATTGTACAAAGCTAAAAGTGATATTCTGTGACGCCCTGTCAGATTTCATAATATCATAATGTAATGAATAAAATTCGTGACGGAATTTGTAAAAAAATTGTTTGGAAATAATAATTGTACTTCATTCCGTAACTTAGAATTACAGCCACGCTCCATTACCCTGAAAGTCAGTGTATGTTTTTTCGAAACAGTTTGTCTCTCTGCTGGTTTCATGTATGTGGAAAGTAAAACCCAATTTCTGAAGCAGAACACCTATTAAAAATATACGAACAGAAAATCCTCACCAACATGCCCTCCTGTGTAGAGTGAAGTAAGTGAGATATTCGGTATAAAATGCATGCAGTTCGCTTAGTGGCATTTTTTGAATGACATATGACAGCATAATGAGATGCATGAGCCGCGGTTCCGTATTAGTTGTAGTAAATAGGCTGCGGGCTGAATAACTACGGCGTAATCGTTCTTCTCCCGACATGTGCAGAGACTTATCCCTTCTTCAAAGCGTTGAGATCGCCTCTGGGACCCAGCCAACCTCCTATTCACTCGGTACTGGCGGTACTGTATGCGGTGATTAAGCGGTCGGAGCATGATATTCACCTATGGCTTCGTATGAGGCTAAATGTTGGCGGACAAAAACTGCGTACAGGAATTTAGTACGGATTTAAATTCATTTTCGGATTCATATCGTATCCATCAGTAGACTAGTACTGATGATGCTAACTTGGGAAAGGCCACCACAGAATTAGTTCAATTCTGTCACTTTCGGTAAGAAGGTTTTGAGAAAAATCTTTAGAACGAACATAATTTGCCTAAAATGCGCTTATTCCCATGATACGTCATTATTTCTCTGTTAAGGTGCACGTACTGTGTTTGCAGTTTTCTTTCCAAAAGCCTAACGTAAGCTTACAGCGCCGTTAAAAGCAGATAATACTTGATATGTCCATTCTACTGCTTGCAAAATTCATCACAAACAAAATTTGACACGACGGTCTTCTTACAGAGCTTATTTCAATTACATTATATGTAATGAGTGCTACATGAAATAGTTTATTAGGACTGGACAACTGAGGAATTGATTTCCATTTCTGACAGGGCAATAGATGTCATATTTCCTTTACCGTCAAGATCGTTTCTGGTAATCGAGGAGGCTCCCGCTTCAAATGTGGGGACATTCCTTCGGGGTAAAGGGACTGAGACATGAAGCTAATTACTCATAATTTACTGCTAATATTAGAACATGTGGAGTTATACCTCCATTCTCCTATACTTCTGTGTGGCATTGTACCTGATTCATCAACGGAATAGTTTAATTATATAATTTTATTCACTGATCTTTGAAAATACATCCTTAATAAAGCCGCACGTTATGTATGGAATCAAATTCAATCAGAATACTTTGCTATGTCCTTGGCTAGCCGAGGTTTACATAGCTATATACAAATTGACCCTTGACAGATCATAGCCCAAGTGGACACCGCAATCATGATGTCAGTGGATAAGCACGCTATGTAACTTTCTTCGGAAATGGTTCAAATTGCAATACCGACTGAAACCCCTAATTGCAGTTTGCATGTTACTGTCACCATTTGATACTGCTCTGAATTACTTTCAATTACCTACATCCTGCATAAGACACACACACACACACACGGCTAATCATAAACCGCATTACCTTTACTTTCGTACGTGAATTAATGAAGGTAGATTTAAGAGGAATCTGTCTTGAATGTTTTCGCATTGCTTGAAAAATATTAATTCGTGACCTCGGGAAGAAAATCGTGTTTGCTCAGATTACTAACAAACATGCATTTGCTGGTGAGGAGCTTAGCGTAGATAATTCTGTACAAACAGTAGCATAATCAGTCTCCTTACAAGACGTAAACCTTGTGTGTGTGTGTGTGTGTGTGTGTGTGTGTGTGTGTGGATTGTGAGATTAGGGTCGGTTGGTGTGGAGAAACAGAGAACGGGTATATAATGAATTACTCACAGGTGACGCCTACATGAGACAGAACTCAAGAAGAACCTGAACAGAAAGTTGCTATTTTGTTGGCAATGAAGGATGGCAGCTAGGCCTGCCTCATAGCAATATTACTGTTCATAGTTGACGGCATGTGATGCACTGAGG
>Ga0123357_10007335_pt1 | contig 13612 bp, 12 predicted proteins | sample TergutEmb28metaG_FD_89873 | JGI IMG/M metagenome (GOLD analysis project Ga0123357, IMG submission 89873) | Embiratermes neotenicus P4 segment gut microbial communities from Petit-Saut dam, French Guiana - Emb289 P4 | ecosystem: Host-associated > Arthropoda: Insects > Digestive system > Gut ... | reverse complement strand
CCGCTAACCTCTAAACGTTGCATTTTATATATTTATTCAACAAATATAGGTACTGAATATTTTAAACATGATATATACTCTCCATTTTTTTCTCTTCAAAATGCAGTTTGTTTCATAATTCTATCACATTTGGTTCCTGTTTTATTCACATTTTATACACAGAGTGTGCTAAAATGTAAAAAATAATTCCAGCACCAATAGGTTAAAGGAACAATATAATTCGGATCTTGAATACTATAGTCAAATGTTAATTGTGCAGACAGCACCAGCTGCAGCACGGAGACAGGAAAGCTTCCACATCACTTGCCAAAAAAGCAGAGAGAGTTGTTTTTGAGGATCCAGCAACAGCAGCGTGAAGCTGCAGACTCAAGCAGTCAAGATCAGAGTGAGGAGGACGATGGCAAGGATAAGGATGCTGAAAAGGAGCAGGAAGAGAACTGGTACTCAAGTGATGAGGAGGAGGCCAGTCTAGCAGATGTTCTTAAGAATCTGTCAAAGCAGGTGAGATAATGTCAAATGGCTCAGATTCAACTGTGACAATCATACAAATCAACATAAAAGAAGAATGACATACTGAATGAAATCAGATACTGATTCCAATTCTGGGTACCCAGTTTTACAGAATGAAACAGTTTTTTTTTAATGTGTGTTGAATTTTGGGTTAAAACTATGGTTTTGTTATTTACTTCTGTGTTTTAATGTTAGTGTTTTTATAATTATTGTCACATTAGGGAGAATATGCTCTTTTGTTGGTGGTTAAAAGTTTGGTTTCATTTAAATTGTATCAAATTGTGTTTTGTGAAGCATGTACATTCATACATTCTGCATACAAATAAAAAATAGAGGATAACAAGAAACTGCGCATGTTAAAACTTTCTGATTTTTTTTTTGTGATGAACATACCTGATACAGTCAAAATTTGCTTAGTTCAGATGTTACCAAAAACACTAATAATAACTGACTGAATTTTTAATGAATGGCTTTAGTAGCAGATGCAAACTGCAAAAAGTACACATTCTGCTGTTCTGAGGTTTTCCAGTAGTTCAAATAAAATCACCATTTGATCTTCAGTTTAAAGGCTGGAATTGAATTTGCTGTCTTACATTATTATGAAATTGTTTTCTTGTTTTGTCAGTTTGCCACTGAGTTTATGCTTTGTTTAACCACTCATTTATATGTATGCATCTGAAAGTGCTGATATTTGTCTAATTTATTTCTGTGTGTTATGCCGGCAGCATATGTCTGCTTGGTGCCTGGCAATATGTATTTAATGTGCCTTGTATATCAGAAATACCCTATTCATTTACATTTAGAAAAATGCAGTGTTAAGTGTTGTAACAGTTGAGTATCTGAAGATTATTATATTTGAAGTATGTATTTCATAACATACATTTTGATATCCGATTTCATTTTCTGTTTATGGAATTAATTGTTTAAGTATTAATTTTTAAGAAATAAGCTAATTCTCTTATGTTTGTAAGAGAACTGAATGGGAATGAGAAGTGTGAAGTTCTTGTTAGCTTCGCATTTGGTTAGTGACATTTTAAGTTTTAATCAGTGTCCCTGTTTAGAAGATCAAAGACATTTTAAAATTATAAAGAAGAAAGAACTTGTGACCAGCAGTGGTTCTGTTATGTGAAGTTGCAGTAAAACCCTGAGTTTGTGTTTCTGCATTCTTTGTTTCCTGTGATTCCTTGTGCTGTGCTGTCCAGATGCCCATATGAACAATGTTTCCCAGACCTTAAACTTTCTGGGTTTTTATGTGATTTTTGGATGATCTTTACAGAAATGTGAAATTGGAGTTTTAATGACTACTAATCGGGTTATTTTAGTTTTACTCATCATGATCTGTTGAGAAGAATGTTATTATAGCTAGTGTTGGTAAACACGTATTTGGTATTTTATATTTTTGTACTCATAAGTTAAAACTTTGCAGTAGATGAGGTGTGTGAGCTGATAGGACATTCATGTTTGGTTCCAGCAACAGCAATCAACTTCACCCACAAGAGGCAGTAGTTCTCCACCTGTTCCTTCTACCATTGGCACTCCATCTTTTGATAGCATTAAACTTTCTGACATTGACATCAGTGAATCAGTCAGTAAGTTATTATCAAGTATCCGACACCAACAGAGTGCCAGTGCAGCAACTGTGACACAAGCTCCAGAAAACTTGGGCCCACGGTATGATCCATTGATAAATCACGTGTCCTCATAATAATGTTTCTGTGTTCTATGTTAAGACACCAGCTGTACCTCAAGATAGGGTGGTACTTTTTTTTTCACCATCTTTCCCCATTTCATAATATATAATTATTGGAGCCAATACAGAGAGGTATACTTACTATGTTGCCAAGCTTAGGAAATACAGTCTCTGCTTGTCTAGATGCCCTAGCTGACAGTATTGCCATGCTTTCACCACTGCAACCTGAACCAAGCAGTAGGTACTTGGTTGTCTTTCATTTTTCATGGCATCCAGGTGTACCTATTGTAAACCATACTCAGTGGAATGAAGAATGTTCATTTCCAGTATTTTTGCAAGATGTAGTATAGAAAACAGAGGCACCAGTAGTGTTGCGAGAAATAATCCTTTGACAGCAGTGGTGTGTCAAGAACATAATACAGATAGTTGAAAATTTCTGAAGGATGGGTTTGATTCTGGAGAATAAAAAATATCAAAACTTATGTTTCTCTTGCATGAGTCATTCTTTACATTAATTCAGAATGTAAACAGCCAAATTAAGAGATACTGGTACCTTAAAAATTTTCATACATTCCATGAAATTCCTTTGCGTGACCCTCAACTCAGAGTTTGATGTAAGTGATTACACACTAAATCATAGGTCCCATGTTAAAAAAAAAACAATATATTCTGAGTTTGATGTTAAAATTATTGTGACACCATTCTTCGGGGAATGAGAGGAGACGATGTGTGGTTATGTCATGTGGGGACAATACCACAGCTGAACAGAAAACATTTCACAGTGACTGAACTAGAATTATGTGGTGGACTGTGGCCTTCTAGCACTCTAGATTTGAGTGTGTATGATTGTTATTTGTGGGGCATGCTAAAAGATAAATTTTGTGTGAATAGTACATCCTTTGAAAAATGAAGGACTGTATTCAAAGTGAAATTGCCGATATTTCAATACAAACTGTTTGTTGTGTGTTGTGAAATTTCTTGGAGGGTGCAAGACCTACTTATCAGCCTTATGTCAGGAGGTTGAGACTTTTCTGTTAAATAAAGTGAGTTAAACTACAGAAGACAATGAGACTCTAAATTCCAGGCAGATGCAGGCTTCCTACATGATAATGCTTCAATGATACTTGCATTCCATGATTAAAACTACTCTCTGTAGAATATGATACTATGTAACTTCAGTGATGGCTGCATTAAGGGTTCGTAAATCTCCCAATCATTTATGATAATTTTCGTTATGGAGGCATTAGTACACTGTTATATCAGTTAAAGTTTAAATGATGTACATTCACATATGCGAACACATGTAAACAACCATGCCTAGAAATTCATTTTTTATATTTATGCAGCAGGGAGATTCACTGCATTTTTAAGACATGCTAAATGATCTGTCTTTTATTTCATAATTTTATCTTTTTATGTTATTTTTCATAAACTGTGGGCTAAAATTTAAGTACCAGCCTTGTTATGTGGTGTTAAATATTTCTTTTGAAGAGTTATAAATATGATTTTTGTTCTTTTAATAAATGTGAGACTTGCACATACCTAACAGATGCATGCTTCAGAGTATTTAAGTAGTAATATCAGTAGATGAAGAATAATGTACACAGTTTTTGTTGTTGCCCCAGATTTGTCTGAGAAGTTCCACTGACAGTTTGTATTATGTTATCGTTTTTATTGCAGTGGACTTGAAGTAAAGCTGTGATGGTTTTGTGTCTGTTGGTTTAGTAGAAAATTGTGAAATTGTTTTCAGTATCTCTTAAAAACTTGACTCCTCATTGGTTTTTTATGTCACCTGTAATTCTACATATAACAAGAAAGGCTTGATGCTGGACACTTGAAATCAGACTTAATGTAATTTTTAAGCTGTCTGGTTATTTGAAATGCATAATATGATATATAAGGTGGAGAAAATTTTTTTTTCGGTTGTATAAAATATTTTTACAAATACTTGTATTATCAAGTGCTGCACTTAGTATAGTTACAGGACATGTTTGTACTCTATCTGAGGAATTCCACTTTGAATCTGTGTATTATATTTTCCATGAGATCAGGTCACTTGACTACTCATTTTTGAGTCCAGGTCATGTTCCATGTATCCCAGGCGTTTTAATATGGGTGGATCTGGCCCATTTGAATGCATGTGACTGCTGTCTGTGAGAAAGCATTGCATTTTTTTTAATAATCCATTTGATTTGTAGTGTTGTGACTGCTTTAATAAGCTGGAATTATGGTGTCTAGAATTTGTAAGGTGTTAAGATCATGAAATCATGTTATTGGAGCTTTTTTTTGGTTTTGTTTTGTTTTGTAATGTGTTTGTAGTGACCATGTATGTGAGATACAATTAATTCTCTTCATGAAGGCTTGTATACATATTAGTATGATGTTTTTGTTGTTTATTCATCAAGTTCTAATGTGCACAGTTGTTCAGGTTGGTTCTTTCTGTACACTATATTCTTTATCAGTGCAGCAACACCTAACACTTGGAACTAAACAGTTTGTGGATATTCAGATTGTTACTTGTGTGTTGGTTGCAAGAATTTTTGATGCTTGGAAATCCTAGTGATATGAAGACTGTAAAATCTTGTGGTTGCTGTAACTTTAACTTACCTGTGTTTGTAGTCTTGGACATTATAATATTAGAAGTTATTAACTATTGCTGTAACTTTTTGTGTCTTCTGATGTATTATTATCATGGTCTTTGAATGCAGTGACTTTGTAATGAATCTTCAGATGTTTACTCATTGTATTGCTTTTTAACATGCTTCAGTTCTTACTCTTAGGGTTTTGTGAGGGTTTTTCCAGTTATTCCAAAGTCTGATAACCCCCAGTGAGCTGACTCTTTTATCTACTGTATCTGTATTCACATCATTGTATGTGTGTTTGTGTGTGTGTGTGTGTGTGTGTGTGTATATATATATATGTATGTATGTATGTATGTATAGTGTCACAGCTGTAAAGCTTATGTTTTTTGCTTTGTTTCTTTAGGGCATCTGCACAGTCTCAGGTTGCAGTGGCACCAACAACACAAGCCAGGGATCCACGGCTTATGTCACGTGACCCACGGAACAGAAATTCCAACACAACCACTTCCATGTTGTCACCATCCACTCGAACATCTAAACGTGCTGATTCTTCAGAAGAGAAAAATGAATTATGCCGCACAAGCATTTACAGTTCTGCCATAACATCTTCTAGTGTTGCATCTACAAATATGACACATGGCCGGCTGGAGAGTGGAGGTGATGTTGATTTGAGAAGTTTCCACAATAGGCAGTCACAGCCAAGCACTGGATTTGAGTCTAGGACAGATGTGGATTTACGACAGAATGTGCTTGTTGGGGCTTCATCTTATAATTATGGTGACACAGATCTCAGAGGGGGAGGGGGTGATGTGGATTTGAGAGGAATGCTGGGTCTACCATTCAAGCCTGTTCCTATGCACACACCTGCAACAGAAATAGATGCTTCATTAACAAGTCATCCTCCTATCCCATACAAGGTTGTGACCATCACAATACCACGGCCTGACTACTCAGGGTTGAAATTGAATACATCAGACCCCCAGGTGAGAAAGAAATGACATACATATTGAAATTACTAAAATTTATCATTATTAATGAAAAAGCCACAGTTGAGCTTTCATTTCACAGGGTTTATTTGCTTCTAAGTCTAATGAGTGGAATTGTATATTTTATAGGTTTGGAATGATCCAAGGTTACGTAAGCTCTTCAAGGTGTCCAGCAATTCTATGGAGAGTCCTGCCTCCCCACCCCCACCACTACCTCCTCCTAAGCAGTTACCCTCTCCTGCTGCAAGAAATGACCCTCGACGACGTAGTGTTCCAGAGGCACCCCATTCTACTTCAGGCACCCATCTCCATGAAACAGCACCAGTATATTCTGAAATGATATCTCAAAATACCATGAGTTTAATGCATGGCACTGGCATGCTTCCCAGTATTGTTCCATCCTTGCCAGCAGTACTTCCATTTGATCCCAGACATCCCAGGAATCCAAGAAATGCACCCGGAATTTTGGGTCCTGCTCCACTGCCACTCAACTACTGTCCTAATACTCCAAGATTTGAGGACCATGAAGAGGGCAACAGCAATGGTTCTGACACAGATCTTAGGATGTTCTATGGAAACAGTGGTCCCATATGGGAACAGCAGTTAACACAGCCACAGAGTCAGCGTATGCACCGAAACAGAAATTGGCGGAATAGCAGACGAAATCAGCAGCGTTTCCAGGCCCAGCAAAGGGAGCAGAAACGGTCTTTCACCCCTCCTCTGTGAAGAGGAATAACTAAAATGTAAGGATAAAATAAACTTATAGGTACTGACAAAAGTGAACAGTGTTTATAGATATTATGCAAAATGTGAAAATGTGCCAAACTGCACACCTGGAATGGGTAGTATAATTGAAAGTGTAGGAGAAATATTTAGAAGAGGTACATAGAATTCAGAGGTAAGAATTATTATCCTGTGATCTGTACAGTAGTGATTTTATGATTTGGTCACATTTTAACTCATACCAATAAATGTTGGTTAATTCTGCCAAAATGGGTGAAGAATATTACTTTGAACAATAAACATTTCAAATTTCATCCTGTAACAACACATAATTTTAGCTGCCTTGTTATTTCACAGTGGACAGAAGTTGTTAATTTCACTTAGCGATCTCAGTCATTTACACTGACAAAGTTAATTTTGTGGCTTTCTCTTTTGTTAATTTCTGTTATTTTTCTTGGAACTGTGAAATGTAATGCATTCACCACCAAAATATTTGCCATGTACTGCAATGAAGAATTTGCAAGAGCTGTGGCATTGCAAGTGCTCGTGCAACAGCACACAGTGAAAGAAGAATTTAGTATTAGTCTGTGTCCAGTTTTGAATGCATATCCACATGAAAAGTCTGTAGTATGAAAAAGTGCATATTGGTAATTAGGGTGAATTATGGTATTCTTGGAGTAATGAACCCTTTCCTATATGTGGACACAGAAATAAAATGTAGTGATGAGGTTTATTTTGTCCAGTTTACAAAAAAGTTTTTTCAACTGAAGACAAATGCTGAAGATGAAAAGTTCTTGCATTGGCAATTTGGTGCACCTGTAATTGTCTGATGCTGCATACAGAAGGTTCTGCAGTATCTGTGATGTGTGATGTGTGATGTGTGATGTGTGATGTGTGTGTGTGTGTGTGTGTTTGTTTTTGTGTTTGTGTGTCTGTGCAGGCGTGTGTTCGCATGCGCCTATGTGCTTGTGTTGGCCACAGTATTTTTTATAGCTGTTACAACTATGTAGCTCTGCAGCTACAGTGAAATGTTACTTATAAAAATTTGTTATAGTCCTCTTTGTAATGAAAAATTGCTTTTTTGAGTTTTTTGTCTTATGGTGAAGCCTGTGATGTTTGCTGTTGGTAGTTGACGAAGATAGTCAATATAAATATGAGAAACCGTCTTTTGATTCTTATGATATTTGTCTGTGTTTTTTTACAAGCCAAAAACAATTGGATTTTTTCTTCAAGTTGTCTGTTAAGATCTTAAGGTTTAAGTACATGTACATTATTTCTTTAATGTTTTTTCTGTAGTTTGCACTTTGCTTTATTCAGAAGCACAGATAAAGTAACGATGCTTTGCAACCCCAAAATTTGATGTGATTAGTTAGAGGTGCTCACGTTATTTTTTTGAACATGTTGGAAGTTATGTTTTCTTAACTGTAACCAGGGATCTTAATTTGTTTATTAAACATATTTTTCTTTAATCTGGATTTCATGTTAAGGATGTTAATGACAACTGGTTAATTATGGAGTTCTATAGGGGATGAAAATTACTTTGTAAATTTGAAATAATGTACAAATTAAATGTATTATTTTATTATAATTTCACAGTTTTTTATATAGCCTTGCTCTTGGATACAGAAGCTGCTCAAATGGTGGAACTTATGTAGTGATTGTACTTCATAATAAAATATGTCATAATTTTGTTATTACTGCACCTGACAAGAGGCTAGTTTTATTCTGCTGAAAGTAATTTAGTTTTGGAAGTATGGAGTATGTTAATGTCGAGTTACATACAGTCTGTTGTAACTCTGCAGTAACCATTTTATCAAAATATGGACACTTCTTTTAAATGTCTGTAATGAAAAGTTTGACCGTACAGTACTTCGTAATAAGGAAGTTAATCTGGAACTGGAGAAGCAGCATCACAGGAACACAACAATAGCACTTTCAACATAGATGCAGAAGTATGCAGCATCCATTTACAATAGCTCATGTGAGGATATTTTAAATATACAAATGAATAGTTATGCAGTTTATTTATTTAATTCTGAGTTTGATGTGCCGAATGCATATAAGACTTGGACATATTGTATTGTGAAGCAGGACTCTGCAGTTACCTTTTCCATGTTTGTATATCTGTATCCATATCTCAGTCATATCCTATTTGAATAAATGTTTTGAGTTAATATGGCAGTAGATCTAATTACTAAAATTGCAACAACTACTGGTCAATCATGGTTGTCAATTTCGTTAAAAATATTAATGATTTTAAAGTGTGTCACATATTCACTGGTTCATAAAGTCGTAAAACTGCATGAAACTGAATATCATCTTTGCATATCTTATTTTTTACATTTTCCTTTGATATGGTAAACCATTTGTGGGAGAATGACTGCCATATCTAAAAGTAATTTCTGTACTTTCTGCTAGCAATAAAATGTAATCATAACAATAATCTGCTATTTCCATGTCAGTGGCCTTCACATTAGAAACGTCGTCACACAGTAATGTACCTGTTCTTTGAACTTTCATACCAAGTTTATTACAGTTATTTTTTCCCCCACAATAAATGTAAGCGCCATGGCCCATTTCTCATCAGATAAGTGCTGTATGGAGAGTTTTGCTATTTCCATTGTGAAAATATCTGTTACGATTCAAAAGTGAGGATGTTTGTTTAATACTGCACTTTTACCCAGCCATCTCACTGCCAAGTAGTGGACAGCATCTTCATATTTTGATCCAGCTTCTACCAGAAAATGTAGTCCACTGTTAAAACCACAGTGTACAAACGTATTTCATCTTCTGTAAAAAAAATTTTGTAGCACAGTACTTCTTGATGAATAACGCAGTGAGACATTCTCAGGGCTTATGTGCTTAGCTTCATCACAGATTTGTCCTACTGTTATTACTGTTAATACTTCTCCTACCATTGGTTGTTCTCAGCACAGTAACAAAGAAGAAAGTGTTTCCTTTACCTCAGGAGTAAATCTTCACCATTCGTAACGCCTCTCAAGCTTCATCAACTGTTGAAGCTCTTCATGACATGAAAGGCACTATCAATTTCATGAACAGCAGTAAATATTATCAACTGTGCATTGTCTGTGATACTATCATTTGTATCCATTACGAGTGGTAACAAGCAAATGAATTTGCCTGAAATTTAAGTCATTCAAATAAATTTTTTCCCAGTTCCTGTGTACATTTTATACATGTTTTGGCAGAGAGGCTGATGTTTTGAATCTTTTTTTTTTATCTGTACATACCTCTTCAGCTACAGGTTGGCAACAAAACTTCACAAATCTAGTCTGTAAAGGGCCTTCCTTGTTTTGCAGTTGATAATGTGTTGGTTAAGATAACACTAATATATTTATTAATGCATTTTCTCTTCTTTACATTTTTCGATTCATGCGTGATGTTTTTTAGCAGATGTCTGGTGCCAACAGGCCATATGAAATGAAGGTGTGTTGTCATGTTGCATACACTTGAACTATATAATTAATTAGGCTATTAATTTGCATATGGGGACCGCGGTAGCACAGTGGTTAAGGTGCTGTGCTACAAATCAGAAGGTCGCTGGTTCGATCCCAGCTGGTGTCAGTGGATTTTTCATTGACATAAAATCCTTCCGATTGCACTATGGCCCTGGGGTTGACTCAGCCTCTAACAGAAATTAGTACCAGGAATATTTCCTGGGGGTAAAGGCGGCCGGTGCTTAAGGCTGACAACTTTACCACAATCCTGTGCCGTTGTTATGAAATCTGGGAACATTAACTTCCTAAGAACCCTCTGGGCCTGAGCAGGCCTATAATGGGACTGCTTTACTTTTTTATTAATTTGCATGGAACACTGATCTGTCCTTTTTAACTGTGAACTGCAATGACATTTAGCAGCCCTGTTAATTTTGTGGTTATTAACTTCATGGAAAGTTTGCCGAGTTATTTTTGAGTGCTGTGCTTTAACACGAATCTGGACTGTTTGTTTTTCCTTGCCTTTACCAAGTAACGCCATGGAGCAGAATCTTTTTTGAGGAGCTAACCAGTCCTCAGCTAGTCAAGAAATTTCCCACATTTTAGGAAACCTGCAGATTTATTACCATATTTGCAAGAGCCCACCACCTGTCCCTGTCATGAGTCAGATTAATTCAGTCTATGCCCCCTCCCAGTTCTTGAAGATCATAATAGGGATATAGCTTGCTACAAACAAAGAAGGCTAGTGTTCAACTTTATCTTGGCCATTTCTTCGAGAAAGTCATTAAGATGCCATCAGAAAGTACTTCTTAACATTAAAATCTGCCACTATTCTTTGGTTGAGTTCTTGTGAGTGAATGTACCATAATTCTTGGTAGAAATGCTATTTTTGTTGCCCATAAATAGGAATTTGTGTGTACTTCAAGACATTGAGACCAGAACCTTCTTGTAATAAAAAAGTCTGTTGCTCGACTTTTGTACACCTTTTCAGAAATGAATTGTGTATGAAAGCTGGGGACTGCCTATATCTTGTTATGTCTGAAATGAATGTATAAGTATGTGTACATATTTGCTACCTCATCATCATTCATTTCATTATCGAGCAGTTCCTATTTATGTATTTTATCATCAGAATGTATATTCCATATGAATGGCAAATGTTGTGAAGTTGAAAGTAGTAAGCAGCCCTCATTGCCAGGATGTTGCCAGACCTTTGTTCTAAAATGTAATATAGTCCTTCATCTTGAATCATTATTCATTTATCTTATGATATATATTTTAGAGTCGGGATAGTGTAATTAGTATAGTGAGTTGGCTAGAAGTTGGACAGTCTTTGGTATGAATGTTGGCATGTTCCTCTGAAATGTCCAGATTGGCACTTGGGCCCACCCAGTTTCCTATTCAGTGGTTACCGTCACAGATCGTTAAGCAGCTGGGACATGTGGCTGGCCACTAATCTTCATCTAACTTCGAGTACAAGAATGACTGGAGCTCAACCTCCACTCCATATGCCACCATGCCATTCACAAGGACATTGCGCTTACTTTAATACTTTGGACATAAGTGATAAATGGGAGGACTTAGACAGTTCTGCTGTGATTTTTATGTTTAAGGCGGAAATGCACTTCCTGTGTTAAGTTGGTTAACCGTGTTGGTAACATTTGCGAGCAACAATGTTGTATGTGCGTTTGTTATCAAATTGTACCAAAGGAATCTCAATTCTTGAAACAGTGGGAGAGGACAGTTTTTAACACGTGTAAGCCCGAACGAGCGAATTCGTAGGAGGACTACAATGAAAATTGCCGTAACATTACTCGTAATCTTAGCAAAAGTACAATCGAACGATGCGCTCAACGTCGTGCGATGATCTCATCCGTGCACGAGTATTCCGAGGTCATCAGTGACGGTCCAGGTAACCTAACAGTAACCCGCCCAAGCCTAGCGGGGTCAATTTGAAACGTCTGTCGGCCATATTGTGTGAAGAGCAAGTATCCACAAAATGCAAATATAAGTTTATGTTAATAGCCTATAAACAGATATTTATTGTGATCTTGTATTGTGATTTATTATTGTTGAAGGCACCGTAAAGGTTGTCGTCGTAATAATGGTAATTTTAAACGAATACTTTGTTACATTTGACCTTAAAACAAGTTAAAATGTGAAATATAAACTGTAACCTATAATTTCGTGCAAAGAACTTGGTGAAAATCGTAATCCTATAAGATGTATGTGTTTGCGTATAATGCTGTTGTGTTACTTCCTTTGTAGAGTTTCTTCGGATTTGGTCAGAGTGCAGACATTGAGATATTACTCGATGGCACAGAAACCCGAAAAATGGCTGAACTGAAGACTGAAGATGGGAAAAAGGAACGTCACTTACTGTATTACGATGGGGAAACCGTATCGGGTAAGGTATGTAGTTACTAAATTTTCCGAGGATTGAAGATGCCTTTCAGTAGATAATATGCATATTGCTAGTACATGATGTAAGCTCTTTGATCATTGTGTTTAGGGCAGAAAACTGGAACCACAGGTTAGTTTAATTTCTTTCAACGAAATTAAAACTAAAAGCTTAAACTTTTAGTCAGTAATATGTAACCTTAAACCATACTATTGGTTGATTAAATATTTATGGTTTTGTCATGTTTCTCTGTACCGTCACTTGACTTAATGCCACAGTTGTGTTGGCAGCACTGTTCTGAAGTGGCATTAAACATTTTATCAGTAGTCAACAGATGTCAAGAGGGCTGGGGTAGTTTAATAGGTATAGCAACTTGCTACAGGCTGGACAGTTCAAGGTTTGAACTCAGGTAGGCACACTAGATTTTCTCTACTCCAGACCCATCCAGACGGGTTCTGGAGTCCACCTGGCCTCCTGTACAGTGGGTACTGGGGCTTTCTCCTGGGGGTAAATAAGTCAGGACATGGCATTGAGCAGCCACCCCCACCTAGTACTGTGGCTTTAAATGAGTAGAGCTATTCCTCTATTCCCTCTTGGTGCCTGCATGGTATGTTACAGGGAGGCTTTTAACAGACATCTGTCCATTGTACTTTCCTTACTGCATGTATTGAGATTTTTTTTTTTGCATGAAGAATAAATTTTGTTTTCAGGTGTCCTTAAAAGAAGATTTGTAACATTTGTCTTAGAAGAATAAAGCATGATGCCACTGTAATGAACTGCCATGGACTTGATTTTCTGTAACTAAAATGAAACCTCAAAGGCTAATCTTATGTACCTTGTCAACCGTGACTTGACTTCATGCCACTAATATTCAGACTGAAGGCCTGACCTTTGTTGATAAAGTTTTATGTGTTTTTGTGTGTGGTGAAAACTGTGACTTGAGCTTTTCTGTGTGCATTTTAAACAATGATACAGTATGATTTTCAGTAATAAGACAGTAAATTAAAACAAATACTTCACAAAATTTATTGCGTGTTTTGATGCATTTGTTGCTTATTTGGTTTGAAATGGTTAGCAATCACCAAGGGTGCACAAGTTCTGCAGCCTGGTCACCCAGGTTACTAAATTTTTACAGTGGTGCCAGTATTTTTAGCATAATTATTGAAGTTTTTTTTTTTTTTTTTTTTTTTTTTTTAAAAAAAATTTTTTTTTTTTTTTTTTTTTTTTTATTAAATTAAATTTTAAAAATTAATTTTTTATTTTCT
>Ga0123357_10007334_pt1 | contig 13614 bp, 13 predicted proteins | sample TergutEmb28metaG_FD_89873 | JGI IMG/M metagenome (GOLD analysis project Ga0123357, IMG submission 89873) | Embiratermes neotenicus P4 segment gut microbial communities from Petit-Saut dam, French Guiana - Emb289 P4 | ecosystem: Host-associated > Arthropoda: Insects > Digestive system > Gut ... | reverse complement strand
GAAGGAATATATTGATCCAATAAATCCGGGATGCGTTTTTTTGAAGTTGTTCCTGAAACAGGATTAATGATCGCAGTAATTTTCTCCATTTTAATAGTAAAAACGAATTACAAAAGTAATAAAATTTCATTTAACAGTCAATGAAATTGGGTGAATTTTAAAAAATCAGTTCAAATTTTACGAATAACATTGTTTCTTAACCAAAATTGTTATAACTTTGTCATTCAAAATTGTTATAATTTTGGTAAATTATTTTAAAAAAATAAGAGAGAAATGCTATTTATCTAAATAAAAATAATATGGAAAAAATGCAAATAAAAGATGCTCAAGGGAAACTTGGAGTTCTTGTCATTGGAGTAGGCGGCGCAGTTGCTACAACGTTTATAGCAGGTACATTTATTGCCCGTAAAGGATTGGGAATACCTGTTGGTTCAATCACTCAATTAGCAACTATTCGATTAGGAAAGAGGGAAGAAAACCGTTTCTTGAAAATCAAAGATATTGTGCCTTTGGCAAATCTGAATGATATTGTTTTTGGAGGATGGGATATTTTTGAAGACAATGCTTATGAAGCAGCTCGTCACGCTGAAGTGCTGTCGCTTGATGATTTGGATAAAGTGAAAGATGAAATGCAAGCTCTCAAGCCGATGAAGGCGGTATTTGATCAAAATTTTGTCAAACGTTTGCACGGAACGTGGGTAAAAGAAGCTCCAACCAAATGGGATTTGAAAGAAGCTCTTCGCAAAGATATTCAGGCATTTAAAGTAAACAATCAGTTGGATAGAATTGTGTGTATATGGTGTGGAAGTACGGAAGTATATACTCAAATCGGCGATGTACACAAAACGCTCCCTGCTCTGCAACAAGCAATGAAAGAAAACAGTTCCGAAATAGCGCCTTCCATGATTTATGCTTATGCTTGTTTGGAAGAAGGCATTCCTTATATAAGCGGCGCGCCGAATTTAACAGTTGATATGCCGGCTATGTGGGATTTTTCGGCACAAACTCAAACTCCGATTTGCGGAAAAGATTTTAAAACAGGTCAAACCATGTTGAAAACTGTTCTTTCCCCCATGTTGAAAACCCGCATGTTAGGTTTAAGCGGATGGTTTTCTACGAACATCTTGGGCAACAGGGACGGCGAAGTATTGGACGATCCGGGTTCTTTCAAAACCAAGGAAGAATCCAAATTGTCGGTAATTGATAATATTCTGCAACCGGATTTGTATCCGCAGTTATACGGAAATATCTATCATAAAGTGAGAATCAACTATTATCCGCCTCGCAAAGACAATAAAGAAGGATGGGATAATATTGATATTTTCGGATGGTTAGGTTATCCGATGCAATTGAAAGTTGATTTTTTGTGCAGGGATTCCATTTTAGCCGCTCCACTTTGCTTGGATTTGGTATTATTCTCCGATTTGGCAAAGCGCGCAGGTTTGAGCGGCATCCAATCATGGCTTTCGTTCTACTTTAAAAGCCCGATGAATGATAATGAACATATTGCCGAACACGATTTATTTATTCAATATATCAAATTGAAAAACACATTGCGCCAAATGATAGGTGAAGAAACTATCGATTATATTGATTAATGGATAATAATATTGGGGAAACGTTAACGAATCAGAGAATTTGGGAAAATTTGATTTTGCCCAAAGGCTATCAAGTAGGAGAACAACTCTTCTGCGATCCGGTAATTTTTATTGTAATAAGGGGAAGTGTGTGCTTCAAAGCAAATGATAAAGAAGCACATACGGTTTTTCCCCATGAAATGTTTATGGCTCAGATTGATAATTCGTATGAAATTATTATGATGGAACAAACGCATCTAATTATTTGTCATGTTCCAATGGGCGCTTTGTATAAAGAACAAAAATGGATTGAAAAGTTAATTTCGAATAATATTTATGTTTCTGAAGAATTTTTTAAACTTCCTGTAAAAAAGATGATTATTCGTTATCTTTTTTTGTTGGATTTATACATGAAAGAAGGAATTTATTCTCAGGATTTTTTCGAATTAAAGCGGCAGGAATTGTTTTTTTTACTTTTTCATTACTATTCAAAAAATGATTTGGCACAATTTTTGCAAAGTGTTTTATCGAAAGACATTCAGTTTAAAAATTTGGTAATAAGTAATTATTTGCAGACAAGAAATGTACAAGAATTAGCGAAATTGGCAAACTATTCCACATCGGGATTTATTAAAAAATTTCAGAAATGTTTTAATGATTCGCCGTATAAATGGATGCAACGACAAAAAGCGAGACTAATTTCGGTTGAGATATACAAGGGAGTCAAGTCTTTACAAGAAATTGCCAATGAATATAATTTTTCATCCTATCAGCATTTTTCTGTTTTCTGTAAAACACAATTGGGAGCGCCGCCAACAGTGATTTTAGAAAAAAGCAGAATAATAAATGAATAAATATTTGAATGGTAAAAATATATGTCAAAACGGTAAGAATTTATGAATAAGTATTGCATAAATGACATTACCTTTGCCGAATATTATTAAAAGATTCTGAGATATTGATATTTAACAATTTTATATTATTTTTTTATGGCAAGACAAACATCATTTGCTCATCAGAGGAGCGTGTTAGAGAGTTTTTTATCTTTATTAACTGGTTTTGAAAATGATTTCAAATTGTTGATTCGGAGATTTGATGATGAAGTAACTGCCTTGTATGAAGATCAAGGTTTAATGGAAGAAATCTATGAAGATTATAAAGCCACGTATTTGAATTCATTAGACACGACTTTATCTGATATACAAGCGAGAATACACGAAGAAGATATTCCTTTTATAGAAAAGGAACTTGATTTTATCTCCATGCGAGGATAAAGTTTTTTTTATTCTATTTTTTATAATTATTAGTATTATTTAAATTTAATAGGGCAGAGATGGCAAAAAGTAACTCAATTGTTGAGAATACGAGAGTAAATACTATGGAGTTATTTATTTTAGATACTCTTTTGAAAGGAAAGAACGTAACAATTCCTGATTTTGGCCATCTGGAATTAAAAACTTTGGGTGATCGGCGTACTGTTTTATTTAAATCATCCGAAATCGACGACTCTTTCTTAAAAATTGTTCCAACGACAGGGGAAAAAGAAAAAAAAGATGTTAATCTACTTTATACCGTTATATCTATCCCCTTGAAAGAAGGAAAAACCGTCAATTTACCGCAAATTGGGGTTTTTACTCCTAAAAGAAAGGAAAATGGCGATATGTATGTTTCATTTATGCTTTCCTCGTCTTTAAGAAACTTATTAAATAATAATGAAAACGAAGTAAATAAGAAAACAAATGAAATAAAAGAAGCGCCTAATAATCAGGAAAATAGAGATGAAACAAAAAGACGTGAAATAGGGATAGCTAAAATAAATGAACTGGAAAAAAGAAGTGAGGGAAAATCTGAAATAAAAGAATCTTTACTTCCAAATAATAACAAAGGAATATCGTCTAATATTAAACGCGATTCGTCGCTTCCGTCGCAAACTACCACGAATATAGAAACGCATGATGAAATAAAAAAACCAAAATCAAGAAATATCAGTGGAATCTTATTAGTCGTTGCTGCTGTTCTTTTTGTTGTAGTAATTGTTGTTGGCTATATTCATACGATACACACAAAGAAAAATGAAGAAAGAGAATTAATTTTGTCGAATACAAACAAAAGCGAATTCATTGACCTTCCTGTTTTAGCCGAACAACATTATGGAAACCCTGTTTTTTGGATTTATATTTATGAAGCAAATTTAGATAAATTAAAATCCCCTGTCAATGTTCCTAAGAATGTTTCTTTAGTTATTCCGGATTTGATGACCGAATTTAGCGTTGATGTGAAAGACAGTATGGAAATTCAAAAAGCAAGAATACGCGCTGATATTATTTTGACACAAGGGAAAAATGATAAAAATAAATAATAATTAAAACGAATGTAATATGAAAAGATTGATTACCATTTTTGTATCATCTATTATAGGCATTAGTTTGTGGGGACAAAAATTGCCTGTAACAATATTAGGTGATGTTTATATTGCCAGCACCGGTCAAATGGATTCGGAAGGAGCTGTCCATTTGAGAGCTATTGATGGAACGAGTGTTGCCAAAGTGGCTAACTATGGAACTTTTGTCATAAAAGATACTACAATTTTTTATTCAACCGATTTGGTAGAGGGCTTATTAATGAATCAAAGTACAACCGCTAATGCAGTGTCTGCTCCCCTAGTGGCTGTACGTAAAAATTTTACTGTTTCTTATTCATACTATCAGGTATCATTTCCGTTTGATGTTAATTGGTCTACGGGTATATTTGATGCCTTAACGGGACGAAAATTGACAAGAGGAGTCGATTTTCAGATTAATTTTTATGACGGACAGTATAGAGCTACCCGGGGAATTAATGATAGCAATAATTGGCGATCTTTAGATAATATGGCGGGAGGCGCTCCCACAAAGTTATCAAAAGGGGTCGGCTATGAAGTGTCTGTTGCGCCTGGAATTTCTGTTGTAGATTTTTTTGCGGATAATACCGATGCGAGCAATATACCCGGTTTGTTTGCGAGGCAAGCAAAGGGAATTCCTCTTACTTTTTGGCAATGTCCGCCTGCTAGTACTAATCCATCAGGAACCATATTTTTAGATCCGGAAAACTCCGAAGGTTGGAATGCTATTGGCGGATTAAATTCAACCAATTTTCTAATCAAAGGATCTACAGTTGGATATCAAGATCCTGTTTATTATTATAGCGATGGCGCTAAGATTTGGATGCCTATTTATCCTGCAGCGACAGGAGGATTAATCCCTGATTCGGTAAATATAGGTACTTTAAGACCTTATGGAGTGGTGTTTGTACAAAAATTAGATGGAAATAATTTGACTTTTACATATAATGGAGACGGCACGGGACTTGTTCTTGATCAAGATCCGGCTTATCCTGTTATGCGATCTTCATCGAGCGCTGATTACGACCTTATACAATTACAGGTAAATGATGTGAAAAATACCGGTAACGCCTCAAGGGTTTATTTTAAATTCAATGATAGTTACAGTCAATCTTTTAATTCATTGGAAGGTGACCGCGTTCTGTTGGATACGGGAAGTCCGACATTTCCTATTGTATGGGCTTTAGCTCCGAATATAAACAATGTAAGAGATATAACATACATTGATTGTTTACCGTATAACGATAACGAAGTTCCTTTGGGAATGAATATTCCTGCTGCCGGTCAGTATAACTTTTCTCTGAAAAATGTTATTGTTACGAAAGGAATTACGAGCGCTGTCTTGTGGGACAAAACAACCAATCAAAACATTGATATGTTGAAGTCCGATTATACTTTCCAAGCTAATGTCGCTGTAAATGATACGACTCGTTTTGTTTTATTCATAAATAAAACCCCGACTGCTATCAGTCAAGTGGCGACGCCGGATATTTATGCCTATTCCGAAAATAATACAATAACGGTAAAAAATCTGACTTCAGGCGATAAAGTTCAAATATTAGATATGACGGGACGCATTATAGCTTCGGGCATAGCTTCGAATAATACTTATTCCGCTACAGTAAACCAGAAAGGTGTTTATATTGTTAATGTAAGAGGGGATAAAACTTTGAAAGTCTTGAATAAATGAAAATGTATTTTATTTGATAACATTATATTAAAAGAATGATGAAACTAAAATCTAAATTAATAACCGGAATAGTTATAGCTTGCTTTTTGTGGGGTAAAGCTACCTTACATGCTCAGGGAATATATAGTGCGGATGATAATACGACGGCGGTTACTACTCCGTCCTCAGGAGGTTCCGGATTGTTTCGTGCTGATCCGAGTGATCCTTTCGCCGGAAATCAGGGAAGCGGTGATAACAAGGGTGGCACAGCTCCGGGTTTTAATAGCAATGAGGACCCCATTGGAGAAGGAATTCTTATTTTAAGTCTATTATCAGGAGCTTATGCTGTTGTAAAAAGAAATATAAAAAATAAAAATGAAAATTAAAATTGGAATTTATTCCTTTTTCTTTGTATTGCTAATATTGGCGACATCTTGTGCATCAAGGAAAGTGACCTATTTTCAATCAAATGAAAATAGAAAAGGGGTGGTAGTTGACGTACCTTCTTATCGAGCAGAAAGTGTGATTCGTTTTCAACCGGATGATGTATTGGGAATTACGGTTAATGTGCCGGGAGCGCCGGAAATCGCAGCCGATTATACTTTGCCGCTTGTTCCTGTGGCAAATTCGGAAAACAGTGGTGGAACTATTGATCAGGGGGTTGGGCGCCAGACTTTTTTAATTAAGAAAGACGGTACTATTGATTTTCCGGTGTTAGGTCCACTTAAAGTTGCGGGTTATACTCAAGGAGAGTTGGAAGACTATTTTAAAGAGCTTTTGAAAGTGAAATTAGTTGATCCACCGGTGATAACAGTTCGTATGTTAAATTTTACAATTACTATTTCGGGTGAAGTTAATGCTCCGGGTATAAAGGCTATTACTAAGGATCATGTCAATTTATTTGAAGCTCTTGCTATGGCGGGCGATATGACAATTACCGGCAAGCGGGATGATATACAAATCTTACGTGAAAATCCAGATGGGAGTTATAAGAGGATTTCTGTGGATATGAGTAGAGAAGATATTATTTCGAATCCTTACTTTTTCCTTCATCAAAATGATGAAATTTATGTGCTTCCGACAAGGGTAAAATCACAATCTGCCGATGTTAGTGCGAGATATGGCTTTATTCTGGGCGTAGCATCATTAGCGTTCACGCTCTATCTTTGGATAAAATAATAAAAGAATAAGAAAATAATGGAAAATAACAAGCGGGAAGAAAATGTAAAAGTTCAAGGAAAGGAAATCAATTTTCAATGGTTTTTTATAAGTTTTCTTATTCATTGGAAGTGGTTTGTTACATCAGTTATCTTGTTCCTTTTAGGCGGTTATATCTACTTGCGTTATCAAACTCCGGTTTATGATGTTCGTATGAATATTATTTTAAGAGACAATAGAAGAGGGGGAATGGGAAATAGTGAAGCTTCTCTTTTTGAGAGAATGGGTTATCTTGAATCGAGTAACAACGTAGAAAACGAGATAGAAGTTCTTAAATCCCGTAATCTAATAGAAACTGTAGTTATAGAAGATGAGGCATTTATTCGTTATTCTGTAAAAGGCAGATTTAAAAGTACAGATATTTATGGAGGCTCAGGAAGGCAATATTATGCAGCTCCTCCTGTAAAAGTTTTTATAGATAAGAATGTTGTATCTTCATTATATTCAACAATTTTCTTACAAATTTCACTAACAGATAAATCCGCTATTCTTGTTAATGGGCAATATGGTTCTGAAAAATTTGTTAACGAGTTTTCCTCTATTCCTGCTGTTTTGAAAACCCCTGTAGGGGAAATCCTTTTGTTGCCGGATGAAGTTGCTGTTCTAAAAAAAGCATATCCATTGTATATTCAAATAATTCCTCCTTTATGGGTAGCTCAGTCTTATGCAGGTTTAATAAACGAAGATTTGGTCGGTAAAAGTTCTACCGTTGTTCATTTATCGCTTCATGAAACAAATCCGAAAAGAGGTGAGAATTTTCTAAATCGCTTGAAAGAGGTATATAATAGAGAAACGATGAGCGATAAGAGTAAAGCGGCAGAAAATGCTTCTATATTTATTAAAGAACAATTGGCAGATATAAGGGAACAATTGCATTTATCGGAAAATACAATAGAAACTTATAAAAAAGACAATCAAATTGGTCTCGCTATTGCCGATATGTATTCCGGCGAAAATTACGCTTATACGAAACAAATAATTTCTTTAGGGACATCTGAGCTTAAATTATCCTATTTGCAAGATGCAGTTGAAAAAGATGTCGGTAATAATAATTTATTACCGGCAGCAGCAATAGATAATTCTTCGGTAGTAGGCGCTTTGCAGGATTATAATAAAAATATTTTAGAAAAAGGACGTTTATTAACTTATACAAAAGAAGATGTTCCCATTATTGCGAGAATGAATCAGCGCCTTGACTTAATGCGACAAAGTATTCTTACTTCGATTAAGGCATTAAAATATTCTTTAAATACTACTAGAAAAGAGAGTGAGGGTTTTATAGATCGGAGTCTCTCGGGTTTAGAAGATGTTCCAAGAAAAGAGCGCGAGTTGACCGATTTGTTGCGCGACCAGTTAATTCAATCGAACTTGTATGTTGATTTATTACGGAGAAAACAAGAAATTGAATTTACGTTAGCGGTTTCCGCTCCAAGCGCTAAGGTAATAGAAAGCCCTTTAACTTCCGGACTTATTGCTCCGAGGAGAAATTCCATCTATTTTTTATGTTTGTCTATAGGTTTTGTATTTCCTTTTATTATTATAGGAATTCGTGAGTTGATGAACTATAAACTTACTCATGAAGAAGAAGTTAGAAGATTCTCGGAAATGCCTGTTATTGTATCTTTGCCTATAGTAAAAACGAAAACGCCAATAGTAGTTTCTTCCCACGCAACAACAGCCATCGTAGAACGTTTTCGTCTATTACGAACAAATTTGCAATTTATTTTGGATTCTCCCGAGAAAAAATCAGTATTGATTACTTCTACTATTAGCGGGGAAGGAAAAACATTTGTTGCAATGAATTTAGCCTTGATTTTTTCCTTAAAATATAAAACTATTTTGTTAGGATTAGATATTCGCCGTCCTAAAATAAATACCTATTTCAATTTGCCTAAACAAATGGGTATAATTTCGTATTTGTCCGGTGAAGAAACCGATATCAATAATTTGATATACAGAAACGTGAATGGAACAAATCTTGATGTATTAATTTCCGGAATGATTCCATTGAATCCTAATGAATTATTAATTGAGCCGACATTGGATAAAATGCTTAAAGAACTTCGTGAGCAATATGATTATATAATTATTGATAGTTCACCTGTAGGTAGCGTATCCGACGCATTCTTATTAAATCGCATTTGTGATGTTTCGCTTTTTGTCGTTCGCAACGATCTTACTCCAAAATCAGCTATTTCTTTAGCCAATAAGATTTATGAGGAGAAAAGGCTTAATAATGTTAACATGATTTTGAATGGATTTGCTGAAGGAAAAAATCGTTACGGATATGGTTACGGTTACGGATATGGTTACGGATATGGGTATGGTTATAGTTATGGATATGGTGGTTATGGCTATGGATATGAGAGTGAAAGTGAAAATTAATTATGGAAAAAATAAAAATAAAAAAATGAAATTATGAAGAGAATAGTGGGATTATTAATTGTCTTTATTTTGTCAACTGGAGTATATTCAGTTGTTGCTCAAAGCGAACAGAATGGTCAGCAAAGTAATGATCAAAACGCTTTACGCCAAATAGTAGAAAAAAAAGCTTACGGAGATAATTGGTTTATTTCTTTAGGTGTAAATGCAAACTTATTAACTGCCGAACAGGATGGAGACATCTCTATGTGGAGGCGAATTAAACCGGGCGGATCATTTACTATTGGAAAATGGTTTACGCCGGATTTCGGCGCTCGGATTCAAGTGACGGGCGGCGCGCTGAGAGGATTTAATTATGTGATGAATAGAGGTGGATATTATGTTTGGGCTAATACTAGCCATCAGCAGGTTCCGATGGGCTGTGTTGATGCAAATGGTAATATTGGCATGGTTTGGGATTTTTGTGACCAACCGCCTTTTCCAACAGGAGATAATCCTGTTAGATACCACTTGGTTATGGGGAGAGACGGTAATTGGGGATTTTGGCAGGATTTTAAATATGCAAGCGCAACTATTGATTTGATGGGTAATCTTACCAACCTTTTTCGTGGGTATGATACAGAGCATAATCGTATTGATATCATTCCATTGGTAGGTTTGGGGTGGATTCATGCTTTCAGTAATAATCTCACAACTCCACGCTACGACCATTTTGTAGCTAAAATTGGCGTTAGAGTTAATTTTAATATTAATGACAAGTTGGCTATTTATCTTGAACCTCAGGGAAATGCAACAACAAAAGAATTTGATGGTTATGCAGGCGACAACTTTGGCGATGGGATTGTAAATTTAAGTTTAGGTGTTCAATATACGTTCAATAAGCAATTTACCTCTCTTTATCAAGTTGCTAAATTGACAGCCGACGAAGTTGACCGTTTAAATAAAAAGATCAATGATAACCGTTATTTAATTGAAAATCACCAAGATATTCTTGAAAGACAACAAAACTTGTTAGATAGATTGCAAAAATGTTGCGACGATAATAAAAAACAAGTGATAACTCAAGTTGTTGAACCTACGGCTTGTTTGCCGGATTATGTTCGTTTTGGTTTAGATTCTTACAAGATTGACCAGACGGAAGTTCGTAAAATTGCAGAAATAGCTGATTATCTTAAAAATAACCCCAATCTCAAAGTTCTAATAGTGGGTTATGCTGATAAGAAAACAGGTAATCCTCGTTACAATTTGAATTTAAGTCAAAAACGAGTAGACGCGGTTGCTGCCGAATTAAAGCGCTTAGGCGTTAATGTAAATGGTATAATTTCTGAATGGAAAGGTGATAAAGAACAACCATTCCCACAAAATGAATGGAATAGAGTTGTAGTTATGGTTGAAAGAAAGTAAAATTATTTGATCCTGTTTGAAGTAACTAAAAAGTTTATAAGTCTATGTAAAATTCCATATAGACTTATAAACTTTTAACTGTTTATGTGAATAAGATAACTTATGAAAAGAATACTTTTTATTTTATTGGATATAGCCATTATTTACGTAAGTATACTCTTTACTTTCTATATATTGGGAGAGACCGAAATGTTGGATAATTATCAAAGAAATTTTGATGCCTTTATCATTATAGCTCCTTTTATTGGAATATTATACCTTATTTTGATGTACTCTTTCGGGTTATACAATATTTCCCGAAAAATATTCTCTGATGTTATCTATACGGTTTTTCTTATTTCAATATGCTTGATGGTGAGCATTATGGGAATGTGCTTTTTTGTGCGAGATGTAGCGATGGCTTTTCCTCGAAGCGTTATTCTTCTTAGCGGTTTGATTTATTTTATTCTTTTATCCCTGAAAAACCAGGCATATTGGTACATAAGCCGTCAATTGCGAACCGTAAAGAAAATAATTATCATAGGCAATGATGCTGAAAAATTACGTCAAATCATAGTCAATAATTATTCTCAATTTTATGAAGTAGATGGATATTATTTTGAATATGATTCGACGCTACCTTCAAAAATTGAATTAATTGACGAGGTATTTATTTGTGCTGATATTCAATCGGAAATGCGCGAGACGATTCTGCCGGTTTGTTTCAAATATAACAAAGAAGTCTGTTTTATTCCTCAATATTTTGATTTGAGCATTATTTCATCTTCATTGTATAAAACAGGCGATATTCCGACTTTTCGTATAACCAATATGGAACTAACTCCGGAAGAACGCATTGTAAAACGAGCAGTCGATCTTCTATTAGGAACGATTGCCGCAATTGTGTCTTTACCGCTAACATTGTTGGTAATGATTTTGATTAAGTTGGATGGAGGGCCGGTTTTATATACACAAGAGCGGCTTACAAGAGCAAACAAGTTGTTTAAAATTTATAAATTCCGGACAATGATTCCGGATGCAGAAAAAATTTCGTGACCTGTATTGGCAGAAGATAAAGATCCTCGAATAACTACATTAGGACGGTTTATGCGCACAATTCGTTTAGACGAATTGCCACAAATAATAAATGTGATAAAAGGTGATATGAGCTTGGTCGGACCTCGTCCCGAACGTCCGTTTTTTGCCGAACAATTTGAAAAAGAAATACCGGAATATCGCTTCCGGTTAAAGGTGAAAGCCGGATTAACAGGATTAGCGCAAGTCGAAGGAAAATACAATACAAGCGTAGAAGATAAACTGCGTTATGATTTGATTTATATAAACAATTATTCCATATTGCGGGATTTTGTTATTATGTTACAAACAATAAAAATCTTATTTCTTAAAGAAAGTACGGAAGGAGTAAGTTCTAATCGTGAGTAATTATGGCAATTAGCGGAATAAAAGAATTTGATATTTCTAAAATATTGGATGAAAGAGGAAACCTTTCATTTATTGAAAAAGATATTGATTTAGATTTTGATATCAAGCGCGTGTATTGGATTTATGACGTTCCGGGTGGAGAAATTAGAGGAGGACACGCTTTTAAAATGCAAAAGGAAGTAATCATTGCATTGTCAGGCAGTTTTGATGTTGTGCTGCATGACGGCATCAACTCTAATCGTTTTCATTTGAATAGGTCTTACAAAGGACTTTATGTTCCTGAAATGTATTGGCGTTATATGGAAAATTTTTCAACGAACGCCGTATGTTTGATTTTGGCATCCACATTTTATTCAGATAAGGATTATATTTCTGATTTTGAATATTTTATAAATTTAACTCAAACGAAATGACAGAGTCAAGCATCTATAATTGCAATGTACTTACTTTGCCGAAAATACACAATCGTGCCGGCAATATTACGTCTTTGAATAATTCGATCGATTTACCGTTTGATATTAACAGGGTGTATTATTTGTATGATATTCCGGGCGGCGTACTTCGCGGCGGGCATGCGCATAAAGAACTGCAACAATTAATTGTAGCTGTCGGCGGGAGTTTTGATATTACTTTGGACGACGGATTGAATAAGAAAACCGTTTCGTTGAACCGTCCATATTATGGATTACATGTTATTCCGGGAATTTGGAGAGAATTAAGCAATTTTTCATCCGGAGCAATTTGTCTGGTAATGGCTTCACATAAATACGACGAAAGTGATTATATCAGGGATTATTCAAAATTTATAGATTATAAGGCAAAATTTCTATGCAGATAAATGTTACGCAATATCTTGATAAGACTGTTATGCTTTATCCCGATAAAATAGCTGTTGATGATATGCAAGAAACGTTGACATTCAAACAGCTTCAATGTCAGGCATTGCGTATTGCGCGACTTATTGCAGCGTATCGTTTGCAGAATCAGCCGATTCCTGTTTTTATGCAAAAGGGCTGCGATATGGTTATGAGTTTTGCCGCAATCAATTATTCAGGGAATTTTTATATTCCCATTGATACGAAATCACCGGACAACCGGATAAAAAGCATTTTTGATTCTTTACAATCGAAAATTGTTTTGACCAATAAAGTTAATTATGATAAATTAAAATCTCTTTATAAAGAGGAAATAATTTGTGTTGATAACGTTGAGGAGAAAAATGTTTCGCAGGATATTGTTTATGAAAGTTTACAATACAGTATTGATACCGATCCGGTATATTCGATTTTCACTTCCGGTTCGACCGGAAATCCGAAAGGCGTTGTCATTGCCCATCGAGGCGTGATTGATTATATTGATTGGGCTATTCAAACATTTGATATAGATGAAAATACAGTAATAGCGAATCAGGCTCCGTTCTACTTTGACAATTCAACTTTAGACATATATTTAATGCTTGCAACGGGAGCAACATTGATAGTAGTTCCTGACGAGTATTATGTTTTTCCTGCTAAATTGCTGGATTTACTCAATCAAAAGAAAGTAACTTTTGTTTTCTGGGT
>Ga0123357_10007333_pt1 | contig 13615 bp, 12 predicted proteins | sample TergutEmb28metaG_FD_89873 | JGI IMG/M metagenome (GOLD analysis project Ga0123357, IMG submission 89873) | Embiratermes neotenicus P4 segment gut microbial communities from Petit-Saut dam, French Guiana - Emb289 P4 | ecosystem: Host-associated > Arthropoda: Insects > Digestive system > Gut ... | reverse complement strand
CTATATACAGTACTTCTGGATTGCCTGTGCTGTCTGACTTTTTATGCTTCCTTCCATAATGCAATGTGCCACCTGAAAACTATATACAGTAATTCTGGACTGCCTGTGTTGTCTGATTTTTTAAGCTTCCCTCCATTCCATTGCTCTGGATAATCAAAAATATACCATAGTCACAAAATGGCCCAAGATGAACTGCCAAGTATGCCAAATTCTGTGTCAAATGAGCCTTGTTGGACTTTCCAGTCATTGGCCACTGCCATCTTCAGAAGGCCAGTTTTTAACTTGTCTGCAAAATTATTTCTGAAATTCCAAAACCAAATTATTGATTTATTCACAGGCTGCAAGTCAAAACTGCTAATAACACTTGGGGTCAGTGACTTGTAACAAACCAAAATTAACCTACTAAACCTAAAATTAAGTGGATCTAATGTTTGGTAGTTGCACATCTTACACATCAGAGGTAATAAATATCATGGTACAGAAAACACAGCCTGAAATGTTAAGGTGGGTCAGGCTTTTCATTACTCATTCCCTTCCCTTAAAAGCCATGATAATTACCGTTTGAACTGCATGTGGAGTTCAGCATAAGAACACATCAAACTGAGGATTGTCCTAAAAAGTAAAATGTAACTAGCACGTGTCTCAGACCATCCATACTTTTTTTAATTAGAGTAAATGGCTTTGTAAACTAAATATAACTGCACATCTACAACAAACAATGCATGAAAGAAATGTTTCTGAAATAAGGAACTTTCTTCATAGAGTGATGGAGGAGAGGGCAGTAGCAGATGCCAAATTGTGGATGTACAAAATCTGCAAAAAGAAAATACCAAAATACAGTTTATCATGTAACAAATACTGTGCCCATTAACTACAAAGTATTTTAGATCAGCGTGGTTCTGGTACAGATCTGTACCCTGTTTCCAACACTTCCCAGACCTTTACCCAGCCAGTTTTTGAGTGATGTGGCAGAAGTGAATTTACCACCATAATGATGTGACACCCTACAGCACAGACTTCTATTTTTTCCTGAGTCACAAATTAATAAACAAGTAGTGATTTTCCTGAGAAGCAGTCTATTTGTCTCACAGTGTATAACACTAATAAAAAGGATCTAGAAACACATTCACACAAATACATGAGTTTATACCTTTCTGTAGTATTAAACCTTTGGTGCCAGAACTGCAGGCCAATATGATCTGTAGAAGAATGGTATTTAAATGGAAGCTGCATAACAGCAGATATACTTAACATGACATTCGGCATTTTGAGCACCACACCATGCTTCAAAAGTATACACCGTTCAATGCCAAAGTGTTAAAAAACAAAACCTTCATTGAACACTTGAGATTAAAAATTATACATCAGGGAATATGAAATAATTTTAAAAATTGTCAGAAATCTGATTACTAAAGGCCTCAACAAGCTGCACACTAGAAGACATAATCATAACTGCCTTTTACTTTGAGAGTAAAAAGTAATAATGCACAAGCGATAAAAGTCAAGTTGAAAAACAGCTGTGATATATGCCATAACAACAGCTACAATTTGTGTGACAGGTATAAATTAAGCTAGTACAGAAAGCAACTCACTCATGCACTCCATGGAGGAAAGTCCTTCTTGAAGAGCTTGGCTACTCAAGAAATTCCCCACATCTTACACAACCCAAAGGCCCATCAACACTTCAACAACTGCTCATCCTATTTCTTAGATCCATTTTATTATCCTACCATCTTCACTTAGGTCTTCTCGGTAGTCTCATTCCCTCAGGTTTCCCCATCAAAGCCTTGTATGCATCTCTCCTCTCTTCCCCACATGCCACAACTATCTCATTCGTCTTCATTTGCTCACCTCAATATTTGGTGGGGAATATAAGTTATAAAGCTGCCCTACAAGATATGTGGTGTTATATTAACAAAATGTGATAATAATTATTTGTCTTTCCCTATGCCACTCTACGAGGAAAAAGGATTTATTTCAGAAATATGTTATATACTCCTGTGGGAGGAGCTATGGAACTTAACAGGTTATAACTCTGTATCAGACTCAGAAACAGTGATGTAGCTAATGATGACATCAACAGACCTAGTTCAAAAATGCAAGAACTCCCAAACTGTAAGGATAACAAGTGACAAAGCACATAAAAGAAATTAAACAGATACCATTAACTGATGAGAGTAGGCAGGACAGAATTTCACTCAACTTGTTAAATATGAATAAATTCAGAAAAAAAAAAGTTTAATATCCAAAACAAGACATGTTTGTAACATGGAAAGTGTTACACAGAAAAATATACTAATTCAATATAAGTTAATAGCCTGCAATAAGCTTAGAACTCTAATATCACAGTGTATATGAAAATTATGTTCTTTCACTTTTGAACTGGACAAATGAAGAAATTAGGAAGGGAATGGCTTTCTCTTCAATACTGCATGTGGCAAAATACAAACTTTCTTCATGCAGCATTGTGTTACTCCATTCTGTCTACACTATTTACATAGCCATAGTGTAATTCTTAACATATGTTAAGAGAGCATTTACCAGAAATAAAGCTACATAAAAAATGTGTGTTGGATACTGCTACCTCAGCCTTCATGCACCACAGTTAAATATGCCCCTGCAACTACAGTGTGAAGTGTTTTCTGTGCACAGCGCATAAACTGCATTCATATAGCGCACGTCACGTCCGTCAGTCTGTTTGCCCAGAAGTTTCAGTACGAGAATTGTTGGACATGATAAAATCTGACACACTGAACATTTCAGGCAGTACATTCCAATGAAAAGAAAATGTTTTGGTATCAAAATTTACAAACTCTATTATGAATCAGGGTATAAATGACATGAGAGCATACTTGGGTAAAGACTTACACTCTGCCACTGATGACATGACTGCAACACACGTGACTGTTAGACATTTGACTTGCAGAGTTACAGGCTTAGGACACAAAATATTTATGGACAATTTCTTTTCATCCCCAAGACTTTTGATGACTTGGACATAAAATAAATTCATGCGGCACAGTACGGCCCAACAGAAAAGATATGCCCTGTGACTTTGGACCAAAACAACTGAAACTGAAAAGGGGTGACATAGGGGTGAAGACCAGGGGAGGTTTGACTGCATTTGTTTGGAAGGACAGACAAAAAGTGTACATGCTGACTAACATGGACCCATCACCAGCAGAAGGAAATCTTTCTTACGATAGAAACCGCCCCGTGAAAACCCAAATCGTGGAATGGTACAACCAGCATGTGGATTCAGTCAACAATTCTGATCATATGGCCAACAGCTATTCGATTAGTCGAGGTACCTTCAAGTAGACCATGAAATTGTTTTCCCACCATCTGGTTCTATGAGTAATCAACAGTTGGATTCTGTTATCTTCATTTGGGGCTAAATATACCCACCAAGATTTCCGGCTCCTGGTGAGGAATTTTATTGAAGAAGCTGGAAAAAGCCAAGATCACCACACCCCCCCAGATTGATTGGAAGACCAAGTGCGACCACAACATATGTTCTGCGACTCCAGAGTCATCATAACCAACACTGGCCAGCGAAATCATCCAACAAACTGAGCTGCCGTTTGTGTTCATTTCAAGGCCACAGACAGGGCACAGTGTATAAGTGCGCCAGGCATGTTGTGGGCCTGTGCATGGTGTCTTGTTTCGTGGAATATCACACCAGAGTAAATTTGTAAATCACCTCTATTGTGAACACTGTTTGTCGTGATAAAACAGTGAACCAAGGTTCCACAGACCTTCTGCACCAACGAGAATTATGTGAGTAATGAACTATTTTGCACATTTTTGAAAATGCATGCCATTCACAGGCCTAAATTTATTATAAAAATAGGTGAATATTTTTTCCCAGATTAACCAATTCATAAACAGAGTGCAAAATTTTATTTCCTTAGATTTGAAGGAAAAGAATATGAGATGTGCTTTTTTTTTGTAAGAGTAAACATTAAAAATTAAAATCCCCAGTTAAAAAGCTTGACATGCTGCCATTGTGCAGAAGGATTTAACTCAGCATTAGAGGGTTAAATAGTATCTTCACCACTGCAAGCAGTTCAACCCTAAACAAAATGTATCTTTCTCACTGGCCAATCACCAGTTCTTCCACGAAAGAACACTAGCTTACATAAATCCAGTGATATGCATAAAAGCCAATGATATTGTTCAGCAGACTTCCATCTGTATATTTCTACATGTGCCACACAGGATATTGTTGTAATTTCTCTTTTTCCAGAGGGATTCCAAACTCTTCAGTCATTCCACAATTGTAAATACATGAAATACTCATTTCTGTATGGATAATATGGAATAACACTGATTAATATTGACTTAATATGAAATATATTGAGTAAGATGAATACCTGGTTGTATACCTTACAAGAGTATGATGGTGGGCACTAGACTAATCCTGTATTACGATAAAAAAGAAGTCAGTGACAATACGCTAGCCTTACAGTGATATACCAATAGCATTTCAGTTTTGTACTACAGAACACAAAAATTACTGTAAAAGAATTGACAACCCAGTTACTTCCATTTCAGCCCAGCACACAACATTAAACATCCCAGCACTTATACAAATACGAGACTGGTACATATTAAGTAATCACATTTAACACCCCTTCCTCAGCAAAACCTTCATAAGGCAACACAACATCTCAAAGGAAAGAAACTCTATAACAATTTTAATTAACATTTTGTTCTCAAACTTCAGTAAATTTGACATTCAAACCGAATAGTGCAATGAGCATAAAAGGACACACACCTCAAAATAACATACAAAACAACTGGAAATATGACAAATTTCAGCAGTTTTTCTTGAAGAAATTCATGATTGTTGGCTGCTTCGTCTTCTGTGGTAATGCTTTCTTCTTAGTTGGTGGTTCTTTACTGACAGCTTTCACAGTTTTGGACTCCTCTGTTTTAATTGGCTCATCACTTTTGTTTAATTGTTTGTTTTTATTTTCACTGTTTTGCTCTTCTTCACTATCTGTACAGCTTTCAAAAACATATTCCTTGACTGTCTCTGCAACAGGATAAAACAACACCAGTAATCAATACAGACAAAACAATCACAAAAAATTACTTTCTGTTTAATTTTTTAAATTGTGTAGAGTGTAGTGATTGTATGGTCAGTTAATTATGTTATTTATAGATGCATTTTAACACACACAAGCATGAAGAACTGTTAAAAACTGCTTAAAAGACACCAGTTAAATATCAACTAACCATCATACATACCTGGCACCAATTCCTGTGCATAACTTCATTAACCTGAACCTTTTCAGACATAAACGCAAACACCATCACAAAATTTACAGTTCTAAACAGACAAAAAAGTTTCACACAGTGCAGCATATCAAATTCCTTACAGACAGGTACAATGGTTCATCAGTTACTACTATTAAAATGACAGCAAAAGTAGATTTTGCAGTCTTTGTTTTCCTTATTTTATGGTCCCATGTCCCCACATTATGAAGAAGAGCTTTGGTATATAGTGAACCCTTGGTCATCTGACTTCCATCAACTGAACCCCACGTTATGTGACCCAATTAATTTGTGTGTAAAAACTTAAATTTAGTATTTACATAAGATATTATACTGTACTTTTTTGGGAGCTGATCATGTAGCCTACATAACATAGGTCAAACTTTGCAAAGTGGCAGAAGCGCCCAACATACATTTTAACCTTAAAATATGTTTTTAGGACTCTTCTTCCAGTTCCAGTTTAAAACTATAGACTTGTTGTTTTGTGCTACAGCACTGCCAAGATTCAGTTACTTGTCTCCAAACTTTGTAACTATAGGCTATGCTACAGGTTAGGAAGCTGACCTCAAACAGCTGACTTACCAGCTTTTCTAATCCAACCTTCATCTCCACTAGGTCGGATAGCTGACAGTTCACTGTATTTACCAGCTTTGCATGCCCAGCAGTTTCAATATTGGGATAGTCACTATCCACCATACTTCATGTCAAAATCTACCAAATTTACATTTATTCAACAATACGTTTTAAGCTCAAGACAATTCATCTAATCAGATTTTTGTGCACGCACACACTCATTTGTCCCTCCTGATTTAAATGGTTTGGAAATGCCTACTACTCATCTTCTATAGGAGTGCCTGATCACCCTGCTGTACATGGCACAGAGGCATATAGGTAACAAGGAGATATAGCTCCACTCATTCTTAATCTTGGAAGTGAGTGGTCAACCCCATGTCCCAGCCCCTTTCATCCTGAGAAAACATCCCTTGGTGCCCACTGAACAGGAGGCTTGGATGAACCCAAAAGCTGGGCTGGATGTTTTGTGGGAAGAAAAAAATCTCACACTCCACTCAGATTCAAGCGCAGCCCCAGATCAACCAGTCCACAGTCTAGTCACTATACTGACTACTCTATCTTGGCTACTGATCATCCTTCCAGACAGGTTCCAAACCTCCCTGTTCATTACATAAACCCACAAAGTCCACACACAATCTCCCCTGTTCATCTACCGGCTCATAATTCCTTTGGAAGCTGGATAAGGACTCCGCAGATCTCTTGCAGTCTCTCTTACTGTCTGAGTACACCATACCACAGTTAGGTTTATGATGCCTAGTTTACTTGCCAACATAACTTTCTCTGCTCACTACATATTTGATGACCTGCCAGCACCTCACCTCCACCACACAAGTTCATTTGGTTTTCCTAGAGTTCCAGTCACCTGTTATTATCAGCCCAGTTATACAGCCTTCTTGCCTGTGCTCTCAGTGCGCTCAGTTCTTACTCATGGTCACAAGATGATAGCCAGGCATGCTGCAGCTGGTCAGTAACCATCTCTAAATTCTATACTCAGCAAACCCAGTACAATCCTGACTTCAGTCTTTTTTATTTAAGATTTTCCCATATTTTTTTAAATTTATTTTGCTCTCCCACCCAAAATCCCACACAAATAAATAATATGTAATTTTTCTTGATATAAGTTTCTTGACTATAGGTGTTCCTACACTTAAAACATAAGACTTTAGTACCAACATCACACTGGAATCTCAATAAAGGGTCAGTGTTTGCACCTTCAGAGTTTGGGTTGTGTAAATTATACCACGATGTTAAACAATGGAAATCAATCGATTGGGAAATATCACAGCAGTGTAATACCAATTCAAAGGAATCAGCATGCATGTGATTGGTAAAAAGGTTCATGGTGGAAGCTACATACGCACAAAAGCACATTCCTAACAAAGCATTGTTAGTGGGTGGTCATGATTCAATCTATCTCATGATTGCCCATCACACCACGCTGACAGACGAAGCCTAACAGAATGTCTTGCACAGTGAAAACCGAATTTCAGTTTATTTTTCGAGTTTCCTTTTTTTCCATTTCATGCCCCATAAAACAAATACAAAAATGTAAATATAAAATGGACTGAACAAAAACGTCAGGTTTAAATTTATAGTAGATATAATATTTTTGTAACCACAGCAATATGTTTTCTCTTTGATTTAACACAACCCCATTCACAGATTTTCTCAATTTAAGGTACTGCCTCAAAATCTACCTCTATGCCCAGTTCTTTGTCTAAAAGTAACTTTATTTTAATAAGAACAATAACAATCTTCATTCAAGCAAAACTGCTCTCTTTATTAACACAGCTACATGTTTCAGCTAAGCTCAGGCCATCTTCAGGCTGTAGAGTAATTTAAAAACGCAATATACAACACACTTACTTAAGTGGAGTATAAAATAAAAACAAGTACATCACAGTCCATACAATATATACTATATGTAATACTATTTATTCAATGGCTTGAGGTAGCTGTTCATCTCATTTATGACTCAATAGTTAAAATTAATTAAAATCAATTCAGTCAAAGCATTAAATAAAGACAGTTAAGATTCTTGGCAATTCAGTTTATCTGCCAAGTTGTTTAGGTATTCACAGATATTATGACCAAGAAGTCTGACACAGTTGCAAGATGTACTTCTTGTGTAGGAAGCTGTAGCTTTTTTACAGTGTGTGGGCCACCAGTATCTCCTTAAGACAAGTTATTTGTAACATAAGTAGCAACATTACGTAGCTTTCCAGTACAGTCAGCGTGGTATTAAATTATTGAATTAATAAAGAAAAAAATAAAAAGTACAAAATAAATAAAATTTATGATGCATGAACAGGACTTACTTGTTTTCACAGAATATGTTAAGTAGCAAGGACATGCAACTAAGTACTCAACTCCACTTTGTGGCAAGTTTAAGAATGTGTGGAGTTCCATTCCCTCATACATCCTTTGGGTATAAGCACATGGATACACGGTCATGGTGTGTTGAATTACACATGGCAATACCTTGATCTTTTCTGGCTTCATTGATCATCATATCATACAGTCAACCAAGAACAGTATAAAAAATGTGCAAACTCTGAGGTTCATCTGGTCAATATTTGCCCTGTAGTTTTCTGGCACATGATACCACATTAGAGTACTTGGATAAGTGGGTATCAATGTTTCACATGAAAGACTGCCTCCATCTTCAAGGGTGAAGATGGAGACAGTACATTCCCCTGAAATGTTGGCACTCAACTACCAAACTACAATGTGATGCCACAATCCTGATGACCATAATATGAACATAAAAAACATGACTACATCATGTGACACAATGTACGAAGTGAAAATGGTACCAAATTCATGAATGTGAAGATTTACAAAGAACCAACAACAGTGATTTCAGTATAGTTAGCTTGAAAGTTACATCCAAATTACGCCATCTAGCAGTCATTCAGTATAGCATGGCATGCAAGCACAGATAGGTACACTGCATTTCAAGTACACAGAAATTTGACATGTTTTATAAGGCCTTTTTCCTTGTATGTTATTAGATTTTGCCCTTGAAAAAGTGTTGCAAGCAGAGTCATAGGGTCCAGAATATACATTAATTGCAGGGTGTCACTTAAAGCAGTCTTCAAGGGCTTAATTAACTATCTCAAAACCTGTATGTCTTACAGAACAAGTAAACTAATCATAAAACGTGTCTTTCATTTTTCTCTATAACTTAAGTCCAAAGCATTTTTCATTCTGATATTTAGCAATATGTACTATAGATGCTCTAGATTTTCACACAAAAGTGTGTTTTGTTATAATTTTAAGAAAAATTTAAATTTTGTGATACATTTTAGTATAAGTCCTCAGTATCAAGCTTTATGAAAATACTTTCTGCAATTCTCAAGCTCTGACCTGCAAACGAGTATAAATGTGTAATTTTTGCACGTCTTGCCATGAATGCACCAAAAATCCCAATGCCTCTAGCAGGAATCAAGCCTCAGCCATAGTCTGTAAGCTCAGTGAGCCATCAAAGGCCAAGCCAAATGTACTGGTCTGTTAAAGCAGACCACCAAACAAGCAGATCCATACTTACGCAAATAACCATCTTCATCCATATATGTCTTGTCCTTCATCTTACGCTCACGTTTGCGACCCTTCTTCAACTCTGACTCTGGAGTGGGTGGTATTACTTCATCACCATCACTCTCATGATGTTTAGCGGCAATTTCAGGTGGTGGAGGAGAATCAGGGGTATCTCCATCATCCCTACTAAATATATCTGCCACACACAAATGCCAATCTCAACTTAATAAAACATTATGCCTATAAAAACAGAAATTCATCTGGAACTTATAATTACATCTAAAAGATTTAAAAGACATATGTAACATACACAATCTGCTTCTACTCACCATCATCACTACTGCTTTCTGAATCCATTAAGACAATTCGTTTCAATCTCTTTGCTGGCAACAACTCTTTGCTGGTGCTCATCTTTCGACTTTTAGCACTTCCCACTCTCTTACCATTGTGTTTTATACTATTATTCTTAACACTGTTTGATAATTCTGTTTTCTTATTTGGAAGGTCTTCTTTCTCTTGGTGGTTTTTTGATGTACAGTTTTCTTCTACTTTGTTACCATGAGCACCGGGGGGGCTTTGTTCACCATTTTGAATGCCCTTAGCAACAGACATCATTGGCTTTACTGGTTTCTCTGTACCACGACTGAAGAACATACTGATACCACTATTAGCTTTGGATTCAGCTGTAGATTTCTGTGTAGCTCTGGGCTGTAAAACATGTAAAAATCATGAGAATTTTCAGGCTTTCATGTTTGTGTGGTTGGGATATCTGTTCGTCTGTGATGTGATGCCATGTCACCAGGTGATTGGTACCCAATGTCCTGTCTCAAAACATTCAGCACCAATCAACCAGTCATGTGGTGGTGACACATACCAGAATGGAGACCACAAATTGAGAGGTACACAACCAAGTAAGAAATACATGCAAAGTTCTATGGATGTAACTAAACAATGTAGTAATGAAAAGCTAAAGATTTGGGGAATTCATTCACAACAAATGGATTAACCCCTTATGTTCGAAACTGTACAGAAGCATCTTTGGAATGCAAAACTCCCAAAAAATGGGAATTAGAAATGCATTAAGACACATGTTCAACCAGCATTCATGGATGGTGTTAAAACATGGAGAATAAAGTGTAGACTTGTAGTTTTAGAAAGAACAAAATACCAAAAAATCCTCTCAAGTAAATCATTCATCAAAGTTCAAAAACTTACATGTCAGAGACATCAACCCTGACAATGGAGGGAAGCAGATCTCCAAAATGCCAGTTTTAAGTCAACCTGAGGCTGACAGCTCAATAGCATTTCAGGGCATGGGCAATTAAACTGACATGTACTAATTAATTCCATAAAGCAAAGCTCTTCCTGAGAAGCTGACACTCACTCTGCCACTCACAAAAATCCCTTTCCTTATGGAACATGCAATATAATCAGCAAGGTTCAATAAAGCCCAGCATGAGACTGTCAGTTGAATATTCCATTTCTTCAAGATCCAACTTAATGTTACTGCCCATCTATGCCTAGATCTCCCAAGTACTTCAGGTTTTCTGATCAAAATTTTCTATGGTTCTCATCTACACAACACCACACAAAAAATAAAAGTAAATTTCAATCTGCAGACACAAAATGTTTAATAAGCATCAAACAAAAGACGTAAGAGAAAATTACAAATAAGACAATCAGGTAAGTGCCAGAAGTTCATGAGTACACAATGAAGTTTTAGCATTGAAAATACTATAGTACTGTCAGCACACCAAGATATGTCATTAACAAAGTATCTAAAAACCCCGGTTTAATTATAAGCATAAGACCAAGACCAAAACAATGGCCCAGGTAAGATGTCCCACCCAAGAGGGTGACAGTAATCAAAGTAGAGAAAATTAAACTGAGGTAGATCATGAAAAATACAGGACACCACCAACATTTAGGCTTTTCTTCCAAGACCCACCTCTTGAAAAAACCACTACCAATTTTAATCCTGCACATGATTTAATAATTACACATTTAATGCCTTTCAAACCCTTGTCTACAATACCCTCAGAGTGTATAAATCTATTACAAATCACATAGCACTAAACAATAAATAACAAAGGTTTGAAAGGCAGGATTTCTATGTCTCTCCATATAAAAAGAAAAATTATCCACCAAACCTTTTTATCCATGCCATCTTGCTGTTTAATTTGACTTGTCTGTGCTGCAAACATGGCAGCTATCCCCCCATTCTTCAAACCCTTCTTTGAACCACGGTCCATCTTAGATGCATCTGCAGTAGCAGCCTTTATGAAGAAAGAAAGTTCATTATATCAACTGTGATAACCAAGGAAACAGTACATTTTATTATTGTCTTGGTTAAAAATTCCACTTTCCCGCTCCTTAGTTACATGAAGTGGGATCATGTTCAAATAAAAATGAAACAGTCGCAGTATTGGCAGTTTTCAGAGAGAAATCCACGTGTAGTGGATTAAATACCTAACATTATCTCCTGTATTCCACAGCTATCAGACTCAACCACAAAATAAGTACCTAGCAGAATTCCGCATATCCTGAGAACTGATTAAGAAAATTTAAATGTTTTTAAACAAAACCTACTGTAACAATCCTGAAAGCATGTCTCTTACATTTCCTAGTCAGGAGGTTCCAAAACAAATAATGCTTTGTAACAATTCCACTGATATTCAGTTCCTAAAGCACTTCCATGACACTACAGTAATACAAGGTTCATCACTATCTTGTGCCTGCTCATATGCTTATTTAAAAGTAAATTACTTCCTGTCAACCCCAGGAAGGCATATAGGGGAATGGAGGTAGAGCACCACTCATTCCTAACCTCAGCACTAGATAGAAGTCAGTGATCAACTTCATGCCCCAACTGCTTTAACCCCCCAGAGAAAGTCTCCAATACCCACTAAACAGTAGGGCGGATGAACCCCAGATCCAATCTGAATGCTTCAGAAAAGAAAAAAATCTCTTGCCACTGCCAGAATTGAACCAATATTCACTGGTCATACAGTATGTAGCCTAGTCACTACACTGGTTCCTTTTTAGGGGGATTTTATCCTCCCAGCTATGCCAACATCCCTCCAGCAGTCCTTCCCAGCAAGGGTGTCCAAACAAAATTCTGGATATATTTTTGGTGTTACCTATACAAGCTACCTGTTCTGTTCACTTAAGCCTTCACAACTGAATCACCTTAATAATACAAAGTCAAAAATGCAAACTGTAAAACTAACCTAATATCCTCCACTTTCCATCCCCCATAATCCAAACCATAAAATTTCTAATAGTAGAAGGTTTACCTCCTTGTTGCTGGGTGCTTCCGCTGTCTTCTTATTTGCTGGAGGGCCTGAGGAACACTCTTTTCTATCGGCAGCACACGTAGCAGAGCGAGCCTGCAGTCTCAATCTATCAATTTCCTCCTGAGGCCTAAGAACTGAGTTGCTGCATGTGATAGCACTCAGCCTAACCAAAAATGACACACTATTAATGCAGTACATGTACCATGTTCTATTAACACCATACAAGCCTCTGCACAGAAATATATTCTGTATTAGAAACAACTCCTGTATTAGAAATAACTCCTTTAACCTGCGGCAGGTAATGGCTTATGAAAAAATGTATTTGAAGAGAAAATGACAAAATCATTGAATACATGGCATTTTGTGAAAAATGAAACAGAGATTATGCAGCACATCTTAAACTTGCAGTAAATTTCTTTGTCCAAATATATAAAATGAATTTACAGGGTTTTTTTCCCCCCCTCATTAACCCTTTAAACGCCGAGTTAAAACCCATCTGTAAGTCCAACTCGCCGAATTCTTCTGTGGGGTATTTAAATTGATATTCGAAAAACCTGAATATTCCGAGAACTATGCGGGATAAATTTGTGAAACAAATAGCATTTTGTGGGGAAGGAGAGAAACATTGCTCAGAATACCTTTAAAATGCTTTAATATCCTTAAATGCGTAATGGAGAAGATACGTTTCTAAACGAACTTGTAAATATCCATATTCTTTTACTTACACTGCGATCGAGGCTTCAGCTGTTTGTACGGAGGGCGGGCGAATAGATGTCTTACAAGGTGGTCTTTGTATGGTAATCTTCAAAACACTTTCGATCATCACAAAGCGCCACGTCATGCTGACACATCTGAATATCACGTTTCGCTCTCCCCCCCCCCCCCCCCCCCCCCCCCCCCCCCCCCCCCCCCCCACCACCACT
>Ga0123357_10007332_pt1 | contig 13616 bp, 6 predicted proteins | sample TergutEmb28metaG_FD_89873 | JGI IMG/M metagenome (GOLD analysis project Ga0123357, IMG submission 89873) | Embiratermes neotenicus P4 segment gut microbial communities from Petit-Saut dam, French Guiana - Emb289 P4 | ecosystem: Host-associated > Arthropoda: Insects > Digestive system > Gut ... | reverse complement strand
TTTTGGTGGTGTTCTAGCAGCTGCCTGGAGAGGCTGATGGAGCCGACCGAAATATTTCAGTCACGAGTAACCAGTCTCTAGGTCCAGATTCGATCCCGGGCCTTCCCGAAAACAATATAGGAGTGCTAATCAACTGTTGCATTGTTAATAAATAACTGCATATTTACCATACACTAGCGATTTCACTGGAATACTCATTCCGTATGAATGAATGATTGATCGGTTAATGGCTAGGTACACTTATCACTCGCAGTAGATGGCGATTTGGCGAAGGAAATGGGAGATTCCGAAGAAGGCTTGTCTTCTGTACAGCTTCTGCTAGACACGAGGCCGTGGTTCTGTCAAGGCCGCTTGCGTTGACGAGATGCTGTTAGCGGAAGTAAACCCACTCATTTTTAGGATCTACCGTTAGACAAATGTCGCTGAGGAAATTAATTAAATCCTTATTAATGAACAGGTTCCAGTACTTCGCGCAGTGAAGCAAACTCCGCTGTATATCTGTATTTTCGGCAGTACAAATGCATATCATAAGATAGGTTAACATGCGAGAAACTCTAATATAAACATTTATTCTCATACGTAGTATGGGCGAAATTGTTAAGTTTAACTAACACATGCACATCTCAGACCAATTTTAATTCTGATCAGGCTCAGAGGACACCGGTTACCATATAATTATGAAATATGGTTCTTCTTTGTTACTTTTCCTATTTATGCTGTAATATGTTTTTCAATTTGTATACACGTCAATAATTGTCCGTGTTTGAATTTGTTCTTATGGTTTTGGTGGCTGTGGGAATGAGGTGTGATACAAACATACGAAAATTTTGTATTGTTACGTATCTAGGCGATCTGTTGTGCCTATGTACGCACGCGCCAAGAGTCTATTTATAAAGCTGTGTTGTTTTCAGTGAATTACATGTAAAGGTACCAAGTACTGCCCGTGCTACATAAATGCAATTATGCCATTCCTCCTTCCGACTGTTTCTATGACGCCAAATCTTCGGAACGTGTAACATTTCCTTCGTGCGAAAGAATTCCAAGGTCACATTTCCAGGCAAATGTACTCGATAACATCGATCATATCCGGGGTTTTAAGTGATATTTGAACTTCGGATGCCCATTGCTTCAATTACAGTGTTAATATTAATTTAATTAAAATTCTGTGTTGCTGGAATAGAAAGGCGGGATTCGTTTTTTGAGCATAGTAAGTCTCAACGCTCTCTCAATGATCCTTGTTGCGCGTAGAACATTGTGTATATACAAACATGGAAGAACTACTGTAAGGTCTAAAATGTAGCTCCTCTTACATTAACTTTCACCCTTATTGAGAAGCACATACGGTCGATTCTTCAGCATCTTGGCAACCTTCCCAAACCGCCTGGAAGTGTGCAGTTTTTGTACTAAATCCTTCGTGGCAGTTGACGCTACAAGATACGGTTGGGTCGTCCTAAACGCTACTCGTGCGCATGAGCGCTGAATGTATAGCTTGTTCATGTAAAAGACAGCATTCAACAATATATTTTTATTTGTTGGGTGCTTGAGGACTTCCTGTTTCTTAACCAAACCTATTCAGCTGTAGCACGTTTTGTAAGGGTGTGCTACGTCTCTACACTCTTGCGTAACAAGTGTAATTTAAGTAGGCACACGGTAACGTTAGAGCGGGCAGAAAAAAAAAATAGGCGCAGACAGATTTCCGTCATACCCGTGCTATTGTCGGACAGGAGTATCTACCGTAGAAATAGGATGAAGTTATAATTGAACCGGAAGCCAATCTTGCAGTAGCGGCTAAGAGAGAGTATACCGGGTTTGTTTCCGAAAATGTTTCTGGTATTTGACCGTAGACCTGAAAGTGGCCTGTTTTGTAAGTGATAAACGTATGAGTACCATGCCAAGACCTCTCCAATGAAGACTTTTCTTCTAATGTTATCAAATTCTAACAATGGTTAGCCATTTCGGCATTCAGGCCCCTCTTACCATATTAGTCGTTAGGTGCTTTCTTTGGAAGAGCCCTTACATGTCATGTGCAACAAATATTTTAAGGTTAGTCGCATAAAATGAAGTACAACAATGTTTACAATTGGGGTTATATAAAAAGGAAGGAAATCAATAAGACAGGAGGTTATGGTAGTGTATTGATTTTTATCCTTAATTGCTACCATATTAAACACCTCAATTTTAAGGACACGGCAATTAAAAAAAAACAACTCCTTTTTGAGTCACAACGAAACAAGAAGTAACCAGGAGCTAGTATCCACTTCTGGAGTCATATTTGGCAATATGTTCTCGAAATGTATATATATAAGCATGCATTCATAGAAGACCTTGGAAATGTATGTTCTAGCCTCACTGCGAGGTACACAAAATTTCTTGTGACGTCATCACAACTATTGCGTAGTCTTTTTGTTGTAGCCACATGGCACGCTGTGATTGGTTAGTGTCTGGCTATGACCGCCATTTGACGAGAATGACTCACAGGTGGAGAAAAACGGATATAGAGAAAATGGAAGCCCTGTATGCGAGGCTAGGTGGGGCATTTCCCTTTGGCTTTCAAATCGAAGGGAAGAAATGTGTGACGTTCTGTACATGTATGTAAAAAAGTGGGAATGCTATACGTACGATAACTTTATTCAGTGTTGTGTTATCGTGTAAAAATTAAACAAAATGTTTCGTAATAGAGTAGTAGCAGCTGTTTTATACTATTACTGTTTGTAAATGCACAGTCGCTCTACTCTTTTCAATTGTTACATGGCTGAAGCAACGTGAAAGTACGTATAATGGCGTTACCCTCGGTTGCCGCCTTACCAACCAGTGCGAAGCCTACAACAACATTACCAGGTAGGATTACTGAAAGAATACATATTTTGAAAGTTGTAAACAGAAAAGGTATGTTATAGCGTAAAGGTGTATACTAAGTACATATGACAAAATCAATGAGGTGTTGATATGCGAAGGTAGTTTGTACACAGTGCGATTGCTTGGTCGTGGAGGCCTGTCGCCGCGAAAGATTTTGCTTTTCAGAGACGAGTGTCATTGTTTCAAGGTTACGGACGTTTATGCATACTTCGCTTTTTGGGATATGGTAATAAGTTTATACATATTGCGAAAACGAGGGCGTAAAAACATTGACCCCATTATTATATTACTGTGTCACAAAAATGGCAACATCTGTCAAATTGAAAAATATCCAGTGTTAAGAGATCTGTGATACATTCTGTAGTGTGATTAGGTGTATTTTACAGAGTTTATGAAGCAGGATCTGAGTGCAATTTGAAGGGCTTTATTAATTTTTTATTAGAATTTTGCTGGTTTCTTTCTACAAAGAAGTGTCTGCAACTGGATGGTAGAAGTGAAAAGACTGCAGGTTACATTGTGACTTGGGATGTGATATTTTAGGCAGCTTTCATGACCACATTTATGTAATGGACATGTGTTGGAACTATGTATAAATTATGGGACTTATGAATTGCTTATTTTGTTTAGCCCTTGGGAACGTGACAGTTAAACAAGAGAGGCCAGATGAGGCAGAAATCCGAGAATTGGCAGCAAAAATGGTGGAAGCGAATAAGGCGAAGATGGCTTCCAATGCAGCCCGCCCTGTTGGACAGGGTGGCCAAGTGCAGCAACACATTGTGCAACCTGGACAACCCGGGATAATGCAATACCTTCAGCGTGGATCAAATGGTCAGATGAAACAAAGTAGCGAGAAGGATAAGAAACCTGGGACAGGGGGTGAATCAGACAAAAAGCCACCGTGTGACGAAGATAGTGTGAGGGGCAGGTTTGGTTGGGTAACACTAGGTAAATGTCATATTCCTTTTATCTTCCGCTATGGTGAGAAGTACTGTGCAGTGCGGATGGTAGAAATGAAACTTCTTAATAAGTACCTGAGTTATCTACATTCAGACATTTATAGCTGCACCTGTATCCGTAGTTATTACATTACAGACCCTGAAGCAAGACTTTTGAATGAGGTAAATATAAGACATTGTGAAAATCAATTTGGCCGTGACCCATTTACGTCCAAGGACTTGGTTGTGCGATTGCAGGATGCAGGAGAGTTTTATAACTTTCTGGATGTCTGTTACAACAAACTACTCCTAAGCTCAAGCAATCCCAAGGACAAATGTGGTTTTATCCGTATTAATGGTGAATCTGTGGTTCCATACACTGTGCGAGATGGATTCAAGTATGTCCCGCTTTTCTATTTTGAAGGTGAGACAGATAACTTGAAACTAAAAGCAGAGAAGCTGGAGGGCTGGGACCTGGCATATCTGAAGTTTTGTTGTAAAGTGCAAGGAATTCGTAATGAACTGTTTGCCAGTGAGACGTGTTCAGTTATAAGTCTGAGTGATATTAAGAGTTACTTTCCACCAGGGACAGTATTTGAAGATTACTGGCCAAGTAAAGTAGTAGATTCACAGCTTCTGCTTGCAAGCAATAAAGGTAGTACACCCGTGACAAGTGCAGGAATGTGGACTAAGCAGCCTGGTTTGCCACCAGTGCAGCAGCAGCAGCAGCAGCATTCTGTCATTGCAAATACCACTCTTCACCATCAGGTGGTATCTAGTAATAAAGTAGTGACTACTCTCTCCCAACCTACCACACAGCAACGGACAACTACCCTGCCCTCTGCCACTGTGGCACCTCCAGTTAATTTGAGTGCAGCAGCTGTTCAGGCAGTGTGTAATGGTTGGGCAGGTCTTGTTGGTGGACAGCCAGCATTTCAGCCAGGAATGGTTCCACAGCCAGGACAGGTTATTCGGATGTCACAGCCACCCATCTCGATGCATAATGTAAGTTACCTCTTTTGACTGAGATGCATTATAATGTAAGTGGACTGACAAATTTGGAATTTGTAGACTATTATAATGTTTTTGTTTTGGGGAGTTTGGCAGAAAATCTGAAGGCAAGAGGCCTCTTTGACAACAGGCATAAATGTGAGAATAATATTGAAAGTGGATGTCTGGAACTAGTGTGGAAGGTATGGACTGTATTAGTTTGGCTCAGGATTGGGAACATTGGGATGGGCTGTTGTATGGGATGTTCATGAGTAATGGAATGACAGTGTTACAATTTGCTTAACTTTAAAGTGACTATAATAGATGGTTAGTATGCTGCTGAAGGCCACAGGTCGTCTGTTAAGTTGATGTTAAGACTGGGCGACTGGGGGATGTTCTTTTACACCCCTTTAGCTGGCGTGTTGTGTCCACCTGAGCAAAAAGGTAATTTTCATTTAATTCTGATGCAGAAGTTTAAAAAAAAAGTGAGCACAACTCCCTCCCCAGTATACTTAACCATGATGAAACTCACATCTTTTGACAGCTTCCTGTACCTCTTGTGACAATATTATTGCTGTTACTGTAAAATAGTAGCTGGTACCAGAATGATATCTTGTGGATGAGCAGTTTTTCCTCACGTTTATTTCAGGAGTGATTGGCTTATCTGTATGCATCCCCCATTGGATCCTACAATTGTAGATATTAGAATGACTCTTGATGTAGATTTATTAATTTTGATCAAGTACAAAAATTGTATTATACGCAGAGGCAACTGAGAATCAGTATACTGTATATCATCAGCTCTCAGAGTTTTGTGCTCATGATTCAGAATCCATAGATGATATGTTGACCTTTTGATACTACTGACCATCTTGCCAAATTGCTGCGGATTTTATAGCATAGTATGTAAATAGTTCGGGTTATTTTTGGCATTTATGAGCCATCACACTGCTCTTGTAACCTGGGGTTTGAGAATACTCTGTATGTGTATTTAATATTTTAATTAGCACAGCTAGTTAAAACACTTATGAGGGTTAGTCAGATAAAAAATTGAAAGTATGGAAAAAAAAAAGACTGACACTCTGTTGTGTTCAGCTGTAGGCACAGCAAGTTATCAGCATTGATTAGAAGTGTATTGTATATGGTAGATTTGAAGTGTGGGCTTACTGATGTCACTTAGGTGTGAAGGTGGCATCCATGTTGGAAGCATACATAAAGGAGGAATGTTCTGTGATATGTTTCTTGGTTGTGACAGTAGCAGACCCATTGAAATCCATCGCGGCATGGTTGCAGTACCATAACACATGCTTATCTCCACAGCAGATGCACGAGGGGAGTGGGAAGTTTAGAAATGGGGTGTGTAGTGTGAACTTACACCACTGGACAGGGCCCAAGCCTGCAGAGTCACAATGCTGTAGGCAGGTGTGGAGGCTGAACCTGTCAAAAGAGAAAACTGTTGTGTTGAGATGATAGCAGTGGCTGGCATGTTGAACAGACATGATTCACCTGCTATATCCATGGTGTGTTGCAGTTCCACAATAAGTCCACAAGGTGGGTGCCTAAGGAAGTGGTTCCTGTTTTGGAGAAAAGATGTGTGGGCACCTTCCAGAAACTTTTGTGACTATACAGAACGGAAGGTGATGCATTGCTACAAGGTGTGAGAGCTGTACGAAAACATGGAAGGTTAACAAGGAGCATGATGAAAGATTTTCAGTTTTCCTTTTTGTATTTTGGTGATGTACTGCAACAGAGTATGAGATGCTGACATAAACAGCACCTCACCAGCACTGAGATTGTACATACAATACATTTGACACACTCAACAAATATTCCACCCATCTGGGTAGATGATGAAGGAGCATTTTGTAAGATATGTGAAACATTGAGCAGCAGATGCTAAGCCTCCAAATGAGAGACCAATATTTCTTTTACTAGACAACCATAATTTGCATTTGTCCTTGCAAGCAGTAGACTAGTGCAAGCAGAATGGCATGAGTGTCCTCAACTTCCCTCCACATCGCAGCCATAAACGCCAGCCTATTGACAAGTGCTTCAGTGGATTGCATCCAGCATATGTGAACCATGCTTATCATGCCCATATAACTGTCCAGGCAGAGCAGTGACAATATGTGACATTCCTTGTGCCCACACATCTTTGTATCTGACTCCTTTTCTCGCAAATATCAAATCACATTTCCATCTGGAATTTGTCCCTTCAGTGAGGATATTTTCCAAAATAAAAAATTTACAGAAGCTTGGGTTCCAGATGGAGCTGCTCCTCAGCAACAGTGAACTTTCGCTGATTTTTATGATCATCCCAAATGATCATCAACACATCCTGCAGCCACAGAGGATGTTCGAAAACCTTGCTAGACTGTATGCAAAAAGAGTAAGGATGTACACAAGAGCAAAGCGTGTGACTGATACCCGTGTCAAAAATGCGTTGACACCTGGTACAACATGAGGCATGGAACAAACTGGGAAAGAACTGTGCTGAAAGGGTAAGAAAGAGAAGCATACCACATGTCTGTGGAGAGATTCACAAAAGCTGAACACAAAAATTCAAAACCTCCAAAACTGCAGGCGACACTGACGAAGACTCTGACGATACTTCCCGCTTTTGCCGTCGTGGTGCTTCCAGAGAACTGTGGATTTAGTGCACAGATTGCTAAGTTGTGGTCATTGAGGAATGCCCTGATGGCAGTCCCAACTGTGTTTGCTTAAATTTCCAGTCTGCTGGGAATGGAACACTTTATTAGGATGACAATATACGTTACTGGTAGTAGGCTAGTGTCATATGGACTTACCTTTCCTTTTAATCTCCTTTTTCAGTTCAAGTAAATGTGTTGAATTTCGTGCCAATTTTTTTATTGTTCCTCAGATATTTTATCACCGTAATAACACATTGTTGTGCATAACCTATGTCTGACACATTTGTTTTATAAAACTTTATATTAATTTGTATGTTCTAGACCTTAAAAAGTTGGCATCTTCATTTTCCACATATCTTTGCCATATGCCAACTTGCCCCATCTGTGGGGCAGGTTCGCATATGGTACAGAGGTTAGGGAAAAGCCTCTATCTCCTACTCCTTATGAGAGGCATGAAATGTGTGTCTATCCCAAGAGTGTTACTAGCCATGTGTGCCCTTATATTTAACTTGGTGAGTACAGAAAAAAAAGTGAAAAATTATAGTGTGAAAAGTGTGCCAAATTTCCCTCTCTCCCCAGCTATCTGTTGAGTGAAATGCAATGATTTTGCCATTATCATGACTTTTTAGGAATGTAATTTTGTAGCACTTTACATCATCAGCATTTGTAAATGGTTGGTATTATTTCTTTTTTTCAGTGTAGGACACAAGGACAAAATCACTTTAGAGTGAGGCAGAATAGTTTATGTATTTATGTGAATTTTGAGTTGCCTGAGGGTCATAAGGTTTGAGATGAAGTGTATGAACACGTTTTGATTGCGAGTGAGTAATACAGGTATGCAGTAACAGTTTGAACAGTGATAACATCATGTTGGTCTGTGCTGCTGGACTGGTTCCATGTCACAGTTGGATTAGTCTAGTACATAATTTTCTGAAGTGTCACTGGAAGGGCCCAAACATGCAAAATTGGTATGCCATGGCATCACTTTTTAAGCAGCGAATGCAATGTTTTGGCTCCTCATTGCATGTTGGCTGTCCATACTACTCCTTTGATAGTTCCATCAGTTCTGCAACATATTTGCTGTGTGATGTGGCCAGGAAATGCCATTAAACTCTCAGCTGTATGACATTTTTGCAGAAACTTTAAAACTGTAAATAGGAAACCAATGGGCCAAGATGGCTCAGTCAGTCTAGTGACTCACTGTGCGCTGGATGGTCCGGGGATCCACACCCATCCAGACTGCTCCTGGGGCCCACCCAGGCTACTGTACAATGGGTACTGGATTTCTTTCATTGGGGGTAAAGCAGCTGGGGCCTAGAATTTACCCCACAACTCCCTCTAGTGCCAAGGTTAAAGAAAGATTAGAACTATACCTGTACTCCCCTTTTGGGCCTTCATAGCATGTTATAGGGTGAATTGGAAACCATGTTTGAATTGACCGGCAGCATCATCACTTTTCTATAAATGTAACATTCTCGGGGGAGGGAGTGTGTGAGTGAGTTTGTCAAGACGTATGCGGAGATTATTTGTTATAATCAGCTTGGTCACTAGTAACTGCACAAGAATGTCCGTCTCTCTGCATGTTCTCTCTCCCTCCTCCTCCCCCCTCTTTCTCTCTCGCATTGATCTGAGATTTGGACTAGTGTGTACATTTTAACTTCATTCTGCAGCTAGAGTGTACTGTTTACAGTACAGGCTGATTGCATGACAATATTCTTAGGGGATGTGAGGTTTTCGCATTGCCGAAGTTGGGGGATTCAGGCCATCTGGGATGTGAAATTTGCTTTACTGAATTAGTTTATTTTCAACCTTCCATTGAAATAAGCATCACTCACCCAGTGACTTAGCGTTGCATCCCAGAAGACCCAAATCTTTATTATTCTTTGGCTTAGCTTTTTTTCCTCCTCCCCATTTGGTGGGTGGTGGTTTCAGATTTGGGACAAGTATGTAGAAAGGGCTGTAAGACTTGTTCGTACAGTTCCGCCAACTTTTTGCACAGCAGCATGCTTTCTATATTCACCTGCACCCTGTGTACTGTTTTTCAACATGTTGGCATTGGAGAAATATTTTTTCATCAAAATCAGATATACATTTGTACAGTTCTTATGTCTTGACCATATGTCATATTTGTCCTCTTGAATGCATGCTGTAGAATTGTGTAAAGTTAGACAGTGTTGTGCTTGCTGCTGGAATGTCCTTGCTTATTACCTTGCAAAATAACTTAACATCAGTCAGAAATTGTTTACTGTATAAGGCGTGAACTTCTTTCAGAGGCATCTTATTTTTTCTTAATTTTGTAAGTTTGTACCTCACAAACTGTGTAACAAACACAGAACCTTTCAGGCCAGGGCCATGCTACTAAATGTCCTTAGTAACAGCTTGTGCTGTGTCTGGGTTAAATGATGAACATGCTTCTTACTGTTTGGTCCATGAACAATGTCAAGTAATATGAGAACTTTGTGACATTTCCTTTGGCTTTACGGGAGTAGTTGCTGCACATTTTCACTGCTTGCTTCAGTGTGATTGGTGATTTGTAAGGGTGTTTGTTGCTTCTGCCTCACTAGGTTTGTTTAGTATCCTCATGTGAGCGTGTTGACTTGTTTATATAACATGTCTGATTTCATATTTTATATTTTCTTTGAAGTGTAAGATGAACAGGAGTCAAACTGCAGTGCTTCATGTTTTCATTACCCTCTGCCTCTACATTTCCTCAGCTCCCTTTGCTTAGCTAACAAGCAGTACCATCATTCTCACTTTCAGTTTACTGGTGGTAAGTCCATGAATTGGGACAGGACTAACACCGCTTCCATCATTGTAGTTTTGTTATAGCCATTATCTTTACCAATCATATTCACATAGTTGTATTCTGGTGTGTGTAATTCACCATGTTGGTGATTTTATGTGGTGTTAATTTACTGGTTCTGCCCTGATATCTGACTGCAGTATATGCTTGTAAAGCATAGATACCATGCTGTTCTCAGAGCAAATCGTACAAGATAGTGGCTGTTCCCTTGGTTCTCAATGTTTGCAAATGCTTTTCTTAACAGAGCATTTATGCTTTAATCACGTCAGACCCTTTTGTCTGGTTTTGCTCTTGGTGAAGATCGGGAAGTGCCTCAAGCACTTCAAAACCTTGTACTAACCCTTTAATCTCTACTGATTAACCCACAGTTACTGAATAGCAAATATATTTGCTGAATATTTGTGATGGCGTGATTTTGTTGTCGTTTGATATATCATGTGACGTATTGGGTACATCAGAGCTTTAGCCTCCTATTCAGTGGTACCAAGGTAGCTGTCCCAAGGGGTGAAGTGGCTGGGGTGTGAAGCTTACCACTTACCTCCTATTTACAAGGTTAAGTATGTGTGGGGCTATAAATCATCCACATGCCTTTATAACATGCATGGGTACAACTTTTCCTTTGCTTTTACATGGGAAGCTTACCCATTGTCTGTCCTCAGATGTCAGTACACTTTCAAAAAAAATTCTTTATTCAACTTTCAGATTGGTTTCAAGAAACAATGTTTTGTTTTAAAAGTTGTGTAGGAAAATTTTGTAAAAATTTCATATTTAATTTTAAAAATTTCTCAAGTAGTTGATTCTTGGTATGCATTCACTCTGTTTGCATGTTAGGCAAACAATTTTTTTAAATGTGGTGGGTACAGAACTTAATGTCAGCTGCATTGTATTAAACTAAGATGTATGGACTCTAGTTCTTGGCAATTTGGGATAGTGATGACTGCCAGTTTGTATGCAATCAAATGAAGTATTCTGAGTGTGGACTGATGTGTCAAATTGGATGGTGTCCCTGTATAATTCACCTTACTAGATGTTATGACCCAGAAGTTTCATTGTAAGATGTTAATACATGTCAATCTGTCGTCATCATGCAGTAACTGAATGCCAGCAGCTCAAACAACAGAAGGATTGGAAATAAATATTGTTATTGGCACTAGTTCCACATAACATGTCAACTTGAAGTTATTCTTATAAAGATGTGGTCTGTGAAAATCAAGAAAGAAAGACAACAGTGTGTATGTGGTTAGGGACCATCAGTGATGCCATTAACGGCGTTACAATATAGGGTAATAGTAATATACGGTATCTAGGAGCCACCTCCAAATTCAAGATGCCATAAGGGTTATATGGCCTATTCTGTACTGGGGACCCACAATTTTAGGTTTGCCTGTGTGAAGTGATACACATTTTTGTAAGAAAAGAAACTGTGATAATTATGCCAGAAATATTAGGTGCCACTGGACAACATTTAGTTGCCTAGGGGACCAGGTGCATGGAAATTGTGCACCCATCTTCTGTATAATGTAACATCTAACTGTGATCTTATAATAAAATGATACACACTGTTAAGAGATATATATTCTATGTACTTCAGTAGTAAGACATGCAGTATATGAACATATGCTGTATTCATACAGTAAAATTAATCACAACAGAAAACATCTGTCCAGATGAAGTAATTCAGTATCATAAAAATGAGTTACTAATGTAAATATGTGGAAAGAAACTGTAACCATACCAGTTACTGTTTGTAATATTTATATGAACAGAATATTTTATAGAATCTTTGTTTTTAATCAGTAACTGAGAGTAATTCTTACTAAGGGGTCCATCAGAGTAGGTTATTTGCTACTATGCAGCTTGAATGAGCTGAAGTTGAAGTAGTAAGAGATTAATTGGGTAACATCATGCTACCTGTCAGTGGTTAATATTGACGTCCTGTGTTCTGTTCAGATTTGTTCAGCCAATATTAAAAGTAAACATAGATCTGTCATAGTGACAACCACTCACCTGAAGATAAGTGTGGAGCCAGCTTCCAAAATGTTGTATAGGCATATATAAAATACATATCAGGCACTGGATATTATACTGCATATTTAATAATATAAAATGAATGAGCCTTGTGTAATGTTAGTCTAACGAGTCACCCCTACCCAACACTGGTATAATGAATTAACCATTGTCACTGACTTTTGAGAAACAGACGTATTCTGATACTTGCAAGATGTTAAGTCCCCTGATCATGAGGGAAAAATTATGGAAAAAATATATTATCATAAATATTTACCCTGATAGGCCTAAATGTGTTGACATAATAAATTGTTACAATATTGTGCCACAACGGGATGGCTCCTATTAAAATATTGGCCTTTTGTTAGTCATAATTTTATGGTATTCTTAGCTACTGGTGTTTGAAGTTCTTTGAAGCTTAGAAATGTTTCTGTTATGTTTTCAGCTTAACCCCACAAGCAACAGTGTTCCAAGACCTTACAACCCCGTTCGGCCAAGGCCTGCTCCCCAGTATTATCCGCAGGTTGGTAAACAGTGAGCCAGTTGTGATGCATTTTGTAGAAATAAAAGAAAAAAAAAACTATCAGTTATGTAAAGAATGCCTGACTTCTTTGTCATGCATATTTGTGTGTCATGCTTTTCTTATCATCTGTATGTATATAATTCATTTGGTGCATTCACATAGTTAGAAAGTGCCTATTACCATCATCATGTGCATTTGTCCGCATGTGTCAGTGCAGCTGTCACTGGAACAGATTTTTGTAAAATTTTATTTTGGGGACTTCTGTAAAGAACTGCCAAGAAAACCAAAATTTGGTTTCTCATGAAAATCCAGGTTTAGTTAAAATTGGGGAAAAGTGTCAGACACTTTGTATGTAGACCTAAGTATTCCAGTGACATGAAATCAACATAAAAGCATTCCGTTTGAGTGAGAACAGCTGAGAAGGTATAAAGATCATGTGAATGTCCACAGTGTTCAGTTTTATGTACACTGCCAATCTTTTAAGCTATGAGGACATCCTGTATGCATACGAAATGCTACCAGCAGTGCCTTTATTAACATGTTTGTGCTTGAAGAAATACACTAAAACCACTGGGTAAAATGACGACCTAAATTGTGTTCAGGTATTCCTTTGGCCAGTCAGGACTACAGATTTGTAATTACTTACTTACTCCATGGTGCAGAGTCCTTCTTGAGAAGCTAACTGGTTTGCAGCTAGTCAAGAAATTCCCAGCATTTCATGGAAACCGAAGGTTCATTACTGCAGTCACAAGTGTCTGCCACCTGTCTCTATCCTGGGCCAGCCCAATCCAGTCCATATACCCACATCCCACCTCCTGGAGATCCATCCTATTATTATCCACCCATCTATG
>Ga0123357_10007330_pt1 | contig 13618 bp, 25 predicted proteins | sample TergutEmb28metaG_FD_89873 | JGI IMG/M metagenome (GOLD analysis project Ga0123357, IMG submission 89873) | Embiratermes neotenicus P4 segment gut microbial communities from Petit-Saut dam, French Guiana - Emb289 P4 | ecosystem: Host-associated > Arthropoda: Insects > Digestive system > Gut ... | reverse complement strand
CCGTGTTATGAGGTATATTTCCAGTCCACGTAAATAAGTTAATACCACTATTCGTTATCCTTTGGCTTGATGTTACCGCCTGCGTTTGCGCACCTACTGTTTCAATCCAACAATAACATGAACCTGTACCATAAGTTTCATAGCCCGTGTTTGTGCGCCAAAATCTGACTGTAACAGTCACATTGGAATTATTATTCGTAATGCTCTAACTATTAACGTTGACGGTGATGTTATATTTGACATAAGTATTGGAAGTCCCAAAAGTGCTTGATGTAGCCATTACTGACGCTCCTTTCTCAAACCATGGCGACTATTCCCATGCCGAAGTTTGTGTCTGTGCTAATAGGAAGGAATCTCAGCCTGTTTCCAATTGTTATTTCTGTTTCTATGACAGAGCGGCGCATGTGAAATTCATCCTGGTCAGCCCAAAACATCTTGGTTCCATCTGTGTCATAGCCTACAAAACCAACTTCAGCATTGAGTTTTATCATTCTGCCATCTTTGCAGTAAACTGTGATTCCATTTTTATCAACTAAACAAATTAAGGTATTGGAAGTATCGTAAAGTTCGATAATTCCCGATTCATTTAAATTGCTGCCTAAACGCAAAGTACCACCTATAATTTGAATATGTCTACCATACGACAAAAAAATATAGGATTATCCTAATATCTGACAAAATGTAAGCAAAATATTTTTCGACAAATTGTTCCAAAAAATCACTTTTGCTGTCCATTCAAAATTATATCCAACTTATTACCATTCCATGAAATCTTTTTTAAGATTAATCTGAGGAGTGATTTTTTTTCGTCAAAATCAAGCGAGTAAAAATTTTCTTTAAAAAATTTAAGATTTTTTATGACGAGTTCCACATTAGTTTTTTCATCGAAAGCAAATTCTGATTGAGTTTCATAGACACGTTTTTGAGCTTGTAAGTTTTCAATCTGTTTTTCAAGTTCTTGGACTTTAACCTCTACCTTTTTTATAAGGGGCGACCTCTTATCAACTGTAAGCAAATGTTCTATGTACTTGTCCTGTTGGTTTTTGAGTTCCATTATTTTGAAATGTACTTCTTCGGCTTTGTCCTTAAATTTGTTTGCCTTGCGAGTAAACCTTTTTATATCTAAGCCTTTTCTGAGGTCGTTTTCATTATAGTTCATTAGATATTTTATAACTTCTTCATCAGTGTTTTTTCCGATTAAATTCTTTCCACTACAAATTTTTAATCCGTATCTCAACTTATTTCTGCAATAGTAACCAAAACGCCTATCGTTTTCGCTTTCTTTGTTGTACCTTGTATCAAGTTTTGAAAACATCACGCAACCGCCACAATGTGTACATTCGATTATTCCCGAGAGCAAAGCATATTTGGTGTAAGTATAAGGTTCACGCTTATTTTTAGCAAGAATATTTTGAGTGGCAACCCAGTCTGCGCCTGTCACTACGCCTTTGTGTTTGCCAATAGCGATTATTCAGTTTGATTTTTTGTGTATACCAGCGGCGGTGGATTTACGATTAAACGGCATAATTCCAGAATTGCCAATACAGTCTTTTTTCTCAAAGCACACAGTAGAATCTTGTTGTTTGAAGTAAGTAATGGAATCTTTGTCAGCTGCAGAGTAAACGGGATTTTCTAAACACTGTCTGATAACACCATGGCTGTAGTAATTATTGTAAATCGTCTTTATTCCATTTCTTGTGAAATACTTCGCAATACCATTGACAGAGCCAATTTCAAGAAATTTTTCAAACATTAAGCGAATAGTTTTCATTTCGTCATTTTCTACCAAGTAGGAAGCCTTTTTAACTTTACCGTCAACGACAATTTCTTCTTCCCTTTCGCAAGAAAAACCAGTCGGAGCAGGACCGCCAAGCCAACGACCAGTTTTGGCAAGAAACATCATATTATCTCTGACACGTTCAGCAATGGTTTCACGTTCCATTTGAGCAAAAGCGGCGATCATGTTCATCATGGCACGACCCATAGGAGTTGAGGTATCAAATTGTTCTTTAACACAAACCAATTCAATTTTTTTAGCAGTTAATGTTTCAAAAAGATTTGCAAAATCAACAACGCTACGGCTTATACGATCAAGTTTATAGCTAATAACATAATCAACTTTTTGCCGATTAATATTTTCCATCATTCTTTTAAATTCAGGTCTATTAGTGTTCTTCCCCGAAAATCCTTCGTCTTTATAAACAATAATGTCTTCCTCTTTTGCGCCCCTGATGTTACTGAGAATGTAAGATTTACAGATTTCAATCTGATTTTGAATCGACTCCCCCTCTTTAGTGTAAACAGATTTTCTTGCGTAAAGATTAATTACCATACAAAACAACTCCTATAAAAATTAATTATGAAAGGTGGTGAATAACAAAATTATACAAAAAACGACAGAGAAAAAACAAAAAAAGAGAGGTGAAAACAATGTATGAAATACCCTACCACATAGAAAGTGAGTATTTAACTCCACCCGAGCCAACGTTAGTAGATAAATGTTCACTTTGTTGTGACCCTCTTTATGACGGCGAGGATGTTTGGGAAATAGAAGAAGCAGGGTTATTGATTTGCGAACATTGCATGGATACCAAAAGAACAGTAATTGATAAATACGAAAGGGAACTTAGATATGCAATTTAAATTAAAAAAGAGGTTTCAAGAAAAAATCTTAAAACCCCATCAGCAAATTTAGTTTAGCACATCAAAAAAAATTATGCAAGGAGAGCAAAACCATGAATATTGAAATTGTATGCGACAAATGTTTTGAAAATATTGAATTGCCTGGAACGTTTTATAGGCGTGGTTATACCTTTGGTAGCTGTACATACTGTGAAAAATGCTACATCGAAATTCAAGAAGAATTTAAAAAAGAAGAACTAACTTTAATTTAAAAGGCATTCAAAAAAATTTTAAAAGAAAGGAAATTTGCGTAATGGATGAAACACTTTGGGAAATCGGAATGAACTATTTGAGTGTCTATTCAAAAGATAATAAAGATTTGATTTTTGAAGCTAACGAAAAGTTCGAGGACAAGCTTGAAAATGTGGTTAGCGTAATAATCCAAGCAGAAAAAGAAATTAAAAATTTAAGAGAATATGCCGCAAATGTTATGAGGATAACAGGAAAAAATGAAGTCAACTTATCAAAAATTATAGCAAGTTTCGAAATCAAAGACGGCAAACCAAATTTAATTTTAAAAAATAAAAAGGAGTCAAAAAATGTATTACGAAATTCATGAAAATACAGCAAGGTTAGCAAAAACAATGAACAGTTTTAGCGATTATAAAAGTGGAAGTGCTACATCTGAATATAGAAGTACGGTATCTGAAATAGCAGATTATGCGGAAAAAGCAAAAGAAAGGCTCGGCGATGATGAAGCACGAAAAGAAAAAATTGATTATTTAGTTGGTAGGTTTGCGAAAAAATACGCCGACTGGGTTAACAAATACCACAGAATCGAAAGTTATTGTCCCTCAGTAATGATAAGCGGAGCAGGTAATTTTCCAATCAGAAAAAAAGAAAAACAAAACAGTTGGAGAGAAAATCACTACGCCGCATACGAAAAGCTTATGAATATTAAGTCTTTGATAAACAGCGTTGTAAATGGGTCAAGCATTATAAAGTCAGGCGATTCTAACGCAATAAAAGAATTAGAAGAAAAAATCGAAAGACTTGAAAGCAAACAAAAAGAAATGAAAGAGGGCAACGCATATTACCGAAAACACAAGACTTTAAAAGGTTTTAAAGATTTAGATGATGAAGATGCGGAGCGACTTGACGAGAACATTCAGTCAGATGTTTTAAAAAGGTATATCCCATTCCCTGCCTATGTTTTAAGTAACAATAATCAAAACATTCACAGATTAAAAGGCAGACTCGAACAGTTAAAAAAGGCTAAAGAAAAACCAACAGTAGAAACAGAAAATAAATATTTCAAAATGGTTGAAAACACCGAGATTATGAGGTTGCAACTATTTTTTGATGGCAAACCTGATGAAGAAATAAGAACAATTTTAAAATCAAACGCTTTTAAATGGAGTCCAAAAAACGGCTGTTGGCAAAGACGCTTAAACGGATATTCAAAATACGCATTTAAAAAAGTTTTAAAAGAATTTGAAAGGAAAGGTATTTAAAATGACAGCAAAAAATAAAAAATTAACCGAAACAGTAGAAAAAATCAACGAAGTTCACGGCGAAGAATCCATAAAAACAGCAGGAGAATTGTTATCTGAAAAAGATAAGACCCCGACTGAAACGTCGGGGCAAGATAACAATTGTTATACCGACTTCTGCAGTGTCGGTGAAATTATTGTACCACAACTTAAAAAAATTTCAAATGGTGAAAACGTATTTACGGAACTTTTTAAGTTAGATGTCAGCAAATATATAGAAAAAAAGAGAACTGGAAGCACAGAATTATCTTATCTTTCGTGGGCGTATGCGTGGGCTGAAACAAAAAAGAGATTTCCTGATGCAAATTATAGAGTAAATGCATTCGGACAAAATCAGCCCCCCTATGTTTACGACCCAAATACTGGATACATGGTATTTACCGAAGTTACAATCGAGGACTTAACTCATGAAATGTGGCTTCCAGTAATGGACGGAGCAAACAAAGCAATGAAAGATAAGCCCTACACTTACGACACCAAATACAGAAAAGATATCAAAGTTGAAGCCGCAACCATGTTTGATATTAATAAAACAATAATGCGGTGCTTGGTTAAAAATTTAGCAATGTTCGGGCTTGGACTTTATATATTCGCAGGTGAAGATTTGCCCGAAAGTCCAGAGCAAAAAGAAGAAAAGCCACTTTTAGTATTAGAGGGAACACTTAAAGAACTTTCAGATGTTTTGGCTTCATTTGGAGTAGAAAAAGAAATGAAATACAGAGACGGAATTTTACAAAAACATGGCAAGGTTACGCTATCTCAATTAACACAGTCAGAAGCAGTACAAATGATAACAAAGTTGAAAAAGTCAAAAGAAAAAGAGGTGAAAAACGCATGAAATACGATTTTATAAAAGCAAAAGAAATTTTAAAAAACGCAGAACACGGCGAAATTGTTTATCTTATTAAAATTTTTAGCGACCCTGACGAATTAGACAAAGTGGCAAATTGTGAAGATGTTGCAAAGCTTTACGCCGACTTACTCTCTGATTTAGCAAATGCCTTAAAAGAAGAAATTATAAAAAAGGAAAGTGAAAAATTATGTTAAACGTAGTAGCAATTATGGGGCGATTTGCCCGTGACCCCACTTTGGCTCAAACACCAAGCGGAGAAAATTACATGAAGTTTTCTCTTGCTTGTTCAAGGTCTTTTGTAGCACCAAATCAAGAAAGAGTGGTCGATTGGATTGACTGTGTCGCTTGGAAAAAGACCGCAGAATTTATCTCAAAATTTTTTAAGCAGGGAGATGCAATAATCGTTGACGGTAGGCTTGAAACCCGAACTTATGAGGACAAGCAGGGGAACAAACGCAAAGCCTATACAGTAGTTGCTGAAAACGTCAATTTTGCAGGCAGTAAAAATGAAGCCAATAGCGAAAGCAAAAATGACAATTTTTTAGATGATTCCGCCGATGAAGATTTACCTTTTTAAAAAAATAAAGGAGCAGATATAGATATGGATATGGAAATTAAAAGTTTTGTTTTTTACAGAAATGATTTTGAAAATCTAATGGAATTAGAGGAAGAAAATCAAAAAGAAATAGTTTGCGGTCTTTTGCGTGAAATTTTTTGTGGCGTGAAACCGAAATTAAAGCCACAAAATAAAGCAATATACAAAATGTTAATAGATAAAATCATGCGCTCTGTAAAAAAATATCACAATAATTTTTCCCCAAAAGGGGGAAATTGAATGTCAACAAAAGGCTTTGTTATGTACAACAGTTATCTTGTGACAATGAAAGAATTAACAGATTCAGAACTTGGGCGATTGGTGCGAGCCGCAATGGAATATAATGCGACTGGAACTGTCGGGCAACTTACTGGAAATGAAAGATTCTTATTTGAAACAGTCAAATTTCAAATTGATAATGATAGCGAAAAGTACAGAAGTAAATGCGAGAAAAACAAGCAAAACGCAGGTAAACGCTGGGGTTCTTCGGATAAGGATAATGCGGACGTATGCGATGGCATGCGACCGCATACGAAAGATGCCAATATAAATGAAAATGAAAAAGTAAATGTAAATTTAGATAAAAATATATTTCCTAACGGAAATATACAAAAAAAGACCTGCACACAAAAAATAAAAGAACCCAAAAAAGCTTACGGAAATGCAAAAAATGTATTTTTGACTGACGAACAACACACTAAGCTAATCGCAGAATATGGCGGTTCATTACTGGAAATGGTCGAGCATTTGTCGGATTACATAGCAGTGAACGGAAAGAAATATAAAGACCACTATCGTGTTTTAAATGGCTGGGTTAAAGACGCCGTTCGTGAGAAAAAGCTCAAGCAAAAAGAGCTTGAAGTCCGAGAGGAACGCTTAAAAACAGGATATTCCTACTCGAAAACAGAAAAACATCACAAACTCGCTGAAAAAAGCGATAACCCTGATGATTGGCGGTGATTATGTGAGTAACGCAGTTTTAAAAATAATTAATAATACAGTCGCTAATGCTGAAAATAACGCTGTTTCAGGTGAAGATGATTATATTGGCGAGGACGGTTTACTTGTTTGCGGTGAATGCGGTGAAAATAAGCAAGCCTTAATGGATTTTAAAGGCTTTGGCGGTATGAAACCCAGACCTCGAATGTGCCGTTGTGATAGAGAAAAAGAGGAAGAATTACGTAAAGAGTTTGAGGAAGGTCAACGCAGAATGCACGTTGAAAATCTCAGAAGCATGGGAATAACAGACAAAAGTTATTACAGATACACATTTTCACAAGACGATAACCAAAATTCTAAAATCTCTGTTGCTTGCAAAAGATACGCTGATAATTTCGCCGAAATGCTTTGCAAAAATCAAGGTTTATTATTCTGCGGAAAAGTCGGAACAGGAAAAACTTTCTTTGCGGTTTGTATAGCAAATGCGGTGTTAGAGCAATGCCGAAGCGTATTAGTAACAAATATCCCTGCGCTTATGAACAGTCTTTCGGGAAATCAAGACGACAAAAATTATACGTTAAAACAAATAGCAAAAGTAGATTTATTAGTGCTTGATGATTTAGGCGTAGAGCGTGACACATCATACGCAACAGAAAAAATTTATGAAATTATAGATACCCGATACCGAGCAGGGAAGCCTTTGATTGTAACTACAAATTTAAAAGCAAGCGAAATGAGAACTTGCGAAAAAGACAGTTACAAGCGAATTTACGACAGAATTTTAGAACGGTGTTATGTAATTCCAGTTTTGGGCGAAAGCCGCAGAACAAAAGAAGCCGAGCGAAACGAAAAAGAGATGAAAAAATTTCTGGGAGTGTGAAAATATGTGAAACCGATAGAATTCGTGTTTGATTATCACGTTAATAAAAAAATCAGTTTGAACAAGATTTACAGCGGTGTTTTTTGGAAAACAAGAAGCAAAGAAGCCAATCAAATTCACGAAAAAGTGAGATTTACGCTGATGTCAAAAAGAATACCGAAAAAGTTCTTTGAAAAACCTGTTGTTATCCAGTTTTGGTGGAACTCCCTGCTTGATTTAGACAATCACGGCTATTTAACAAAATTAATAATTGACGGATTAAAAGGTTGGGTGATTCAGGATGACAAAAGAAAATTTGTAAGTGCCATAACTCACGCTTATTGGCTTGGGAATGGCGTAAGAATCAAGATTAGTGAGGTGCAGAAATGACGGCGAAAGAAATGTTTGAAAAATTAGGATATGAATTTAAAAAAGAGCTTGATGGCTTTAAGAGCGTAATAGTTTATTCAAAAACAAGTGTGTCCGTAAATTGTTTTATAAGATTTTACAGCAAAATGTTTGAGTGTAGCGCAGAAACGGAAAATAAAATTTTACCCCTACACATTTACAAAGACGAGCTAAAAGCCATAAACAGGCAATGTGAGGAGTTAGGGTGGTTTGATGAAAGTTAGCGAAGTTAAGGAAAATATGGGTAAAAGGGTATTGTTTACAATACCGAATGCAAATTATCCGAGTGAATACATACTCACGGCGTATGTTTACAGGCTTCACCCGAAAGACCCTGAAAAGAGGTTGAGCCAACTCGAATTACAAGATGTAAAAGCTCCGCATTGCTTGATAATCGCAGACCCGAAAGGCGTTAGATTAAAAATTTAAGGAAGTGCATTTTAATGTTTTTTTTACTTTTTCTTATCGCAGGAATAGCGATTTACTATGTTGGCAGGGAAACTTTTAAGGAAACTATACAGGAATTTCAAAAGGCTTTCAAGCCTAAAAAAGACTGTGTAATTATTCAGTTCACCAAACAACAAGAAGAAAAGAGAGGTGTTCGAAATGTTTAATCTAAATCCTTTTGACTATGTGCCGTTGGCGGCAATACTCTTTATGATTGTAGGCGTAATTTTAGTTAATTTTAAAAAACGCAAGATTTCAAAATTTTTTGTAGCGTTTTACGCAATGTTGACTATAACAACGGCTTCCGTTGTAATGACTGAATGTAGTGTTATTGCTGGCATACTGATGATGTTAGGCGTTATTTTCCCTATCGCATTATCCGAGAGTAAGAAAAAGGAACAAAGCAAAAAATCTAATTGCGGAGTGTGATTTCGTGGTTATTTCAAAAGATGAAGCTATCTCAAAACTCAGAGAAGTTAGGGATTTAAATATTCAGATTAAGCACATTGACAGGCGTATTTTAGAGTTTAGAAGTCGCTTAGAGTATCAAGGAATCCGATATACAGATATGCCTAAGCCGCCCAAGGGAAGCAATAAGGAAAGCCCTTTTACTAAAGTTTTTGAACGTATAGAAATGCTTCAAGAAGAAAAAACAGAGCTTTTGGTTGAAATTGATATTTTAATGGAGCCATTCTTTATATTAAAAGATATGTATTTTAAAATTTTATGTTTTAGATATGAATGAATACGAATGGAAAGAAATATCAAGGAAAACAGGATATTCTGTGTCTTGCTGTGAAAAAGCTGAGAGAAATGCTTTTGAATTTTTGCAAAAAGGATAATGTACGGACTTCATACGGAATTCATGTGTATTTTTTACGCACATTTGATGTGCAAAACCACGTTTTTATATGGTACACTATTATCATGTGAAATTATAGCCTTTCTTTGGGAGGGCTATTTTTATATTTTTTTTGAGGTGATTTTTTGGAAATTATTAATATTAAAATCGAGGATTTAAAACCTTATGAAAAGAATCCTCGTAATAATGAGCAAGCCGTTGAACACGTTGCAAATTCTATTGAGCAATTTGGATTTAAAAATCCTATTGTTATTGATAAAAACAATGTGATTGTTTGCGGTCATACAAGGCTTTTGGCGGCAAAAAAATTGAATTTAAAAATGATTCCGTGTGTTAAAGCTGAGGATTTAACAGCAAAACAAATTAAAGCGTTTAGAATTGCTGATAATAAGACCGCAGAGCGTTCTCATTGGAATGAGGAACTTTTAAAAAAAGAGCTTGAAGAACTGCAGAATTTAGATTTTAAATTAGATAAATTGGGTTTTTTAGATTATGAATTAGATTCTATTTTCAATTTGAATTTAGAAAATTTTATTGACGACCTAAAAGAAAATGATTTTACAGGCTTGGGCGCAAGCTCAAGCCATTTCTCCGTTACTTTTGTTTTCCCGATTGAAGTTAGAGAAAAATTAGAGTGTTATATAAAAGAAAATGGAAAAGAAGATATAACAGACAAAATAATTAAAATAGTTGAGGGATTATAATTATGCCAAAATGTGGTTCACAGTGCATTTTATGCGACTTGCCGATTAGATTTGATAATTACAAAGGCTGTACGCATGGGTGCCGATATTGTTTTACTCAGAAAAAAATTGAAGATTTGAATAAGGTTAAAACTGATAAAGGAGTTCAGGCTCTCATTAGCTTCATTAGTGGTAAAAGAACACAAGACACAAACTGGTGCGATTGGAATATTCCTTTACACTGGGGCGGATTATCAGACCCACTCCAACCTATTGAAGCAAAAACAAAATCAACGCTTAAATGTTTGCAAGTGCTTGAAAAATCGCAATATCCCTTTGTTATCAGTACAAAAGGAAAGCTTCTTGGGGAAGAAGAATATATTTCACTTCTTGAAAAATGTAACTGTGTTGTACAGGTTTCAATAGTTTGCGATAAATACGATAAAATCGAAAAAGGTGCGCCTACTTTTCAAGAGCGTTTAGAAATTATAGAAAAAATTGCGCCGAGAGTTAAAAGAGTTATTGCTCGCATTCAGCCGTATATGTGTGAAGTTTTTGATGATGTTTTTAAGAATTTAGAGAAGTTTAAAAACGCAGGAGTTCACGGAGTTATTTTAGAGGGCATGAAGTTTTTAAAATCAAAACAAGGACTTATAAAAATTGGCGGTGATTACGGCTATCCTTATGACAGAATAAAATATGATTTTGAAAGATTACGAGCAGAAACCCATAGATTAGGACTTAAATTTTATTCGGGTGAAAACAGGCTTCGAGGTATGGGCGACAGTCTGACTTGTTGCGGTATTGACGGTTTAGATGGCTTTTATCCTAACACATATAATTTAAGCCATATTATAAATGATAAAAATAAGGTTACTCCCACAAAAGCTCAACAAGAAAAAGGTTCAGCGTTATGTTTTCGAGGATTAAAACAAGATACACTTCACGGCAGATTTTTCAGTTCCGAAAGCTTTGAAACCATTATGAAATGGTATTACAAAGAGAATCCCGATTTTATAAATAAAATTTTCGGGGTGACAAAATGAAAAGTTTTGATATAACGTGGATTTTAGCGGCGATATCTATTTCAGGGAATGCTTTTAATGTAAAAAAGAAAGTGATTTGTTTTTATATTTGGTCTTTTGCTGAAATATTGTGGCTGATTTTAGATGTATGTAATGGAGTTTATGGAAGAGCGTTTTTAGATTTGGTGCAATTAGGATTTGCAGTTTGGGGTATTTATGAATGGCAGTTTAAGAATAAAAATAAAGTGGGTGGTTCATCTTGAATGATAAAAATTTGATACCTTTCAGCGAGAGAACAGCGAGAGAAAGAAAAAAATTAGGCAAAAAAGGCGCAAAAAAATCTAACAAAATTCAAAATGAAAAAACTGAAACTCGCAGAACATTACAGCAAATCGCAAATGACATTCTTTACGCACCAATAACACTGCCTGAGGTTAAAGAATTAGTTGATAGACTTGATGTGTATAAAGGCGATACAAATAAAAACAATTTTTGCGGTGCGTTTATGTCAGCGTTAGTGCAGGCAGTTAAATGTGGTAATTATAAAGCCGTTAAAGATTTAATGGAAATGGCAGGAGAAAAACCTGCGGAAAAAGTTGAAATAACCACAAACGACAGCAAAGTTATAGAGCTTCAGGAGTATATCAATGCTAAAAAAGGAAAGCCGAAATGAGCCATTTATCGAGCTTTGACTATTTAGAATTCATCACCGAAGAACCTTACAAATTCGGTCAAATTATAGGTTTTAAAGAACTTACAAAACTTCATAATAATTGGATTAAAAACATCATGGGGTTCGGCGGCGAGGAAGATTACACAGTTTTGGCACACAGAGGAAGTTACAAAACCACTTGTTTAACTATCGCCGTTTCTTTAATGCTACTTTTAGAGCCAAATAAAAATATTATAATTCTTCGTAAAACAGACGGTGACGTAAAAGAAGTAGTCAGGCAGATTTACAAGATTATAAACAGCAATATGTACAGGTTTTTAGTTAAAACAATTTACGATATTGATTTGGTTATTAGTGAAACCACCGCTTTTAATATCACTACAAACCTTATGACAGGTTCACGAGGAACAAGTCAGTTGCAGGGTTTGGGTATAAAAACCTCAATGACAGGAAAGCACGCTGACATTGTTATAACAGATGATATTGTGAACTTAAAAGACCGAATAAGCAAGCCAGAGCGAGAACTCACAAAGCTTGCGTACATGGAACTTCAAAATATTAGAAATCGTGGCGGTAGGATTATAAATACTGGCACTCCTTGGCATAAAGATGATTGTATTTCAATTATGCCAAACATTAATCGTTACGACTGTTACAGCACAGGGCTTATAAAACGTGATAAGCTCGAAGAAATAAGGAAATCCATGTCTCCCGCGCTGTTCGCCGTAAACTACGAATTAAAGCATATTGCAAGTGCAGAAAGTTTATTTGATAATCCTAATTTTACAAAAGATAATGATTTGCTTGTCGGCGGCGTTGCTCACATTGATGCAAGTTATGGCGGAACAGACGGCACAGCTTTTACTATTCTTAAAAAATATGAAGATAAATTTATAGCGTTTGGTATGCGGTGGGACAAACACGTTGATAAATGCATTAACACCATTTCAAATTATATGAGGATTTACAAAGTTGGGAGCATATTTTGTGAAAGGAATTCAGACAAAGGATATTTGGAAAAAGAGCTGAGAAGTAGAGGAATGCTGGCTTCTGGCTATCAAGAAAACATGAACAAGTTTATAAAAATAAGTTCTTATTTGAGGAAAAATTGGAGCAATATTTTATTTTTAGAATGCACAGACCCTGAGTATTTAAGTGAAATTTTAGATTACACAGAAAACGCTCCGCATGATGACAGCCCTGATAGTTTAGCAAGTTTAATAAGACAACTGACAAAAGAAAAATGGATATTTTAAAGACAGGAGATTTATTTATGCCAAGAATATTTGAAAATTGCGATATTGAAGAAAATTTGAAAAGCATAATAAAAAAGATATTGCGAGCAAGAAAAAGCAAGAAGCTAAAAAAGACGTCAAGTATTATAATTCACAACATGATATTTTAGAATATCGTTTGTTTTACACTAACTCTGACGGCATTTTGGTTGAAGATAAAGCAAGAAGTAATATAAAAATATCGCACGCTTTTTACACTGAACTCATAGACCAAAAAACCAGCTATTTGCTCAGTGGCTTTAATGTGTACTCAGAAAATGATGGTTTTGATAAGGAAATAAAATCATATTTTAACGATGATTTTAAAACGCAAATTTCTGAAACAATAGAAAACGCAAGTAAAATCGGGTTTTCATATATGTATGCTCAGTTTGGAAAAGATTTTAAAACCCATTTCAAATATGCTGACGGAATCGGAATAATAGAGATTTTAGACGCTAAAACAGACGAGCTTAAATATATAATAAACCACCATATTGTAAGAGAAAATGAAGAAAATAAGGACAAAATTACGTCTGTTGAGGTTTGGGATAAAACCCAAGTTTATTATTATATTATCAAAAATAAAACACTTCAAAAGGATTTAACAAAAGACATAAATCCTCGTCCTCACAAGGTTTGGAGAGAACTAAATGACACACCGAAAACAGCTTTAAAAGGCGAAGGATTTAAGTTTATTCCGTTCTTTAGGTTAGATAACAATTACAACCAATTGAGCGATTTAAGACCTATAAAAGGCTTGATAGATGATTACGATTTAATGAGTTGCGGACTTTCTAATAATTTGCAGGATATTTCAGAGGG
>Ga0123357_10007329_pt1 | contig 13618 bp, 5 predicted proteins | sample TergutEmb28metaG_FD_89873 | JGI IMG/M metagenome (GOLD analysis project Ga0123357, IMG submission 89873) | Embiratermes neotenicus P4 segment gut microbial communities from Petit-Saut dam, French Guiana - Emb289 P4 | ecosystem: Host-associated > Arthropoda: Insects > Digestive system > Gut ... | reverse complement strand
TTTTTTTCCTTTTGGGGGGGGGGGTAGGCGTTCAGAAAAGGGAGAGACCAAAAAGGTATTAAAAAAAGGGGGGGGAAAAAAAAAAAAAGAAGGTTTCCCCCCCCCCCCCAAAAAAAAAAGCTAGATGAAGCTCTAACCCAGAGCACAAAGGGATACGAGAGTTAAGAAAGCTTACAACTTTAATTTCTCCCCGCCGTTTGTCTTCATGGCTTGTTTCTTAAGCACAGGGGCAAACTGCTACGACCGTGACTGACTATCTAATTAACTAACTTCTTACTTGAGAAGCTAATATTTCTTCAGCTGATGTTATCCTCCCTTCTGTACTTAGGTCTTCCAATTTGCTTCTTTGCTTCATGTTTCCCCACCAAAATTCTGATGAAATTTGTCTCTTCACCATACGTGCAACGAGGAGTACGAATCACGAATCTCTTCACAGTGCAGTTTTCTTCAGCGTCATCTTTCTTTCTGTCTCGTAGCCTCAAATACGTTTCTCATCAACCTGTTCTCCGACATGCCTTTTTATTCCCTTAATATCACATAAAAAATAGGAAAATTGCAGTTCTGTATATTTGAATTTATATGTCTTCAAATATAGATTTGGAAGACAAAAACCTATGGAACACGTATAAGCACACACACCCCGAAATTAATACGCTTTTAATATCTTCATGTATATAATTTACAAATTGGATTTACCGTTCGAAAACGTAGATTAGTTATGTAATTGTTTTGCATAACCCGATGTTTTGGGTGGGAAACTTGGTCGCTCACATTGAGGGGGGAACGTAGGCTGAGGGCGTTTGAGAATTGGGTGCTGAGGAGAATATTTGGGCCTGAGCGGGACCAGTGACAGGAGATTGAAAAAAATACATAATGAAGAGCTTAATGATGTGTACTCCTCACTCAGAATTGTTCGGGTGATAAAATTGAGAAGAATGAGATGGGCGGGACATGAAACACGTATGGGGGAAAGCAGAAGTGTATACAGGGTTTTGGTGGGGAAACCTGAGGGAAAGAGACCACTTGGAAGAGCCAGGCATAGATGGGAGGATAATATAAAGACGGATCTTGAGGAAGTGGGATGTGGGGGCATGGACTCGTTCGATCTGGCTCGGGATAGGGGCAGGTGGCGGGCACTTGTGAATACGGTAATGATCCTTTGGGTTCAATAAAATGTGGGGAATTTCTTGACTAGCTGCGAACCGCTTAGTTTCTCAAGAAGGACTTTGCTTCATGGAGTAAGTAAGTAAATAAACCTATCTCGTAAGTAAAGAAAATTTCTACCGATTTTCCTTATGTGTTTAAGTCCAACGAAAAAAAATCCTACTTAGAAACAACGGTGACGGAGGGACATACGAAGGAAATATGATGAAGTTTATAAAATTATGCCTGGAGGGATATAGGAAGGAAATGTGCAAGTCTAACCCTTTCGTGTAAAGAATGGCAGTTCCTTTTCTCGGTGGAGGGCTTAAATTACCGGTTGATGAGGGCTTTTACATCTTCCTCCTACATAATCTCTTAGACAAGCCACAGCACAGACTATGTCATTACACAGGCATGTGAGAGCGACACGGAACACTTTCTACAAAGTTTCAGATTCAGGTTTTCTGAGATTTTAAACTTCGATTTCCTTTAAGTTAACATGGTGTCATCTCCTAGTTCCTGAAGTCTGAAGGGCGGCCAGTTTTTCTCAAGATTTCTTAATTATTTAATCTTGGTGCTTCGTAAAATATAATAGACTTAGAGCTGGCAGATGTAATGCAGCAAACAGACTTTAAGAAACACTACCGTGCGCGCGCGCACACACACACACACACACTAAACTAAACTCCGTGGCTTTAGTCCGCGAGCGAACCATACCGACAGAGCGGCACACACACACACACACACACACACAAAATATATATATATATGTGTGTGTGTGCGTGCGTGTGTGCGTGTGAGTATAGTTAGAGAAGCTTCCATTCAGCGCTATGTAATCAGAGTTGAGTTTGTATGAAAGATGATTTGAATGAAAAAGGAACGAATTTTTCCTCATGAACGTGTTACTTCGTGCAGTAGTGGCGAATCACGTGGAGAAAACTTAATGATTTCAAATTATAACTGAAAAGTTAATATTGTTTGTGAACCTGCAAATCATGTAGTTTCTCTCAGAAGAAAGTATTTTCGTAATAGGTCACGATATACCATGCTTGCCACAGGTGTTACAAATTGGATAGGTATTTGAACATCCAATTTTGCACAACTGTATGAAGGTACAGGCCTCGTCTTTCATTAAATACTGACAGATCCTGTTTGTTGTTTTCGATATTTAAATGACAGATTGGTCGGTCTTCTTTTTTTCTTCTTGAATGCAGCTTTGTGAACCACACCGGTTATAGAAACCAGAATTGTAGGAAGGATTTGAAAGGACGTAAAACAGCGATCGTGGTTGATTTCAATGAAAAATCGTGCACTGCTACTGTAATCAGCAAGGAATTATTTTATGTTCTAATCATATTCTTATTGGCTTTGAATTTATCAGTAGCCACACAAACGTAGCGTCTATGATTGATTAAATAACGAACTCCGTTGAGCAGAGTCCTTCTTGAGAACCTAGTTTTCTTTAGTTAGTCAAGAATTTCCCAGCGTCTCGTGGACCTGAAAATTAGTTACCGTGTGTTAAAGAGGCCACTTCTTTCCCCCCTTCCATAAGCCAGATTAACGCTGTCTACTCCCTCACATCCCATTTTTAAAGACCCATTTTAATATTGTCCTCCCATGTTTCCCCACCAAACGCCTGTAGATATTTCTCGCTCTCCAACAGTGCCTCATGCTTCTCCGTAATATTGGAACTTGTCTTTTTGGCATAGTATTGACCCAGGATTTCCAAGTTTTCATTTTTTCATTGAGTCGATCTTTCCAAAGGATCTATCCAAGTCCGATTTCCTGTGTATGTCTGTCCGTCTGTCTGCATGGAACAACTCGGCTCCCACTGGACGGAAGTTGATATTTGAGTATTTTTCGAAAACCTCTCGTCAAAGTTGAAGTTTGATTAAAATCTGACAAGAGTGACTGGTACATAAAATGAAGATTTCTGTGCATTTATGATAATATAACTTTGAGTTCTTAGAATGAGAAATATTTGAGACAAAAATTGTGGCACTTCTCGACAAACTTTCATTAGGTATGTGTTTATTATTTTGTCCTTTGCAAAAATACAAAAATATGCTTGAGAAATAAGTAGAATTTTATTTTTTTTTCTTTCTGTTTCCACTTTGTACGTAGATATTTTTGCGACAGGTAAACATAATTCTCTCCTACTGTCGTTAAGCTGTGTCTGCAGTTCCCGAAAGGGGCTGCAGACCGGAACTGCACATGCAGCATTAATGTGCCCTGACTACTTCAAATGGAGTATGAGGAATCTTTTGAACTGGCCCTAGCTTCCTCTACTGAGGAAATGGTTGCCAAGATCGAGCAAAAATAGGAAGCCTTCGAAGAATTTTATATTGTCATTGCACCAATATATATAGTTTTCCTTTCCGGAACTATATGTTACTATATTATTCTACTCAACAACGATATTAATAACGCACAGCAAGACAGGGTATTATGTTGCAGCCCTAAGGAGCTTACGGTGAGAAACAAGCCGAAGGTTTGGACAATGCCGAATTCTTTGCTTTCAGATGAAGCCCAATGGATTCGTGGGGTGCAGAGTTGCCATTCTGACGTGTTTTTTTATTGCGAACATTCTAGCGGTTACTGCTGATGGTAAGTGCTGCTCTATTCAGTCAAATGCTCTTGTAATTGAGTGCTTGCTAGTTGAAAACTTTGAAATGACCGAAGCTCTGTCCGAACCGCAAGCCTAACTTCAAAATGTACATTTTATGAAATACATTTTATGTTAAGGTTTCAATTATTATTATTATTATTAACAAAGCCGAGAAATTTATGTGGTTGTAAGTTTATAGACTTGTATTCAGGAGGTGTACAGTGCAAATATCGGTCTCGTTACCGACTCTCATTACAGTATCTTTGCAGGTTTCTCCAGTACCTCCAGGCAAAATACCCGATTGGTTTCATCCAAGTCCTCTCTAATTTGTCATTCACCAGTCATATCTGCCGTCAGTGCTATGAAACACTGTGAAATGTACCACGCAACTCATTGACACAAGAAATACACAAGCAAATAACCATCGTAACTGCTCAAATTTTCTTTCCATTTTTGGGGGTAGATTAATATTGATGAGTAGCATGGCACTGCGTTTTTGCAGGAATATCGTAATACTTGTGCAAATGTGTGCAGTAGGTTTGTCCCTTATCCTTTTTTTAATTGATAATCACAGAAGATTTGGAAATGTGATCGCTTGTAAATGCTTTATATTATTAAAATTATTGCAGTAGAAACTTTAATATTTAGGCCTTTTGGTTTTCTCATAAGTTGTCCCAAGGAATTTTAAGGACTTCCTGGACGGCATAATCCAGACTGAAACGATATATATATATGATAAAAACAGACGGTGACTTACATACGTGGAACTGAAACACGACATGTACAAATTTTGGCTGTTTTGAACATAGGTTCTCGGGTGGTAAGACAATTGACAGACCGACATGAAGATGAGAGAAGAAGGAATGGAACTCGAAGTCCTATGTTTGCCGCATTTATCTGGCTCCGAATAAGGTAGAGTGATGGGATATTTTGGACACAATCATCAGCCTTCCAGTTACATGAATGACGGGAAATCTGGCTACCTGGCCGGTTATTAGATGCTTTCATATAATTAATTTTTTGTTGGTGGATGGATAGACATAAGGAGATCATTATTAAGGATTAAAAAAAAAGTATTATACTTCTTTAGAACCACAAAAAACTCGAATTTATATGGGGCGAATATATTTACACGTAGAGGCTGAACAATTGTGAATATATTTACTTGGCTTAGATCGTGATATTTAAATCAAGGAATGTCATCACTCCTTCCGGCAGCACAGTCAACGCGGCTTGACTGCGAAATGCACATCACGTTGTAATTCACTGTCTAGTTTAAGGGTATGGTCAGTTTGATAGCTTACCGCTGGAATTGATTTGATTGTCTTTGCGATAGTACAAAGAGCCCAGTAGGTTTTCGATGGAATTCACTCAGTATCTCGTATCTGGTGGTCTGAGGAGTTATTAATGACTGTCCGCAAATTCAAGTTAAGACTTTCTCTTGTTATGCTATCTAAAGAGCTTTTTATACGTTCGTGTTTTTCTTAGGGGAAATTGAGATGGAACAAATTACTTATTACGACAGTGAATATTGAGTAAGGCTTCCTATTTACACCGTAACATAAAATAATGACGGATTATTACTTACAGTTTGTGAAATCAGGCTCACAACAATTACAGGTTTTCGAAATGGTAAATGTTTGTACCAAGTGATCTCCTAAAGCCACAGGTTTCTAGGATCATTCTAACTGTATGATACAGGATATAGAAAAGATTAAACTGTCTTTATATTTTCCGTCTTACGAAGTTCTTGACACAGTTGCATGGACGAGGAAATTATACTACAATTACCAAAAATCGAAGGCGTGAAGCATAAATTTTTATGTTTTCGATTGGGAATTGTGGATGATATTAACAGCTTTGTATTTTTATTTTCCTCGGTAGTTTTACTCTCAAGCGAGATTTTTCATTGCTCCTAAATTACTTGGCTTAATTATGGAAAAGTAGGACTTAGTATAAAAATACTTCGGACTTGAGACGGTACTTAATCCGCTTGAGAATGCGTTCTCTTTCATCATGGCAGGACGAAATTGGAAATGTCTTTTCTAGAGTATTCTTATATATATTCTGTGACTTCTGTGTGGCATAATATGTTTTTTCAGTTTATTTACGACGCTGCGTTGTTGGTATCTCTAGTACAGCTTCGAGTAATTAATTATGACGCATTAAACTATAAATATATTTGGGACAGCACCTTAGAGGATACAACTGCAAAGTTTAAATGTTCCATGGTAACCATGTCTTTGGTAACTAATGCATTGTGTCTGCCTGGAGAGACATGCTTATTAAAGTCGTTACTTTATCGTTCAAACCGTGGGCTATATATGTTAGAGAGTCTGGATGGGCCTTAACATTTCTGTACATAAGTATGATAATACGTGACTACGTGATTAACCGAAACATGTAGGAGTGTGAATAAACAGGTATTATTTTATATTTCCTGAGTGTGTTTTATTAGCACGGACGAGTATTTAAATAGCAACACCAATGTTCTTTGGGACAGAACGCAGAGGAAACTATCGGGTCCTTTACCTATCTCTCATAGGATATGTTATATGTGTAATTCGGCTATTCGCCGACTTTTCGTCGCGGAGATCTAGGGTCAATCCAAGCTCCATGTAGGATTTGCGGTGGACAGTGTGGTACTTAGGAGAATTTCCTCCGAGGACTTAAGTTTTCGCATGCCTATTGTGAGTCATATTCAACTCATTTTCGGAATATGGCACAACAGAGAGATGTACCAGAGGACATTATTATTATTATTATTATTATTATTTCATCAATATTCCTATATTTGCCTAGAGGAGGTGAGGAAAGCCTTGTTAACTGTTATGAGCTAGCCGGTACTCGAGCATGCAGAAACTTGCTAACAAGTGCACCCCCACTTTCTTTTCAAACGGATATGACATGTTTATCTGCTTTTGCTCTCAGTGATTCTGTGGCCCACCCCAAGTACGGCAATTACAGAATGGATGATCGAGCCATGGCCGGATATTCGTGCTACAGCCCTCACTCTTCAACCTGAAAATCCCACGAGTCTAGAAATAGTATCATGCACCTGCATTGAGGTGACTTTATGTCCTGAATTTCTTGAAATACTGGAGCTTCATCCTTCACATTCGGAAGACCTGAGACGACTGACTTGTGGGTTCAAAGGATTCTGCCCCCTTGTGTGTTGTAACCAACTCTCCATGCACCGCCAGAAAAATACAGACTATTTCCCAAGGTCCAGGACTTATCCTCCGAAGAACTGCAATCCTGTAAGTACGGTGCAGCCTCGGATAAACGTCAGTCCAACCCCTTTTCACCAACCTGGAGTGCATTATGGCACAACGACAGTAAAAAATTTGAAATCTGAACACAGACACAAAACGTACGCAGTACAACCAAGCAATAACAATAAGAGACTTCATGAAGATAGTCGCTTACGTCCGTATGACAAGAGTCTTGTAACGGCTAGTAATCAATACTTCAACTCTGAACAAAATGTCATGTCTAATATGCCTGTGGTTCCTGATTATTTCTTACAAGTACCAGACGTAACTTACGGCAGTGAAGAAAGTCAGAGTTATCCAAATAATCCCACGGTTTACCCACAATTCATCCATTCCACATACAAACCAAATTATCCACACAGGTCTTCTGAAATTGGACGCCATGGGCACAGCGCTGAAGAACACAACTCACGTCATCAGACTGGGATGCACTCAAACTACAATCCGATTGAAACAAACGAAGGTAACTTTCATTACCACAAACACCTATCCGAATATATCCCTAAAGATTATTCAAATTATCCTTCGTACCAGCATCCACATCATCGTGAAAACAATCCAACAACTTCAGACTACGGTCAAGACAGAAGGAAAGATTTTTTTAATCCGCCCGATTTTCATTTACAACCTTCTGCTGGAGCTCATGAAGATGGTTATGGATATCAATCTCATCCCCATAATTACCACAACGATTACCAATATTTCCACGGAGAAGACCGTCCATTTCATCCCAAATTTCATCCAGGCGACACACAGAATACATCCACACCTTCGAAGATGAACCATCCAGTAGATGTTGACAATAGTTCTATCGCAACACAGTGGAAGCGGAAGTTGTTACCAACCGATGAATGTGGTGCATCGCTAGGTGAACGCATCGTTGGTGGGAAAAACGCTGCACTTGGCGCTTATCCTTGGATAGCACGAATTGGATACACGCGTGAGTAGGATATTTAACACGTCTGAACTTCGGAAAGAAATATTCCATGAAACTTATTTCATTGCACAGTATACCTATATTTTATATCTTAATAGAGGGTATTTGTGATACTTTACAAATCCCATAGTCAATATTTGTTTATTACGGATATAAATTTGTTTGCCCTCTTCCTTTCCTTCTTTTCCCCATCCTACAGGAATGCACTCTTTTTATCTACCATTTAACGATTAAGGTGTTATTGTTAGAAAAACTGAAATGGGCGATTGTAGTATGCATGGAGGTCATTATCATTAGCTTTACTTTTTATTTTCCATTGTTTAATCTAAGATTTGTCTCGATCTGTTTTATAAGACAACGCAAACACCTGAAAAGGAAATGTGTTACTGCTAAATCACGATTCTTTCTTACAAAAGTATTGCCAGCATTTCACACCACATTAAAAAATTGATACCTAAATTAGGGTGGAAAATCAGTCAAAAAAATCGTCTGTTGTGGTAAGAAACTGTGTGTCATTTCCGTGGAACTAATTCAAAGAAATGAGCTTCTCTTAACTTTTCGTACACACCTGCGTACGTAACGAATTAAATTCTATGCTCGTTTAGTATAATGGGCGTCTTAACCACAACAAAACTGGCTGCAGAAAAACAGAGAACCGTGTCGACACGATTAAAAGACTGAACTCTGTAAGAAACCAAAATTACTACTAATATTCTTTCACCTACCTCTGAACTAAGGAACCGCCAAATTAGTTCTCCTCTCTAACATTTCAGCGTAACAACATTTGTAGTCCGTGACGTAGAATTAAATTATTTACTCGTTTCTAAACAAAGACTAAGTCCGATCCCAGTGGCCTCGCAGTCTAAGGAGTAGGTCTCCTGCCGCTCGCCTGCTGAGAGTGTGGGTTCGAATCCCACCGTGGGGCATGGAAGTTTGTCTGTTATGAGTGTTGTGTGTTGTCAAGTAGAGATCTCTTTGACGAGTTAATCACTTATCCAGAGAAGTCCTACCGTCTGTGGTGCGTCGTTGTGTGTGATCTAGAAACCTCAAGAATGAGGAGTCCATGGCCCACTTTGGGCCATAGTGCCACAAGAAAAAAGGCAATGAATATGCGTAGAGATAACGTTAAATTGGCACTTGACCAAGGTTAATAGTCATCATCACGAAACAATTGCTTTAAACTTGGGGAAATATTGACTGGTTTAGGGTGAATAGGAGGTTACTTTAGATTCAAAGTCAATTAGGTCAGAACGGTGGTAAAATAGAACACTGCCTTATTAAATTAACGAAATTACTTTGTGAATAGTGCAGAAATTTTTATTTACTGTCTAATGTAATCCGTTACGAATTTGTTAGGTTTCTTGGATGGGTAACAAAATTTGCAGAATCTTCATCTAACCTTGAAAGCAAAGAACAATACAGGAATGTACAGAGTTATTAGAAATGATTGTCGGGGTCATAAACAATACACTTGAGATAGGAGTATAATGTTTTTTTTTTATTTAATAGAACAACACTACAAGTTTTTGTACCTTCAGTTCTGGGATACTTGCAGGAAGAACTGAAGGTACGAATGAGAACCGCCATTGAAACCATCACAGCTGACATGCTACAAACAGTTTGGAACGAACTCGATTATCGCTTTGATTTTGTAGAATCACAAAGGGTGCACATATAGAGCACCTGTAAGGTATGAAACAAAAACTTGGAGTGTTGTTCTATTAAAAAAAATACATATATTCCTATCTCAAGTGTATTGTTTATGACATGTTGTTAAAACCCTGACAATCATTTCGAATAAACCTGTATATATATACATATATATATATATATATATAAAGTTAAAGCAGTCCCTTTCCAGGCCTGGAGTGGCCCAGAGTGTTCCAGGAAGTAAAAGTTCCCAGATTTCATGACAACAGCACAGGATAGTGGTAAGGTTGTCAGCCTTAACCACCGGCCGCCTTTACCCCCATGAAATGCTCCTGGTACTAATTTCTGTTAGAGGCTCAGTCGACCTCAGGTCCATATTGCGATCGGAAGGATTTTATGTCAATGAAAAATTCCAATGGCACCAGCTGGGATCGAACCAGCGCCCTTCCGATTTGTAGCATATATATATATACAGCATATAACCCTGCCAGCCTAACAGTATGTACATATATACATGTACATACTGTTAGGCTAGCAGGGTTATAATTAGCAGGGTCGTTGTTCGAAATTTCCAGAACCCTGCAAACACTGCAGTTGGCAGGTTAATTTAAGTTTGTAGGTTAGTAAATAATAAAGTTCAGTTGTCGAGTTTGAATATCCGCTATATTCATACCCAACTGATTTAACTCGTGTTCAGATATCCACTCAGCTGAGGCTTCAAAATAATGTAAATATTATTGACAAATTCTTTTCCTACCTCACAGAGACTAGCTGGCTTCCGTTACAGAGAGCAACCTGCTATTAATGTTGAAGGAAATTACTGTGCTTATTGCAAGCAAGCGTAAAAAATCAACACTTTCAGATATCAAAATGCAGAGCTTGATTTCAAATTAGGTGGTACATGTAGCAACCGCTGCGCTTTAAAGGCTTAAAGCAGCGCCACTTCATAGTGGTTTCAGGACATGACTAGGAATCGCAGGTGGCTCTCTTTATATCGTTAAATATTACGGAAAATTCGAAATAGGCGTACTATAAACATTTTTACCTACTACTTTACACAAGGCCCAAAATTATAAATAAGTTGCAAAATTTTCTACTGTATTTTTTATTGAAAATTTTATTCTAGAAATGCCATTAGTAGTGACAAAGACAAAAAGTAATAGTAATCGGTATTATGCCAGTGCCAGTGGCCGCGCGGTCTAAGGCGTAGGTCTGCGACTGCTCGCCTGTTGAGTCGTGGGTTCGAATCCCACCGAGGGCATGGAATTTGGTCGGTTGTGAATATTGTGTGTTGTCAGGTAGAGGTCTCTGCGACGAGCTAATCACTCGTCCATAAGAGTCCTACCGACTACGGTGCGACATTGTATGTGATCTAGAAACTCCTGAATGAGGAAGCCCTGGCCCACTGGGGGCTGTTGCGCCACAAAAAAAAATCGATAATATAATTTGGGGGCACCAAAGAATATTTTTAAAATATTTGGGTTTTGGGAGTAAACATATTGCGCAATACTGAATTAAACTACTATTTATTTGACGGCATTCATGTAATTACCCTCACTTCTTATGACTTTATTCATTTATTTAACTACATTTTCTCAAGAAAATTAAAGCTTAATTGGAAACTAATGTGACTGGTCATCTAATACTGTTTTACAGTAGTAGAATTAAAGAATGTCACGTTGAACCAGGGACGTAACACGGATGTGAAAAGACAAGACTTGAACAGAGTTTAGTGGGGGAAACTTGTAGCAGAGTAGCGTCTTGGAAGACTGAGAAGAGAATGGGAGAATAGGATGAACAACAAGTTACGTGATATTTAATGTTCTCACAGCGGTATCAAGATGAAGTTATTTCGGGATGTGACATCATGTATTTGGTGGATTTTCATTCGGCTAGATATTAGGGCTAGGGTCGTGAGGACTGAACTGGACTTACTCTTAAATGGTTCCGCTACTAAATAATGCACGACGGATTTTTCTTGAGCACGACCATAAAATTCACACATGAGTTTACTCAGATATTGTTCTGGATATGAATCATGACAAGGAGCACAATTAGGCCGACACCGTAACTTGGGAAGATCGTGAAGATGTAGCCAGCGTGCACAATTATAGTACAAAATGACACGCGACCTTGAAACTCGTCAAACGGAAGTACCTGTGTGAACATGCCGATAAGTACAACTGCCACTTATTGCAATTAGCCATGGATGCGCTTGGCATGATAGCATCTCCACGCATGCGTCTGATATACGTGTATCCTGTTTATGGCAGGTTCCGGCTCTGGCTCCGGCTCTAGCATCTTGCTCTACCGCTGCGGAGGATCTTTGATCAACAACCGTTACGTCATTACTGCAGCGCACTGTGTTACCAACCTTCCCGGGGACCTACAACTGTAAGTGAAAGCTAGAAGCTATCGCATATAATGAGGGATGAAATGGTAGGTTGATTCTGAGGTGTTTAACGGCGTTGTTTCATCTGTATAAGTTAAGCAGAGTAGAAAGAGATGAAATGGTAATCGTGAATTGTGAGCTGGTAAGAAAAAGAAGAGAAACGGCCGTGGCCTATTTAAATATATGGTAGTCTTCACCACAAAGCCGGCTTTTGCCAGGAGAAATTGAGTAAAATTACGAAAGTTAAATAACGACAGCAACTATCCTGGTCGATCCTGAAACGGTTACATTACGTCTCAGAATAGTTACACCAACTTGATAAGAAACAGAGAAAATTATAACTCAGGTAACTTTGTGATGTGAACACTTATCGTATTTTGATTGTAAGGTGTTTCTGGGACTCTTAGGACATCTGACGTTGCAAGATTATTGTGTTATCTGATGTAACGCCATCCAGTCCCGAAGACAGGTACCAATCACTTCAATTTATCAACCAACGAATGCACATATAATTTCACATAAAACACTTTTAAAACACCTTAAAACAGTCCGACATGTTTCGAAGTGTTTTAGAGTGTTTAAAATTGTTTTATGTGAAATTATATGTGCATTCATTGGTTGATAAATTGAAGTGATTCTACGAAAATGCACGGTGCTACAATAAGATTTACAGGTACCAATGTTTCGAGAAAACTTACTCCTTTACCTTTAGTTACTTTCAGTAAAAGTAAAATTCACCCCATTACAGGCCACGAAGTCTCAGAAGGGAGTAATGTTATAGCTGTACTCTTTCTTCAGCCTGTACGATAGATGGGGGGATGATCAACACCACATCCCAGCTGCTTTACCCGTAAGAACGAGACCGGATACCCATTGTATAGGTGGCTGGGTGGGATGCAGGACCGGTCTAGACGGGTGCGAAAAGTCTGCATCCACCGGCTTTCGATCTCCCGACCGTCCAGCCTATAGCGAGTCGCTGTACCGACTGATCTATCCCGGCCCACAGCTACTTTCAGTGCACATACAGAAGGTTCCTCCAAACCTTCGCACGTATCAACTAAACTGCAGAATATCGCAGTAGCCTTTACCCTTCTTATCCACTGCAGTAGGAACTTCAGATCTCATATATCTGTTAAGTTTGATTTTGTTACATCTTGGCAACAACATAAAACATTGAACGCCCACTTTGAGAAGAAGCAATATTGAAGAAGCAGTGTCCTTATACAGGGCTGACTAAACATTGCAGGCGAAGTAGGCAGAAAAATTTAGACAAAAAATTTCAGAATTCAGAAATGAAAGACCTTGATGATTGCAATAGACAAGAACGAGAAGAAATTCTATTGTGACGATAACTTTATATTGTAAGTGAGCGATCAAGAACATGAGGTTGATCGTGGTGGTTGCAGGTCTAAGCTTCGTCTACTGTGGCGACAAATTTTAATGGGCGCTAACCTATAAGAGTATGTCAATAAATGTCAACAAGATGCAACTATAAACTAAAACTAAACTCCGTGGCTTTAGTCCGCGAGCGAACCATACCGACAGAGCGGCCGCCGCCGGTAGGCGAAGTTAGTGCCAACTTTTGCAGATAGAGGGGTGTCACGTGGTTAGCG
>Ga0123357_10007328_pt1 | contig 13619 bp, 21 predicted proteins | sample TergutEmb28metaG_FD_89873 | JGI IMG/M metagenome (GOLD analysis project Ga0123357, IMG submission 89873) | Embiratermes neotenicus P4 segment gut microbial communities from Petit-Saut dam, French Guiana - Emb289 P4 | ecosystem: Host-associated > Arthropoda: Insects > Digestive system > Gut ... | reverse complement strand
GTCGTCGTTGTCGTCGTTTTCGTTGTCGTCGTGGTGTTGGAGGTCTTCCTGTTGGTGTTATTCGTCGCGGTGTTGGAGGTCGTGATGTTGGTGGTCGTGGTGGTTGTTGTTATCGTGGTAGTTGTGATAGTCGTGGTGGTGGGATTTTCGTCGAGGTGGTGGACGTGGTCTTGGTGGTGGGTGTAGTGTTGATGGTGGCGGTGGTGTTCTTCGTCGTGGTGGTGATGATGGTGGTCGCCGTTGGCGTCGTCGTCGTGGTGGTCGTGGTGTCCGAGTGGTGATGGTGGGGGTGGTGGTTTTGGAGGTGGTGCTGGTTATCATTGTGGTCGTCGTGGTGGTGGTGGTGGTCGTCGTAGTGGTGGTCGTCGTGGTAGTGGTGGTGGTGGTGATGGTGTTGTTGGTCGTCGTCTTCGTGGTGGTAGTGATCGTCATCGTCGTGTTGTTGTTGGTGGTGGGCCTGGTAATTGTTGTATTGGTGGGGTCGTGGTTGTGGTAGTTGTCGTCTTCGTGATGGTGGTCGTCGTCGTTGTCGTGGTGGTATTGGTGGTGGTGGTGGTCGTCGTCGTTGTTATCTAAGTTTTTCTGGTGGTGGTATTCGTCGTGGAGATGCTGATCGTCCTTTTCTTGGTGGTGGTCGTCGTGATCGTCGGCGTCGTCGTGCTGTTGTTGGTCGATGTGGTGTTGGGTTCGTCGTGGTTGTGGTGGTGGTAGTCGAGGTAGTGTTGTTCGTCGTGGTGGTGGTAGTCGTCGTGGTGATGGCGTTGGTCGTCGTGGTCGTGTTGGTCGTCGTGGTCGTGTTGTTCGTCGTGGTTGTGGTATACGACGTGGACGTTGCGGTGGTCGAAGTGGTCGTCATGGTGGAGTTCGTCGTCGTGGTTGTCATAGTGGTGGAAGTCGTCGTTGCCGTCGTCTTGGAGGTGGTGATCGTCGTGGTCGTCGTGATTGCTGTCGTCGTTCAGATCTTCGTGGTGGTGGTGGTGGTCATCGTGGTCTTCGTGATAGGCGTCGTTGTCGTTTTGTTAGTAGTGGTGGTGGTCGTCGTGGTGGTGATGGTCTTCGTCGTGGCTGTCGTATTGGTGGTGGTCGTGGTGGTCGTCGGTGTGTTCTTCATCGTGGCTGTGTTTGTTTTCGTGATTGTGGTGGTGTTGGTCGTCGTCGTGTTCGTTGTCGTCGTAGTGGTGGTGCTAATCGTGTTTGTGGTGGTGGTTTTCGTGGTGGTGATGGTGTTCGTTGTGTTCGTGGTGGTGTTTGTGGTGGTCGTGATAGTAGTGGTGATGGTGGTCGTCGTGGTGGTGATAGTCTTCGTAGTGTTCGTGATGGTGTTGGTATTGTTCGTCGTCGTCGTGGTATTAGTGCTGGTGGTGGGGTTGTTGGTGGTGGTATTGGTGGTAGTGGTGGTCTTCGTCGAGGTTGTGGTGGTGATCGTCGTAGTGATGGTGGTTGTCGAGGTGGTGGTCGTCTTCGCGGTCGTCGCCGTCGTCGTCGTGATTGTGGTCTTCGTCGTCCTGGTGGTCATCCTGGTGATTTTCGTTGTGGAGTTCGTCGTGGTCATTGTGGTCGTTGTGGTCGTCGTGGTGGTCGTCGTGGACGTCGTGGTCGTCGTGGACGTCGTGGTCGTCGTGGTGGTGGTGGTGGGTGTGGTGGTGATAGTGTTGGTCGTCTTTGTGTTGTTCGTCGTGGTATTCGTCGTGGTGGTCGTAGTAGTGGTTGTCGTCGTGGTGTTCGTGGTGGTCGTCGTTGTCTTCTTGGTGGTTTTCGTGTTCGTCGTCGTGGTGGTCGACATGTTGGTGGTGGTCGTCGTGGTGGTGGTGTTCGTTGTGGTGATTGTGGTTGTGGTCTTTGGGATGGTCGTCGTGGTGTTCGCGGTCGTCGTGGTCGTGTTCGTGTTTTTGGTGTTGGTGTTGGAAGTCGTGGTGGTGGTCGTTGTGGTTGTGGTGGTCGTGGTGGTCGTCGTGTTCGTAGTGGTGTTCAAAGATATCGTAGTGGTCTTCGTCGTATTTGTGGTGGTGGACGACGTGGAAATGGTCATCTTGTTTTTGGTGATGGAGGCCGTCGTGGTGGTGGTGGTCTTCATGTTGGTGGTGGTCGTCGTGGTGGTGGTGGTTCTGTTTGTGGTTGTGGTCGTGGTAGTGGTGGTGTTGTTGGTCTTAGTGGTCGTCGCTGTGGTTGTGGTGGTTGTGGTGGTGGTGGAGATTTTCGACTTCGTGGTTTTGATGGTGGTGTTAATACTGGTTATCGTCTTCGTGGTTGTAGTCTTGGTGGTGGTGGTGGTGGTGGTGGTGGTTGTCGTCGTCTTGGTCGTCGTCTTGGTGGAGGTAGTTTTCGTCGTCGTTTGTGTGGTCGTCGTGTTGGTGGTCGTGATCGTCGTTGCGTTGGTGTTTACAGTGGTCATGTTTGTGGGGTGGTCGTGGTGGTGGTCGTCGTCGTGTTGATGGTGTACCTGGTGGTAGTGGTCGTTGTGGTCGTCGTGTGGTGGTGGACTTCGTGGTCATCGTTTTGTTCGTTGTGTTGGTGCATGTCTTCGTTGTCCTGATCGTCTTTTACGTCGTGGTGGTTGTCTTTGTAGTCTTGGTGGTCATGTTTGTGGTGGTCGTGATGGTTGTATTCGTCGTCGTCGTCATCGTCATGGTCGTTGTATTGGTATTGGTCGTCGTCGTGGTGTTTCTCGTCGTGGTCGTCGTGGCCGTCGTGATCGTCGTGGTTGTGGTGATGGTCGTAATCGTGGTTGGTGGTCGAGGTGGTGGGGTTCGACGTCGTGGTGGTGGTCATTGTGGAGGTGGTGGTCGTTGTGGAGGTGGTGGTCGTCTTTGTGGTGGAGGTCGTCGTGGTGGTTGTGGTGGTCGTCGTTGTGGTGGTGGTGGTCGTGCAGTTGGTCGTAGTGGTTTTGGTGGTCATCGTGATCGTCGTGGTCGTCGTTTTCGTGGTGGGGTTTTTCGTGGTTGTGGTCTTCGTCGTCGTCTTCGTGGTTGTATTCGTCGTGGTGATGGTGTTCGTCGTCCTGTTGTTGGTGGTCATCGTCGTGGAGGTGGTGGTTGGAGTCGTGGTGGTAGTGGTCGTCTTCGTCGTAGTGGAGTTGGAGGTCGTCTTCGTCGTGGTGATGGTGGTGGTGATGGTGGTGGTCGTGGTGGTGGTGGTGTTGGTGGTCGTCGTCGTGGTGTTAGTTGTGGTCGTCGTCGTCGTCGTGGTGGTGATATTGGCCGTCGTGGTTTTGGTAGTGTCGGTGTTGTTCGTGCTGGTGGTGCTGCAGTACGTCTTATTGCTAGTGGCCTTGGTGGTTGTAGTGGTGTTCGTCGCCGTCGTCGTCGTGGTACCCGGTGTCGTTGTGGTCGTGGTGGGGGTGGTCGTCGTCGTCGTGGTTGGGATCATCGTCGTGGTGATTGTCGTCATTTTGGTGGTGGTAATGTTCGTCGTGGTAGTCTTACTCGTCGTGGTCATAGACGTCATCGTGTTGTCGTCGTGATCATGGTGGTGCTGATGGTCGTCGTCGAAGTGGTCTTCGTTCTGGTGGTCGTGTTCTTCGTGGTTGTGTTGATTGTTTTCGTGGTGGTCGTCGTATTGTTTGCGGTCGTCGTGGTCGTCGTGGTGCTGGTTGCCTTTGTGGTAGTGGTAGTCGTCTTGGTCGTGGTGGTGGTGGTGGTGGTCGTCGCGTGGTCGATGTCGTCGTTTGTTGTTGTGGTCGTCGTTGTGGTTGTGTTGGTGGTTGTCGTGGGGGTGGTGTTCATCGTGTTGGTCGTCTTGTTGGTGGTGGTCATCGTCCTAGTGGTTGTGGGGGGAGGCGGCGGCGTCTGCGGTGGGTTGATGATAGTAGTGGTGGTGGTCGTTGTCGTCCTCGTCATGTTCGTTGTGGTCGTCGTGGTGGTAGTGGTAGTTTTCGTTGTGGTGGTCGTCGTTGTCTAGTAGGTGGTCGTCGTTGTGGTGATGGTAAATGTGGTCGTCGTCGTTTTCATGGTTGTTTTGGTCGTCGTGGTCTTCATGGTGGTGGTCGTCGTCGTGTTTGTTGTGGTGATGATCGTCTTCGTGGTCGTCGTCGTCTTCGTGATGTTGATTGTAGTCTTCTTCGTCGTCGGGTTCGTCTTGGTCGTAGGGGTGGTCGTGATCGTGGTCGTCTTGGAGGGGTTCGTAGTTGTGGTTGTAGAGGTGGTGTTGGTGGTCGTGGTGGTGGTGGTGGTGGTTGTGGAGGTGGTCGTCGTCGTCTTCGTGTTGCTGGTGGTGGTGTTGGTCGTGGTGGTTGTGGTCTTCGTAGTAGTAGTAGGGGTGGCGGTCGTGGTGGTCGTCTTGGTGGTGGAAGTGGTTTTCGTCTTGGTGGTCGTCGTGTTGGCGGTGGTGGTCGTGGTGGTGGTGGTTGTCGTGGTGGTGTTGATGGTGGTGATAGTCGTTGTGGTGGTTGTTTTGGTGGTGTTAGTCTTAGTCGTGTTGGTGGTGGTCGTCGTCGTGTTCGTGGTCGTGGTCGTGGTGGTGGTCGTCGTTGTTGTGATGGTTGTCGTCGTGGTTGTGGATGTCCTCGTCGTCGTTGTGGTGGTGGTGGTCGTCGTTTTCGTCGTCGTCGTGGTGGTCGTGGTGGCGGTAATGTTCGTTGAGGTGGTGGTGGTCGTCGTGGTATTCTTGGTGCTGGTGGGTTATGTGATGGTGGTGGTGTTGGTGTCGGTGGTGGTTGTGGTCGTGCTGGTAGTCGTCGTCGTCGTCGTGATCTTCGTCGTTGTGGTGGTCGTCGTGGTGATGGTGGTCGTGTTGGTGCTGGTGATAGTCGTGGTGGTGTTGTTCGTCCTGTTGGTGGTGGTCGTCGTGGTGGTCGTTGTCTTGGTGGTGGTCGTCCTGGTGGTGTTCGTCGTCGCGTTAGTGGTTTTTGTCGTTGTGCCGGTTTTCTTCTTCGTGGTGGTGGTCATCGTGGTTGTGGTGCTTGTCGTGGTGGTGGTCGTCGTGGTGGTGTTCGTCGTGGTGGTGGTTGTGGTGGTTTTCGTCTCGGTAGTGGTGTTGGTTGTCGTGGTCGTACTGGTGGTGATGGTCGTCGTTGTCGTGTTGGTGGTGGCAGTCGTTGTGATGGTAGTGGTTGTGTTTTGAGGTGTTTGTCGTTGTCGTGGTGGTGGTGTATGTGTTGGAGGTAGTTGTCATTGTCGTGATGATGGAGGTCGTCTTCTTGGTGCTGTGGTTTTGGTGGTCATCGTCGTGGTGGTGGTGTTGTTGTTGGAGGTCGTGGTAGTCGTGGTGGGGGTGGTCGTGGTGGTCGTGGTGGTTGTAGTGGTTATGATCGAAGTGGTTGTGGTGTTGGTGGTGGTCTTGGTGGTGATAGTGGTGGTGGTGGTGGTGGTGGTGGTGGTGGTGGTGTTGGCTGTTGTGGTGATCGTGGTGGTTGAGGTAGTCGTCGTCGTCGTGGTGTTCGTGGCGGTCGTCGTGGTGATGCTGATGGTGGTGGTGGTGGTGTTCAAGGCGGTGGTGGTGGTCGTCATTGTGGTGGTCGTGGTCGTCGTGGTGGTGGTCGTCGTCGTCGTGGTGTTTGTGATGGTGGCGGTCGTCGTCTTCATACTGTTCGTCGTGGTGGTGTTGTTGGATTTTGTCGTGGTTGTGGAGTTGGTTGTCGTCGTCGTGGTGGTCGATGATCGTCGTCGTCGTGGTGGTGTTGGTCGTCGTGGTTGTCGTGATCGTGGTGGTGGTGGTGGTGGTGGTGGTGGTGGTCGTGGTAGTCGTCGTCGTATTCGTCGAGATGTTCGTAGTCGTGGTGGTTTTATTGTTCGTCGTCGTCTTGGTTGTGGTTTTCCTCGTCGTGATGGGGGTCGTTGTCGTGATGGTGGTGGTGGTGGTTGTCGTCGTTTGTTGGTGGTGGTGTTCGTTCTGATGGTGTTGGTCGTTGTGGTGTTCGTCGTCGTGGTGGTTGTGAGGGCGTGTAGGTGGACGTGGCGGCAGTGAAGTTGTGGGCAGGGTTGGTGTTGGTCGTTGTGATTGTTGTCGTCGTGGTAGTGGTTGTTGTCGAGTTGGTGGTGGTCGTCGTCGTGGTGTTGGCCGTCGTAATTTTCCAGGTCCTAGTGGTTGACATGTTGTTCGTGGTGGTCGTAGTCGTGGGGTTGGTGATAGTGGTGCTCGTCGTCGTCGTGGTGTTCGTCCTGATGGTGATGGTCGTCGTGGTGGTGGTCCTGGTGGTCGTGGTAGTTGTGGTCGAGGTGGATGTGGTGTTGTTGGTCGTTGTCGTCTTGGTCGTGCTGATGGTCGTCGTGGTGTAGTTTGTGGTCGTCGTGGTCGTCGTGGTTATGGTGTTAGTGATTTTGGTGTTGGTAGTCGTCGTCGTGGTATTGGTGGTGATGTATGTGGTCGTGGTTGTGGTGGTGGTCGTCGTCGTTGTGGTGGTGGTGGTCGTTGTGTTGATGGTGGTGTGGTGTTGTTCGTCGTGGTGTTGGAGGTGGTCGCCTTGTTGTTCCTCGTGTTTTTGGTGCTGGTTGTGGTAGTGATGGTCGTCTTCCTAGTCGTGGTGGTGATGGTGGTGGACTTCGTGTTCATGGTGGTCGTCTAGGTCGTGGTGGTAGTGGTGGTGTTCGTGGTTGTGGTGAGGTCGTCGTTGTGGTCGTAGTGTTGATTGTGTTAGTCATCGTGTTGGTGTTGTTCCACGTGTTTGGTGGTGGTGGTGGTTGTCGTGGTGGTGGTGGTTTTGAAGGTGGTGTTCGTCGTGGTGATGATTGTGGCGGTGGTGGTCGTGTTTTTGGTGGTAGTGATTGTGGTGTTGGTTGTGGTACACGTCGTGGTCGTCGTGTTGGTGGTGGTTGTGGTGGTGGTGGTGGTGGTGGTGGAAGTGTTGGTGGTGGTCATGGTGGTAGTGGTGGTGATGTTGGTGGTGGTATTGGTGGTGTTGGTTTTCGTGGTGGTGGAGGTGGTGGTCGTCGCGGAGGTGTTGGTCATCGTCGAATTGGTCGTCGTGGTGGTCGTGTTCGTCGTGGAAATCGTGGTGGCCCTAGTCGTCGAGGTGGAGGTGGTCGTCTTGGTGTTAGTGGTCGTCCTGGTGGTTGTGGTCTTCGTCGTGCTGGTGGTCTTAGCTGTGGTGGTGGTCGTCTTGGTGGTAGTGGTCATCGTGCTGGTGGTGGTCTTCGTGATTTTCGTGGTGGTGGTGTTGGTGGTGGTTGTGGTTGTGGTGGACGCCGTCGTGGTGGTCTTTGTGGTTGTGGTCATCGTAGGCATCGTGTTTTTCGTCGAAGTGGTCCCATTTTTCGTCGTGGACGCCGTGGGAGTTGTGGTCGTTGTTGTCGTGGTTGTGGTTGTGGTAGTGGAGGTGGTGGTGTTGGTCCTCGTGTTGGTGTTAGTGATTGCCGTGGTGGTAATGGTGTACGTCGTGATGGTTGTGGTCGTCGTGGTGGTGGTGGAAGTCGAGGTGGTGTGAATCTTCATGGTGGTGGTCCTCGTGGTGATGGTTGTCGTCGTGGTGGTGGTGGTCGTCGTCGTGGTGTTTGTGGTCGACGTGGTTGACGTGCTGGTGTTGGTGGTGGTGGAGGTCCTCTTCTTCGTGGTGGTCGTCTTTTTCGTCGTGGTGTTCGTCGTGGTCTTCGTCGTTGTCGTCGTGTTCATCGTGGTCGTCGTGGTCGTCGTTGTCGTCGTGTTGTTTGTTGTGGTGCTGGTAATGCTCGTCGTCTTCGTCGTGTTGGTTGTCGTGGTGGTGGTGGTGGTGGTAGTGGCGGTCGTCGTCGTCGTCATGGTAGTAGTCGTGTTGTTGGTGGTCGTCGTCGTGGTAGTCCTCGTGGAATTGGTGGTGGTCGTCTTCATCGTGGTGGTCGTCGTCTTCGTGGTGGTCATCGTTTTGTGGTGGTGGTGGTGGTGGTCGTGGTCGTGGTGTTGGTGGTGGTCTTCGTCGTGTAGGTGGTGGTCGTCTTCGTCATTTTCACTTTAGTGGCTGTCGTATTGGGGGTCTTCGTGATGGTGGTCATCGTGTCGGTCGTCGTTGTGATCGTCGTGGTGGTCATTGTGTTCGTCGTGGTCGACATGGTAGTCGTTGTGGTCGTCGTGGTGGTGGTAGTTTTTGTGTTCGTCGTGGTGTTGATGTTTGTTGTCGTGATGTTGTTCGTCGTGGTCGTCGGGGTCGTCGTGGTCGTCGTCGTGGTGGAGGTGGTGGTGGTGTTGATCGTGGTGATTTCATGGTGGTGGTATTCATGTCGGTTGTCGTCGTGGTCGTGTTGGTCGTAGTGGATTTCGTCGTGGTGGTCGCCTTGGTCGTCGTTGTGGTCGTCCTGTTCGTATTGGTGGTCATCTTGTTGGTGGTGGTCGTCGTCGTCATGGTGGTTGTGGTGGTCTTGTTGGTGGTGGTCGTCTTGCTGGTGGCGTTGATCGTCGTGTTTCTGGTGGTCGCCGTGGTGTTGATGTTCTTCGTCGTGGTGTTGGTCGTAGTGGCCGTCGTGGTCGTCGTGGTAGTAGAGGTTGTGATTGTGGTAGTGGTGGAGGGGATGGTCGTCGACATGTTTGTTGTGGTTGAGGTCGTCGTGGTGGTCGTTGAAGTTGTCTTCGTGGTTGTATTGGTGATGGTGGTCGTCTTCGTGGTTGAATCGTGCTCCTGTTTGTCGTCGTGGTGATTGTCGTGGTGGTGGTGGTGGTGGTCGTTGTTTTGGTGGTGGTCTTCTTGGTGGTAATGGTTTTCGTGTTGGTGTTTTTCGTCGTGTTCTTCGTGGTCGTCGTTTTGTCGTGGTGTTCGTGTGGGTGGTGGTGGTGGTGGAGGTGTTGGTGGTTGTCGTGGTGGTTGTGGTGGTGATCGTCGTGGTTGTGGTGATGGATGTATTTGTCACGAGTTTGGTGGTCGTCGTCGTCGTCGTGGTCGTCGCGTTGGTGCTGTTCGTCGTGTCCGTCTGGGTCGCCGTATTAGTCGTGTTGGTGGTTCTGGTGATGGTGGTGGTGGAGGTTGTGGTGGTATTCTAGGTTGTGTTGATGGCGGTGTTGATTGTGGTGGTTGTGGTGGTGGTATTTTCGTGAAGGTGGTGGTCGTCGTGGTCATACTCTTGGTGGACTGCGTAATCGTGGTGGTCGTAGTCGTCGAGGTAGAGTTGGTCGTCGTGGTGGTTGTGGTTGTCGTGATGGTGGTGGTCGTCGTGGTGGTGTTGGTCTTCCTGGTGATGGTGGTCATCGTGCTGATGGTGGTCGTCGTGGCCGTCGTAGTGGTTGTTGTAGTGGTCGTCGTCGTCGTGGTGGTGGTCGTCGTGATGGTCGTCTTGGTGGTGGTCGTCGTGATGGGTCGTGTTTAGTCGTGGTCGTTGTGGTGTTCATCGTGGTGCTGGTCGTCGTGGTGGTGGTGGTGGTGGTGTTTCTCGTGGTGGTCGCCGTGTTGGTGGAAGTGGTGGTCGTCGTGGTGGTGGAAGTGGTGGTCGTTGTGTTGGTCGTCGTGGTGGTGGTGGTGGTGGTGGTCGTGCAGGTGGTGGTTGTGGTGGTGGTTTGGGTTATCGTGTTTGTGGTGGTGATGGTGGTCGTTGTCGTGGTGGTTGTTGTGGTGGTGGTCGTCGTCGTTGTGTTCGTGGTCGTTGTAGATGTTGTCGTTATGGTGGTGGTCGTCGTCGTCGTGATGGTGATCGTCTTCGTCGTGTTGCGGTGATGGTGTTGTTGGTCGTCGTCGTCGTGCTGGTGGTCGTCGTCGTGGTGGTTGTCGTCGTCGTGGTGGTGGTGATGGTGATGGTGGTTGTCGTCGTCGTCGTCGCGGTCGTTGTGGTGGTGGTGGTGGTGGTGATGGTGGTCGACGTTGTGGTGGTCGTCCTGTCCGTCGTCGTCGTCGTGATCGTCGTGGAACTGGTGGTGTTTGTGGTTGTGGTGTTTTTGGTTGTGGTGGTGGTGGTTGTAGTTGTGTTGATCGTTGTGGTGGTGGTGTTCGTGGTGGTGGTGGTCGTCGGGTTGTGGTGGTCGTCGGGTTGGTGGTGTTCGTCGTGGTGGTGGTGGTCGTCGTTCTGTTGGTCTTCGTGTTGGTGGTTGTTTTCATGTTGGTGGTGGTCGTCGTTGTGGTGTTGGTTGTCCTATTGGTGGTGATCGTGGTTGTGGTGCTCTTCGAGGTGATGGTTGTCGTGGTGTTGTTTGTGGTGGTGATCGTCATCGTAGTGGTGTTGGTTGTCATGGTCGTCGTGGTGGTAGTGGTCGTCGTTGTCATCATGGTTGTGGTTGTCGTCGTGGCCTTCGTGGTGGTGGTGGGGGTGGTCGTCGTATATATTTTGGTGTTGGTGGTGGTGGACGTCGTCGTGGTGGTGATGGTGTTGGTGATTGTCGTGTTGGGGTTGGTGGTACTGGTGGTAGTAGTGTTCCTGGTGATGGTGGTTGTCATGGGATTCGCGGTGGTGGTGGTGGTGGTGGTCGTCGTCGTAGTGTTGCTGGTGGTGGGGATGGTCGTCGTCGTGTTGGTGGTGGTGTTGCTTGTGGTCGTGATTGTTGTGGTGGTGGTGGTAATTATTGAAGTTGTGGTCGTTGTGGTATTGGTGGTGGTCGTCGTTGTAGTATTGGTCGTCGTCCTAGTCGTCGTGTTAATGGTCGTGGCGGTCTTCGTGCTGATGGAATTGGTGGCGGTTGTCGTTGGGGTGGTGGAGGTGGTCGTCCTGTTGGTGGTTGTGATCGTAGTGGTGTTGGTAGTATTCGTCGTATTGGTGGAGGTGGTGTTGCTCGTCGTCGTGGTGGTGGTGGTCGTAGTGGTAGTGGTGGTCGTCGTGGTGGTAGTGTTCATCGTGGTAGTCGTGATTTTCGTGGTCGTCGTTGTGGTTACAGTAGTGGTGGCGGCGGATGTTGAGGCGGGAGTGGCGGCGGCGTGGGTAGTAGTCATCGTGGTGGTCGTCGTTGTGGTGATGGTGGTCGTCGTTGTGGTCGTCGTGGTGTTGGTGGTCGTGTTGGTTGTCGTGGTCGTTGTGGTGGTGGTCGTCGTCGTGGTCGTTGTGGTGGTGGTCGTCGGCGTGTTGGTGGTGGTCATCGTGGTATTCGTAGTCGTCGTCGTGGTGGTGGTGGTGGTCGTCGTGGTGGTGTTGGTGGTGGTCGTGGTGGTAGAGGTGGTGGCGGTGGTCGTGGTGGTGGTGGTGGTCGTCGTGGTGGTTTTGGTTCTTGTCGTTGTCGTGGTGCCGGTGTTGGTCGTCGTGGTGTTGGTGGTCGTCGTGGTGGTGGTGGTTTTCGTAGTTCTTGTGGTTGTCGTGGTGGTGGTGGTGGTCGTCGTAGTTGTGGTGTTCGTCGTAGTTGTGGTGGTTGTCGTGGTGTTGGTGGTCGTCGTCGTGGTGGTGGTCGTCGTCGTGGTGGTTGTCGTGGTCGTTGTGTTGGTGTTCGTCTTGTTGGTGGTCGTCATGTTCGTGGTGGTGGTCGTGGACGTGGTGTTGGTGGTGGTCGTCGAGGTGGTTGTGGTGGTGGTGTTTTTCATCGTGGAATTCACGGTGGTTATCGTCGTCCTGGTGGTTGTGGTGGTTTTCGTCGTGGTGGTCGTCGTGTTTGTCGTGTTGGTGGTGGTGGTGCTTGTGGTAGTCGTCGTGGTGGTGGTAGTGGTTGTGATAGTAGTGCTGGTGGGGTGGTGATCGTATTTGTGGTCGTCGTCGTCGTCGTCGTGGTGGTCATCGTGGTTGTGATAGTGTTGGTGGTCTTCGTCGTCGTGGTTGAGGTGGTTGTGGTGGTCGTGGTGGTTATTGTCGTCGTCGTCGTGATGGTGGTAGTGGTGTTCGTCGTCGCCGTGGTGGTGGTGATGGTATTTGTCGTGGTATTGGTGGTCGTGGTGGTGGTGGTCGTCGTGGTGGTGATGGTGGTCGTGGTGTTTGTGGTGGTGGTCGTTGTGGTGATGGTGGTGGTAGGGGTGGTCGTCGTAGTGGTGGTTGTTGTAGTCCTGGTGGTGGTGGTGGTGGTGGTGGTGGTGTTGGTGGTGGTCAACGTGTTGGTGGTGGTGGTGGTGATGGTCGTCGTGTTGTTGGTCGAGATCTTCGTGGTGGTGTTGGTGTTGATGGTCGTCGTCGTTGTGTTGGAGATCGTCGTCGTCGTCGTGGTTGTTGTGGTGGTGGTGGTGGTGGTGGTGGTGTTGGTGGTCGTCTTGGTGTTGGTGGTGGTGTTCGTGGAGGTGTTCGTCGTCGTCATCGTCGTGGTGGTGGTGGTTATCGTCGTAGTCGTCATTGTTGTCGTGGTGGTAGTGGTGGTTGTGTTGGTCGTCATGTTGGTGTTGGTGTTGGTCGTGGTCGACTTGGTGGTCGTCGTCGTGGTGGTTGTCGTCGTCGTGGTATTGGTCGTGGTCGTGGTGGTTAGATGGTCGTCATCTTGGTGGTGGTGGTTGTCGTCATCGTGGTGGTGGTGGTTGTGGTCGTGGTGGTTGTGGTCGTGGCGGTGTTGGTGGTGGTTGTGGTCGTCGTTGTGGTGGCGGTATTCGTTTCCGTCGTGGTCATCGTGGTTTTCGTGGTGGTCGTTGTAGTGGTGCTGGTGGTTGTGGTGGTGGTGGTTGTCGTCGTCGTCGTCGTGGTATTTGTGGTCGTCGTAAAGGTGGTGGTTGTGGTGGTGCTGTTGGTCGTCGTGGTAGTGGTGGTGGTCGTCGTGGTCGTCGTGGTGGTGGTGTTGGTCGTCGTGGTCGTCATGGTGTTCGTGGTGATAGTCGTCGTGGACGTCGTCTTGGTGGTGTTCGTCGTGGTGATGGTGGTTGTCGTCGCGGTCGTCGTGTTGGTGGTGGTAGTCGTCGTCGTAGTCGTTGTCGTGGTCGTGGTGGTGGTCTTCGTGGTGGTGGTGGTTGTCGTGGTGTTGGTGGTGGTGGTCGTGTTGGTGGTCGTGGTGGTGGTGGTGGTCGTCGTCGTCGTGCTGGTCGTCGTGGTAGTCGTTGTGGTCGTCGTCCGGGTCCAGGTGTTGGTGGTGGTCTTCGTGTTCGTCGTGGTCGTCGTGGTGGTGGGGGTGGTGTTCGTTGTGGTGGTTTTGGTTTTTGTCATCGTGGTGGTGGTGGTGGTGGTCGTCGTTATCGTCGTTGTGGTGTTCTTCGTCTTGGTGGTGGTTGTCGTAGTGGTGGTCGTCTTGGTGGTGGTCGTCGAGTTGGTCGTGATCGTCGTGGTCGTCGTGCTGGTAGTGGTGGTGGTTGTTGTGTTGTTGGTGGTTGTGGTCTTTGTCGTCGTTGTGGTGGTTGTGTTCGTCTTGGTGTTGATGTTCGTCGTGGTGTTGGTGGTCCTGGTCGTAGTGGTGGTTGTCGTGGTCGTGGTGGTAGTGTTCGTGGTCGTGGTCGTGGTCGTCGTCGTGGTGGTGTTGGTCGTCGTGGTTGTGGAAGTCGTAGTCGTCGTCGTCGTGGTCGTCTTGGTAGTGGTGGTTGTCGTCCTCGTAGTGGTGGTGGTGGTGGTGGTCGTCGTTGTGGTAGTCGTCGTCGTGGTGATCGTGGTGGTGGTGGTCGTCGTCGTTGTGGTAGTCGTCGTCGTGGTGGTCGTTGTGGTGGTGGTCGTCGTGGTGGTGGTGGTGGTGATCGTAGTGTTGGTGGTGGTGGTCGTTTTAGTGGTGGTGATGGTGGTGGTGTTAGTGATGGTGGTGGTGTTAGTGATGGTGGTGGTCAACGTCGTGGTGGTGGTGGCGGTCGTGGTGGTGGTGGTCGTCGTCGTGGTTGTTGTGGTGATGGTCGTCGTCGTCGTCTTCTTCTTCGTGGTGATTGTGGTCGTGGTTGTGGTGTTTGTTTGTGGTGGTCGTCGTGGTGGTGGTGGTGGTGGGGGTCGTCG
>Ga0123357_10007327_pt1 | contig 13621 bp, 9 predicted proteins | sample TergutEmb28metaG_FD_89873 | JGI IMG/M metagenome (GOLD analysis project Ga0123357, IMG submission 89873) | Embiratermes neotenicus P4 segment gut microbial communities from Petit-Saut dam, French Guiana - Emb289 P4 | ecosystem: Host-associated > Arthropoda: Insects > Digestive system > Gut ... | reverse complement strand
GCAGACTTCACCTTACCCAGCGTCTTACTGTACTCACATCAACACACTGATCACCATTTCCTCACTGCAGACTTCACCTTACCCAGCTTCTTACTGTACTCACATCAACACACTGATCACCATAGACAGCTTGCATTTGTCTGCGAATTTCAATCGGAGGAACTTTTTCCGCGGTTAAGAACTCAATTAGCAGCACGCTGTTTGAACCGAACGTCTGAAAACTCTTCCATTTCAATGTGCACTGGGTGAGGACTGCAAGCATCTGTGTGTTCAAGGTGAAGTACGATGGAAGAGAGATACCATGCGACTACACAGAACCGGTTTTATCCAGATATGTCTAATGTAAATAAAAATGTTACAGTGGGGGGCAAAACTTATGAGCCCACCTACGTAGTTTAACAAATATGACTTAATTTTTTAAAAATGCTCTTTTTTCCCCCAAGGCGCAACAGACTCCCCCCCCCAGTGGACCAGGGCCTTCTCATTATCGAGGCTTCACCATCACACTCAGACACGGTACACTCAATAGGACTCCTCTGGACGAGTAATCAGTTCGACGCACAGACGTCTCCCTGACAATACACAACACTCACAAGAGACAGATATGCATGCACCGGGGTGGGATTCGAACCCGCAATCCCAGCCAGCCAGCGGCTGCAAATCCACGACTTAGACCGCGCGGCCACCGGGACCGGCTAATTACTAATTACAGTTACCAAACTAATCTCACGAACGCTGACGAATTTCGGAACTTCGCATGCACAAACACAACTGTACTTCAGAGTAATGTATTTTTAAATGGAAAACACAGGTGACCGGTCATAAACATCTAATGGTCTGAAGAAACCACTGGAAAAGTCAAAGTCGTTTTCCTGAATGGAACACATTATGTGTTTTGGGGGAATCTGGACACCGATATAGTTGCAAGTGTAGAGAGGGGTTGCCTTGTCAAGAGTACCAGCACCGGTACACACCGACAGTCCGCCGATATAAACGCTGCGTTCGCAGTCGTAATTCATTTTCAACGCACTGTGTGGCAGAACGCGCCTGACGTAACATAACTTAGAGTAGATATGAATGTTGCAGCAAACATGGCTACTATTTTAGACATTGTCCATAGTCGGTAGCTCTTTATAAGGTGGCCCAACAGAAAAACAATATTTTTTACCTGATGATGGAAACATAAACAGTCATCGAAACTTTTGCTTGTTGAAAAAAGACAGGGCTATTGACAATATCCAAAATAACAGTCATGCTGAGTGCACATGGTTTGTCAGAATTACCGGGGTAAAACATTAGACTACTTATAGTTATAGAACTACACTAAAAACGTGACGTCAAACCTCGATATAGTGCCACTTTGTTAACGGCAACCTGCGGACGTATATCGAGAGGAGCGGTCAGTCGTAATGCTGTATAAGAGGAAATTTCTGTTCATAGAGTTTCATGGGCACTGACAGTGGCACTAAACCGGAGTTTGACTGAATTGAAACAACATGCACAATGTCTGAACAATTAAAACTCTTATTAAATGTCGCCAAATCTAAAATGTAAATGCTGACAGTTTTCGAAAAATAAATAAATAAATAAATAAAATAAAAATTTTGAGTAGCGAGAGAGATGACAGCACATTCCAGAATGACGAAACAATAAATAATCAGTAGAGCTGTAATTTAAACAGCTCGTTTAAAGACGGTATTGCGATATACAACGCCGTGCTTGTGTTTGTTGAACGACGCTCTCAACAGCTCATATCATGTAATGTCAAAATATGGTAAGTGAAAGGAAAGGGTGTGAAAACAAGCAAGCCCCGAGCAAGTTTCGAACCGAAGACATCCAGAACAAGGAGCAGGAGTGCCAACAATTCGACCTTGACATTCAATACCGCCGTGTAATTTGGAGCATACGCAAGTCTGCCAACCTGTTCACGCTTTCACAGTTACCGCTTCACATTCTCTAATGCCGCAGTTCCTTCCTTCTACGCGGTAAAGGTAAGCCACTTCTGTGCACTGAATGAAGGCGTATGGGGGGAGCAGAGTTACAACGCCACACGTTATTCACGTCGGCACTAAACGGAGGTAAGTGATCAGCTTCACGCCTCGACCTCCTTAATCCCCGCTAAAAAAAAACACGGTTCACGTCGAATAGGAGGCTCGGTAGGCCCCACAGCCGATCTGGAAGTTTCGAGGGGGGGGGGGGGAATTTTTTGCCATCCCTTGAATCCCGGATGGTCAAGCCCACAGTCTAGTCACTATACTCACTGAGCTATCCCTATCCTCCTCTACGTACATTTGTTTTCTTTCAGTTTTATTTACACTTTTTTTATTTCGTTTGTAATCATTTATTTTAATTTTTCTTCTCTTAGCTATCTTCGTTTGTCCTATCCTTTTACACCCTGCCTCCTCCAGCATTCCTTCTCTGTTCCACTCATTGTAATCCCGATCCTGGTCCTACCTTCCCTGTACGCCTATCCACACAATTCTTCTCAGTAATGCTAATTTTCATCTTGTTAAGAAGAGCGCAACAAGTCCCTACGAAACGCAGACATATATCCATAAAACTACACGGCGTCACAAAGGGCGTACCTGCAGACCGCAATCCTTATCCAAGTTCGCGTTTCCAAACTGGAGCCAAATACGTGACATGAGTGTAACTTGTAAGACGCTAATTTATTTTCGTGTCTCACACCCACGGAGAGGATACGAGGTACAGATTTTCTACCTGCTGCACGAGGTTCATACAAAGACGGGACAAGTTCGACCGATATCAACACAAATTAATTTGGACAGACAGGATTAAGGTACCCCATATAAACTGAAATTCGTTTACAGTTCTCAAAAAACACAGACGCAAAATTTTTATTAATACTAACGGGCGAGAATATAAGTAAAAACAAGAAAAATGAGTAAAAGTATACAGTGTGATAATGAAGTCAAACAATAGGCTACATTAAAAACGGAACTATAAAAGTATATGTAGAATACGTGGATTACAGAACTTTGAGGGATGATTTTAGTTTCGTTATATGTGGCTCGTAAGTTGGGAGACTGGTTAATAAATAATGTTGTTCATAAAATTAGATATAAAGGCTACTTACTTTGTTTTTTTTTTTTGGAGGGGGGGGCAGTCTTCTGTATAATATGACTCAATTAACGCTTAATATTAATTGAAATGCCCGACATTCAAAAAAACGAAACAAAAACACACGGACGAAGGAGCATGAAATCTCTTTCGTTTTTTCTTTCTCTTTGTTTTTTCTTTTGTTTTTTGTTGTTTTTTTTTGTTTCGCAATTGCTGTCATCTTTCTCAGCTCTTTTATTAATTTGTTTTTATTTTCAAATTCCAGACAATAACAGATCTTGTCTTCCATAAAGTACGTACCGTCATCTGACCTTCGCTTACAACACGACAAACCAAATTCTCTACGTCACTTCCCTTGGCAAGTCAAAGCGTTTTCCTTGGCCTAAACGTAATGTTAACACTCACACTATTATGTCAGCATGTTTTGAACCTGTCCCATTCTTCCTATGCACATCCTATTATAAAAATTATCCTTGCACATATTAATTTAAATAATGGAAGGGGCACATGACTCACCATGGCAGCGTGTCTGAATGATACAGCTCCAATGTGGTCAACCTTGCTCCCAATATGAAGTAACCTTTCTCATACGACTTCTCAAAAACGATCATCCGGGCTGTCAGTTGGTTTCGACGTAGATATATGAGCAGGCAAATGACTCGGTGCAGTGTAAGAACTAGAAATAACATAACAGTAAATACTTCATGACCTTCACCCGGAAGTCAATCCAACAATCTTCTCTCTTTCAAGGTCGGATTAAACTGTTTACTTTCAAACTAGTTGTATTATTTTCGTACCAGTATACGAAATACGAAGCAATAATGACACATTCACATATCATTCTTCTTCACCTTCATTTTCGAACTGCTGATACACGCAAGAATAGGTTGGAAAAGTTCACTGTTTTGAAGAACACAGCACCGTTGTGGTTGTCCTGCAGATGGCACCGTTAGCTTGTCTAGCCACGGACCAGTCTGCTGGCTGGCTCTTTCGACCAGACCGACACAGCGGGTCGTCGAGCACTTCCGACAGTGACGTTCTCTTTGGCATGAACCCACATCATACTTACATAGAGGTTAGCGCAAGCCATAGGTCTCAGAAGCATGAGCGTATAGTTGATACTGGATTCAATACATACATATATATATATATATATATATATATATATAAAAGCCCTATGACTTTCGACTTCACCCCTCATATTAGTTGTTCTTACTGTGGTATAATTTACGTGGGTGACAACGAACAGCTGGATAACGTTAAACACTTAACGATTTGAAAACTGCTGTGAACTCATCTATGTATTTTTGCAGCATTTGCTTGGAAGCTCTGAGGAATATCATAGATGTCAGGATAGCCCGATGACGCGGAGATTCGAACTACACACCTCTGGAATATACGTCCTTGGGTATGGACGCACTGCGATTAAAAAATCGAGTAAGTTATTCAGATGGTCGCACTGATATCCTCCCTCTAAGCGACAGGCCGGATTAAGTTTCCCGTTGTTGGTTAAAAATCGCATTACCGCCATGCACTTGCTACCCCGCTAACATCGAAGAAACGCTCTTGCAGTGCTACCGTGTCCCTGCAGTGTCACCGCTGTACCATAAAAGTGACCATCTTTTCCTGGGGGTTTTGCGGACAGGGACAGCACTGAAATGACAAAATGATACACACATTACAGTTTGATATTTCGCACACATCTTTACTATTTACTCCCCCATTTGCAGCACTGTTTCCGTCTCCATGTTGGGAAAGTCGCCAGCATGATCCAAGAAAGTCCCCTTCCCAAATAATATTATCGGGAAGACGGAATAAAATCGGGAAAAGAGGCCGGAGGGGGGGGGGGGCAAATCGAAGACAAAATTAGCCTTATTTCGTGGACTGTTCCCGAATAACCGGAACGAATGGTCGCATTACTATAGGAATGTCACATTTGTTCTATTGACGTGATATGTCCAACAATTATGAATCACAAGTGAGGGGGCATACTAGCAATTTAGTCTCGTGTTGGCAGAGAACAACGTGATTGAATCAGAACGGCAAGTAAGATCGTCGGACATAACTGGATTTCAACGGGATGCGCGAGAATAAATTACAGAAAAACAAACAAGAGTTAAGTTTAAATGATTAAATCATATAGTGTTTGCCGGCATATTTTTTTTTTCATGGAGCGACAGCCTCCAGTTGGCCAGGGCCTCCTCACTGTCGAGGCTTCACGACCACACCCATTGGACACACCACACTCGGTATGATTCCTCTGGACGAGTGATCAGCCCGTCGCGGGGACCTCTATCTTACAACACACAACACTGACAAGAAACATTCATGCCCCCGGCGGGATTGGAACTCGCAATAACAGCAAGACAGCGGCCGCACATCCACTCCTTAGGCCACGTGGCCACGAGGATCTGCGTTGGCCGGCATATACCTTACGAATTGCCTCTGTTTAAGCCATTAAGCTTATAAAATCAGTGTATAAAATTGTAACTCGTACCTCATACAGACGCTGCATCTCTATTACAGAGACCATTAAGGTAATAATTGCTCTATAAACAAAACACTTCACTACCAAGCTTCGCAGTCAGCTGCACAACGCAATATTACCATCCTTCCAACAGTTGCGACACCGTTAACTCGTAACATGCGAGCGGAAGCGCGTAGGAATTCAAGTATCGTCTTCCGTAAGGGCTGCTACTGCAGAAAGTTTCGTATTACCAATTAAGTAAATGAAAGTGAGAGACAGAGGAAGAACGAACGGATGAACAGATAGGGCAGGAAAAAGAAAGGATGATGAATGTTCTTACATCATCTCCGAAACACTGAGTGAATAAAATATTTTGGAAGTTCTGATAAGTAGTTCGCAGCATTGTTCATACAGCCTACTTCCGTCAAGTTTCTAGTCCTGCAAATCCGTTAGTATTATACTTGATCAGATTTGTTGTTGTGAATAACACATTAACCAATAGTACATTCTTTATACGTGACGTTTGTCGGATATGACGTTGGAGTTTAAAATCCTTATGTTTGTAACTATTAACTTAGAATATTTCACACTAATATATATGTATTCTAGGTTAGGGCTACCGTATGTCCATACAAATTTTCCCATGTTTACCTGCAATGGTTCACTAATTATAGACAAGCGCGAAAACCTAAGTAACAATACTTTCGCACGGTCACCACGTTAATTTTACGTTCGTGTTTCCAAGGTCTATTACCACAAAATATTTCAGCGCCAGAACTTTTATGAACACTTGTCAGTTTCAAAAATTTGACTCAGGCACAGACATCAGGGTGATCTTAGAAGTCATTTTTTTTTTCTGGGAATGAAGGTGGGGTGAAACAGAACACTATAACTACATATTTGTAGCGTATCTTCCAAGTTTTGACCAGGCTATTCTTAAACCCTGCCCACATCTGTAATGAAGAATCATTCCCTGAGCTATTGAGACCCTTCAGACATTCACTTTCCATCAATGACACAATGCTTGGCAAAGGGAATCTGAAGCATAATATGGTAGCCAAACTAATGGGGAAAAAGCAGGATATATGTTTGAAACTCTCAAGCATACAAATCTTCGATAAGAGATTTAACGTTCTCACAACAGAAATATGGAAGCAGTTGGCTTCCTCTGAACACTTGATTTCATATACAACACACAGCATATCCAAGGAAGCTCTTATTTTCAACAGAATTTTTGTCATAGTAATACTGTATTACAATGTTACGTGACTGATAATATTTATTAAAACACTTTTTTGCATAAATATTACAGACATCTGGAAGGGGAAATTCTTCTTTCCTTTCAAATTTCTGACACTTTCTACATTAAAACATGTAATCTTTATATAAGTGTTACCAGCATCAGAATCAGCAAACTCGTCGTCGTGTTGCAGTTTCTAACACTCCTAAAGGTGTGGCTGACAACACAAAAATGACAAATTGACTGGTTTTATTTTTTGCTCCAACTTGTCCTGCCATTTGTGCCGAAGACACCGGAATGCTAAAGAAGCAAGTAGGCTATAATCAACGGCAGAGCAGCATGCGAAGAACAACATTTTTGCGTGTTCAATATAATTCTTATCCACATGCCCTTTGCATTGTATATATATTCATTCGTAACCTTTCCGGGTACTTGGTTACAAAGTGGACTTTAATTGAATATATCACAAGTGGTAGAGATCACTGCATGCACACAGTATGAGTGTGGCAGTTTGCCAGACTCACTGCACACTATACTGTGAATTCTAAACAGGGCAATGAACACTCCATGAATGTTACATGTTCTGGCTGTACATACACCATCAACAGGCAACCCATCTTCTTTGATGTTGCTGACATCAATTAGTAGGCCCTTCCACCATGAAGTGCCAACTATCCTATGATAACCGTGGAACTCCACCTTTTACAATTTGATATATATAGATTTCAACAAGACAGGAAATGTACGTATAAATTAACGCTGAGACAAATATGTGCAGCCACTGTTGCAGCAGAAAAGCAATTATTACGTATTCTGAGTGTATGTGTGTAGCCTTAGGTATCCAGCATGCAGGGGCACATGTGCCAAATTGTCATGTATGGCCCATCGAGCTGTACAGTATTTGTCCACACCATCTCGTGAAAGGCACAATTTTTGAAAAAGATAAAATGTATGTTTTGTTTGAAACATTTTTCATTCTAAACAGAAATTAGCAAGATATGATCATAAATATACATTGGTCTTAATGTAAAGTACCTGTTATTCTTGTCAGATTTACATGCAACTTGAATTTTCTCGACAGATTTTGAAAAATACTCATATATCAAATTTCATGAAAATCCATCCAATGGGAGCCAAGCTGTTCCATGCATATGGACCGATGGACAGGCAAACATGATGAAGGTAACAGTTGTTGTTTGAAATTTTTCAAACACACCTAAAAATTGGTTTATAATATAAGATTATAAAAGTTACAAGACGTAATCATAAAATCATAGAACCCGCCCTCCTATCACTGTTCGTTCTGTAACATTCCATAATTTTTATAGCATTTCATCAATGAATATTATAATTTTTACAAAATGTAAATGACAATATAGGGATTTCATAATATCATATCATAGTTATATTTTAATAAAGTTTATATTCTTAACCTCTTTTAAATACTTTATATATGTATAAATATGTAAAGCAGTTGATATATTACAAATGACACTGCACATTGAATACTGATGAACTGCCTGGCAATGGCTCATATATAACCAAACAATGTAACAAAACACCAGTAATACAATAAGTTAGCGTTACCGAATATATTAAAATTTGACTGTGGATTTTATATACCTATAAATATAATCCACATAAAGGGATGTATCAAATATAACACTAGCCTTCTTTCCTAGCTTTTATTTTTTAACCTAAATACTTCATGACTTGAACATGCAGTTTTATGAATTAATCCTTCAATGCCAGCCTTGGACAACTGTACAGACACTTAATTCCTCACACACTGCCAGCCTCAGTGCACTGTATGTTTGTGAATGCATTTATGGGTGTGAAAAAATTTAAACCCCGCAAACCTGGGCATCACTGAAGAGTTAATATGTTCAGCCACATTTTAGTTTTAAATGGACATTTTCCTGTCTCATCTAACATTTACAGATATGGGAAAACAAAACTTGGAGTTTTTACAATGACAACTGCTGCCCACTCTTTCTCCTTCCTCTGTGCTCTACCACCCATATTGTACACCTGGCAGTTCCACTTGTTTACGAGCTGCTTCTTGCAATACAAGTTTTAATGGTATCTTTCATTCTAAAGGCTGCCACCTCTAGCAGTGAATGGACTGCATCAGGACTGCAAATGACTACCAGTTCCATCTCTTTGTTTAATGAATTATCTTCACATCCATTTGCTATGAAACAAGTACAATGATAATCTTTCTCACAGTCTTCAGGGTTTTGTGTCTACAGAATCTGATCAAGGTTGGCTAACACAACTGCCAGTGTTAAGAGTTCTTGAAATTTGTTAATACATTTTATGTCATCATGAATGTCAATGTAGATACCCAGAAGGCCAGTACTGCTTACAATTGCCACCTGGTGGTTATCCCATAAGTAAATGTGATTTTCATTTGATGTCTAATGGCAGCAGACTGAAAAAACAATAAATATCCCAACACACTGTACACTAATTATAGATGACAAAATATCAACAACAAATTTTTTTGAAGTCAAAATGTTTGTAATTCTTCTATGTTGAAGAGAAAATTCTCTACATCTCGTGACTGTCATGGTAGTGTTCCTACTACAGTCTTCTGAAATGCAATGTGTATACCATGGCAGACAAGTGCCAACATTTCACATGAATATACTGCCAATTTCTTCAGGGTAGAAGAGGACACTGTGCATGGAATAGAGTCATCCTGTTGTATGGAAGGCAGAAATGTTAACCACAGTTTGGGGCTGATGTATAATAAACAGATGCACTAATGAAGGGCAAGTGTCAGGGGGAAAAATACCCAAGGCAGATGGGTAAAGGGGAATGACTGCAAGGGAATATGGGCATATATTTATTTAAGGATCGAGTATGATAGGATTCTAGATCAGTGGAGAAATATAATACTTTATCTGTCATTTATCTTTCCTTAAATATACGCACTGGCAGGTTTTAACTTTTAATCTAGGTCCCAACTATACAGAGCATTATGAGCCACCACTGTCTCCAACACACAAGGACATGACATGATAACACATCATAAAAGCAGTGATTGGGTGGGCACTAAAATTATGTACTTAAGAACAGCTAGACAGACAGATGATGAGCTAGGAAAAAAAAATATCTTCTAATTATGTGGAAGACAGTCAGTGGTATTACATACCCACAGGTAGAAGATCAAGTCTTCTGAGATGTGATGCTGTGTCATTGCATGAGTGGTTCCTGGTTTACTACAATCCCCTGAAAAGTCAGGAACTACTTGTCCCACGATACAAGCAACATTGCTGTAAAAAACTTAAATCTTAAATCTCGCATACCCACAGGCTGTTAAACTACAAATTAATTTAAACATTTTTCATCACTTAATACCTAAATATTACAAATATATGTACACTAAAGTATGGACAGTTTCTTCATAACCATCCTCTATAAAAAATAATGTATCCCAATAACAGAGAGACACCAACTTGTCAGACACAAAAGTCATGTAAATGAATATCCTCATAGCTATGGAACAAAACTGTACACGTATGTGGCAATACAATCCGCCATTACACGCACTCACTTTGCAGTATATTACTGTGTATGTGTTTGAATTCATGTAATAAGACAGTTGATGAATGAACTCTATATACAAATTTAAATCAATTATATGGTACATACATAGACTGGGACACCAAATTCATTAATACTTGATACATTTAATTACAAAATTCACTCTTAGTATTAATATCAACAATAACTTTAGCATTAAACGTCTTTATGCAGAGACAATAGGTGACTGACTAGTAACCAACATGAACATGCAATGAATCATGTTCCACATTCTAAGCAACACACTAAGAACAAAGTGATATTAATGCAGTATGTACACCATATGCCCCTCTGCCCAACTTGTGTCTACCGTACAATAACAACATCAGCAAAGCAGAAACAAATGCACAGGTTCATAATTTACCACAATACAGGCAAGAATATTCAAAAAGCATGTAAAATTGTGTAAAAATTTACTACTATGAAAATATAAAGAATCTTTAGAAATAAAGGCATTTCTAAAATAATTCCTAAATAATTAAAACATAAATATGAGAGTGCACAAACACATGCTGCCACATTTGTCATTCCTCCCTATTGTTATTTTTAAAAACAGACGGTTAATGCCTGAAGAAACTCATGTACAGTTTTAGCATTCAAAGAAGTGTCCTCAAAACTCTCTTGTTACGTGACATATTCTGCTATTATCTGCACCAACAGTTCATGTGGTACAAACTGTACTGCACCAATTGCTGCTTCCTGTCAACGAAGCTGTAGGGAAGCCTCAAAACCGCAGCATTTTCAGACCTGCAGCTCATCTACACATGTACTGTGTCAGTTCCAAACACCTGGCTATTCAATTCAACTAACAGACGTCTGCACCTCTCCAATTGTGGTGTCTCAGTTGAACATGACAGAATTTGGATCCTCATTGTCCATCTGCTTCACATGTCGAAGAACATCCTTCTTTGTGATTATGCCAAGCAGTCGCCTAAACAGACATTTAACCCAGGGCTTGTAGTTATGATGATAACAAAGATTACAATACCGTATGTACTCAAATGCAAGATGAGGTATTTCCCTTACAATTTACATTTAAATATGTGAGGTCATATTCAATTCATGTATGAAGCACCAAACCAGACTGTGCCAAACCAGAATGTGCCAAACTGGATCGCTTTGAACCGGACCACATGGAACCAAACCAATGTTTGCATTGCCAAATCATCATGTGAGATATTCACTCTTCTGAGATATTATGCAGTGCAGAACAGCAATTCCTTACCAGCCTTTCAGGACAAACTATTGGTACCATCTTCGATTAACAATAAATCCAAAAGAGAGTACATCTAATTTTTTTTTAAATAAGCACATCGTTTTGGAAGCTGGCTCTGTTTCAGATTTCAGGAAAAGAAGCACCTAACCTGGTGGACCCCTTAGAATGAGTTACTCTCAGTCAATGGGCACCACAGTCACAGGAACTTGTTACCATATGCAGCTGAGAACAGATCTAGTCCAAGGGTAGTAACAGGAGAATGGCTACTGAAAATTTAAAAATTAAGTACAAGGCTCAAAAATAAAACCTGGACCAATCCACAAACTGAAAACCACAAAAATCCAGAATACATATTTAAATTCTTAACACCCCAAACACCATCTGTGGTGATTTTTGTGACCCTGCATGGGTTCAGTTAATTTTCAAAACCACAAAATATAAATGCAGTATTTAGTCAATCTGGATTATAATGGCATGGCAGCACATCTCATCAGAAGTGACTGTAAAGGGTCCAATGCAGTGGATGGGACTGACAATATGTCGTGGAATGACTGCAAAGAGGATGGGGATGTTAGGAGTGAGTGAGTGAGTGAGTGGAAGGTGAAGGCAATGACTGTGAAGACAGAGACAGTGACATTGTTTGGTAAAAGTAGATAGAAACTTACATGTTTTGTGTATTAAGTGCATGAAATTAATAATAAAATATTTTTTCTTAGCAATTATTTTATTTTTGTGGGGTCATCTTAGATTTGGATAAATAATCTTCGCTTGGCAGGCAGACAGGAGTTGCCTTAACATTAGAGTCGTCTTGCATTTGGGTAAATACAGTAATACTGACATGCAACCAGCCACGTCAAATCTGAGACAGGTTCAGCACCTTGGCGATCTGTGTGTCTACCATCATGAAATGACCATAGGACATGGCTGATCTCCTGACAGGATTTAATGTATGCAGACTTGTGTTAACATGATATTTGCGTTAAGTCAAAATGACTGTACTAGTTAAGATGTAAAACGTATTCAGGTAGCTAAGGATATGACCCAGTAATGAACACTGACATCCCAAACAGACATAAAATATCTACAGCAAGTGGACGTCACTATCTGTTCTTACCCGTTGTGCGTGACAAGCGTCTGTCGCAGCCCCAACTTGCGGAACATGTCCACTACTGTCTCCATCGGCGTCTGGTCGGTCATGGTGATGGGTGCCATGTCTAATATCTTCTTTAGTTTGAGTGGAGGAGGACCCGTTGTTTGGGGTGGAGCCGAATTCACAAACAGAACAAGCGACTGTCCACAGATTCCCTCAAGTGTTCGCTTTGCATTTGCTGCAGTACATTCACAAGCACATCAGACATAAACATAGATATCACATGGAAACTTAACCCTTTCTGAATGACACACAGATGCTTCCTAAAAAGCAGAAGATTTCAACTCAAATTTACGAATACTTCTTTGTGCTAAGTTCATTAAACATGTACCAGATATCACTAGCACACCCTCTACCACCAACAGTAAGCTTCAGATGCACAAGATGAGAGCTTAATGAGATTCTAAGAGATGATGACCTTTGAGTTTAAAACTATCCTGATCAAAAATAGCTAATTAGTTTTGTTAATAAATGTGGCATTAGTTCAAACATGGGAAATGTGCATGGAATTCATGTTGTCTACTGCCACCAGATGTCAACCCAATTGCAGTTAACAAATGTATTTATCAATATATCAAGAGTCCAGTAAACCAGATACCTGCCAGTTCAAAGACACAGCACAGATTACAGACTGCATTGTAGGAAGTTGCCAGTAATATCTGAACAAATTTACAAAAACTGGAAGAATTGTGGAGATGAGGGACCTACACCTAAAATGCTTCTTCATTCCGCCAAATCAAACATAGGCTGTACTATATATAAATGGCCAACTAATTGCACTTTTTATTATATTTTTTTAATATATCACATATAGTATTTCACATATAATATTTTAAAAACATATAATTGTTGGTTAAAATTCACTCCTACATGTTT
>Ga0123357_10007326_pt1 | contig 13622 bp, 10 predicted proteins | sample TergutEmb28metaG_FD_89873 | JGI IMG/M metagenome (GOLD analysis project Ga0123357, IMG submission 89873) | Embiratermes neotenicus P4 segment gut microbial communities from Petit-Saut dam, French Guiana - Emb289 P4 | ecosystem: Host-associated > Arthropoda: Insects > Digestive system > Gut ... | reverse complement strand
GCACTTGTGAATACGGTGATGAACTTTCGGGTTCCATAAAGTGCGGGGAATTTCTTGACTAGCTGCAGAACCAGTTAGCTTCTCAAGAAGGACTCTGCTCCATGGAGTAAGTAAGTAAGCAGCAGGACATAAATTTATCACATTTTATGACTGGAGCGATGGGCCATTATCGTTCCTAGCTCGAGGCGCCTATCAGTTAACGATGCATCCGTACTAACGGGAAATACATGCATAGCGTAATAGTTCGGTTGTCCAATTTGTTGCTTGTAGGTGAATTGAAGTACACATTTTTAGGTTGATGACCCCTGAAGCCATGCCAAATTATGGTGGTATCTACCCAATTATCCTATCCACTTCCATGAACGTGGTCAGATCTGCCATTTTGAACTGTGGCTAGGCTGGCTGACCTGAATAGTTAACCCGTAACTATTGGAAATATTGTAATTAATCTAAATTTCAGTCCGATGTTTAGAGTACCCAAGGTAACCCATGCGAACACAACCTTAACTTCACAGATACATATCTCAGTAAAGCATGCTGTTCCAAAGAGCTGTTCCTTGTTCATTAAGAATGTAAACTTACCTACATAAATTTTCCCCATATTCAAAACGAGGTTCAAAATTTAAAACCTATGTCCAGACAGATATTATGCCGAACGTATTTTGTGTACCCTGGTTTTAATCCTACTATTTTGCCTGCACTCATTAACACAGAAAAGAACTAATGCTTGAAGTTAAACCATGACATTCTAAAATTCTCGGCAGTCACGTTAATGCATGAGAGATATTCAGCTAGCACCAACGCAGCCCACACAATATTATGTTCGGGGTGTGAATAAAAGTAAGTTTTGTACTGGATATAAATTCAAGAGTGCGACATTACCAAAAACTGTACTTTGGAGAAATTACGAACCACTTCTTAACCAATTATGATGACTGATTGAATGCTGCGGATAACTGAGATAGCTCAGTGCCTATAGTGACTAGGCAGCGAGATGGACGACTGGGGAATCGGGATTCGATTCTTGTCAGGGGCAGAGATATTCAACTTCTTCGACATCGAGATCATCTCTGGGGTACGCTCATCTTCTTCTCCAATTAGTACCGGAGATTTTATTCCTGACATAAAGCAACAGGACTTTAAGCGCACTGATCACTTCCTGCCAGTTCCGATCTTTATAGAGTACGCGAGGTTACAACACACGCCCGCAGACGTCGCCATAGGATGGTCTTTGATAAGCACAAGGACAAATTTACCAATGTATCTCTACCGCATTGCTGCGAACGCATGGGTGATGTGCATGCATGACCAGGAATCCAGTCTGTAGGACATGGCTTGCGGGTCGATGTCCGCTGGAGGTTGCTGCGTTAAGAATGAGTCAAGTATTCGTAAACCAAGGATTGGCTCTTCGTGAGAACCGCATGTTGTGTGGCTGTGACAGATTGAGTAACGGGCCGGCTGCGTGGCAAACTGGCACAATATTCCAGCAATAGAACAAAAAAAAAAAAAAAACCTATTTACACTACCGGGTTTTCTTAAATTTTGACTAGCAAAGTGACGGACTGTCCTGCTGAATTTTAGATTGAATAATTCAGTAACAAACAGGATGGCGTACTGACTGACCGTGTGTGAGATTGACTGAAATTTGACTAATAGTATGCCGGACTGACTAACTTATTATGTTAATTAATGATTTGAAAAACAGTCAGTATGGCGGATTCTCTGACTATGTCAATTGAGTAAATATGGGAGTGACAGAGTGAAGCACTGACTATACATCGGTCTGACCGAATGTTTTAATAACTGAGTGGCGCAAACTGTGAATGTGATTGCTTGAATGTATAAGTAAGAGGTACAACGACGAACTGTCAGATGGACTTACTGTTCGATTAATGTAGTGTTGAGCCTTAGACTCCTGGACCCTTGAAGATGAGGTCACTACGTTTGTTCGAAACGACAGAAACCGATAACACAGCGAGAGAATTTTATATTTCAGACGACCTGAATCCGCTACGATCCTATTTTTTTACAGACTCAGTTTACTCGCAGAGACTATCACGAGGTCTCTTGCCGGAGGCAAGCGGATCCTGATTTCATAGAAAATAAAACCCCTTTGTGACTTCGACCTATCAAGCTTGAACCTCCCCCTCAACTTATTTGAATGCCTTCAACACTTCTATCCCCTGGATTTCGAAAGTTACAGACGACGGTAATACAATGGAGGAAATAAGTTAAATCGACAGCAAAGCTAAATCTCGATTCATTCCGAATATTCGGCTTCTTTTAGAATTCCGAAACCGAGTGTGGAACCGCGAAAGGCGGTACCAAAGGAAGACAGAACTAACTGCACATGTAACCATTATTATGTGTTGCTGTGTGATGCTCCTTCCACATGTTTCGGCCCCTATAGGCCATCTTCAGAGAAGTCATTTACAAAGGAGTGATGTTCATACTAAAGTAGACAACTAAGTACATATCTCAGTGGTATGAGCATCAGCACACAACAGAGGGACATTACTCCCTTGCAATGAATATGACAGGAATTACGTAGATATTTGTCTGCAATTAAACATTAATAACTGCAGAGTACCTATAATTAATCTACACAAACATTGTAGCAAACTTTTAATTGGTAATATTGTATATTAACTTACGTGCGCATCTTGGACAGCGTTTATTATAATTGTATTCCTTTGTAAATGACCTCCCTGATGATGGCCTGTATGGACCGTAACAAGTAGGTGGAGCATCACAAAATGACAAATAGTTCTTTGGTGTTTCGTGTGTAATTAGCTGGATTAAATGCTGTACTGCACGGAATATGGATTACGTTATACAGGAAGACAGATTCGGTTTTCGCTCTGAGTTGACTGCTGATTTACTGGGTGGCCTTTTATTAACAATATGTATTATATAGTGGTCATCACAACTTCAGTCCCTCCTGCAAGGCAACTACCGAACTGTGGTCACTCACAGTAAGTCGAGGTAATGTGGGACTTGTCTTTTAATGGACGTTACAGCCCCTTTAAGTTATTATCCATTCTCCAGTTTCTTGCTGAATGGGTTGGATACTTGCATCTGGGCTGCATTCGGGCGACGCTGATTACAGCTTTCTAACAACATGGTGTGAACTTATGTCAACAGAAACCAGTAGCCAGCCCAGCAGCAATCGATTTTAATTCACAGTTTGAATGTTGGCGATTCGGTAAGTACTGGAAAAGTACTATTAAACTAGCACCACTCCTGTCCTCGTTTTTGTACGTTACTCTCTTCGGTTCTTTTGTTTATTTTTTTCTTGTTATATTTGTTTTTTGTACCTCCCCGTACGAAAGAAGTGGACTACACGGAGCCGTATAGAAATACAGCAAGAAACACGAAATCCTACGTCAATTTTAGAACCTACATATTCGCATTTCGCAGGATGAAACATGACTGCTAGTAAACCACTTCAAATACTCGTATACAGAACGACTGCCTAATGACATTTAACGATGCTTTCCAAGTGGAAGTTATTCTTGACTCCATGTGTTATGGCCTGTACGTCCGTAGGCCTGTCTTTTAGACTGAGAAATTCCGGATCCTTGAGGGAAGAAGTGACGACAGGAGTAAGAAACCTGTGTAGTGAGTAGCCGCACAAGTTGTGAAGCTGCTTACTTCCGCAATCAGAAACACTGTTGGTCTCATACTTTTACTAGATGATGGAAAAAGTAGTTATCAGATTCCGAAGTATGATTTTAGCCACAACGTGACGATGGTATATAGCCAGTATGTGCGTCATTTGAATGATGTTCCCTCGTCACAAGCCCTTGTAATTACAGTCGGTAATAAGCATTTTTATTCGTGTGGCGGAATGAAGAATGACAGGAGACACGCAGTGTCTATGGCGGAGATGAGAAAGCCTGGCAGACTTGTAGCCGAAAACTTGAACGCGAGAGACCACCTTGGTGGGAGGATTTTATTAAAAGTATCATAAATTAAGCGCAAAGTATTTATCGGAATTAACTGGTTCCGGTTATGGCCCACTGCCTGGTTCCTGCAAACACGGTATTGCCCCTTCAATTTCGTAAAAGCTAAGGAATTTCTTGACCAACTGTTTTTCAAAAGGGACTTCGTTCTGTGGGTTTAGAATCGGGAGAGGTTTTACTGACGTGAGGCAGATAAGATTACTGTCGCTGCAAGCCATACATTGAGCTCTGCCTAAACCGGCTTTGCAAAACTGTCTATCATTGTTTTATTCTGTTTGAAGGCTTTCTTTTGAAATGGACACGGAAGTTGCGTACATGTGCATATCTCTGCAGACTGGTGACTTCAGAGACTTTCTGTCTTTGCTCAGCCTTGACCGTGGGGCTACGCACAGTGCAGAAGAGAAACAACGGTCATCTTCCTCCTCCTGACGGAGAAACTTCCCGAACACGTGCACAATTCCTACTCGTGGCACAATGCCTGCATTTATGCGCTGCTGATTTCTTTTGTATTTATTTAGTTAATCTACATTCTTATTTATTTAGTTAATCTACATTCTTTTCCATACGTATAGAACTGTGTTATTTAAGGACGGTGTATCAACTGTACGTCTGTAGGTTTTATTGCGAAGGATGCAATGATTAGGTGCAGTGAACGAATATTACGTCAAAACGATTTACGCGGTAAAAGTCTACTGGAAGTTACTATTCTTTTGCTGGAATTCAGCAGGAACTTTTGAGAAGTATCACATAGCACTGCAGCTGGTTTAACTCAATGTGTACCCGGTCATTTCCACTAATCATCAACACTTGCTTCGGAAAGAACACTTTAGCCTGCACTCCTTCCTTAAAGACAGCTCTACGGACCACTCTGTTTCCTATCCAGTCAATACCAGGCACTTTTCCTGGGGTAAAGCGGCCACAGCATGAACCTAACACTCACCTCCATCTAGTGCCAAAGTCAAGCATGGTGGAATTTTACTTCGTCTTTATCCGTACGTCTTCACAGCGTGGGCATAAACACAAATGCAACTTTACTTTTCACGGTCGGTTTCGTTATTTTGTGTCTTGTCAAAAAAATACACAGATGTCATTTAGCCAAACACAACAACTGTGATCATTTGTGTAGGTTTGTACTGAGCGTAAATTACCATTATTGTTTTCGCTGGTTCACACAGGATGCTGCCTGCATGGTGTTTGGTGCCGTTACTGGTCGGAGCAGTATTAGGCGGATCGGTTCCCTGCTCCGAGCTGCACTGGGAGCTGAGATATCCGTGTCGATGCTCACCAGCAGAGGATGGTATTGTCATGGACTGCGACCACGTGGTGTTCCCTGGAGACCTGCCTGCTCTTCCCTACAGCTCCACCGTGGTGTCCTTCAGCCAACGGTGGGCTGGTCACCAGGCCCTCCCCACACAGGCCTTCACAGCATCATCCTTGCCCCTACGGTCCCTTGACTTTTCCGGCAACTCCCTCAGGAGACTCACTGACAGGTAACGTCTTCCTAACACAGAAGTTGTGAGTTTCTTTTAGCATACACGAGAGAAGTTGGCTTATAGTTTCACCACGCTCTGTGTGTGTGTGTGTGTGTGTGTGTGTGTGTGTGTGCGCGCGCAGTAGACCGATTTTCACGCAACTTAATATGGACATAAGCCATTATAGGCCTCCCTAAATTCGTACTTCGTAATTTCCGAAGTCTTTAATAATAACAGCGGGTCGGATGCACGAACTTCTGAGGTAGGATAGACAGTAACGCCACTTAATTACGGGATCTGGATATTCATATTTTGATCTCCAAATTTCGGAGGAGCATTCTGCCTCCATATTCCGGATATCATATGGTAGCAGAATGTTCCTCCAAAAGTTGGTAATCACCTGCTAGACTTGGCGAAGTCATAGCTCTGAAGACCGCCGTATAAGGCTAGTAACTATACCAAAGCCATGACAATACCGGAAAACAAAAAAAACACTAAAGTAATAATTAATTCGGATACATTATCCTGACTGAGCCGGAGTAGTTATTAGGCTGCGAGCTGGACAACAGAGAAATTATAGTTCCATTTCCGGTAAAGGCAAGAAAATTTTTCTTCTTCTCGCCTCTTTGTGATCCAGAAGTTCCACTAGCTGCCCATATTACGTTGTTCCTGTTACCACCATTCGTTTGACCTGTATTTTGAGACTATTGCAATTCAGCCAACTCAACTACGTATTCTGTAACCCTTCGAAACACGAACTTTACGTACTTATCAAATGTTTACAAATTTATTTAATATCATACAGTAAACATAGTCTCCATTACAAAGCCGAATCTATTACAGCTGTTTAGGGAAATAATCGCCGATTTTTTCAGCAAATCATATGAAGCACATACAGATACACTTTGTAGTCAGTACAGAGATTTTTAATATTATGGAAGGCGATGCATGCAATACTCAATGTACTTTAAAGTGTTAAGACATTGGTACAGAATATTTCTACGTCACGTTACAGTGTTTAAGAGTTTCACACTAATGGAGCATTTCAAGTATATATGTAAAATTAGTATGTGTGAATAAATATATGATTTGTAAATATAATAATTAGAGTAGGCCTGCGGAGTGCCCCTGACTTGCAGGAAGCTGAAATCCCTTTTGTTAGATTTCGAATTAGTATGCTTCATCGTCTGGAAAGTTTTATTCAGCTCGTTTTTTTTTTTTTTCCGTTCGATGGTTTGTGCGTCGGTCTTTACCCTACCAAATAACGAGTAACATATTGCGGCTATTGCTGAAAGGAAGTAAACATCATAAAGATTAATTGGGATTTAAATGAATACTAAAAGCCAATTATTGCAGTCAGTAATCTTGCAGACTGCAGACTACATATGTGCTTGAAATGGGCCACGACAATTCTCTTACAGACCCCCTATACAATAATACTCATGTAACATAATATCGCAAGTTTGTACAAGGCTTGTACCATGTTATGGAAGTATCTCTACAGCATAGTAGACATATAAATAGTAATACTTAGTTATGAAAACCAGTAAGATGTATGGCTTTAAAACTTCAAGCCTGTGAGTCCTAAGCAGCACCGAGATGTTTTCTGTCGGAGGCATTATGCGAGGATGTCGAACCCAAACCTGATTTGCGGCACTTGCACCACATTGCGAGATAAGGTAATGAATTCGACACAACATATTTACGTAAAAGTGAAAGTGTTGTAATTGTAATTACAGTACGTTTACTTTACATTCCGTTCTTCGTTCTAAAGGCATGTCAACCTTAAAACCAAACCTGTGATTTGTTATTGAGTCGGAAGCGATCAGAGAATAACCGAAGTAAGATATTGTGACTGAAATTGGCGAGCGTTCGTCAGGTTCCTTATTGTTTCCTTGTGAGTATTTGTTCTTCACTTACAACATTCCAGTCAACTGTCAGTTTAATTGAACTCGTAAACCCCACTTCTTTGGAAGTCATCTCACAACCGCATTTTCTGTTACATTCTCTAACATCAATCAGCATTAAGAATTTGGCAAATAAACGACTGTGAACTACAGAAGTAGACCTCACAATGCCATGGTCTATGCGCCTCAGATTTGGTGGTAGATAATCAAAGAAATAAGAAACACGTGTGGAATTACGCAACTGATTTAAGGCATTCTTTATTATATTTCGTACCTTGCCTACCTTGATATTTGTTTGTTACATGCATAGATCTATTGTTGAAAAGCTCACTTCACTAAGACCATGCTTAATCAGATGTACATATACACTGATAATCTTTGTGCGTCGTTAAATACTTGGCATATGAAAAATATTTTAAATAAATTTGTAAATGTAAATGTAAGCACCCAAGTACACATGTATGCGTGTTAATGGCACCTCCTTTTTATGTCTATTCCGAGATAGTTCGATTCTTCTGGACATCAGCAGCGAATACATTTGCACAGGTTTCGATGGAATTAATAAATATTACAGTAATATATTAAAGAGAAACTTACGTGTTGTGGTATAAGTTATGGTATGTTTTAGGACGTTCCCGAACCGCCCAAACTTGAGTTGAAATCATCCATTAAGTGCTTGATGTTGTCGGTGAAAACAGAACCACCAAATTCTAGCGAACTTGCTTATTACTAGGTACCGAGATGCGTTTATCTCTACGCGACAACACTTGGGTTTTAACGCTTGTGATTTGCTGACGTTGGTACAGACAACGGACCACCAGTTAGGACATAGTCCACCGCAGGACAAATGAGCTGCTTATAAGGCACAACTCCGTTTACGACAGACCAGTTGTCATATTAAGGAGAAGGCCCTGCTGGCTATTGCTGGGCTTTCTTCTTTCCAAGTCGATTTATGACAGTCGACTAGGTCAGATGTTTTTCGGGGACTATCCTGAGATACCGAGCTATGTCGACCCACAGGATTAGCTCCCCAGAGAGGTGTACTGGCAGGGGCTTTTGGTTGCATCTGGCGTACTCTTCAAGACGATGTTTGGCGGCGATCCACCCGTCCCGTAACCAGTGCTAGAGGTTGTTAAGATAAGCCTATAGGTAGCTGACGTGCAGCGTCGGCTAGCGGAATATGACTATGATGGCCGTGTCATCCACGTAGAGAGCTAACTAGGCTTGGCGAGAAAGTGTGTGCGTGTCGTTCACGCAGGGCCTGAAAAGAACGGGGTACACAAGTCCAACCTGACACATTCTAGACAGCATGCCACAAGTCGATGTGATTGCCTGGAAAGACGTTTGAATCGCCAATGGATGCAAGTGGGAAGAGGTGATTTTTACCAAGAAAGTGAGGAAGTTCAGGATGGTTTGTTTGTGAAGGAGAGTGTCAACTCCTACGGTGTCGAAGGCCTTAGCCACAGGCATACAAGAACACTGTGCCTGTTAGCCTCTTCTCATTAAATTTTCTGTTGACTTTTCCAACAAGAGGGGCCACGTGCAGTGTCAAGCTGCCTCCGGATCGGAACCCGAACTGCTCGCCAAGCAGTAGCCGGCCCCCACTTATTTCACTTATGATGCTACTGAATAGAATGTTCTCCAGACAGCTTGCCAATGGGACGATAGGATAAAGGCAGCCTGGGGTCCGTCCCTGGCTCAGTACGAATATCACATGATCGTATTTCCCTGCTGTTGGGAGGTACTGCCTGTGTAGGACTGCGTTAAAAATTTTCGAGAGAAAATTTATCGCTTCAGGGCCCTATTCGGTGTACTACACTGGCCTGGAGCCCTGCAAACTTCGAGACCTCAGATGGTCTCTTGGTCAATAATATGGTTGATTATATATAAAAACTCAGCTTGTACCGTCCAGAGAACAAAAAAACATTGTCCCTACATTAGAAAGACCAACCAGTTAATGCTGAACAGGGAAACAATAGCTACTGATTATTATGAAACTCATAAGGAACATGTAAGTATATTCAGTCGGTAGAATTCGGAGGTTTAATGTTAAACCAGATGGTACATCAACAAATCATTAGCATAGGTGTAACCTGCCTAATAACATTGGGAGCGGGGTCTAGTTTGGACAAGTCATTAAAATACAAACACCTGTTTCATTTACTCTCACCCCAATTTTTTTATTTGCTTTTCTTCAACTAAGTAGCCAAAAAAAAAACTATTTTTCGGTATAAGAAATATTGGGGGTCATGTATACCCCTCAGGTTATGCCTATGACCACTGGGTTTTAAAGGGGTAAGATCTAACTACCAAGAAGTTAAGAGATATATGCACTTGCACATGTCAACTGAAATTCCTAGGAAATTTAATGATAGTCAGTGAGAAATTCCACAAATATATATGAGCCATCAGACACAGAGGTCCTCTATTTTCATTCAGATCTTATAAACATTAGATAGTGCGTGGCAAATTGTTTTATTTTTGCAGGTTGTTGATGGGGCTGCAGACAACACTGCAAGAACTGCGTCTAGCAGACAACTTGCTAGGGGATAACCTCAACCCCATCTTCTCTACCAGCGAGTTTCATGGCCTGGGACAGCTCAGACTGCTCGATCTCAGTGGCAACCTTATAAAGGGAATTGAAGAAGGCATTCTCAAGGGCTGTGAGAACCTACAGGTACAACTCTGATATCTTTACAGAGTCTTGTTTGTCTTGTGTCATCTTTCATGGGTCCAGTCATTCTCAGACACTTGTTTCAACAATCATTCTGCCCTGCTCTCTTATGTTGTGTTCCATACCATGAAGCTTTTAACAAATATTTATAGTTTGTAAAACCATCTAGTATTCTATAATGCAGTTCTATACTGTACTGAAAACTGAACTGGTAGTGTAAACAACAACATACACAAGGTTTCAGACACATCTGTACTTAATTTTTTGGCTTATACATGTTTTGCCTATATGGCCATCTTCAGGGAGACTACTTTGACCATCACACAAATGTACTCAAGTCTTACCCTTCATCTGTTGCAGAATAACATATCTGCAAATTTGCTCATGTCTATGTACATTGGTTTTAAATAGTTCTATATTTTGGTATCAAAGATTTAAATATTGAATGTGTTTGTCAGTTCACTGGTATGCAATCTAAAGTTCTGGTGATGGTACCACAGTGTCAAAACTTGTGACCTGAGTTTAGGCCTTTTGTCTTCTAGGCTGTGATAGCCTGATAAATTTCTAGTGATATACCACCAAAACTACATGGCCTCACATCCCAGAAGAAGGCAGTCCTCATAGTCATCTCTGTGAGAACCTCAAATCTCACAGAAATAAGATATATTTTAACCTACACCCAAACCCAAAATATGGTCCCACATATCTACACTTCCATTTGGCAACCATTAAGCAAAATAATAATACAACAACAACAACAACAACAATAAAGCATGAACATAATAAAGTTACAGTAGATGGTGCATATCGTCACCCTGGTACTTCAAAGTTTGAAGCACACAGTGTAAGCAATCAACCAAATGTAATTCTGGTTAGATGGGAGGTAAGTGTGACCAAAATTGCTTCGGCCTACCATAAACTATGAATTGCAAAAGCCAAGGGGTTGCACAACAGAATCTGTGCAGCAACACAGCAGCACTTCTTCATTTGTTCATTTTAGTGAAGGCAGTCTTGGAATAGAGGCAGCTGGTTATTTATTAAAAATTAACGTTTCCAGGAGCTGCTCCTGGACCACAACAGTCTGACTGCTGTTCCCAGTTCCTCATTGAATGGACCACGTGCTCTCAAGGTGCTTTCCCTGACACACAACCGTATTGGTATGGCTGCCAATGTTTCCTATTTTTCGCATCTAATTTGCACATGTAACAAAATCTATTTGAAACTATTCAGTTAAATACTAACATTAAATTAACTATGTTTAAGGCAATCATTCGGTCTGTAATTTCTTACACTTATATTTTAAAATTGCAGCGCATATAAAATTAAGTTCTCTGCCCCACTGGTATGACAGTTTTCCAAGGTGCACACTGGTCAATGTAAGTTTATTATTATGTTACAAAATTGAGCTATGTTGTATGCTTTCTTCTGGGTAATTCCCCGGTGTCTGATATACAGACGCCGGGGAATTACCCAGAAGAAAGCACAGAACATTCAGAACATGGTGAAAGTTTGAAATAATGAAAATTGAGCAGAAGTCATACCAAATTACAGAACCACCTGTGTCAAAACAGGACAAGGTGAAGCATAACATGGAAAACACAGGTTGATTAAACTGGATGGTGACCAAGCTTACCACCTTTCAAGTGAATATACTGCCCTTATAGCTTAAACCACGTAAGATAAAACATAATTAGCTATTGAAAGTTTGGACTGACTGATGCAGTGCACCAGAATACTGTTTATAGATGTTCCACACCAGATGAGCCAAACTTCAGGATGTTATTTTATAAGTAATTTTGAATTAAAAGTGAGGCATAATCTTTAGAGCAAGCAAAAGTCCTCCAAAGTTTGTAAAAATAGCAGCCATTCTATATCTACACAGTCTCATAATTTATGTTTATGCAGGCATGGTGCAAACAGCAGCCTTCCAGTCCCAGCAGTCACTGGAGAGCTTGGACCTGAGCCACAACCTGTTGGTTGCCCTGCAGGCCCGTTCCCTGGCTGGCCTCAGCCACCTCCGATACCTATACCTCGCACACAACAGACTCACTCGCTTCAATAGTGATGTCTTTCATGGTAAGCAAACCCAGCTATGCTCTCGTTTCAGAGCTCTGTGAACGTGGAAGGGGAACAGAGTTTAACTTTACAAATTCTGAAAGCATGGTAATGTGGAATTGAGTGGTCACATTCTCACTTGGCCACAGATATCCAGGGAAATATCTCATATGTCCCCATTGCCTGAAATCCTCAGTCACTTCTGTGACAACAGGCAATGGCTGCAGGACATATTAGGATAGTCCACTGTGGCCTGTGGGCCAGGTCTCAGTCCTTATATACAAATTGATTGGCATTAAAATGGTTTGCTGACTCTTCTTAAAACACCCTTCACAATGATCTTTTTGCAAATACACTTTTACATTTTATCTAGTCCTGACCAAAAAACTAAATTCTTCAATGTGGCCTGCCTATCGACATTGTTATCAATGCAGCCAGTTTAGCCTACTGATACAAAGAATGAAAAGTGTAATTAAACTATGCATCAGTGTACATTTATTGGTACATAGGTGGAGATCAGTCCATACTTAGTAGCTGACAGAACAGGCTTTTGTGTACATTTCATCAGGTAACTACAATAATAATTTTTTTTGTTGCCTGCTCATTGCCACTATGAGATGTTTCTCACCAGTGAGTTCAGATAATGGAAACTTAGAGAAAGGTCAGATAATAGAAGAATGTTTGTCATTTTTTATATTTCTTAACGGGAAAAATCAAGGCATCAAAGTAGATGAAAAGGAATATGGGTTACCAAAGAATGTTATTTCCTATTCTTACACATGTAGATGTATTCATTTCAGTGTTTTAAACTTTATAGAGAACTTCCTGTTTTAGAAGATTTGTAAAAGAATGCCTTGGACCATCTATCATAGAAATTCAAACTCAAATGCGGCATTGCTTGAATCTTGAGCTTTGACAGTTGACTAGGCACAGACATTTTATCAGCTTATATATACAGTACATTTTAAGCAAAACTGCATTGGAAAGAAACAGCTCAACCCAGAAGTAAATAATTTATATGCTGAAATTATATGTTTGTCAACAATTTAAAAAGTACTCTTTTCTGTCAATAAATTTTCTCTAAAACCAGCAATTAATCTGTTAATTGATTAGACTGGAGCCATGAGGTGATTAACGCATTAGAGATGAAATGTGCCTGTTTTCTATAAGAACTCAGTGCCTACTGTGCAGTAAACACTGTTCATCTTGGTAATATAAATCCAATCTGTTGCATAAGGCAAAAGCCACTGTTTCTCCTGAGATCCATGTACAGCACATAAACAATATGTGAGTATGATGTAGAATTTTTGTAATGTTAAACCTGATGGTATGTAAAGTAACCACTAGGCTTTCAATGGTTTAAAATATTAATGCCTAAAAGCTAAAAGACATGCATAATGAGTTTTATAGAACCAGTGTTTTATACTTGCCTCTGTGGTCTAGTGGTCAGAGTTTCTGGCTACAGATACAGAGGTCCCGGGTTCGATCCCCGGCGCTACCAGATTTTCTGAGTAGTAGTGGGTCTGGAACGGGGTCCACTCAGCCTCGT
>Ga0123357_10007325_pt1 | contig 13623 bp, 5 predicted proteins | sample TergutEmb28metaG_FD_89873 | JGI IMG/M metagenome (GOLD analysis project Ga0123357, IMG submission 89873) | Embiratermes neotenicus P4 segment gut microbial communities from Petit-Saut dam, French Guiana - Emb289 P4 | ecosystem: Host-associated > Arthropoda: Insects > Digestive system > Gut ... | reverse complement strand
TTTCACCCCAGTCTTTCACTTCTCCTCACATACTACTCATAAAAACCTATTCCATAAAGACTCGTCCCCCCCCCTCGCCCCTTCCCTATACTGCACTTCACTTCACCTCATTCAACTTCACTTAGTGTACACTTGTGTAGTACAAACAAGTATTTTCTTCCGTTCGAAGTTTAACCATAATAAGCAACTGATTAAAAATGTTCCTGCTCTTAGACACTTGAAATTGTTATGTTGTTTATAAAACTTCATCATGGGACCCATCCTAAGGTAAATTCATCCAGGTCTTCACGCTTTTTCATCCAGTAGGGCTATCTGTTTTAATTTTATCTGCTTCTACACGCTTAAATCTCGAACTATGCTGCATGTTCTGTTCTTTCGACCTCTTGATAGCAAATTATGTTAATAACATTAAACTACTAGCAGCTGGGTTCAATCGGTATTCGGGAAGATTCCAATTCAAATCTCGGTCAGCACACAAAATATGATGATAAAGATTTCCGGGATTTTCTCACTCCATATAGTCTATTGCTGGTTATAATATAGATAATAAGCAACGACCACTTCGTCTTCAACACTTTCTCGTTTTTCGAACACACGTGTTCCTCATACGGCTGGACGTTACTTATCCACATCCTTTCAATATTGACACCTGACGAGTGTAGATCTTTATGCGCCTCATGCAGTTACTAGTACGGCCAAGCATAAAATCTACAAAGCAGTCCGAGGGAAAATAATTTTTATTTCCCCTGTCCTATAATGGCTGCTATAATGAAGCCTTAAATTACCCCTGAGCTATAGATTTCCTTCAAGTGGGATTCTCCAATTTCTTCATAAAGGTTGTATTTTGAATTTTTCACGATATGGTTTTCCCCACAATCTAACACGGGATCGTCCGTATTCTAGTAACACGATCAATACGGTTTTCCTAAAGAGATCGGTTTCTCATGCATGTAAATCAACGTAAACTATTTTTTTAGATTTACCTTCCTAATCCAAACAACTCTTCTGTTTACATTCGTCCTGTAATATGATTAGTTTTCGAGATACGTAACGTGACAGAAAGACAGATGGGGTCTAGTATAAATTATACACACGGAACTGCATTCCTGCTTATTCTGTTGCTGCTGTGTCTAAATTTATTCTATGTTTGCTTTACTTTATTTCGCGCCAGCGTGCTCTGAATATTCCCCTATTTAACATTGGTTTCATCCCCCTTTCTCCACGAAATTTCCTCATCGTTTACTTCTTGTCTCACCCTGTCCGTACAAAATTACATCAGTGACCTGATATTTGTTGTACATACGTTTTGTGCCAGCTGGTGTGTACTTATAGTCTACTGTTATTCGTCAGATGTAGTATAATCTAATTGAGTTGGGGGGAAAATGGAACTGATGTTTCTACAAGTGGGGTTGAAGAAGGCCTATGAAGCTATTTATATATTCACTCCACATAGTATGCTGGAAGGTGTCGGGTAAACGAGAGAAATGACCGAGACAAATGAATCAAAAGTACCACACGGTCCCAATGGATGATGCAGCTCGCTGCAGCTGATCAAGGAATGGTTCAATGACCCTACCAGCCTCTTGTTGATAGATGGGTATGACATCAGGGCAATTCTCAGAGGTCCAAACACCTAATTCGTTACAGCTGCAACATGTATATAGCCACTTTTGACACAATTGCGTAACATACATACAATAATCACCATCACTATTGATTTCCATAGTGGCAGCAAGTGACGAGAACATCCCTATGGACTGTGCTTTGTAAGTCGGCCTTCATTACCGGTTTTGATTGGAATTTATTACTACAGTTGATGGAACTGTACGTACGTGTACAATTTTCTTTTTCATCTGTGTTAGAGATCACTGATTGAGGATGTATGAAAGATGGTCTTCAGAAAAATTTGACGTTTGGAAAATAAAACAGGGGAATGGAGAAACATATTTTACCACGATCTTCGGTAATTCTGCTCTTAATGTGGTGTATTGTTATGAATTCTTTTTTATGGCGCGACAGCCATTAGTGGGCCAGGGCCTCCTAGTTATTGGGCTTTCACGATCACACTCAATTAGATACACCGCACTCGGTTGGACTCCTCTGGAGGAAATATCAGCCCGACGCAGAGCCCTCTACCTGAGGACACATAACACACGAGACACACATCAATGTCTCCGGAGATATTCGAACCCGCAATCCCAGTAAGCGAGCGGCCTCAGCCCCACGATTTAGAACGGCGGCCGCTGGGATCGGCTATGAGTTTAGAGAAGGATAACAAAAGAAGGATGTTAGCACGTACAGAGATCAAAGAATTTACATAATTTGTGGTTGTAAATCGTTTTAGGAGACAAATAGAGAACCAGAAATAAAAAGAAAATAAATATATTAAAAGGGATTTTTCGCCTTTTCGCAACCAAATGTTGCAAAAAATGATATGTTAGCTTTGCCACGTCAGTCGCATGTTTGCGTCCTTGTAACAATCTGAGACCCATTGAACTGATTTTCTTGAAATTTGACACTCGGGAGGCTGATTAAACTTGTAAAACGTTTGTAACTTCAGTTATAATCTGACAAGAACTTGGCACACTTTACTAAGGTTTGAATGAGTCTTTCTGGACACTGTGAGTGTTACTCGCTAAAGATGTTCGTGCTCGTAACTTTATTTTTTCGGTTCTTCGATTTTTTTCATAGTATCGAATATTTGTAGAACAAAGCGAATAAATTTATTCCTGGTTTCCTCTCCTCGGTCGTAACCAGCTGAAGAATGTCACTTCAGCTGTGTCTATCCTTGTCATTTTTGGCATAGAAAGACTACGACTTATTGTACTAATATTCACTTTCAGTATTAGTAGTTGTAGTAATAGTAGTAGTAGTAGTAGTAGTAGTAGTAGTAGTAGTAGTAGTAGTAGTAGTAGTAGTAGTAATAGCAGTGGCGGTGGTGGCAGTATTAATGGTAGTAGTAGTAGCAGTGGTAGTATTAGTAGTAGTAGTATTGGTGGTGGTGGTGGTGGTAGTAGTAGTAGTAGTAGTAGTAGTAGTAATAAAATTAGTAGCAGTAAACTTTACATTATGCGTCTCGTTGTGTTATATGGTAAAATAAAGTCTTTACACCGCCGAAACAACTCTTTATTAATATTATTTATTACTTTTTATTATTCGACAAATTTCCATCAACCTCGATCCTCTTCAGGCCTTTATCAAAATTTAAAAAAAAGTACGAATATACAGTTTCGTTTATCGTGTTAGAAACGGACATCTCTGTTTAACATAATTTTTGTAGTACATGTTGCTGGTATTATTGCATTATAATTAAAGGCAAATTGTAGCGATAAGTGACATAATTCAACACTTATTAACGTTAAAATTTCTCCTTTTATGAGTGCATCCTTAGGTGATGGGTTGTAGAGTACTACACCAGTCTTAAAACTGGGATTCACAACATACCAAAATGAAGTATGTAGGAAGGTTATAGGAAATTGTATTAACAATAGTTCAGTAAACAGACGTGAGAATATTTATATACGGTAGCTGACAAGAACATAACACCCTGCCAATTTTATGTGCCAATTGTCTAGAAAATCCGAAAGCCTCAATCTCCTACAGCCCCAACAGCCTTCCCAGGTCTGTTTAGGGATGGTTTTACCTGTACTTTTATCAAAACATAATTTTAAACAACAGATATTTTGGAATTAAATCTGTCACAACAACAAAGAATTCCTCACGAGGACACACCTTTAAAAATAGTAATTTTGACCTTAATAATTATCTTATCGTACGTAACTTACCACATTTTATAACCATTAATCATAATACAATACGATAAGCAACATGTACTAAAACGGAATTTAAATTGAGGCCTGACTTATTACCACGATCAACGTATATGTACATCTGTAGAGCTATTTCTTAATTTTGATATCAGCCTGAAGACGATCATGGTTGGTCGAAACATGTTGCCAACTAATAGAAGCTATTAAAGAATACCACTAGTGTTTGTTTCGATGGTATTAAAGCTTTCCAGCAGTATTAGTAGCAACAATGTGACATGTTCTTTTCTGAACTCTGTATAATCCGCAATATATTCACTCCCGGTTCTTCAGAATCGCAAATGAAACTCTGTGTGCAGCTCTGAAATAAATGTACATGTCAGACTAACTTCCGTTATTGATCAAAGTTTTAGATCTCAGATGATAAATTACCCGTCAAGAGAAGAAGAAGGAAAACAGCGTAGACAGCACTCAGAGGAAAGAAGATAGAGGACCGTTCTTTAAAAAAAATAATTTCTCCTAAGTTCTTTAGAGCTTATTTACTTGACTTTTAAGTCTTTCGATTTTCATACGGTTACATTAATAAATATTATACTCTGCTGACACTTCTTAGCAGCCTTATTGCGTACTGAATGCATTCACTTCATAAGACATGACAGCTTTATCTCAATTCTAATTTCTGGTTTTGTAATTGTAGGTATCTGCCATTCTGATATTCCTTTATGCTCCCTCTAGAATTGTATAATTTTACTAGCACAAGAAACCTTCCCGTAATCCCCTAGAAATAAAAACTTTTTTGTGAATGTCTTACATTTCTTATGTCTAATTCCAGAGAAAATTCCTTATTGCCCCAAAATAAGACTAGAGCCCAGGATGTAATTTTGAAATGGAAATGTAAGTTGAGAAGATAGAATGAACTGTTATCTAGCTCATAAATATTTAAACAATGGCTTTATTGCAGTTTCGAAAGAACATAAAAACACTCTTTCAATAATGAAGAAAGTTTCGGGATAATAATTGTAATTTATTTTGTTTATTACATTAATAAAGTAATTTTGTTCTCAATACTACACAATTATTCTAATGATATCTATCAATTGCATAATGGTCCTGAAGGACACATTAAAACTAACAAAATTTTAGTACGCTCTGAATATGGAGAAAAAGATATTACCCATTTGAATTTTTAAGTCATGTCTATACTATTAGGGGACCGTGATAGCACAGTGGTTAAGGTGCTGAGCTAAAAATCGGAAGGTCGCTGGTTCGATCCCAGCTGGTGTCATTGGATATTTCATTGACATAAAATCCTTCCGATCGCACTATTGCCCTGGGGTTGACTCAGCCTCTAACAGAAATGGGTACCAAGAGCATTTCTTGGGGGTAAATGCGGCCGGTGCGTAAGATTGACAACCTACCAATATCCTGTGCCGTTGTCATGAAATCTGGGAACCTTAACTTCCTGGAACCATCTGGGCCTGTCCAGGCCTGTAATGGGACTGCTTTATCTTTATGCTATTATGGTTTACTTTAAAACTACAGAGATGGCAATTATTACCGCTAAGTCATTTCATTGTAGCTTATTGTTGTACGGCTGAAGACACTTGATATTTCTTTTAATTAAAGATCCTGTGTCGAAGAGTCGGAATAGCGACCGGACAACAGCCTACACAACCGAGTAACTGTGTTCCTATTCGCGACAGGAGAAATACACTTCTCACCTCTTCACTGCGTCCAGATCTGTTTTGGGGCCCAACCTGTCTCATTTTCATCTAATACCGAGTTTAAGGATGATCAGAAGTTTACACCTACTCTGCCATGTGCATTCGTGGCGTTGACGCGGACAAATTTACTTCTTCTCTGTTACACTGTTGCGGCCAGTGCGTAAGGCTGACAACCTTACCACCATCCTGGGCCATTGTCACGTAATCTGGGAACCTTAACTTCCTGGAACCCTCTGGGTATCTCGGGCATGTAATGGGACTGATTTACCTTTACCTTTACACCATTACAGTAAAGATGCAGCATTTGTGATTACAATTGACTCGGACAACATAAATTTTGGTATTCACGTGTACGATGTTTATTAGAAAAGTGTTGTAATGTTAATGGCTTTGGTCCTGGCATGCTGTGTCCAAAAAATGTGTTGCTAATTGAGTTCTGTGTTTTATTTTATTCATTGGATAAGATTTTACTGAATTGGTCTGTATAGAAATATTCTAGGCAGAGTTTTGAAGAAAATTCACAAAATATTTATAAAAATATCAAATTTTTAAACAATAATAACACGGTGTATGAAAATAAAGACGCCTTCTTTAGTAGGGATACAGATGCTTATTAAACGCTAGCTCACATCCCAGTAGACCGCATATTAAAATTCATTGTAATAACAACCTCATATTTCAAACAAAGGCCTGTTCGTGACGTACCGAATATTCTCTGCAGCACTAAAAAGCACGTTTTTGCGGGTGAAGGCTTACAAATTCTAGCTGCGGTAACGCGGACGAGTTCTGAAAATTCGATGGTGTAATAGCTGATAAGCCTAGAGAAGCATTTAATGTAGACACACGGTTTACATAGTATTTAAAAGTAATCGATTTTTAGCATTCCGATATTTATCGATTTTTAAAATTTTATGATTACTTTTTATAATGGCTTGTTCTTGGTACATCACTTTATCATAGTCACTGCCATGAAGTTTCTGTACAGTAATCATTCGTTCAAAAACGATATCCTGAAACAACCCAGATATATCTGAAAATTAAAGCAAAACAAAGCGATCCAATTAAAGGCCTGGAGTTGTCCAGAAGCTTCGAGGAAGTTAAGGTTCCCAGATTCCATGACAACGGCACAGGATGGTGGTAAATTTGTCAGCCTTACGCACCGGCCGCCTTTGTCCTCAGGGAATGCTCCTGGTACTCATTTCTGTTAGAGGCTGTGTCGACCCCAGAACAATAGTGCGATCGGAAGGAATTTATGCCAATGAAAAATTCCAATGACACCAGCTGAGATCAAACCAGCCACCTTCCGATTTGTAGCACAGCACTCCTAAAATTATAGAGGCTTCATATATTTCATGCTACTAGAAAGCTTTTACTGTAATAAGAAAGTATTTTAAAGTGCCCGAGGGCCGAAAATAAACTCACGTACTGCAGCAAGCGGTTAAATATTATTTTGATGGAGTAATTCTTAGTACTTAAGAGGTAATAAATCTAACCGAAGGCGCAGACTGAAAATAGTGCATTTGGAAATGGTTTGCTTCAGAATCAAGTACGAAACGGTGTATGAATATCTAGCACGAAGTGAAATTTCGAGTATTAATCCCGACCAGTAATGCAAACTTTGTTGCATTCAATATGAATTCGAAAAGCTTGAATTTACTGGCAGGTATGCCAAATGCCGAATAGCCATTTCTTCATCCTTGTTGCACGAAGCAGTAGCTCTTATTGTAATTATTTTAACAAATAGCTATTTTGTTAATTTCCGAAAATAAACTAATATTTTTATTAAGTCCACAAAATGTTCCTCTACAGTTTTGTCGTGTCCATCCGTCCTTCCGTCTGTCCGTTCGACTGCCTGTATCTTTAAGTTGGGAACTACTGCAACAACTCCGACGAAATTTATTACTGTGTCTACACCCCAATTATTTGAGTGAATTTAGGTTAATTTTATTTCGGATCAGCTCAGTATAACCCTTAGCCCTTTTTTTTGATGTTTTGCTGACCGTACATCTCAGTATAATCTTAGTAATTAACCAACTCTTAGCCCTGTTTTATTTGAGGGCTGTATATGATATATCCTTTGAATAAAATATGGCTGGCCTATAAGAATTCTTACATGGTGTATGTATAGCGATAATTATGGCCTATAATTTTGATTTGAAACTGTTTTCATCAGAGTGAACACTTAATAAAAGAAAAATCACTTCTGACTCTACATTGTAGGTCTTTGTGTCTAGTGACGTAATATTACATTGGAACTGAAAAACATGAATTTATGTTTGTAAATGAGCATCACACACAAACAATAACTTACTGATGCTGTATGTAAATGCGCTGTCACTAGTCCACACTGTAGAGTAATTCGCAAATATGGGAAGGATGTAGAATGAAGCGTGGGTGGCCTAATTCGACGTAATGTCTCAGCGTATTCCATCAAGGACTATGTGAAACCACAAAAATTCTCAACCAGTGCAGCCGGTGTGTCTATTTGGAAAGTTTGGAAACGAGCGCCTCCCAACTATGAGTCAGAAGCTTCAATACCTGAGCCAACTTGCTCGGAAATACCAATAAACTATGCAAAATGCAAAAAAAGCTAGTGGGAAATATGTATCCTGCAAGCAAATAGCCCGTGTTGTTACATATGTTTCATGTTGTGTTTGGTCTGTCTGGTACTCTCTGAATAACTTTTTATTTTTTGGCCCTAACTAACTAACTAACTTCGTGGAGTAGATGTCCTCTTGAGAAGCTATTAGTTTCTCACTTGCTTACGAAATATCCGTATTTTATATAAAAGTTCATTGCTGATTTCAATGGAGCCGCCAATTGCCTCCTTCCGGAGCCAGATAAATCCAGTGCATGCCTCTATCCTGTTTTAAGAGCCATTTTAATATTATCCTTCCATTTACTCCTAGGTCAACCAGATTTTTCCCATTCTCTCGAGTTTTCCCACCATACCCTGCGTGAAATTCTCCTCTCCATACGTGTCCCATGCACTGCCCATCCCATTCTTCCTGATTTGATCACCCGAATGACATTTGGTGAGTTGTGAAGATTAAAAAGCTCCTCATTTTGCAGTCTCCATCACTTCCCTGCTACCACGTCCCTCTCAGTTCCAAATACCTTCCCCAGCACCCTATTCTCAAACAACCTCAGGTCATGTCCCTCCCATAGTGTGAGATACCATGTTTCACACCCATACAAAACAATAGGCACAACTGTAGACTGTTTCTGTATATTTTAATCTTTATGCCTTTGGATAGGCCCTCAAATTTCACTTCGTATTTATTATTTATTTAAGATATTTTGTACACAGAAATCTAAGCTACGTTAGTCGGTGATTATCAAATTCCTAATGACGCAGAGCAAAGCGGTTATTGCTCATTTTGAGATAATATTCCGTCTTTTATCTAAAGATACCGAGAAAACCCGCGGTTAAATTTTGTCGAAAGGTACGAAGATCAGAGAAAACTAAATTGGAAATGAGAGGCATGGAAAAATTGCTTGGCTCGTTTCAAGGTGATATTTAGGCAGTTATCTGAATAAGCTTACGAGACACAAAGAAATCAGTATTTCTGGTCTCCGGATGGTTATCTGAAATCGGAACCTCCAGGATGGGAAGCAGGCCTGCTCCTCTCTCTACCGCGTTATGTAATGAGTACTTACAGAATGATATATACAGTTCGTATGAATTTAACCGGCCACCATAAAGTTATAATTCGTTTAATGAGTTAAAATACCCCGTGTGAAGAGATCGGTTTTTTTTTAATCATACAGATTAAAGTTACGAAAGGGTTTAGATTCTTCACTGACATTTAAACATGGCATTAAAGTAAAATACTGCCTCGTTTAGGGGATTTCATATGATATGTGTTAACATGAAGTTGTGACACGTAAAGATGAGCAACAAAAGCGAAATACGACGATTAAGAGACCCTACTATATACAGATCTGCAGTTCATCAAAAAGATAACCTGTTTAATAGACGTACATTAGGACCGTCGGTAATTAAGCTGGATATAATCAACCCAATATACGGATGGTTCTGTTTGCATAAATATGTTGATCCTCTGTTATATCTAATCTGCAAACACATTTCCCAACCTGTTAATTCGTTGGCAGTTTGCTTTGATCCTAGAAATTAATTGATGCTTGGCAATTGGTACACATTACGGTAGATATAATTAAGAGAACCTAAATTTGATATAAATTAATGTAGACACATAATGCCAATTATAACCACAAAAAGAGTTATCACGCATTCCAAAGGCGTGGATCAAATACCTTTGCTGGGTTTTTATCGTTTCTTTCAATAAAAATCGTAAATAATAAAGACAAATGAAAGATTTTTCCGGGTGATTCTCTTGCCAAATTAAAATTCAGGCTGAAATATTTCATCTATTTACAATCAGTGATATGTGCCGACATAGCAATATTGTCGGTACGGTATTATATAATTCACATTCGGTGCATTAATCAAATGAATACAATATCAGTACCAACAAATGCACAATAGTATTTTGATGTACTTTTTACAGGGTATCCTCTAATATGTTTTGGCCATTTGTGTGACCGTCTTCAGGGCGGCATAAACAAAAATACAGTCACAATTACCAACGCGTCAGAACCATTAACACTTAGCCTACTAACGTAGAGAATATAGTGAGCTCCTAGTAATGCCAGGACATTTAACTTGTACTATTTTGTGACCTACGTTTGGAAATATTCACAGCCCTCTATTTTTATTGTCTGCACAATGTCTCAACACTGAATCAATCATGAAAGGCGTCCTGTGTCATATTTGTGTGTAAACACTTAGCCAAGTTTTTCGAAAAGCATGTGCAAAATTTAAATACCCCCACAGAATAATTCGGCGAGCTGGGACTGACAGATGGGATTTAACTGGGCGTTTAAATGGTTAACCCTTATCCTGCCAATGTGGAGAATATGGTGAGCTCCTAATAATGCCAGAAAATGGTAGATGGGATTTAACTCGGCGTTTAAAGTGTTAATGGTCGAATGGTTCTGACACACTTGTAATTGTAATTGGATTCTTGTTTTTATCTCCCTGAAAATGGCCACATAAGTGGCCGAAACATGCTGAAGAATACATTGTAACTAAACTGCATTAAAGTACTATTGCGCATTTTTTAGAATCAATATTTACTCATTTTGGTTTGCCTTTTTTTTAATGTAGGCTGCAGGAGGCTTCTGTTGCATGGCGAAATTTACGGACCCCAATCTTTCACATATATTTTAATATCGCATCATTTATTCACTGTATCCAAATTAGAAAATCCTTATAATATTTTAACTGCTACAGACTTGACTTCAGTTACTTGTTCAGTGAAAAGAAATCATTATATACTTGTAAGTTAGAAAACAAGGAGAAGGCATTTAACTTCAGCATTTCCATGCTTTTTGTGAAATACCAGTTACAAGTCGACAGGGAATTATTTATTTCATATCACTGTATCTCTCTCTTCCTTTATAATTCTGATCTGTGTCTTTAACACATTTTATTAACTTCGTCTCTATGTTACAAGCGACAAATTTTCAAATACGTAACTGTTAATTGCATATGGGTAGATGAAAACTATAAGTTTCCAAGGAAACGGCGTGAAGATTTACTAAAACACACACAATCAACTACAAAATGTGTCCTATTATATATACGTCTTTATTATACACTATAGGCCTTTTGTGTTTGTTACCGTTGAGGGAGCAATTACAAGTGAAATTTTCGTGAAAATCAGTTATTTCTGGAAGTGCAATCATAGTAGGCTTTTTTTCACGTTCAGCCCGAAGTCACAACGTATAACGTAATGTCTACAAGACATATTTTTTTTTTCGTCTTCACTACTGAGTTTAAAGTAGTGCTTGCCTACTTCAAGTGGTTTGTGACATCCGTCTCGTGCTCTCTGAATATTCTCCCTGCAGCGCATCTGGCAGCTTGTAAAGCCACTGCCGTTAGTCGGATACAGACCCATCCATCCTTCCTGCCATATTCAACTGTTGCCATACTCGGATCAACACTTTCCTTATTCACCCTCGTGTAAATCTTTCAAGTTTTCCGTCTCTCTGGAGATACATAAAAGAAAAAGCACTGAGTGACAGCACGGTATGATGAACGTGCAGACGTCATCTGGAGAGAGTGTTACTGGATCACTGCAAGATGTCTGTGAAATATTTCTCTCGGTGGAGTTTTTATGTTATACCTGCGCTTGTATAATGAGGGGAGAAACACACTCCGTCCTCGAAGAAAAATATTTTTGGAATAAGTTTTTAACGAATTTTTGTACCGAAATGGCCCTGATATTTGTGTACTGCAGACAATTTTAGGGAAGGGACAAAATTGTGTTATTTACCACAAAATGACCTAATAAATATAACAGATTCTTCAACCGACATTAGTGTTTTATACGAATGAAAGACATGGTTTTGCCGACTTACAGAATGTCTGTCTAGTGTCACAGGTGAAGGTTGCTTTTTGTGTCCGTCATGCGAAGCGTTATGCGCAGAGTGATAATATCACTATAAGTTGCTCTACCACTATTAAAATAAATTAAATTCTTGTCTTAAACAATCTCCCTTACATGCCGTTGACTTACATATCCTCTTGTTATTCACACAAGGCAGGCTTAGTATCAAATCTGCTATACACCGAGTCACATTAATAATCATTACATTGCAATAAAAAGTAGCAAATTATCATCGTTAACTACAATCGTTTAACAGTTTACTTAACTTTACGCATAATCAAACATATCGAGAATACTACAAATTTGATTTCTGAAAATAGTGTTGTGTTTTGGTGGTCTTTGTTTACTGAAATTGACATCAAACAAATCTCAGTATATTCTCTGCCTTCCTCCAACCGTCACAAAATTATGTTTTTTTTTTTTATCGTGTCCACATGTTTACTCCCTGACAAGGTATGAGTGTACTTGGATAAGGATCATATAGCGTCTAGGCAAAGGTTCTTCAAGTACCTGTTCTGTGTTAAATGAATAAATTAAGTTAGTTATTATTAATATTATATACCACACGGCATTAAACATTAACACGTAATCAATTATACATATTTGTTTCTTGCGTAAAACAAACATGCAAGTATTTGTTAAGGAAACCATTTTTATCGAGATTAATAAATTTATGTCTTGAAGTAAAAGGAATTGTTTGAACCAAAAATTATTAGTCGTCTAGAATCACATGTCGTTAACCTGTTACTCCTTATTAGAAAAATATGCATGTGTTAATTCGCAATACAATATCACAATCGTAAAAAAATATTTTCTTTTGGCAGTAATTATAACAGAATTGAACTCACACAGGCAAGACGTTCACTTTTGTAAAAATTTGACCAGGAGGTATAGAACAATAATTTATCTTGTTGCTTTACATGAATATTAAATGTAATCTACTAGAGTAAAGGAAAAAGGTAAAATTGGACGTGTCTAAAGAACGTCTTGAAAAATATTTAGACATAAGAGGTTGTTTAAGTAACTGACAAATGCAGGATATTGCGTAACGACGAGCTGTGTTCCTCATACAGGTTGTCTAGTGTGCATAGCACAGTATGGTCCAGAAGGCTACGATTGACTGAGCATGTAGCTAGGATACAACACTGAAGAACAAATTTTAACTTTTTGTTTTGTCCTTGGATGAAAATAGATAAATTTTTATAATTTGGCCACGCTGAATCCAAATTTGAAAGCGAAAATACGTTTTCACCTAACGCTTTTCTGGAACTTCAATTCCTGTTTTTTTATGTTTAAAGATTTTTACTATATTTTACTAGAACCTACAATTGTGTCCGATGGTTTAAAATTATTTTTTTATGTTGAAATAAACACAAGGAATTCAAAAATAGCGGTAAGAATCTTCTTCTTATTCCATTGGCACTACAGCTCACTGTGGGCTTTTGGCATGTCGAACAACCTCCTTCCATTTTTTCCTATCTGCCACCAACTCTCTCCATCTTCTCACTCCCAGCACTTGAAGATCTCCTACTTCATTTTTCCATCTTTTCCTGGGTCTTCCCCTTCTTTTCGTCCCTTCCAGTTCTTGAGTGAAGATCTTTTTGGGCATCCTATCCTCCTCCATTCTCTCTAGGTGACCTAACCAGCTTATCCTTT
>Ga0123357_10007324_pt1 | contig 13623 bp, 6 predicted proteins | sample TergutEmb28metaG_FD_89873 | JGI IMG/M metagenome (GOLD analysis project Ga0123357, IMG submission 89873) | Embiratermes neotenicus P4 segment gut microbial communities from Petit-Saut dam, French Guiana - Emb289 P4 | ecosystem: Host-associated > Arthropoda: Insects > Digestive system > Gut ... | reverse complement strand
GTTGCGCTAACCACGTGACACCCCTCTATCCGCAAAAGTTGGCACTAACTTCGCCTACCGGCGGCGGCCGCTCTGTTGGTATGGTTCGCTCGCGGACTAAAGCCACGGAGTTTAGTTTTTTAGGCTCAAAAAATGTTCATTAACTTCAATAAATCTCACTACTTCTATTTTACACATTTTTCTGAGAAGGGGTCTGTAGGTTTCACCAAACTCTCAAAGAAGTCCATGGTATAAAAAAAGAGATTATAAACTGGTTTTAGAATGTGTGTGTGTGTGTGTGTGTATGCACAAACATAGATGCATGCTGTGTACTGTGTCAAAACTGAAATGCACATTAAAAGTAGTCATACTAAGTGATGATACCTCCCAATAAGTTTGGTAAGTATGAAAATACTGTGCAAAGACTGAAAGGTGAAACTAAAAATGTTCACATTCTGGTGAAGAGTCTGATGGAGTTTAATGATGAAAAAATCCGTGGGGTATTGTGTGCATGTTATGGCAGCTGGTCTTGATGGGTATGTGGCTGCAACATTACAAATGATGTTTTCTGCAAGGTGCAAACTGAATTTACTGATATAATTTAGATGAACTGCATGACTAATATCTCAAATGTTTAATTAATTTTAAAATATATCACTCCTTTCTGTCTGCCATGTCTGCTATTTGTTTTCATGTGCTGATGTGTACATGTGTATATGTGAATTTAGAGATACATCTATATCTACGGGCACCTAAAAATTATTCTTAAAATCCAACACACAGTAAGCATAATGCAGTATATTACTGACTGTAAATTGGTCTAAGAGTAGAATCATAGGCAAAACTTGTGGCAACTTTCACACTAGCCATATATTCAGAGGGATAAACAGACATCAGGCATAAGGGGACCTGTCACTTAACACCCTAAAAATGGAGGTAATATACTATTGTGATATAGAAGGTCCAAACAAAAATTATGCTAAACAGCAACAGGCTGCACGACCTAAACTATTCATTTACAAATACCACAATATTAGCTACTAAAGCAACCACCACCAAAGATGTTGTGAGACATGCCAGGCATCAGACAGATCACATATATGACGATGTGGCATTTCCTGCTGTAACACGTAACATTTTACAACATTAAAGCCTCCCATAAATCCAACCTCTCATCTGTATCTCAGGGTTATGTGGATTTGTACTCTACTCTACCCTGGGTCACGTGGGAGGTGGTAATAAAAGGTGTGAAGAGTATACCCTGTTGAGGGTTGCTACAACACGCTGGCTAACAGGGCGCTTGTCTACCCAAGCCAAGGTGGAAGGTATCATGCTGAAGGCTGCATGGCACTGGGGTAGTGACAGCAGTGTTGTTAACGATCCTTTTGGGGAACCAGGCCACACCCCAGTGTATGTAGGCATTCCGTCCGTGTGGGGCTCCAAGGACGGTGACCGTATGTTTTCCCCACATTTCATGGGAGGGCTCCTTTTTGGGGCTCCAACAGGTATAAATGAATGAATAAACCACTGGCCCTGGAGACTGAGCATCTCTCTCCATAGAGACCCTGTTGGGGAAACAGTGAGGGGGGATCCTTACCAGGGACTTTGAGGGATTTTTTTTTCGACATGTGTATCTGGGTTCCTTCTTTTTGGACCCTGAGGACATTGTGAATTTAAGTATGGGGGCCATATGGAACCTTGGTAAAGGAACAGGGCTCCTTTATCCTAGGATCAGAGTATGGGGCACAAAGGACCTGTTTTAAGGCCTAGGTGCATCAGGCCAGCAAGGGTTTGAACCCAAATACTATTCTTCTTCTTCTACAACATCGGGGGGGGGGGAACAACTGATTTGTGCTAGGTTTTCCAATATCTAAAATTAAGTTAATGGTGATGGTGACTTTTTCACTACAACACAGTTCTTGTTACAAGCCATACTCTTTCTATAAATGCTCCCAAAATTAAATAATCTGTCACTAATTCTCGTGACCTATTACTGGTAACAAGTACAAAGCAAAAGATGAACAAAGACACAAAACTATAGCAAAATTTATTGTGGTTTGTGACATTTGAGAAGTCCACAGTGTTGATGCTGACAACTGAGGTCTTTAGGTTTTTACACTCAGTAGCATGGTTACATATTCCTGATATTTCAAAGAGCTCTATTATCTCCATCTTTGAGAGTCAAGTTGTCCAAGACACATTCTTTATGGACTAAGATGCTGGGAATCAATAATCCTGCTACTGAGCATAACAACCCAGAAGACCAGACTGTACTGTGGTGTCTGTTGCCCAATTATATTCAACAGAACCAAATAAGAAAATGAAATTGTTGAGGAAGACAGACAGAGAGAGAAAAGATGCTTCAAGTATTGTTTCTGAGTTTCAAAGCTGGAAATGCATATATTACACCAAATATCAGACTAGGAAATAATCACTTATTTTACTGCCATAAGTGATTTACATTTATTTATATCAAAACTAATAAGCTGGTCTGTAGAGCTTAAAACTATGTGCCAATTACATTGCCAAAATTGAACTTGATGCAAAAAATAAAAAAGTCACGTCAGTTTAAAAGCCAATAATCTTACTTTGAATATAGTGACAGAACCTGCATAAGCACAAAACTTCAATGTTAAGAGCCTTGTGTGGGTACAGAGATACTCTGTGATAGGCACAAACACAAACCATACATTGTTTCCAGCTATCGAACAATTTAAGTACCTTTAGAAACCAAACATTAATCACTACTGCAAAGTACATAGTAATTAAAACACTAACACACTGTATGAAAACGATCAGAAAAGTTATTTGGTAGTTACATTCTTTATCAAGTAAGTGTGCGACAGTACACATCACCACCATTATCACAATTAGAAATCCTATTCCTGCAAAATGCAAGAGGACATAGTAAGAAAAATGCTGCTACTTTGGCAGAGAGCGGGACAGCCCACAGACTGGCAAATTACAGACTGCACTAGGCCACAATCTTCCTTGAAGAAAGGGTGAGGAACTTTTTGGAATGTTTTCTTTGGTATTTCCTGTCAAGCACTATGCACTGCTCCAACGTTTTTAATGTACATTTATACGGAACTGGAAATGAGAAACAAAGGCTCATCACACTAAAAATTATGAAGATACCTATGCTTAGTGGAAGGAAATTGATGGTGCATAAAAGTAACAACTAAAACAAACTTCTCATCGTAGGCCATGACTCTTATATGTGACTTCTACTGTATTTGCTATTAGGCACAACCCTCTGCTGTGGACATCTGCAATTTAAAGTTTATCGATTGCTGGAGTCTAACTATACAAAAGTCTGTGACCACTAACACCAGGTAAAATTCCAAAGACAAAGCCACACCTGATGTATAACAGTTGGTTGAGGAGTACTTGACCGTATCACTGGACTGGCAGCAGTTCTGGTTTGTGGTGAAGGAGAAGGTGCAGGGGTAAGAGCCCCACCAGCAGTTATGGTACCTCCTGTCTGGGCTCCTCCAGGAGCTGGTGATCTTGTTGGTGCCACACTGTTATTGCCGAGGTGTTGGACAAGATGTTGGTTCAACATAGTGGCAGTTTGCTGTGCTACTGGTGACTGGAGATTTGAGTAAGGGGACTGTGCAGGAGATGGTGATGTGTTTGTGGTAGTTCTTGACATGCTGGATCTTTGCTGTGGCAAAACAACTGCGGTTGGATGTGGTGGCGGTTGAGATGATGGCTGCTGCTGCATGCTGTACACATCCTGTAACCTCAGACCACATCAAAATGTAGAAACTTTAATGAAAACAAACCAATAGGGAAACCTGTAGAAACAAAGTGATGCAGTAATGCAATGAATAATTTCTATGCATATACACATATATAAAAGCAGGAGAATCATGCTCACTTGAAACTCCTAATGAATACAACTTGATGGTTACAGTTTACAAAGCTTTAAAAACAAAGAAAATTTAAATTTATTTCTCTCTCCTATAGTATATCTTTCAAACAGTGCAAATTCTGCTTTTGTTTTATAACTTCTGAGGATCACACAGGTAGTAGAACATGTAATAACATTTATGGTATGTTAAGAGATAAGGAATATGCACACACCTTAAAAGTGGTGTTGGCAGTGGATAGCACAAAGCTGGTGGGGGTCTGTGAAGTTGAAACACCATGTGGTTGCAGACTGCCATAATGTTCTTTCAGCAAGTTTGTTGGGGTGGTCTGACTGGCACTTGTGGAGAGGATGTATGGTGTGTTTGCTGCACTGCCCTGCTGCTGTTGTTGCTGTTGTGGAGACTGCAGCTGTGTGTGGTATGGACTGGGGACAGGTGAAGGGGGATGATGTGATGATACTGACGCTGGAGACCTAAGAGGTAATGGACTGGGTGAAGGGGTTGGTGGGGCATGAGGTGCTGGAGATCTTGTAGGAACAGAAAAAGGGGATCCAGGACTGGAGATGGCATTTGTACTGAGAGCAGGTGTAAACACTGTAGTGCCTGTAGGACCTACCAGAACACCACCAGCATTCGAGGGGTTTGCGCTTGGTATCATGGATGCTCCAAATATGTTGCCACCAGCTGTACTATTTGATGTAAGAGATTGCAATGAGGTGTTTCCAACAGTTGACCCTACCACAGGCAACCCTGAGGGTGGTACTGTTGTCCCTACATGGAGACCAGCAGCTGAAGTCGCAAGAATTGTCCCTCCATGTCCAATACCAATACTTGGATTTCCAGGATGAAGTCCAGTGGTTGAAATACCACCTGAGGTAGAAAGAGATGAGGGGGAAGATGAGGATGCAGGGGTATAGATAAAGTTGGTCGAGGGTTGTGACACTGAAGTACTCACTAGTGTACCACTACCCTGTTGACCAGCAGAATTGATCAAGGTGATGGGATGTGAAGGAGGATGAGGCTGGGTTGTGCTAACCCCACTAGTATGGTGAAATGGTGTCAGGACAAAATGGTGAGTGGATACTGGGATGCAAGATGATGATGTGACCACAGTTGCAGCAGCTGCTGCTGCTGCTGATGATGACACAACCTGCATTTAATAGACACATAAAAGTTACACATAACAAAACTCTACACCTACAATGTCTGTTAGTAAAGCTCTTGAACTGTGTGCTCAACATTCCTTACTGTTAAAGGAGGAGAAAATCATTCCCAGAGCAGATCAAATGTGAAGATGCTCACTGCTTTCTTCAACTGCTGATGTTCGATGCATCATTTATATTTGTTCCCATAGGTCAAACAGTGAATCAAGAATTCTACCTGCCCATTTTACAGCATCTGAGAGAAGCAGCGTAAGAAATGACTGGAACTTTGGATGGGACTTGGTTTCTTCACCACAACACACTTGCACACATGATGCTCTCAAACCACAACTCCTCACAAAAAACAACCTCAGTTGTTCTACAGCCACCCTATAGCCCGGACTCTCTTCAACAGACTTACTCCCGTTCCAAAAACTAGAGCAACTAATCCATAATTCTTCATTCTCCTAAATGGAATGCTGTAAAACATGGAAACATCACTGCAATCTATAGACAGGATAAGGTTTAATATAATTTATCTGGTACTGTTCCACTTAACCATACCAAGAACTTCTAAAAAAACATCATATATAACAATACACTTCAAGATATATGTGCAATTCATGCAAATTATTTTTCTGGTCATTTTATTGCTATTTAGCTTTTAAATAAATTTCAGTTACATTCTGTACTTTAAATGTGTAGTTCTCCCTATTCAACTCTTACTTAAAGTTTTAGATACCTAGAGATGATCTCTAACCTTGCATTTCTATTGCAGAATGTTTTATGATGAATTACACACAAAAAGGAATATACAAGTTGTAATATCTTGTGTTAGGGTGTATCACATACATAATTTACTATAAGCAAAACACAACCACCTACAGACCATGGAAAGTAAAATCCAAAACCACCTCAGGTAATTGCACAAATAAAAAAAGCAGACAGAAGACAGACCTCCAATCTTACAAACATGTCAGTTTACAATAATTAGTAAGTAAGAAATGTAATCCAATCAATAAACAAAACATACATATGACAACCATGAAATATCATGCAATATCAAAACATTTGCAAACAGAATCAACACACATTTCTCTTTTCATTATTATACCGTGCAATATTAAATATTATTTTGAATAGCCAGCTTATTGCACATTGTGCAATAAGCTGGCTACTCAAAATAAGAATCAACACATATTTTGGAAAAGCCAGCAACCAAAGTTCCAGATACCGGACAGCCATGTTCAAGATGAAAGTGTTCCCATGTTCTGTAATAATGTCTCTAGTGTCACATATCATAAAATTACCCACTTCAACAGGATAGGAAATGCCACACTTCAATCTCAAACTGTCTTGAGAAACTAGAAATAATCAATTACAAGCAGCAATAAAAGTGAATAGCTAAATACAGCAACTGTTTTTTTTTTGGGGGGGGGGGATTACAAACAAACACCATGTAAGTAGTACCTCCATGTTTGGTCATCTGCCTATTACCATGGTTCCCTCAATCAGTCACACTACCTGACTTTTTTAAATCTGCAGCAATGTGAGCAAGCACATGCCCATTTCCCAATCAAATAATCACCACAACTTGAAACAGGAAAGAATAACACCACTGATGTTCCCTACATTCTCACACCTCTTTACTCTGTCTGCAAAATCTCCCACCTATGATTATCCAGACACAGATTTACACATCATTTTGAAGGCCTTTCTTTCAAATGCCCAACATACGTCTGCCAAGTTCTAAATATTCCATTGCAGAAAAAGAAAAATATCTGCTGAAATAATGGACAGCATTACACCACTTAGCTTCTTTATACTGTTCAATGGCACTTACAGGAGCTGCAGTACTGTGTGGTGGCAGGGTGAATGTAACAGACTGGCCATGTGGACGTCCAGTGGCATTCCCTGCCTGGAACTGCTGTAACTGCTGAAGCTGAAACACACGGTATGGCTCAAAAGTAACTACGCAGTAAATGTCATTAATGTCCAATAAAATTACTGTTATGCTAAAATCTGTATGTTTACTAAAACATTAATATTGTACGCTTGCCCATGTTTTTGTTTTTGTATGATCTAGACAGGCAGCTGTAATTTTTGAGATTACGGCCAATGAGATCTCTTGAGTACCCACATTCTTAAAGCAATCTGCTTATACTGATCAGGGTAACTTCAAATTATCACACTATATAAATACAGTAAAACTGCTACTGTATCTGCATGTGCTGTTTTCCCACAATTATTGTTCATTTCTAGACATTGCACACAATAACAAATTATTTCGGATGAACTTTTCCTCACAGAGTATGCGTCCCATGTCAGCCAAATGTGGGATGTTAGGTGAGCTGCAGGAGGGGTAAGGTGGAGGCATAAGTTGTAAGGTAGTAAACCCAAGTTGTACATTCTACAGTTGTTAGTAGCACTGTCATGTGTCATCTTGTTTGCAGTTCATGGAATTCAGCAACTAATTGTTGTATGATTCAGCGTTATTATTCTTACCCATATGTGTTGTTATTACTGTCTTCCTATTATTGTTTCTTGTACATATGGCATACATACTGCAGCTTGCCATATCAGACACTATAAGGAAGTTGGGATGCTTCACAAATTATTGAAGATCATTGAAAAAGTAGATAAAATCTGACTGAGAAATGAATTCATATAGCTAAACATCTTGGATTAGCACCATCCACACTCAGTTCCATTGTTGAGAAGGCAAGAGAACCCCCAGAGGAAATTGACAAGTGTGGCTAGACCTATACACAAAGGAAGAAAATCTACTTTTTGTAAACTTGTGTCTCCTGTTGGTGTTTCTAACATCAAATAGATGTGTGATAAATAAACCTGTGGTGGGGAGGGGAGAGTTAAAGGTAAAGAGGGAACAGATGTCCTTGAACCAGCACCACATTTTACATAAGCACATGCAGCTTATAAGATAGTTAAATTGTTCTAATACATCTACAGCACTGGTGAGTGTGATGAACAGAATGCTTTGAACCTGGAATCAGTACTGTTTTGTCAGAAGTATAACACTCACCTAAACAGTAGTGATTTACAGATATATTTGGAAAAAGTGATTTATATGCATATATTAACATAACTTTCACATGTTTATTATATGTAAGACTAAGTAAAGATTTATAACTTTTATTTTTTTTATGTTTTCTTGTGTTTCTGATATATTTTAATGTTCTTCTGCAACCAGTATTTTCCCACATTTACTGCTAATTTTACAGGACTGGAAAACAGCAGAAATAAGCCAACCAGGCATGAGAGATTGAGGTGCCATTTACACTCAGTCCTTATTGTACACCCTATCTGCATTCCTGAAAAAGAGGGGCATAAATCAAAATGATATTCCCATCAGAAACAAGGAGTCAGTATAACAACATAGCTAGATAAGGGTATTAACGCAAGAAGATGTAAAACAAAGCTGTGTAAAACAAGGGCTGGAGTATTTTGAACCACTGTGACACTGCCAGGTTCATATAATGTTAATAAAAGATGATGAAATAAGAGTATGGCGCACCGGTGGGATGATACTGACAGGGGAAAATTGAAATAATTGAAGACTAGCCCAATCTGTCACAGTTGACACTTGGTCCAACACAAATCCCACATGGACTACTCTTGGATCAAATGCGGGACTGGTGCTGCTTCAGCCATGGCATGGTCTAATGCTGTTTAAATTTCTGATAATAGTAATGGTGGTGGTCGAAGTGGCAGCAGCAGTGGTGACAACAGTAGTTCTAATCACTTTGGACAGTTTAAATTGGACTGCAATAATTCAATATCATACCATATTTGGAGACTTCGGTGTGACTTACCTGATGCTGCGTAAGGACAAGAGAACCTGAAGAGGCAGTCTGAAGAGTGTTGGAAGGGGCATGTCGTGCAGCGCCTACAGTACTTGCATTAGTGCTGGGGTCCAAGAGCCCCTGCTGCAGTGAGTCTACTAGACTCTCCAGTGTGGTCCGTGATGAACTCTGTATTAAGAATGTTATCTTACATGTCTATGATTCAGGAAGTTCATTTATGCTGCAAGTATCAAAATTACTATCTGTTCAGTTTTCTGTTTTAACCAAATATCCCAAATTATATTACTTATTATTGTTGCAATAACTGACAATCATAAACATTTCCCTATTCTAATCTTAAGTAAACATCAGTATCACTTTTTATGACGGAAGAACCTTCCTTGTCACACGCCCGATACATGCTACAGGGACAGTAATGTTCATAACTCACAGCAAAGCACATACAATATGTAGCTTCAACTTTCCAACACACATGAAAGGGCACAAGCAGGAGTATAACAGAACTCCCCAGAATGGTGACACTACAGTAGTGAAGGGTAAAACCCAGTAACACCGCTACATTTACTGCACTTGAGTGGTGTTACAACTGGTAGGGTGAAATATGCCATAATGGCCCAGACACATTTATGTCAGTTTCACAAATTGAGGGCCATTAACCTGCTATGCTGTGGGGTGTTCATGCCATCTGCCTTCAAGCTCCACTTGGATCAAGATATTGTAAACAGTGGAAATCTCTCTTCAAGGATTATAGGTCACATGTGACAAAGGAGGCTGAAATGATTGCATCAACTAGTGACAACTTATTTCTTTGGAAGGAACAGTACTGGGTATAATGCTGATTGCTGATGTCTATGCAGAGATTATGCAAATATTGAAATATAATTTACAGCCTATTGTGAGCATTCAAAGAGCACAAGTAACAAAAATATGTATGTCTATACAGCAATTTCTAAAACAAAAATGAGTAAAACATATATTTTATCTTACTTTATTACAAACAATGGTTTAATTTTATGTTTCACATATAGCATATTCATTCTGCAGAATATAACCCAGTGTGTAATTTTATTTATTTTGTTTAAAGCCAAATGTCTTTTAATTAATTAACATTGGTGCAACAGCAGCAAGATATTCACATCACTATGAAAGCTTGCATGATACTGTTACATGCCAGAAAGTATATTCTGTCTTCATAAAAAAAAACAGACCTTGACTTCTTTCCACTTCTATCAATTCATGTCAATAAACATCTCTGCATCTCACACATAACGCCATGTAACACCCACAGCTGATACAATACCAATGAACTACCTGTAAAATAACCAACACCATTACTTTTACAAGATTTACTTACTTCGCCTGCAGTAGCTGCACTTAATCCTAGGAATGATTCTAGAGCTGATGGGTCACTGCGAACAGACAAAATTTGCACTCAAAAAAAAAAAAAAGATTACATAAAACCCACATTTGTGACATGTACATTGTGTGAATAACACAACAAGCACAATGCAGCATCAGCTATAGATCCTACTTCTCAATTCTTGTGCAGCCACAAGACAAACAGCGTGGCGGAATTACCACCATCCGCTGCACAATATCCCCAAAGAGTGCAGATCTCATCATGTCTTCAGTTTCTATGTTCCATCCATTACAAGCAGAAACTTAGGAATTAGGCATTTAGTATCATGAAATTATATTCTGTGGAACACAGAGAAAACATTTTTTACTCAATAAAATGACTACATATAGTGCACTGCATGACACAGTACACAGGCTTTCCAAAGACATTCCCTGCCTCCTACACATCACTCAGTTTTGTGGTGCATGTGTAAATGTAACAACTATAATAAAAATATGGCCTCTATGTGCCAACCTTCATGGAAGTCATAAATGTTCAACAGCATTATGTTCAGATCACTATACTGAACACCAACAAATTCAGACCATAACTGTGCGAAGTGTGGCCAGACATTCATTTACACCCATAAGTAATGTATGGCTTACACTGAACTCATGACCATTCAACAAATTTATATAGAAATCTCCTTCGACAAATTTCATTCAACTCTGAAAAAAATAAATTGCTAAACAGCAATGCACGCAAATTATGTATACAAAACTTTACCCAACGTGGACATAATATTTGGCAAGTAACAGTAACAGTTCAATCGTGCACTTTGGTAAAATACAACTTTTGTTGTACAGATTCTTACAAAACTCACACTTGCTGAGCAGCATCACATGGCAATCTTCTACAGCAAATTTCACCAAAATCAGTTACAAAAAAATATGGAAATTGCACAAAGAAATTCATCTGTACTCTCAAGTAAAGTATGTCTTTTATTGCATTGATTTTCATGTAACTTGACAACTACTGAAAGGAACTCACACTGAATTTCATGTAAATCTGACGAACTGATTAATCAGTGACACTACGTCACAGACAGATCGACACACAGACAGATGTGGTCTCCAATTAAAATGTTGTTTTTACGTCACAAGGAACACAAAAAACTGGTCTCTCTTCCACATATATTGTATTTCAGGAACTACAACACATGAAACATAGACTTATAATTTAAGAGCAGCTTACTCAATCACATCCAGTAGTTTTTGAGAGCCATCATCCATCTCCAGACTCACAGTCAGTTTTGTGTTTGTGTTGAGGGAACTTCAATTACTGTGACTGCCAGTGGTGTTGTTTTCTCATTGCATGACAACCAGATCAAACTGCTGAGGATTCTGTTGGTACACACACAGATGTTTATCCCACAAATCTATATAACAGGTATTAAACTCCATGAACAATGAAAACACCCCCTCCTTCCCACATGTGCATAGAGATGCAGGCATACACACACACACACGCTCAGTAAAACCCTGAGTTTGAATCCCCACATTTTGCATATTCCATGATTTTACACACTATTTGTAAAATCCCAGTCAAATGCCCATCAGAACAAGATTACCCAGATTTTATGCCATTTTTAGGTGGTCCCAACAAAAAACTAAAATCTGGCTTTCACCACAGGTAATATCATTTAACACAGTACCACCAAATTCAGGTTGTGGGGAAAAAAAAAGTTTATCCATGAAAGAAAGAATGAAACAAAAAACTGCTCAGCTCCAACACATTACTGGTGTCAACCTCTTTTTTGTTCAGCTCCAACACATTATTGGTGTCATCGTCTTTATTGGTCAGCTCCAACACATTAATGGTGTCACCGTCTTCATTGCTCAGCTCCAACACATTATTGGTGTCACCAACTTTATTGCTCAGCTCCAACACATTACTGGTGTCACTGAATTTATTGCTCAACTCTAACACATTACTAGTGTCACCCTCTTTATTGGCCAGCTCCAACACATTACTGGCATCACCCTCTTTATTGCTCAGCTCCAACACATTACTGGCATAACCCTCTTTATTGCCCAGCTCCAACAAATTACTGGCGTCACCATCTTTATTGCACAGCTCCAACATATTACTGGTGTCAACCTCTTTATTGCTCAGCTCCAACACATTACTGGTGTCACTATCTTTATTGCACAGCTCCAACATATTACTGGTGTCAACCTCTTTATTGCTCAGCTCCAACACATTACTGGCATCACCCTCTTTATTGCTCAGCTCCAACACATTACTTGTGCCACCCTCTTTATTGGTCAGCTCCAACACATTAATGGTGTCACCCTCTTTATTGCTCAGCTCCAACACATTACTTGTGTCACCATCTTTATTGGTCAGCTCCAACATATTAATGGTGTCACCCACTTTATTGCTCAGCTCCAACACATTACTGGCATCACCAACTTTATTGCTTAGCTCCAACACATGACTGGTGTCACCATCTTCATTGCTCAGCTCAAACACATTACTGGTGTCACCATCTTTATTGCTCAGCTCAAACACATTACTGGTGTCACTGAATTTATTGCTCGGCTCTAACACATTACTGGCATCACCCTCTTTATTGCTCAGCTCCAACACATTACTGGTGTCACCCTATTTATTGCCCAGCTCCAACAAATTACTGGCGTCACCATCTTTATTGCACAGCTCCAACACATTACTGGTGTCAACCTCTTTATTGGTCAGCTCCAACACATTAATGGTGTCACCCTCTTTATTGCTCAGCTCTAACACATTACTGTTGTCACTGAATTTATTGCTCAGCTCCAACACATGACTGGCTTCACCCTCTTTATTGTTCAGCTCCAACACATTACTGGTGTCACCATCTTTATTGCACAGCTCCAACAGATTACTGGTGTCAACCTCTTTAATGCTCAGCTCCAACACATTACTGGTGTCAACCTCTTTATTGCTCAGCTCCAACACATTACTGGTGTCACCCTCTTTAATGCTCAGCTCCAACACATTACTGGTGTCACCGTCTTTATTGCTCAGCTCCAACACATTACTGGCATCATCCTCGTTATTGCTCAGCTCCAACAGATTACTGGTGTCACCCTCTTTATTGTTCAGCTCCAACACATTACTGTTGTCACCGTCTTTATTGCTCAGCTCCAACACATTACTGGTGTCACTGTCTTTATTGCGCAGCTCCAAAACATTACTGGTGTCACCACTTTTATTGCTCAGCTGCAACACAATACTGGCATCAACCTCTTTATTGCTCGGCTCCAACACATTACTGGTGTCACCCTCTTTATTGTTCAGCTCCAACACATTACTGGTGTCACCCTCTTTATTGCTCAGCTCCAACACATTACTGGTGTCACCCTCTTTATTGCTCAGCTCCAACACATTACTGGTGTCACCCTCTTTATTGCTCAGCT
>Ga0123357_10007323_pt1 | contig 13623 bp, 14 predicted proteins | sample TergutEmb28metaG_FD_89873 | JGI IMG/M metagenome (GOLD analysis project Ga0123357, IMG submission 89873) | Embiratermes neotenicus P4 segment gut microbial communities from Petit-Saut dam, French Guiana - Emb289 P4 | ecosystem: Host-associated > Arthropoda: Insects > Digestive system > Gut ... | reverse complement strand
GCGGCGGCTATGGTCAGCAGTATGTGGACGCGGTGCTGGCCGGGCAGTTGCGGCTGTTCAGCCTGCGGGATCACCGGGGCGAGCCCCACGTCACGATGAGCCTGATGGTGCGCGGCGGCGGGTTGCGGGTCGATCAGATCAAGGGCAAACAGAACCGACGGCCGGTGGCGAAGTACGTGGGTGACGTGCTGGCGGGGTTGGTTGCCCTCGACGTGGGGTGCGACGACCTGCCAATCGACTGCGTCGACATGGGCGTGGTCCACGATCCGGATGGTTGGCAGCGGGTGGCCGATATCACCGACGTCGCGAGCCTGACGGCGCTGGTCGGCCGCTACCCGCAACTGTATGCCGCACTGCCGGACGCGCCGCCTGCACTGGAATGGCTGATCGCCGCCCGGGCCCCGCAGTTGCTGCAAGAGAACCCTCCGAAATCGCCGACCGTTCGCATGGCCATGAAGGGCCCCGTCGACGCCGAGACCCTTCCGCCGGCAATGGTCGCTGGACCGAGTCAGACGGGTCGGCGGGGGTTCGGTGTTCTGGTGCACAAGGAGACTTTTTCCCCGGCCGGGGCGACGGACTACACCGGGTGGCACCTGTTACCACTGGCCCTGGCCGCGCCGATGGTGGACGCCATTCAAGAGACTCACTTCTACGATCGCGACGTCGACAAGGCCGGCCCTGGCTTGGCCGCCAGCCTGCGGCCGCAGTTCCTGCATCAGCTCGGGTTGCCCGCATACATAGACGACGCGGCTGTGCGCCGTCATTTCGCAGAGGCGTTCCCTGCCCAGTGGTACCGCATGGACTTGCCGGCCGGACGTCAGGACGCCGACCCGCGCGCTTCGCTAGCCTTCGCCGTCGTCAGGACGGCGTTCCTCGCGCGCAACGCCGTCCTTTTGGGGTGGGTGTCGGACGATCTGGCGCGGCGGGTACTACTGCTCAATGGCCGTCGGGCGTGGGAGTCGTTCACCGGTTGGGACGATTTCGGGCGGGCCTACTTGGCGGGACGCGCCCAGTGGTTCCGGGCGGGACGGGCCGATCCGCTGGGTGCCAACTTCGACCAAGTGGGCCTGACGGCGTTGTTGACGCGGGCCCGCTACGGCTGGAAGAGCCTGCCGTGGCCGATTGTGTGACGCTGTAGCAGAATCGAACCGGTTGCGCCGGTAGTGCTGTTCACCTAAGCGTCGCCGACAGACGATAGGGCTGTGGCCTGGCCCAGCGCCAGACAATGGCGATCGTCACGATGCCGCACAGACCCAACAACCCCATCAGCAGGCCTGGCAAGCTACGTTATGATGACGATTGCCATGGGACCTTTCCCCGGCTGTCGCTTCCAACGGATGGGTTCGTCGACCTTAAACGATGACACGGCCTCAATCATACGGCGGTCATTGGGCCGGGCCGGTTACGACCGCGACGCGCGATAGTTGCTGTAGGGGATAAGCAAGACGACCCCGACTACGCCGATCACCCAGGCCAGTGACCAACTGCGGGCAAGCCAGATAATGACGAGAGTCGCGACGACTCCGGCGGCTATCTGCCAATCGTCGCCGATGATGAAGTCGTACCAAAATGCCCCGAACGAGGCGATCCAAGTTCGCTTCTTGGCGGGCGCAACGGCCAGTGGGGCGGTGGCGTTCGTGGTGCTGCTTGTGCCAGTGGCATCCAGATGGACGTCGCGCCGCCGCCTGATCAGGGTGAAAGACCCCGTCAACGCCAAGGCCAGCACGGCCACGCACGGCGCGATGACGAGCAATGCGGCGTCGGAGCCCGGCCATTCCGCGCCCACGCCCTCGGCGCCCCAGAATAGGCCGAAGGTGGTCAGCAATATGGCGACGATGAACTTCAGGGTGTTTTCCGGCATGGCCGACAGCGGCCCCCGCACGGTGACGCCGATGGCGACGATGATCAGGATGGCCAACCCGGCGGCCAGCAGTGCCACCAGCAGGTGCCCGTCGTTGGTGGCGAACGTCAAGACGATGAAGACCACCTCCAGGCCTTCCAGCAGGACGCCCTTGAAGGACAGTGTGAAGGCATACCAGTCGGAGACGCCGAACTTGCTGATGGTTGCCGCGTTCTTCGCGTCGGCCGCGTTCTTTTCATAGATAGCCGCCTCGTCGTGGCGCGACTTCAACCCGCTAGCCCGCAGGATGGCTTTGGTGATCCATTGCAAGCCGAATATCAGCAACAGCCCGCCGACCACCGTCCGCAACACCCCGATGGGTAGAAGCATTATCGACGGCCCAAGGACGGCGACGATGATGCACAAGACGACGAACGCGACACCTGCCCCGGTCAGCGCTGACCGCCAGTTACGCGTCGCGCCAGCTGCCACGACGATGGTGGTCGCCTCGACGGCTTCGACGGCGCAAGCCAGGAACACGGCGATAAACAGCGCATAAACAGACATCAGGGTTGCCTCGGGCTTTCCACGTCGGACGAGTATACGCAGCCGGGCGCCGCACCGTCGAGCGCGGGCAGCCGCGGACGCGATAGATTGATAAACATGGCAGATCGCATGAACGTCGAATCATTCAACTTGGACCATCGCAGTGTCCGCGCGCCCTTTGTGCGCTTGGCTGATCGGAAGGTCTTGCCCGGCGGGTGTGTGATCGTCAAGTACGATCTGCGTTTCACCCAGCCGAATGTGGAACACCTGCCCATGGCGGCCGTCCATTCGATCGAGCACATGTTCGCCGAGTTCGTCCGCAACCACGATAACGGTGTCATCGATTTCTCGCCGATGGGCTGCCAAACGGGCTTCTATTTGATCCTGTCGGGTGACCGAGACTTCGACGACGTCCTATCGCTGGTGGAAGCCACATTGCGTGACATCTTGGAGGCCGATGCGGTGCCGGCCGCCAACGAGGTGCAGTGCGGCTGGGGCGCGCACCACAGCCTGGTCGGCGCCAAGAAGGCGGCCAAGCGGATGTTGGCCCATCGGGCCGAATGGCCACAGGTCGCCGCCTGAGCCAGCGAGCAAGTTCGCCTTTGTTGACAAAGTACCCTAACTGGACTACTCTAAACAAAGTACCGTGGTTCGGGTAGTCGGAAAGGAAGGTTTCCAATGGCGATATCGCGAAGGAACCCGCTGGCGCTGATGGCTCTTTGCGTGCTGTGGCAAAGGCCGACGCACCCTTACGGCATCGTCCAATACCTCAAAGCCACCTACAAAGACGCGGCGGCCCGCCTGAACTACGGATCGCTGTACACCGTCATCGGGCAGTGCGAGAAAGCCGGGCTGATCGAGGCCGTCGAGGTGACCCGGTCGGGCAACCTGCCGCCGCGCACCACCTACCGGGTGACAGACGCCGGCATCGCCGAGATGAACGCCTGGCTGTCCGAGATGCTGGCCCGCCCGGCCGACGAGACGCCGGACTACCTGGCGGCGCTATCCATTCTGCCGGCGGTCAGCGTGGACGAGGCCGTGGCTCGCCTGCGGGATCGCGCGGACGCTTTGAGCCGGGCGATCGCCGCGATGGAGGCCGACCGGGCGCGCATCGCGCCCTTGGTGCCCGAGATATTCTCGCTCGACGCCTATTACCGGTTGGCCAGCGCCCGGGCCGAGCTGGCCTTCACCGAGGATTTGGTCAGACGAATCGAGTCGGGCGAGCTCGGCGGTCTCGATCTGTGGCGCGATATCTACGCCAACCTGAAAGACGGACGTCCCGACTGGACGCGGGTGACCGCTGCCTTCGCGGCGGCCGGGTTCGACATGCAGAGTGTCGGTCAAGACAGGGAAGAAGGCGGGAAATGAGGCAAGATTTCGCGGTCGAAGCTCAAGGGCTGGCGAAGGCTTTCCCTGGCAAGGGCAAAGGTGCTGACGGTGTGTTGGCCGTCGACGATGTCGATTTGGCGGTGGCGGCGGGTACCATCTTCGGCCTGTTAGGGCCCAACGGCGCGGGCAAGACGACAACATTTCGTCTGTTGACAACGCTGCTGCCAGTCGACCACGGACGGGCCAGTGTTGCCGGGCTCGACCTCGAGACGCAGGCCGCCGAGGTGCGCGAGCACATCGGGCTGGTGGGCCAGCTGGGTGGGGCCGATCTGGATGCCACCGGTGATGAGAACCTTGTCCTGGCGGCCCGCCTGCATGGGCTGACGGCCGCGCAGGCGCGGGCACGAGCCGACGAGCTGCAGCAGGTCTTCGACCTGACTGGCCTGGCGCGCCGCATTGTCAAGACGTTCTCGGGCGGGCAGCGGCGCCGTCTCGAGATCGCGCTCGGCATGGTGCACCACCCGGATGTCTTGTTCCTCGACGAGCCGACCACCGGCCTCGACCCGCAAAACCGGGCCAACCTGTGGGATCAGGTGCGGGCGCTGCGCGCCCAGGGCGTCACCGTGGTGCTGACGACGCACTACCTGGACGAGGCCGACGCGCTGGCCGATCAGTTGGCCGTCATGGATCATGGACGGGTGATCGCGCAGGGCAGCCCGTCTGAGCTGAAAGCCCGGCATCAGGCGTCCACCCTGGACGAGGTGTTCTTGACCCTGACGGGACGCCAGCTTCGCGACGCCGGCGAGACTCAAGAAGAGCTATCATGACACTTTCGAGTGCCACAAGCGCGATCACCATCGGTCAACGGGCCGGGCTGGTGACATCGACCAGGCTATTGGTGGCCCGGCAACTGCGCTACACATTGCGTCAGCCGGTGTGGCTGGCGTCGGGTCTGATGACGCCGCTGCTATACCTGGCGTTGTTCTCGCCACTGTTGAGCGGGCTGGGCGGCGCGCTGGCCGGCACGCCGGGGTACTCGGGTGGTTCCGTCATCGACGGCTTCATGCCCGGCCTGCTGGTGCTGTTCGCCTTCGGCACGGGCATGGGGGCCGGCTGGACGGTGATCGGCGAGCTGAGCTCGGGCGTCATCGAACGGTTCCGCGTCTCGCCGGTGCCGCGCCTGGCCATCCTGTTGGGCACCACCGTCAAAGACGCCATCATGTTCGTCGTCCCGGCGGTGGTCGTGGTGGCCGTGGCGGCGATTTTCGGCTTCGATGTCCACCTTGGCGGGCTACTGCTGACGTTCGTGCTGCTGGCCGGACTGACGGCGGCGATCTCGACGTTCTCGGCGGCTGTGGGCCTGAAGATGAAGGTCATCGGCTCGCTCGCGGCGGTGATCACCGGACTGCAGTTGCCGCTGACGCTGCTGTCGGGGGTCTTGCTGCCAATGTCGCTGGGGCCGAAGTGGTTGACCGTCTTGGCGCACATCAACCCGATGTATTACGCGACGGACGCCGCCCGCCATCTGTGCGCCGGCCAGCTTGACGGCACCGCTTGGCTCGGGTTCGCCGTCGTTGCGGCGGTGCTGGCGCTGGCGCTGTGGTGGGGCACGAGGGTCTACAGCAAGGCGGTCGCTTAGTGGCGGTGAGTGGGACGCGTTAGGCTTTAGGGATGACGAGCCAAGCCGACGATGCGCGAGCCGAGCGAATCAAAAGGGCGCTGAAAGATGTCCGCGAGCGGCAAGGCACCGCGTACGCGAAGGATCTCATCCCCATTTTGTGGGAAGACGACCCGGCTGGTCTAAGCCACACCGAGCAGGACGTTCTCAAAGAGTTGAACTGCTGGGGCCTTCAGCTTATGGTCATCGACGAAACACGTCGGACCAACCAGCCCGGTCTGGCTGAATACGCCACCACCATCGAATACAGACCCATTATCGACGCGCTGGCCTATGGCGATGAGACGGAAAAATACCGGCTGCATCCGCTCGACATCGCGGTCGGGGACGTCGACGGCACCACGGTGGAAATCACCCGCCGCATGCCGGCGCGACTGGAAAAGGTGCTTTCATCACCGGAGGTGAACGGCGATCCGCAGTTGAAGGCGGCCGGCGATCGATACAAAGGCGCAATGGCCAAGCCGCTCGAATTGCCGGTTGTCGACTCGGCGAGCTTGCGCGCCCACGTCATCTGCGGCCACAAACACCCAGGCCCTGTCGTGATCGACATGTCCCACACGTACAGCACCGACTTTTGCATCCGGGATGTGATGGCGGGCTTGCCAAAAGCCATTGTGGGCGACGCCCGCGAGTTCGGCGTTTGTGTCGACGGCGACGGGGCGATCCTCGGCGGGAAGATTGTCGATCTTTCCGGGGCCTGCGGCGACGGTCAGGACGGCGGGCATTATCCGATACGGGAACTGAACTTCGTCAGGGCCGTCTTCGACGCCGAGACGATCACGCTGGCCAACGCCAAAGGTGTGCGCCCGCCCAAGGACGGCAGTGCTCGTCCCAGCCTCAGCTTCAAGGACACCAGCTTCACACCAAAGGTGGCCAAGTTCACATTCGAAGGTTGTGAATTCGCGGGCTTCGATCTGAGCTTCGAGGACATGACCATCACTCAGACCCATATTTGCTTCGACGGCGCGTCGCTGGAAGGTTGTGGCATCTACCTGTACCAAATGGTTGCCGACACGGATGTGAAGTTCACTTTCGTCGATGCCAATCTGGGCGGCGCATCACTTGACTTTTCCGATTCGACCGTCGGCACCGTGGTGTTCTATGACGTCGTTCCATTCCCTGGGGCAAACCTATCGTTTCGCCATTGTGGCAGTCTTGCGCTCGAGAATTGCGTACTCGGCGAGCCCATCGACATCGCGGCGATTGATCGTCTATCACTGGTCGGCAGCCGGATCACCGGTTTCGTCTATGTACGCGATTGTGTGCAAATCGAAGAAAATGGCGAATGCAAGCTTGTGCCGCTGACATATTCCGAGGCGTATCGTTCCGAGCCGTGCGCCACGCCGAGACACCCGCGCAACCGCAAGTTCTGGATACTCGACGCCCTCGAGGTGAACGCCAAGCGGCGCAAGGAATTGGCAAACCAGAACGTTGGCGCGGTTGGCCAGAAAAAGGTGGACGACGCACTGCCGGAAGAGTTCGCCGCGCTGAAGGAAGTCTTCCACGCCATGGGGGAGTACGAGTTGGAGGACGAGGCGTTCATCCGCCATATGCGCACCGCAGAGAAGCGTGGCCTGATGAAGGTGATATCGCCCGCGCTGGACAAACTGGGCGGCTATGGTACATCGCCCGGGCAAATCTCGCGGGCGTTGGTGATCGTCTTGGTCGCCTTCTGGGCGTTGAACCTTGGCCTGCTCTACCTTCTGCCCGCCACGGCATTCGCCGGCCACATCGGCGGATGCCGGCTGCTCGAGGCTTTCCTATTCACCTGGGGCGCCTTTGTCCAGGGTGGCTTGCCGTTGACGGCTCAGTCTGCCTTGACGGTTGGTATCAGCCTGTTCGAGACAACCGTCGGCTGGTTCTTCCTCGGCTATTTCTTCGTCGCCTTTACCCGGAAAACCTTGCGTTAGGAGCATTTGCCATGTCGTACATTGTCAGGCCGCTAGTGCGCGGTGAGTGTGAAATTCTGCATTCCTTGGCCCGGCAATGCCCGCCTCTGGACGTGCACACGCCTTACACCTACTGGGTTGTGAGCGAGTTCTTCTCCGACGGCTGCTTCATTCTGGAATCGGATGGTACGCCGGTGGGCTACATCATGAGCCTGCTTCGCGACCGCCTACTGTTCCTGTGGCAAATCGGCGTCGCACCCGATCACCAAGGAAAAGGCTGTTCGGCCCTTCTCTACGCCGCGCTGGGCGAATACGCGAAATCCAGTGGGGCGACGGAACTGACGACGACCATCACCGATTCGAACGCCGCCAGCCGGGCGGCGATGGAAAGCTTCTGTCGTCGTCGGGGATTCCAGCCGCAAGCAGTCGGCACAGTCTCCATATCCGACGACGCCGACCCGGCGTTCCACGAGGTCGAAACCCGCTATCGGATATCGCTGCAATCCACCGATGCGGGTTAATGCCGGGCATTGCGGCACACCCCGGAATACAAGTATCGGGGGCAAGACGCGAGCCCTGCCCCCGATACCGGATGATGCCAGGTTAGGCGGCTTGCTTCCTGAGGTTCATGGCGCCGATCAGGAACAGCACGGGAAGCACGAAGCCCAAGATTCCGGAAAAGGCGTTGCCGCCGGCGGCGATCGTCAGGATCATGCTGATCAGGGTGATAACGCACAACCCGATGCCGAGGGTGAACAACAGCCCGCCCTGGGCCGGCTTGTCGGCGTTTCGGACGCCGATGATGCCGACGATCAACTCGTAGGCACCGGCCACGATCGCAATGATCCCAGTGATGACGATCAACCCAACGGACGGCCCGGCGTAGTAGCCACCAGCCGCGTTGACGAGGCTGATCAGGCCGAACAAACCGAAGCCGGAGATTATGCTAAGGGCTCCGCCGATGATCAGCAGGATCGATACGACGAACACGAGCATGTTGCGCTGCGGTCCAGCCGGCGCGGAGGTCGGCGAGTATTGGGGCGGGGTGTACGGAATTCCCGGTTGCGGAGCCTGTGGATCCGGGGCGGGGATGTTGCTTGACATTGTCGTCCTTTCAGGATTGGGGTGAGGCAAATCAAGGCGACGCTCGACAGCGTCAGTACATAACCTAGCAGAGTCGGGGCCTGATGACCGCGACACTGTCCCAAATCGCGGGACCGCATGAACTCGTCGAGAGACGCGTGCGCTGCCGAGTGTCGATGAAAGTACAGTGGGTGTTATGCCTGAGTTGCCAGAAGTCGAGGCCCTGCGCACCTTCCTAACCGGGCACGCGGTGGGCTTGGTTGTGGAACGGGCGGAGGTCGTCTCCTTCGCCGCGCTGAAGACGGTCGGCATTCTGCCGCAGCAGTTGGTGGGGCGACGGGTTGAATCGGTCGAACGGCGCGGCAAGTTTCTCGGCCTCGAGATGGTCGCCGGCAATGACGAGCCCATTTGGTTGGTGACACACCTGGCCAAGGCCGGTTGGCTGCGCTGGCGCGAAGACATACCGACCCAGCTTGCCCGTCCGAGTAAGGGGCCGTTGGCTTTTCGGCTCGTCCTGGCCGGCGGCCAAGGGTTCGATTTGACGGAGGCCGGCACGCGTCAGCGTCTGGCGGTCTATTTGGTGCACGATCTAGCCGACGTGCCGGGTATCGCCAGCCTTGGCCCAGAACCGTTGGGTGACTCTTTCACCCCGGCTGTGCTGGACGGCATTCTCGACCGGGCCGGGGGAGCTCAGATCAAGGGCGTCCTGCGAGACCAGCACAACATCGCCGGCATCGGGAATGCCTATTCCGACGAGATCCTCTGGGCGTCGCGGCTGAGTCCGTTTGCGGCTGCGGGACGGCTTGATGCCACCCAGCGGGCGGCGCTGTTTCAGGCGATCGGCACCACCTTACGGGCGGTGATCGACCAGGCCGCTGGGCTTGGTATCGGCGATCTCAAGGCGGAAAAGAAGGCTGGCCTGCAAGTGCACGCCCGAGCCGGGCAGTCCTGCCCGCGATGCGGCACGACGATCGCCGAGGTCAGCTTCGCCGACTCGTCCCTGCAGTATTGCCCCGCCTGCCAGACGGGTGGCCGTGTCCTAGCCGACCGCCGCCTGTCGCGTCTATTGAAATAGCTCCCTATGTCAAGTTACCGTTCAAAGCTAAGAAATTACTGAATAACGATACCGTCATATTGATTAACGATATGTTCGCCAGATAGCGTATACCGCATGTCTGAACATCGATTCTGGGATTCGACGAAGTCAGCGACGCTGTCGATCATCGTCACCTGGGCCGGCCTCGTGCTGGCTGTCCTTTGCATTCCGCTGCTCGTGCCGATCCTCAAGATGGTCCGCGTTCCGGGCACGGCTCTGGACGAGACCTTCGTCCTCCGCGCCATGGGCCCCTTGTACGTGTGCCTTGCCTTCGGGATTGCGGCACTGATCATCTTGCTACGATTGCTGCTGGATATCCGCCGCAGCGACGTGTTCACTGCCGCCAACGTGCGTCGACTGAGGCTGATCTCATACTGCGGTTTCGGTATTATGCTGGCGTGCCTCGTCGGCGCCGTGGTGACGGTGCCCCGTCCGATCTTCATCTTTCTGGCCTTGGTCGCCGGGTTCCTGGGTCTGTTGATGCGCGTCATCAAGAACGTCATCGACGCCGCGCGGCTGCTCAAGGAAGACGCCGATTACACGATCTGAGGTGAAACCTATGTCAATCAATGTGAGCCTGGACGTGATGATGGCAATCCGCAAGATCGGCGCCGGCGAGTTGGCGTCCCGAATCGGCATCACCCCAGCCAATCTTTCAATTCTGAAGAACAGCAAGGCCAAAGCCATCAGGTTTTCGACGCTTGAGGCTTTGTGCCGCGAACTGGGTTGTCAACCTGGGGATTTGCTGCAATACGCACCGGACGGAGTAAACAATGAGTGAGCACGTTTCCCTACCACCGGGGTATCCCGCCCAAACAGGTTTCTATTTCCTGCCTGACGGCAGGCCCGTCCCAATCAGGCAGGGCAGCAGATACACAGTCGACGCTGTCGACGCCGCCTTCTCGCTGGTGACGCTGATACTAGGCTTCCTGGCCTGGAATTGGATTTGGCCAAGGTTTTGGGCGTCGAACGTCTATTTCCCAGGCATTTCAGTCACCTTGTATTTCGGGCTGGCGCTTGGCTGTTCGCTGACCTATTTCAAGATACGGAAGGTTGTGCTGAGCAAGGGGGCCATCGGTGGGGCGATGGCGATCTTGTCGGCGGCGCTGCCATTTGCCATTTACAACACGACACCGGTGCATTTCTTCGCCGGGCTGGCGTTGTGCATCGGCTACGTCACATGGCACGCGGCCGCCGCTGGGACGGCAATCTCGTCCAGGCTTGACGGCATGACAGGGGCAGATGTGTTGAACCAAGCAATTGTGGTGCCGTGGTTGAACGCCGGGTCATGGTTTTCCGCGGCCCGACAAATGATCAGAGAAAGACGCAAGAGCACCCAGCTGGCGTTCGCCATAATTGGGGCCGTTGTGGCACTGCCCGTGATCGTCGCAGTGCTTGTACTGCTGACACATGCGGACGCCAACTTCAACTCATGGACGAGCCGTCTCATCCAGTCGCTGGTGAGCATCAACCTTTGGCATTTCACGTGGCAATTCGTCTTGGGCGCCCCGATCGCCTTCTACATGCTCGCGCTGTTGTACGGCAATGCGCACAAGCGCCGGGTCGATGTCGTCACTTGCGAAGGCGTCACCAGATGGGGTGCGACCATTCGAAGGATTCCAGTGGCGGCCGTTGCGTCGCCCATGGCAATACTCTGCCTGATGTATCTGGCGTTCTTCGCGGCGATGGGCAGCTATTTGTTGTCGGCGATGTGGCACAAACTGCCCTCGCAATTCACCTACGCCGAATATGCCCGCCGTGGTTTCTTCGAGTTGGCGGCCGTCGCCACCATCAACCTGGCCATTATCGGTTTTGCCTATTGGTTCGCCGGTCGCGGCGAGCGGGGATTTCCAACAAGCCTGCGCATTCTCGGCGGGACGATGTGTGGGTTGACCTTGTTGCTTATCGTCACCGATATCTCCAAAATGGTGCTCTACATCGACCAGTTCGGCCTGACGCGGCTACGGCTCTACACGCTGTGGTTCATGGTGGTGATGTTCATCGCCTTCGCACTGATCGGTGCCAGACACATCAAGCGATTCAATGTGGGCGCCCCGGTCGTGCTGGTGACGGTGTTGGCGTTCTTCGTCCTCATGTGGGCAAACACAGACGGTCTGATTGCGCGATACGACGTGAACCGCGTGCTGAACGGCAGCTCGTCCTCTGTCGACGTCGACTACTTGACGAACAGCATCGGCGGGGCAGCGGTGCCAGCTTTGACCAGGCTGGCAGACGAGGCGACAGACCCGACCGTCCGCGTCGAAGCGACCCACGCCCTGGCGTCCCTGCGGAAAGATGCGGGTGTCAAAGTGCCGTGGACGTCCTGGACGTGGCAGAGCTTCCGCGCCGACCAACTGCTTGGCCGATGACTACTTCAGAGCCAGCTTGTACCGAAGGACGGACTGAGCGTCGGCAACGTCCGCAGGCGTTCGTATCTGCACCGTGAGCGACAGCATCTTGTTGGCGTCCAGCGCCGCGTCCTTCACCCATTCCGGCAGGTCGTCGGCTGCGATGAGCGTTGGCCGCAAGCGTTGGGCGAAGAAGAACGTGACTCGTCCGTACCCCTGGTTGACGCTCATCCAGGCGATGGTGCGACTTCCGCGGCTGGCTTTGATCACCCACCCGCCGTCGCGGTAGTAACGCCAAACCGTCGCCATACCGGCGTCTGTCAGGACGCCCGACCACTGGTTCCATATGTCGGCCGAGGCGCCCAGCGCCTCGTTGATCGTTTCAGTGACGGGTGCGACCGCCGGATCGGTAAACACTGCGTTCATGCCCTCACCATACCGTTATCCACAGGTTGGGCCGAAATGGAAGAATTTCCCACAAGTCGGCCTTATCGTGGGCGATACGCACCACAATTGATTGCATGAGCGAATCAATCATTGACAAGACCCCGACGGCCATCTGCTTCGGTGAACGCGCTGCGGCAGACGCCCTTTACCCGGCTTATCACGACACCGAGTGGGGGCGTCCTACCGACAGCGAATCCGTGCTATTCGAACACATCTGCCTTGAGGCGTTCCAAGTTGGCCTGTCGTGGCGAACGATCCTGTACAAACGGGACGCCTTCCGCGATGCGTTCGCCGGGTTCGAGCCAGAGGCGGTGGCAGGCTTCACCGAGGCGGACGCCGACAGGCTGGTGGAAAACCCGGCCATCATCCGCAACCGCGCCAAGATCGACGCCTGCATCAACGCCGCGCGTATCGTGCGCGACATGCATGGCGCTGGCGAGACACTGGTCGGGCTGCTTGAACAGTTCCGACCGGGAAACCACAGGCGACCACAGCCAGACGAGGTTCCCGTCACCACCCCGGAAGCGACGGCGCTCGCCAAAGAAATGCACAGGCGCGGCTTTCGGTTCGTCGGCCCGGTCAACACCTACGCCACGATGCAGGCCTGCGGGTTGGTCAACGACCACGTGGTCGGCTGTCCGATTGGCGACGAGATCGGATGACGGTGCGGCGGCGGACGGCAGCCTCGCCACGGACCCGCTGCGCCGCGCCACCAAACGCTGGCGCGGTATGCTGGGGTGTTGGGACGATGTGAAAGGGGAGTCAAGAGCATGGCGGCGTTCTTTTGTGGCCTCTTTTTCGTCGGTTTTGGCTTATTGGGCTACTATTCCCTGACATTGGCGCGATGGAATGTCGCAAATTGGCTGACGTGGCAATATCAAAACGTCGAGAACGCGGAGCCCAGGAGTTGGACCGTGGCGTGGACACGGGGCGTCGCAGCGTGCGTCATGGTGGTCTTCTTGGCGCTGGCCCTTGTTGACCTGAATACTGACAACCCAACCCGGCATTCCGTCTGGTCGTATGTGAAACCGGAGCCGACCGCTTTCTCGGTGCAGGTAACTGATGAGACGGTCTTGGATAGTCCGTTCGCCGACCCGACCGTCTATGCGGTGATGGGCGACAGCCAACTCGACCCAGGCGTCGATGTTCGCGGCGCCAGGCGCGGCGACCTGATCGTCGGCATCTTCATTCCGAATCATTGCGCGCCCGGGCCGCTGCTGGTGAACGAGACAGACTCCACCGTTAAGGTAGCGCTGGAATTGAGCGACCGTTTTGTGAATCAAGAGGGCACTTGCGCCTTTTCGGCGCTTGGCTCGCTGGTGCCCGGCTCCGACACTGTGCACATTCTTGACCGGCCCGGTTTCGAT
>Ga0123357_10007318_pt1 | contig 13627 bp, 12 predicted proteins | sample TergutEmb28metaG_FD_89873 | JGI IMG/M metagenome (GOLD analysis project Ga0123357, IMG submission 89873) | Embiratermes neotenicus P4 segment gut microbial communities from Petit-Saut dam, French Guiana - Emb289 P4 | ecosystem: Host-associated > Arthropoda: Insects > Digestive system > Gut ... | reverse complement strand
TACCCCCAACCGCCTCCATCCAAACAATCCTTGCAAACCTACCCCACCAGTATAGCACTAACAAAAAAATAAGTCAAACATTTTTTTGCTGAAAAATCAATATATTTGCAATAAATGGATTTTATCGCACAAGATTTACACTTCTCAAAATTCTCTCTCCAAACACAAAAATATTGTCCATCCTAATCATATCATTATTTCTCCCCCCCACTCCCTTCATCTATGATTCCAAATAAACAAAAGATTGTGGTGCCACCTTGACCCCAAAATCTTGCAACAACTTTTCTTGGTCATAGCGTACCGCTTGCCCCAACCGCAAGACCACCGCCTTTTTACCACCTTGATAATACTCATCGTATGCTTTCTTATCAATCCCTCTTGCACCCTTGGGGTTGGTTGTCTGTTTCCATATACTTTGGGGTTTATCTTTAAGCACCTGCAAAACCTCCACTTCTCCCCATACTTTACCAATGGGGCTTGTCACATATACAACCATTCGTTGTACACCCCTTGCAAACCCAACTTTTCTAAACTCATACACCTTGCTCCCCTCAAATATTTTTTTTGCATATTGAGGCTTGATTGATATCAATATTTTACACATATTTCCCCAACTGAGCGGATTATTCAACCAATTGTTTTGTATTCGCCAATGCAACAATTTGCTCCACTTGCTCTTTTTTCAATCCCATAATGCTTTGTGGAATACTTTGCCCAATGTCCGGCATCTTCACACCAACCCCCTCCAAAGTCACAAAATGCTTGAACAATATCACTAACCCATTTTTTTGATAATATTTTTCTATTTCATCTTTTTCATAAACCGTACGACGCACCACCCACTTTTGCAACACATCCACACTCCCCACACTTTGGGCCCTAAACACTTTGTCCACCACGCCCACCGTAGTGATTGACTTCGCTTTCTTGGCTTGGCAACTATGCTGGTCGACATTTCGACTGTGATAAAAAAACAATACATCACCAGGCTCTATACTCTTTGTATTCGCATTACAAAGATAGGCTTTTTTGATGGCTTTGCCTTGGTATTCGTACTGTGCCATCGTTATCTGCCGATTATGCGGATTGCAATACTCCGGGAAAAGTCTCTCGTGATAGCGGGTATCTATGGGTACCACCCAAGCATTGCCATCACTCGTTTTTACCATAGGGTACCTTGTATGCTCTTTGCATATTGTATGCAGATATACCGACTCCTCGCCCTCACCCCTATCCCCACGAAGAGTGGTTTTGGTGGTATACTTCTCAAATCCATACTCCACAAGCAATTTGACCAATGTCTTTGTCTCATCGTTTTCAAAAACCGTGCAATATATTTGTCTCAAATCATTTTTTACCGCACACTCAAAAATAGTTTTGACAAACAACTCTCCAAAGGCCTTTTGATGGTCGGTCACAATCAAAGTGGATATTTTGAGCGATTTTTCTTGTGGCAAGGGTTGCGCACAGTTGTCTACCAAGTCCTTAGGTTCCTCTATTTGCAACAACAAAAAACTGCCCAGTTCATTCGTATCTCCTTTATAGGTTACAAAAGCCTTCTTTTCTTGCCCACTTTTTCTCTTATACCACTCGTCAAACTCCCAATAATTTTTTCGTAACCCATCAAAAATAGCGTCTTTAAGTTCAAGATGATACAAATACTTTTCTTGCAACTCTGCAAAAGTTTTCTTTACATCGGTCTCTTTCTCTTTTTTTAGGAGACTCTCCAAAAACTCAATAGCAATTTCTACGCTGTATACCTTATCCCCCAATCCTATTTTTTGTGCCTTTTTGAGCAACCCCTTGTCATTTGTCACCATTAAATCACAGCAGGATTGTTGGATTGCATAAAGCAACTGATTATCTATCCCATCGTTTCCACTATCCGCACCCCCCACACGTTTCAAAAACTCACCCGTTGGGATTGGCGGTTCACTCAATTGTTTATACGCCTTGATTTTGGACAGCATTGTATCCCTTTGTGTTTGATTTTTGTGCCCCTCCAACTCTTGGATACTGAGCGGGTGTATCTTGACCCTGTACTCCTCACTATCCGCAAGCAACGCAAAAAAACTTTCTATCTCACAAGAAAGCCTCTGCTCACCCTCCCTATATATCAATATATTGGTGTCCAACAAAATATATTTCATATTCTACTCCGCCATACCAAATCCATCATCTCTTTTGTTTTTATCACCATTCCCAAGACCGAAAAAATATCTTTCACTCTTGCAAGCCACTCATTTGCCAATCCACAATCTCCACCACTCGCTCTTTTTCCCCCAGCAACCAAAGCCAGCCGAGCACACCCTCCAAACCTGTCGCTCTTTTGTATTGGTCAAACGAGCACGATTTTGGCTTTTGGTCAGCGTGGGCATTTTTACACCGTGCGTAGATGGCTTGTTCTTGCTCGGTCAGTTTGTCAAGCACGCTCTCCACAAACTTTGCCTGTGCCACCGCTGACACAAATCGGCTTGCCTCCTTGTGCAACTGTCCAGACTTGAAATCGTGCTTTTGTGCCAAGACGCTCCGCACAAACAAACTATGCACCCCATCCCCCACAAAACTGAGAGCCGATGCACTCAAAAAATTGACCCCCAGTTTTTTATCCATTCTTGTTGATACTCCAATTTTTGCAAAATCCTAGCAATACTTTTCCAAGTACTCCTCATATGGGCAATCCTTGTCAAAGACTTTCTTGCCATCCTTGATTTCTATGATACGGGTTGCCACGGTGGCAACAATCTCCTCATCGTGTGTGATAAACATTGTATTGTTGGGCGTGTTGCTCATACCCTTGTTGAGTGCCGTGATGCTCTCCAAGTCAAGGTGATTGGTGGGCTCGTCCAAGAGCAAAAAGTTGCCTTGCATAAGCATCGTTCTCGCAAGCATACAACGCACCTTTTCTCCCCCTGACAAAACCTTGGCTTTTTTGAGTGCCTCTTCGCCACTAAACAACATACGACCAAGCCACCCACGCAAAAACTCTTGGTTGTTGTCTTTGGAGTACTGCCCAAGCCATTGCACCAAAGTCATATCACAGCCCTCAAAAAAACTGTCATTATTTTGTGGCAAATACGCCGGTGTAATGGTCTTGCCCCACTTGAACTCTCCACTGTCCGCTTTTTGCACGCCCATCAAAATATCAAAAAGCATTGTGACACTCGTGGTCTTGTCCGCAATAAAAGCAACCTTGTCATCTTTTTTGATGGAGAAACTCACATTCTCAAAAAAACCTTTTTTGGTGAGCCCCTCTACTGTCAACAAATCATTGCCCGGCACTCTTTCTGGCTTGAACTCCACAAAGGGGTACTTGCGATTGGAGGGCTTGATATCCTCAATTTTGAGTTTTTCAAGTTCCTTTTTGCGACTGGTCGCCTGTTTGGACTTGGATGCATTGGCACTAAACCTTGCAATAAAGTCTTGCAACTCCTTGGCTCTTTGCTCACTCTTTTTGTTTTGGTCCCTTTGTTGCCTTGCTATCAACTGGCTGGTCTCATACCAAAAATCATAGTTGCCCACAAAAATATTGATGGCTCTAAAATCCACATCACACATATGCGTGCACACCTTGTTGAGAAAGTGCCTATTGTGTGACACAATAATAATCGTGCCGCCCATCTCCATCAAATAGTCCTCCAACCACTTGACGCTTTTGATATCCAAGTTGTTGGTGGGCTCATCCAAAAGCAAAATATCCGGGCTCCCAAACAATGCCGACGCAAGCAAAACCTTGACCTTGATTTTGGGCTCCACTTGGGACATTGGGGTGTCAAACAATTCACTCGGCACTTTGAGAGAGTTGAGCAAATTCTCTGCATTGGACTCCGCATTCCACCCGTCCATCTCCGCAAACTCCTCTTCTAGTTCGGCGGCTTTGAGTCCATCGGCATCTCCAAAATCAGGCTTGGCATACAAGGCATCCTTTTGCACAATGACTTCCATCATTCGGCTGTGCCCACGCATCACCGCACCCCGCACCGTGTCCTCATCATAGATATTTTGGTCCTGTTTGAGTACAGACATCCGCTTGTTTTTTTCAATGGTCACATCCCCTGTATTGGGTTCAAGTTCTCCACTCAAAATTTTGAGAAAAGTACTTTTGCCCGCTCCGTTGGCACCAATCACGCCGTAGCAATTGCCCGCCGTAAACTTGATATTGACATCCTTAAAAAGCACTCTACTGCCATACTGCAATGACACATTGTTTACATTTACCATTGATATTTTCCCTTTTTGGTCTCCCAACTTTTTTGTCACTTGGTTGCCTTGCTAGACCACTGTCTCACAAATGCCAGCCACAACAACCCATCCCCTTGTGACATCGGATGACTCCCGCAAACACACCTTTTTAATTTTTATTTATCTTGTTATCTTGTTATCTTGTTATCTTGTTATCTTGTTATCTTGTTATCTTGTTATCTTGTTATCTTGTTATCTTGTCAATGCAAAGTCATTCTAATCAACTTGGCGCTCACTGGCACAGCACCTTTATCAAAAATCAACTGCCGACAAGTAAAGATGGCTCTCTCTCCCACAGCCAAAGGCCCTGCCACAATATCTTTGGCACTCTCCAAAACGCCACCTTGCTCATTGTAAAACCCATATTCTATTTCAACACCAAGAATGCTCTTCTCTCCATCATTGACAATTTCCCCCGTCACCACAGCAGAATATCTGTCAAAAATATCATCCTTGGTGATAGTCACTTGCTCGTTTTCTATGCTAGCGGACTGCGTTGGCGTCTTTTTGATAATGCACCCTGTCGCAACACTGACCACCACACATACCAAAACCGTCAAAACAAAAATTCTTTGTATTTTTTTCATACTCTCTCCTTGTAGTCCCACACCAACAACTTTGTGCTCCTGCTGGCTTTTTTACAAAATATCTCCATCACCATCATCTACACTTGACCCAACGCAACCACCCTACAAAGCATTGACCTCTTGATATTTCCACCCTACTCCTTCAATCCAACACTCCATCAAACAACCCTACACAAACTTACTCACTGCTTCTATGCTTTCACGAACGCCAGCACCATCGTCACCATCATCACCACCGCAAACGCAATGGAAATGGCAAGAAAAATCGTCCAATACCGAGTGGCTGTGTTTTGGAGGTATTGATTGTTTTCACCCTCACTCTTTTTGTAGTGATACATCGCCGTAGTCACGATACCAAGTATCGCACAAATGACCGCCACGACTCCAAAAAGCCATCCAAAAACCGCCAACAAAATGGCTAACACACTTTCCATATTGTCTCTCTCCTCACCGTCTCAAAGAAACAGAAATTGCACACAACTGTTCGTCAACAACTGCATGCAATTCCTTATGCTCTGCGCATCACCTTTACACATCGCTTTGGGAGCACTTCACCTGGCACACGCCCATTACGCCCAATTATTCTTGTCTATTTATTTTTTGCTTTGTCGCCAGCAATCTTTTCACCCACGCTCTTTGGCACTTCGGCATAATGGCTAAACTCCATAGAGTAACTACCACGCCCTTGGGTATTGCTTCGCAAATCCGTAGAGTATCCAAACATCTCACTCAAAGGAATATCACCCTTGATCATTTGGCTGCCCGCTCTTGACTCTGTCCCATTGAGGATACCACGCCTACGAGTGATATCACCCATAACGGTACCCAAATAGTCCTCAGGCACCTCTACCTCTACTTTCATAATCGGTTCCATAATGACAGGGTCCGCTTTACGCATAGCCTCCTTAAAAGCCATACTACCAGCAATCTTAAACGCCATTTCGCTACTGTCCACCTCGTGGTAGGAACCGTGCACAACGGTCACACGGAAGTCAACGGTCTCATAGCCCGCCAACACACCGCTCATTTTTGCTTCTTGGATACCTTTGTCAATGGCAGGAATATATTCTTTTGGAATCACACCACCCACAATCTTGTCAACAAACTCATATCCGCTCCCCGCAGGCAAAGGCTCCATCTCAATCACACAGTGACCGTGTTGTCCCTTACCACCGCTTTGCTTGATATATTTACCCTCAATCTTTTCAACCTTTTTGCGGATAGCCTCTCTGTACGCAACCTGTGGTTTGCCCACATTGGCCTCTACCTTGAACTCTCTCAAAAGTCTATCCACAATGATTTCAAGGTGCAACTCGCCCATACCCGCAATCAAAGTTTGACCTGTCTCTTGGTCCGTATTGGTCTTGAAAGTTGGGTCCTCCTCGGCAAGTTTGATGAGCGCCATCGTCATTTTCTCTTGACCATCTTTTGTCTTTGGCTCAATCGCAACTCTGATAACAGGCTCAGGGAAGGTCATACTCTCCAAAATAATGGGCTTTTCAGGGTCGCACAAAGTGTCTCCCGTCGTAGTATCTTTGAGTCCGACCAAAGCACAAATGTCACCTGTGCAAATCTCATCAATCTCTGTACGGTTGTTGGCGTGCATTTGGATGATACGCCCAACTCTTTCTTTTTTGTTTTTGGTGCTGTTGAGCACATAACTACCGCTTGATAGTGTACCGCTATACACCCTGAAAAAGGCAAGTTTTCCAACAAATGGGTCCGCCATAATCTTGAAGGCAAGTCCGCTGAAAGGTTGCTTGTCGTCCGCTTTGCGTTCTTCTTCTACACCCTTTGGTGTCACACCTTTCATAGCCGCAATGTCAAGTGGGCTTGGCAAGTAGTCAACCACGGCATCCAACATTTTTTGCACACCCTTGTTGCGGTAACTTGACCCGCAAAGCATTGGGGTGATTTTCATTTCTAGCGTGCCTTTTCTGAGACCTTTTTTGATTTCTTCGTTGGACAAAGTGCCACTTTCAAAGAACTTCTCCATCAAGGCATCTTCGCTTTCCGCCGCCGCCTCAATCATAATACCCCTGTACTTGTCCGCCTCTGCTTTCATATCCGCAGGGATTTCTTCTACTTTGATGTCCGTACCCAAGTCATTGGTGTAGATATAGGCTTTCATTTCCACAAGGTCAATCAGCCCCTTGAATCCACCCTCTGCACCAATCGGCAATTGGATTGCCACAGGGTTTGCACCAAGGCGGTCCTTCATCATTTTCATTACATTATAAAAATCAGCACCATCACGGTCCATCTTGTTGACATACGCCATCCTTGGCACCTTGTGCTTGTTGGCTTGTCTCCAAACGGTTTCGCTTTGTGGTTGCACACCACCTCTCGCACAAAAAACACCAACCGCACCGTCAAGCACTTTGAGTGACCGCTCCACCTCTACCGTAAAGTCCACGTGACCCGGTGTATCAATAATGTTGATACGGTGATTGTTCCATTGTGTCGTAGTAGCCGCACTCGTGATAGTAATACCACGCTCTTGCTCTTGCACCATCCAGTCCATCGTAGCAGACCCATCGTGCACCTCGCCAATCTTGTGGCTCTTGCCACTATAAAACAAAATACGCTCCGTAGTGGTCGTTTTGCCGGCATCAATATGTGCCATAATCCCAATGTTTAGGATCTGTTGCAAAGAAAACTGTCTCGCCATTTTTTTTAATCCTCTATCTTACTATATTTATGTTTATCTATGTCTATGGCAAACCGCCAAAAAACAAAAACAAAAGAATAGCAATTCTCCAATCGCTATTCTCTATTATAACGCAAAAAATCATTTTTGTCAACCTTTTTGCCCTTGTTTGACTTTTTGGATTTTCAAAATCTTTGGTTGGTTCGCACCTTTACTATCTCTACTGTCCCCAAGACTTTGGCAAACTCACCTTGCATACGCCAACCCATCCGACCCCTTGTCGCCCTTGGCACCATCACTCCCCAACCAGTTGCCTTTGCCACCATCACCGCCTTCCCCACCTTTTCCGCCCCGTATCACAAATCCGCTCTGTGCATTGTTTGCAAACACGGTACCATACCGTACCCCTACACCACCATCACCGCCTCGTCCGCCTTTCTTGCCGTTGGCACTGTTTCCAATCCCTGACCCATCACTCCCTCTACCACCTTTTCCGGCGTCGCCTCCATAGATGTTTCCAACACAACCATCTTCTATCAAAAATCCACCCAAAAAGCAATCCACACCAAAACCACCCGTACCACCGCCCCCACCATTGGCAGCAGCATCCGCACCTTTACCGCCCACAATAGTCACGCTGGATCCGTTTTTTAGGCTCACACTCTCCGCATACAACCCAGTGCCAGCCATCACATTGGCAATCCCATCTTTGCCCTTGATATCCACATAGGCGTGGTCAAAGACAACATTGGTTGCACTCATACCCATCTCTGCACGCAACAAATAACCACCCGTCACAACCACATTCCAATCCGCATACAACAGCGTACTCACTTTTACCCCACCCGTTGTCACAATCCTTGTGTTGCCAGAATGCAATTCAAACCCTTTTGAAAACCAGATATCACCTACGGTCACCACAAGATTTGATTCAAAATTCTTTTCGGTCACCAAAGACAAACCGTTATCCTTTTCCACTCTATGACTATTGACTATTATATACCACACAAAAATATTTATCAACTCTTTTTTACGGTTTTTAATTATTTTACTTATTCAATTTTGCATTGCTCCAACCTTTCAAGTTTTTTGTGCCCACGGACAGCCTTGATTGCAACAATCACCCCACGCTCACACAAAAAACAAGGACAAACACCGTTTGCCCTTGCACTTTTATCCAATCTCTTTGATTCTTTGCAGCAATCTTGCCTTGTCTGGTCCTTTGAGTTTGCCCACAAATTTGGTCAAAATCTCTCCCATCTTTTTGGGCACACTAGGTCTACTCCCCGTTTGCTTTGCTTTGTCCATACATTCACTGATGGCAAAGGCGACCAAAATATCCATATACTTGGTGTAGTCCACACGGATATTTTTGGCAACCATCGCCATTGCATAGTCGGCATTGTCGTACTTGCCACTCGTCAGCCACCCAGCCACCACGGCTTGCGCCAAATCACTTGCGGCCTGCGGATTGTATCCAAAAACCATCTTGCCAATCGCAACGGTATCACAAACCACCTTGACGGTCTTGGCACCGTTCTCCTCATACATCTTGGCAAAAATCTTGTCGCCAAGCACCTGAGAAAACCCTGCATTGTTTTGCGCCAAACCCTCGTGCGCCATACACAAATACTCCCACACCTCAGCACCATAATCAAAACTCAACGCCATTACAGCATCAAATTTGGCGAGCAACTCACCCTCATTGCTCACGCCCACCTTTGCCAACTCGGCAAACAACCCCAAATATTTGTATCTCTTGGTATCCAAAAAATCACCTCAAAAATTTTTCTCCCCTATACTATACCACAATACCCCCCATCTTGTCAATCACAAATCCGCTTTTTCACAAATTCCCCCTCACTTTTTTTGCATTTTACGCTGCTTCACCGAGGTCATACCCCACCCACTTGCCAAAAAATTTATGAAGCCCACCCGCCCCCCCTTGCATTGTGACAAAAGCAGCCTTATTGCAAAGTTCTTCCTTCAAAGCAATGGCACCGTGGTTCGGACAGTACCAGTGCCCACAAGAACTGTCTACTAAAAAAGCATTCATCTTACCATAGCCAATCCTTACAAAAAAAGCACACACAATTTTGTGCGTGCTTTTTTTGCGACCGTTTTTTTGACGACTCTATTTTTTCAAGGTATTTTGCTGTATATTATCTCTTGGTAAACACCACTGCGATATATAGGTCTTTGTGGAACCAACGGTTTTGCAATGCACCAGAGGAACCGTACCTAAGCACAAACGAATTGTCATCAAAGCGATCCAATGTCTCCGCCGCAAAAGTAAAACCGTGCTTATACCAACCCGGCTCTTTGTAGCCAGCACCGTGCTCAAACTTTATTTGTTGATAAGGGGCCCCCGATGCATTGGCTGTCTTGTACAAATTAATATACTCATACCCATCGCTTTCCTCAGCGACATTGAGGGTTACAAAAATCTGCATATGTGTGTATCCAAGGCTTTGCAACCTCTTTTTATCAAGACCGAATTTGGAATACGGTACGGTATCAAAGGCATTACTCTCGCCCCAAGTTTGGTTGTCGTGGCTAGCCTTCCAAGTTTCTGACCTAACCCCTACTTCCCCTGCCCCATCCTCTTTGTCACGCAACTTCCATTGAGCATAGAGTGTCAAATTTGTTGTGGGCACGCTATCAAAATTAAAAGATTGATTGCCACCCCTGTCCGTTGTCCAACGCACAAAATCCCTATAATCCGCCTCAGGTGCCACCGGCTCCTTGACTCGGTCGCCTCCAAAAAGATTTTGACTTGGAATATCCCCATTGCCACCATTGAGGTCAAAATTCACCACATATTTGGCACTCTCCATCCTGCCATAAATCACCAACTCACTCGTCACAATGGTATCAAAAGAGAATTTCTCTGACCCAAAAAGCGTAGTGTACCAACCAAGAAGCCTGTAATCTGGGTACACGGCATCCGTTTGGTACGGCACTTTTTGCCCACTAGGAATGAGCCACAACTTCCAATCTTTGGCAACCGTTTTCCCATCTTCATCCACTAGATTGATGGTCACCAAGTTGTTTTGGGGTTCGTCGTACAGTGCATAGAGTATCGTGTTCCTTCTCACTAGAGATGTCTCAAAATTCCATGGGTACCAATCATTAGGGTCTTCCCCACTCTCAGCAACCCCGTAACGGTACCATCCCTTAAAAGTATAATATTCTTTGACCGGGTCTTTGGCTGGTTTTACGACTTTACCCTCCGCACCAAAACTAACATCTACATTTTGCCTACCCGTGGTAGCATTGCCTATCCCTCCACCCAAATCAAACTCTACCACAAAATATTTATATTGTATATATTGAGCATACACCGTTTCATCTTTGGTGAGGTAATTCGTTTCAAAATCAAACTTTCCCAGATTGTTTTTGGTCGTGTACCAACTATCAAACAACGCCAGTCTTTCCCCGTTGTCATCCAAACCTGGCATAACTGGGTCATCCCTACCCAAGAGACTGAGTGACTTGGGCCGCTCATTATACCTGTACTTGACCGTTTGCTCTGACAAAATGCTGCCATTGTGCTCAAACTGCCCATCTCCCGCATCAAAGGTAATCTCAAAAAATTCCGTTCTCCATTTTGGGAAAAGGGTAATATCTCTATTGGGCTGGTACCCAAACTCAAACTCTTTGCCTTGCTGGTCCACCCAACCATCAAAATAGTTGACACCAACATTACCCATTTCTTGTTTTTCATCCTCACGCAAATTTTTCAAACTATCGTGCACAAAACCCTCTTTTTTGGGTTCTTGGGTAGGTCTACCACGATTGTCCTTGCTCGGGCTTTGGATACTCTCTGTATAGTGCACTTTTTCCACCAATTGTTGGATAGGTACACCATAGGGGTCTTTGCCAAAATCCCCCTCACCCGCATCATAGGTGATATCATACACTTTGTCCACTTTGAGAGACACCATTTGTCTCACGCCACCCGCCGATACGATGACTTGCACGATATCGCCAAGGTGTTGCTCTGCGTTATCCGCAAGATTGATAACCCCATCTTTGGACACCGTCAAATAGTCCCCGTCGTGTGGTTGTACGCTGTACTCTTTGTCAAAAAAACTTGCATTGGTTGGCAATACATCAAAGTTGATGTCAAGACTTTCATTTGCACCCAACTCCGGTCTCACATAGAAAACATTCCTACCCGTTTCAGTATCCACGGTCGTACTTTGCCTGTTGACCGTCACATTGGTGATAGACTTGGGCAAAGATACATCCTTGCCATAGCCATTCATAAAACGAACATAACTCTCCCTGCCATACTGATAAAAATATTCTTGCAATTGCGCAGACCGTGTCAAAGAATTGACACTTGTACCATCTTGGTAGGTCCAACTGTACTCTGGCTTGTCATTGAGTCCATCAATGAGTGCCCAAAGCGGGATGATATCTTGGCTACTGCCAAGCCCCATCAAAGCAGGGGCATAACGCAAAGTATCCGCCCATTGTGCATAGTAGTCACGCACCTTGTCATCACTGCTAAAATCAAATATCGTGCCGTCCTCAGCCCGAGAATCACCACCCAATACCCAAATCTCTGTGTTGTGTGTGACACCCTTGCTGCTTGCCTCTTTTCTCCAATCCACTTCTCCGCCCACAGAACCACCACCTACACCGTAGTTGAACTGCGTACTGATAGAGGCACTCACGCTGTCAATACTGGATTGCTCATTGGACTCCAACAAGTAGGTGCTTTGGAGTCTTCCACCCATATCCACACCCATCACAAAGTGCGTGCCGTATTTTTCCATGAGTTGCGCAGGAGACACTTGCTTGCTGTACAAATCCGCAAAAAAGTCATTGGTCACAATGTCACGCAAGACAGGTATATCACTTTGCAGACTCAGCGTATAACTGTGCACATAGGCATCCAACATCTTGAAGGAATGAAACTCCTTGCTCTCACTCGTAGTACCAAAGGTAGAAGACATAGATGCACTACCCCAATACCCATTGGCACTGAGGTTGAGTTTGCCGTTGAGGTCCTCCAAAAACTGAGTAGCACTCTCGTTGTAGGTGTCAATCACCTTGGTTGCGTACTCTACATCCTTGACCACGGGCTGTGCTTTGAGTTTGTTGCCGTCAAAAATGGGCGTACGCAAGACCGTTTTGCGGTTGACCAAATTGCTGTTTATCATATCAAAGCCACGCCCCAAATAACTTGACCCAACAGACACCTCATCCATCGCCCCAAACAATCCACTATCACTCCGTGTCGTGCCACCCGTACTCGCTGTGGTCACTCTGCCATAGGATTGGTACGGTATGGGCTTGCTGTACTCATTCGCCCTATACCCAACGTCTGAGTCATCCTTGTGATACCCCGCCACTTGCAACTGATAATCCCCAAGTTGCAACTCCCCAAGGTCAAAACTCGTATCCGTAGTCTCAAAAAACTGATACTCACTCGCCTTGATACTGTACCCATCCACGCCACTCACCTTGTCCCAAGACAAAATGTTCTTGCCATAACTCACTGCGTCTTGCACCGTAGTTGTGATTTTTACATTCTTGACAAGCCCATCATCCGCCTTGTCTTGCTTGTTTCCACACGCCACCATAAAGATGCTCACCGCAACCAAAAATAGAGCCACAAACTGGCTCACCCTAGTTTTTATCACGCTACCTTGTTGCATTGTCCTCTCCTTTGCAAACCCACACAGTTTGCCACGATTCCCACTTTGTTTGTTTTGCTGTTTTTCCACTTGGTATTGTCTTGCCTGGGCGGGCGAACGCAGTTCACTCCTACAAGGTCTACTGCCTTGTACTTGTCCCATTGTCCCATTGCCCCATTGCCCCATTGCCCCATTGCCCCATTGCCCCATTGCCCCATTGTCCCATTGTCCCATTGTCCCATTGCCCCATATCGTTACTCCTTTTTTAAAAAATTTATTTTGTTTGTTTTTCTATATCTGCGTTTTACTTGTTTACTTGTTTACTTGTTTACTTGTTTACTTGTTTACTTGTTTACTTGTTTACTTGTTTTGCATTTGCATTTGCATTGTTGTATATTATACTTTGCAAAGCGTGTTTCATTCCTTTTGTGTACAGGCTCCACAAAATTCAGCCACACACAAAAAACACCCTTACAACATTTACAAATTACCAATTC
>Ga0123357_10007317_pt1 | contig 13628 bp, 5 predicted proteins | sample TergutEmb28metaG_FD_89873 | JGI IMG/M metagenome (GOLD analysis project Ga0123357, IMG submission 89873) | Embiratermes neotenicus P4 segment gut microbial communities from Petit-Saut dam, French Guiana - Emb289 P4 | ecosystem: Host-associated > Arthropoda: Insects > Digestive system > Gut ... | reverse complement strand
TTATCACTTTCCTTACCCTCTTTTTAAAAGTGATTGGTTTGCAGGGGAGAATTCCTAACACTTCTGCCGGTAACTGGTTCCAGTGTTGGATGGTCCTATTTACGAAAGAATATTTCCCTATATATAACTTCATATCTAAAAATTAATGCACAAAAATAACAACAAATACGTCTTTAGGGGTAGTCACCAACTCTCATGCCAGAATTGTGGCAAAACGTATGTTAGCCAGTCTGGTAGAGTGTTACAAAGAAATTTTAAGAAAATTATCTCTTTTGGAAAATAATACTGCACCTCAAAATTCGCACATCACCTTCTAGAAAATTGCCTTTCTTACAGACAGATGAAAAATATCATGCAGACGTACACTTCAATAACGAAGGTAGTCATATGGATATGGTCAAAAAAATTTACTCTTATAAAGAAACCGTAAAAACAATCAACTAAATGACAAACTTAAAATATAATCTAGTAAACTCTCCGAGGCTATCATCCAAGGTGAAGGCCACATGACGTAATAGCACACATAAAATGGGCCTTCAGTTCCATCAAAGAAGACATGCCACATAATTCTGCAACAAATCTTGCAAGTGGTACTCAAAGATTTTCATTAATTTTATAAATTACAAACTAAGTGGACCGATAATGTGGAACATTGAATAGTTGAAAAGAATGCCATGTGTGTATTAAATTCTCCGATTCGTGTAAGCTAATATTAGTTTCGCCTTTAAATTTCACTTCCATATTAGGCCTACTCTATTTTTCTAACTTACTGAGAGTACTTTCAGTTCATTTAAATGTCATAACAAGTACATAACACTTAGACGCTGGAAATATCCGACTCCGTTACGAGAGGCCCCTACAGACAAGCATCCGAAGATGCGCCTACCTTTGAACTTTGAACTTTGAACTTTTAAATACTTTTATTTCCAGGACATAAATTATTTAATTCCCACTCTGAAGGTTGTTCTTGTATGTTACATATACGCAACATAAGAATAGAAACTGTAAGAAGATGAGATCTCAGTTTCCTTATAACTAAGTTCATTGGCTAATATTCTTGTTCGACCTGATGATTTCCTGTCAGGTAGAAATATGTTGTTCAATGAACACTGGAATAAACAGTTGTTGTGTCTGATTGGACTTACTGTGATTCTCATTACCCATAACACGTCGGGGCTGAATCACTTTAATGAATAAACTTTGGTTCAGGGTACGGGTACCTCACGGTGAAGATCGTGTTTTTAGTCTGTATGTTTCAATGCATCCATTCGTACCTATGGTTATGCCCAAGTCATGGGGTGAAGATTTACAGTTTTCACAGCTGTAAAACCATAGATTGTGATCCTATGGGTCACTTTGTACTTTGTTGCCAGTTTTTTGGGGAAAACCTTCTGCCTCCGTATTTAATGTAACCACGTCACCAGCTTTCTCCAAAACGTTGGTTACATTCGCGAGAAAGCTTGGTATCATAACACAGTTGCTTACAACCTTAATTAGCTTGGAGATGCGCAGTTAACTATTACACGCTGCTACATCTCGGCACATTTCGTACTAATGGATGAACTGTAGATTATTTAAAGTACTGTACCAGTTGGAGTCGATATTTAGCAGAAAATTTTATGAGAGCTCTATTTTGTACCATAAATTTCATGGATCGAAAAGGAAGCTGCAGTACAGAATTTCGGTACTTTTCTGGAACTTGCCTGTAAGGTATGAAGAAAACTTCAAATAAACTTAGTCACGGTAGTCAGGTTTTCGATGGATATCTTTCGAGTCTAAGTCATAAATGCAGTTCTTTGAACCAAATTGTGTGTCAGCTAGAGTAGTTACATTTTTGAATGCGTTATTAGACACTGGAAATCCAAGGATCGTCGTGGTGCAGAGACAACTGTGTACCAGGTATGACTGAGTCAGCATTGCGGTATTCGCATTTGCCAATAAAACTTCATGGCTCACCTCTGACTAGTAGCACTTCTTAGAACATTACTGAAAGTACGTACAGCGTGATTCGAAAAGATGGACTCAATTACATATGTCTATATTTCCTGAATTACACATGATATATGAATGATTTGCATAGCATTTGAAAGAGAAGATCGTACGTTTTTAAATACCACCGCTAGAGCGCTAGTGTATAACGGTGCAGCAACGTCAGTTGAAGGCAAAATGGCTACTACGCAGCAAAAGATTTTTGCGTTCGTGAGTTCATTAAAACTGAGTCGGCGACTGCTGTACAGCGTGCGTTTCGTCTTCGTTTCAACATCAACCTCCACCGAGGAAGAGCATTTGTCGTTGGAATCACCAATTTGAGCAAATAGGCTGTCTGTGTAAAGGCAAATGCTCTGGCCGACCACGTGTATCAGAGGAGAACGTGAGACGAATTCAAGAGAGGTTTCAGCATAGCCCACGCAAGTAAACCCGTAGAGCAAGCAGAGAACTTTGAATGCCGCAACCAACTGTCTGGCGTGTGTTGAGGCGCCGTTTACTCTTCAATTGATTCCATCTTTTTGAATCACCCTGTATTATGAATAACTTGTGTATTTAAAACTTCTGCATCTGCACATAATTTGTGTATGTAAAATGTTTGCACGAACACATTATTTTTCTATCATTAAATTTTTGCTTCAAATTTAATACTAATATTGAAAAGAATTTGAATTCGCTGTAGCACTTTCAACGGTCTTCGCGTTATTATGTTATAGGGAAGGCCTAGTGATGACCTTCCTGAAGCAAATTTCTCCCAAAATAATGTTTTGAATAGTGAAACTGGATAATTAATCGGTTTCTCGTTGATTATACCGACAGGTTCCAAACATTTCGGGCACCATAGTTATAGTTTAACTTGCGTGTTCCTTGGCCGTGTTTGTATGTGTTTCATATTTAATAACTTTAAAATTGACTTCGGGAAGGTCGCATACATGTTGGCCTTAATACCAAGCTATCACGAAGTAGTTTAGCAGAATATTGAATCATGCAACATGCCCGCTTTCCATATTTCATTAACATTAATGAAGCGGCAGAACGAAATAATGTATGTGTAACAATACGACTATTAAACTTGAAAGTTCGCAGCACTGTCGTACATAATGCATTGATTATTTCACGTGCATTGCTATATAAAAAGGTGCAGAGGAAAGTAGAGCATTTCCGGTAAAAATGTGTCTTAAATTATTGAAAACTTAACACACAAACTCTTCAATAAACCACCATTTAATCACATTAATTCTGTTCTCGTACGACAATAATCACCATAGCCCTCATGTTCAACACTGACATTCGTTCAATTTGTATGGGATGTGTCTAGGACAGACAATATTAGGCAAACATCTCCACTTCGTGATATAATTGTAGGTAAATTTAGCACTCTGTACTTCACAGATGGTTCCAATAGGGAGCAGTTGAAAGTTATGGAACATTCAATGGTTATACAGATTGTAATATTTTGGCTTGGCATCTTGTAATGTTGTAGGTAACACGGAAGATTCCAAGGAATATCAACTGTCGCGCAAGACATTTGGTGAAAAAGGGATAGTGTAGAACATGTTGTAGGTTATTTACGATATTAAAACTGGGTGCCAAGTTGACATGGACATAATTAGGATGAGAATATTACAACTTCTTCCGACCTGTAGAAAATGTGTCCAATCACAATCACAGGAAATGTTATAAACCTGGTATGGTTTGCACTAAATAACTTACAACCTTAATACTAATACCGCACCTGCATAGAAAATGTAATTTTCACAAATGGCAACGGTTACCGTTTCTTCCGAAGTGTACAAACCCGTTTAGTCAAATCTGTCACCCAATCATGACGAAAGAACTAGTGCAATCAGTTCTGGCGACAGGAGAGCCACATTACTCTCAACGTAATTCCATATGGTATTTGTAATTTATTCAAGGACTCGTCAGTAAATTAGACTACACATAGTCCAACGATAGGACGACAGACTTCAATACAGGGCTGGATATTCTGTTTTCACAAACATTATCTTTTCAATAGTTTTCTAATTCGCCGGTACAAATTACCGGGGCCCGGCGGTAAGGAAGGGGGCCCGCGGCCTGTTTATTTTGCACATATTTTTGTCTTCCTCTGTATTATTAATATTAACCCTTACAATCACTCTGCAACTGATAGTCTTCCCGATTTAGTGTAAAAGTTTTAGCTGGTCTGCCTGTGATGTGGAGGCCGTAAAAACATTCACACCGGGGCCCGAAGCCGCTTTCGGCGACCCTGCTCACATTCACGTTTTTTGGTATAAAGTAAAGATCCTTCTTCACATCAGCAAACCATAGTAAGCTATTCTTGCCTAAGGACCTGCCTTCTCTCTTCAGCTACAGCGAACAGCTTCAGGCCTTGCTATCGATCTTGGCAGTAGGCCGCAATTCGACTACACATGCAGGCAGGCAGACACAGGCGCCTATATTACACGTTACATATAATGGAGTTCCTCCATAGAACGTTTTGATTCGAGGTAGTAGAATAATTATATTGTGGTTTAGTCGTGAATTTAACCACACAATACCAGACCCATTTGTGATGTGGAGGTGGTGAAAGGTGAATTGAATATAGGAGGGTGGGAGCTTACAATAGAGGTGTGGGTGAATGGGTTCTACAAGAGAAAGAGGAGGGGCTAAACATTCCCGCCCTAATGGTACATTGAGACAAATTGTACTAAAATAATAAACTGCGATCCAGAACGCTTAGTTCAAATAAATATTCCTGCAGTGTTGTCAAATGTGCTAGTTTTGAACTGCAAAATATTATAAATCAGTGGAACATTTTAAAATTAAAATTGTATTTATCATTGATTTTACCACAAGTGTGCCAATAATAACTTAACCAGTTGTGCTAATTATAGTGTGAATGAAACTGCTTTTAAGTCATTGACCGCCATGACCATGCACAGAACCTGCATCGTGCTTGCACTTGCAAGTTCTTACGGAAATACGAATAACGAAAGCAACAAATTCAAAACCTAAATATCTGAGGCATTAAGTAAGATCGTGTCAGAATATTCCGTAATTAAATCAATTGACAAACAAAGCTTTAGAATTTGTTGTAATGTAAACAAGTTAGTTCCATTTCAGATACTCTTAAGAAATCAGCCTAAATGAGCCTAAAGTTACATTCGGAAGTACCCGCCTCGGAAATGTACTTCAATATTTTACACTGCTTTCCAAGTTTAAACATAAAATTTTCATGGAGTATTTCTTAGATTACTGAAGATGTTACAGTTTTGTCGAAAGGCGAAGGACGAGAAAATGCATTTAAGAAAATAGTGATTGTGTATGCGTCATAAATGGTCTTCAGGTGACGTGGGATGCTAAGTTATTTTAAAATATATGATCTACAACCAGGAAGAGGAAGATGACAACTAAAGTCTTGAGCGTGTTATGTAACCCCTTAAACCTTAACAATGATCTGACTTTTACTGAAAATATTTAGTTCGTACCGCAGAGTAAACGCAGTCTCCCTCAGTTATTAAAACAATGCGGAGTTGATTATTTTTAGGGAAATAATGTTCGTTTATTCTGAGAAAAATGTAAAATATATACATGCATTCAGTGAATAGAAGGCAGAATTTGGGTTCATACAGTAAACATTAAGCCTACCAGTTTCCAAGACTCAGTGTTATTAGATGTAGAAAAAATAATGTGTATTGGGAAAGGGTTGAATAATGCTAAGACGGGAACAGAAGTACGCCTAGAAAACCCCTTCCTAGCCCCAAAATCTCCTTCACAAATTTGACAGGACTTGTATGGGATCCAACCCGGTCCTCCGCGTTAAGAATATGAAGACTGTCCGACACATGGCTCGGTCAACATGTAGTTGCGATGGAAAACTTTGATTGTGGTGGAGATGGCAGTGTAAGTAAGGGCAACATCTTCCGACCTCGGTTGTCACCAGAAGAGGGCGGAGGGATGTGACCACTCTGTCAGCAGTACTTCAAAAATATCAAAGGCGTTATAGGTTTATATATTTCTCAGTGGTGAAGCCCTACAGTTAAAAGAACAGCGTGTTTCTGATTAGATTTTGAAGTATATCAGATATGTAATTACACCACCACATGTGTGAAGATTGCTGTCTTTTTCCGGTTTCCAATCCTATAATGTCACGGTTCCAATATTTCTTACAATGTAACAGAAACTTATAAGAAGCAAAATATTACTGAAATAGGTTATATGACATCCTTACATACAGAACACATTTTACCGAAAGTGCCTTTTCGTAAGCGATCGATTCTTCGTCGAAGAGCATTCTGGAAGTCTTGCGATTGTGAAAATAGAAACAGTCAAGTTCATTAATCATGCCATTCTGGCAAAAACAGCGGAAAGCGTACATTTCTGTGCAAGCAATTGGAAGTGAGAAGAAACTCCAAATAAAGTTTGTTCTGTTCGCTGGCCTTCTACTTTCTTCTTCCGCTGCCTTTGATTATCACTGCCAGCACAATGACCTCTCACTTTTCAAAAGAGTATTTTTAGAATTTCCTTACAGGCAGCAGAATTTCGCTTTGAGAGGTCAAATGTAGGTCTATCTGTCCTTTTTTTCAGTCCTATCAAGCCGCCATCAAACCATAAACAGAACACAAAGTGTGAAAGATAAAGTTTTTCGCCTAATGTGTTCCAGTCGTCAGAATGTTACTGTTGCATGTGAGATATTCTGCGTTAAAGAACTCTATTAATATCCGATTATCAACGTTACATCGTTTGTGCATTTTATTTCAAGGTACTGTACTATACCGAAAGGTATCGATACTTTGGGACCAGCTTCACACTGACTCCGACATCAGGTAAACATCCCGCCATAGTAATCCCACCCCATCCCTGAATTTTCCGAAAGGTATGTGTATACAATATTGGACGGGTATAGTGCAGTCGTTATAGCGACTCCCTATGGGCTGGGCTGTTCGGGAATCGAGTCCCGGTGGAGGCGATGTTTTCTGCTCCCGTTCAGACCGGCTCTGCGGCCCACCCAGTCTCCTAAACAATGGGTACCGATTCCTTCCCAGGGGTATAGCGGCCGGGGCCAGGCGCTAACCACCCAACTCCATCCAACGCCAAGGTTAAAGAAATAGTAGAACTATACATCTTCTCCCCATCTGGGCCTTCGTGCCCTGTTCTAGGGTGGATTTGACCTTTACGTATGTTTATACAATAGACATGCAATTCATTGACGAACGTTTCTGTCGCTTGTCGACCGAAAAGTAACAGAAAGCCGTTAACGAATTACCCTAATTTCTACAGTGGTCGTTTTCGTCCATAGGCCCAGCCTGCGAAGTCGCCAGATCTCAAGTCCCTGTTTGCCTACTTCTTGTGGGGCAATATGAAGGACATGGTCTACCAGCAAATATCGTAGATGAGAGAAAAACTGCAGGAAATCACGGAGTCCTCCGATCCCATAAGGATAAATGACGAAATTAAAAGCTATCCCCCTTTTATGCTACTATCTAATATATAAAATTCTTTTCATGATAATTTTTTATGAGTACCACTCTTACGAAGTACGGCAGTATATATTGTATCACGTTGCATATTAAAGCACAAATTTATTCAATTTTTTTATTTTTTGAACCATTCTCAGTCAGTCAGTAGCATGTTCAAGTGTCTAGATTTTGACATGTTATGCCCGGTCTACTGGCAAATAATTACAGACCTTTCGGTGGCACCACAGTCCTTCAAAACGTCTGTTCACTATTCAGCAGTCGTCAGGAAAGTGAGACGCCAGAAGACATAGATCTTCAGCAGTACCGCTACAAGAACGTCATTTGCCGCAATTGTATGTTGCATGCTGACCTTGATGGCAAAATTGAAATTAATTTATTTACAAAATAGCGTATAGACTTGCATATAAGCGGCAAGTTGCTGTTACCCCCAGTTTCACTTCACGATATAGAATTGTATACCGATATATGGGTTTTCTTGACCAGACCAGCTTGACCGGCATTTAAAGGAGGTAGTTGGACGGATTTTACTTCTCGAAATGTAATTAAAGTTTTTGACAAGGACGTTTCTTATAGCTTACGTATAGCAATGGAAATACACTAGTCAGAAGTCTATTACGTCGGAATAAACAGCGATTTATGTCGAGTAACTTAACTGAATTTTTATTTGTACAAAGTATTGTCGAATCGAATCTTCCATTTCTCTCACATTTATAAATACGGGGGTAGGTCATAAAGTTACATTCATATAAAGTGAGTTCCGCGAAATAATGGCGAAATTTCAGGATCGAGTTCTACAAGTAATTTGAAGCAATAAATGTTTAATAAACTACATGTCTTCAAAACGATCACCTAGTTAGGCGTTAGTGAAGCTAGCTGGGACTGCAGTAAATTAATCCAGTTGCTGTTTGTACACAGTCTTGGCTAGTGGTTGTGGTTGTGTTGTGTTTTAGTACAGTAAGAGAGTCACAATGCTTAAAACGTTTACTCTGACATGCATTTCGTATACGAGTTCTGAAACTGAAGTAGTAGGGCTGCTGTTATGGAATACTGGCATCATTACCCACATCGCAAAACATTTGACACCGTGCGCAGAATTCTGAAGCAGACTGATGCCTTACCACGAGCAAATACTGAATGTGAACAGAGGCGTGGGAGCAGTGACGTCCTGGCAGCAGTGTAAGAAAGCCCAAGTATATATACGCAGATTATCCAAAACGACTGGTAAAATAAATACACAGACATGGAGAATTTTGCACCATGATGGTTTTCTATCTTTGTCACATTTTACCTATAACCTTTAGAACACTCTCGAGAACTTCGGCCATCACCGTGCGGAACATCCTGTATTATTATTTTCGGTCTAATAAGGACAGTATAAATTTAATTTCACTAGTGTCCCATTAATTTTCCGCATAGTTCCACCAACCAATCACGCACCGTGGGTCGGACGACCATTTCTGTTACTAACTGGTATCTGCCCCTGTTCTGTGTTATCAGTCGGCGTGTCATAGCTGTTTGCTCTTAGCGATCATCTATTTGTGGCCTCCAAGATTTTGCAGCTTCATTGAAAATGTGAAAATCTATCGGTGACGAATTCACCCGATATAACCAGAAATAGTTTTGGTTTCTCATTTACAAACTTACACGATATTTAAACTCATTTACTGACCGACCCTCGTAAATAGCCCTCTGTTTGATTAGAATCTGTACAGCTAGTAGGATCGTGAAGTGTAGGGAAGTACGACTTGAGCATGCGTGAAAGAAAGATATTTCCCCATCAGTTTACGCTTCATCGGGCGGTCTGTTCCCAGGACGATAATCCACTCGTAGCAAGCAGCACCTTCGATTTCCAATCTGCGACACAAATAGACTTCTTTCTTCAGAGCGCCCTTTTTACGTTCGGAACGCACTTGAGAAGAACATAGCTTTCGGCTCTTCTCTAGTGGCGTCAATCCATTCCGTGGACCGCAGTTTTAAACTGAATGCTGACTGCCGCAAAGAGAATCCAGCGCCATTTCACCATCTACTGGGTTGCACATAAAGTTTTACGAACTGTAGTCAGGGTCCAAACTTTCGTGTTCGTCAAGTGAATGCCGGAAATGTACATCACATGTCTAAGATTTCACACTAAACTCAAGAAATAAATGCAGAGACGATTATTTCTATCACCAAAACAAGGAGTTCGGAGTGAGATTCACGGAGCCCATTATCCAGTTGTTCTGAGGCTATTGTTTTTGTTATCATCAACATTCTAGTAGAACCTTTCGTGGTTAATAAGTTACCTAGCTACATGTTTCGTCTAGGTTAAGTTTTTCTCATGTAACCTCAAATTTTCGCATTTTTGGCAGGTTTTTTATTATTAAATTACAAACGATAGTGCATGAACAGAGTGTAGGTACATTTGCCTTCGAGTCACCTTTCGTGTGCCTAGATGGTGCCATTCTTTAGATAGAGATTTTAAGTCAGAAAGTAAAGAAAACTTTAGGACGGCAAATATTTTGTTATTTAAAATTACACAATAAACTTCATCTTAAGAAAGTTGCACATTTTTAGGTAATAATAACAAAATATAATTTTACAATCCGAAAGAAATTGTCTCTTGCGTCGTTTCCATTGTACAATTTAGTGCTTCCGCCATTTTGTTAGTGAGGGTTTTAGGAACTTAACAAGATCGGCAATGTACGTATAACGTACCATTGTGGAGAGTTCGCGTAACCATTTAGCGGTGGAAATACAAGAACGCATATCGTGTGAGATTTTGAGCTACATATCACTGCCAACTATATAAAAATATTGAGTGTTGCCAAACAAGTCTTTTAGGAAAAAATTGTGTCGCCGGCAACTAAGCAAATTATAGGTACAATTTTTTTTTTAAATTATATTACAACGAATTTTCACATTTTTCATAGTTGCATATAAACGCAGCACTGAAAAAAATGTTCCTTTGCTCAAGGCCATCTTCACACAATTGGCTAAAAGATCGTAATAACAGATAGGTCGTTGTTAGTTTCTCAGTAAATTATGAAGCAATACATATCCGAGTGTTGGCATGTATTCTTGTCTCAGTTATCCGCCATGCAAATCGTATATATTTTGCGTCATATTATATTGTCACTTTAGAGTGTCTGACTCTACCATATTTGTCCACATTATCTCATCAACGGTACGATTTTTGGAAAACGTTTCTAAACATAAAATATTTGTTTCGAGTTCTCTAAAACGTTTGTCTGAAACACTTATTCTACGAAGAACTGAGAAAATTAACATAATTGTACGTAAGCCTCAAATTTGGCCCATCTGATGTCGTCTGAACAACAAAGAATTGTATAAATAATACCTTTGATCCCACGAAGATTCGCAGTTTTCTCTACAGATGCTATTAGTGGTGTTATGAATCTTAAATGCGTGTTTGTGGTTCTTTGTGTTGTGTCTGTGGCCTGATCATTCAAGGTTCATGGCTCTTTTTTGTGGTTTTAATTTGTGGAGTGTCCCAGACTTTATTTTGGGAATCTTGATGCTGCTTGTAATTTTTCTGCGGCTTTTTTCTTGTTACTACCCGTGGACTTGATCTGTTCTAAGGCGCATATCTTAAAACGCTGAGTGTTTCTGTGGTACCAAGTGACTTAGAATAGCTCACTGTAAAGGGTCCACCGGCTTACGTTGTTCATTACTTGAAGATGGAAAAGAATCAACTTCCGAAAATTCGTGTTTTTGAAAAAGGATGTGGACAAAGTTAAAAAAATAAGACTGTGCCAGTGAGTTATGCACCATCGTCAAAGCCCTGTCGTGATAAATAATTTTTCATATGAAGTGCCCTTTATTATTTCCAGACTTCAGTGAAATTTTAATTATCTACACACAATTTTGAGAAGTAATCAAGTATCAAATTCCATGGATAGCCGTCCTGTGGAAGCCGAGTTGGTTTATGAGGACAAACAGAAGGACAGACAGACTGACAGAAATGACGAAAACAACAATCGCTTTTGCAACTTCGTGAACGCCCCTAAAAAGTGTTGTGTTTTTCAGGCATGCATACCAACTTTCATGGAAATATAATTCTGTCTAAGTCGTGATATTTGCTACATTCGTATGACTACGATTTTTATTAATGTAATGTAAAGCTTCAATAATACCGTTGTACTTTTTCTCTCACAGTTTAAACTTAATATGACATCCACAATCCAAAAATAGTTCATATTTATTAATTAATACTATTTGTGTGAACTTACATATTCCGCCGCTACAGTTCTACTATTCAACTACGCCATGTTGAGGAATGTATAAGTAGATGAGAACTATTAAAGGGTTCACATTTAAAAAGATGACATATTAAGAGCAGATAAAATTACTTTTTTTACTCTTTGCATTTTGTGTCCCTGTTAAAGATCAAATACATCATTCAAAGCTTTTATTCTCTGATTGCCTTCTTTCTTTTTGACATATTTACGAGAGGTAGGGATTTGAACTCCAATTTCTCTGGTTCAGTATATGAAGCAGTTTGTTAAAATAATGAACAAGAAGTAGTAATTCGCAACATTTAACACCGTCTGGAACTTGCCTAATTTAAACATGGTGACTGAACATTCAGTATTTCTTAAATGAACGCTACAGTGTGTATCTTATGACAAATACAAGTAGCAAACTAATCACTCACGCTCAACCCAAAAAAATCCACATTCACAAAATTTCTGCTGAAACACATCTTTTAAAGCTGCGTCATCTTGAACAGCAACAGCGAGTTGCCTGCGGAAAAAGACCGTGTTTTCTTTCTACCTGTTTTATTTTCTTTGCGTTAAAACTGCTCCTTTTCCATCCATACTTCTTTTGGAAGCATTTCTTGCTTTCTCTTTTATCCTATCCTGTCAGTATACGCGAAACATAATTTCGTATCCTTTTGAGTTAAAAACGAGAAAGCGAAGCAAAGACGAATATAGGACTATTTCTTTTCCGCAAAAGACTAAAAATGGTCGAACTGTTACTACTCTGACGTGAGGCTCATGCAGTGCAAGGAGCGTTATTCTGCACTTCATGAATCCTTTGAAGCCTGATGTTCATAAAAATATTATGTTTTTGAAATCCATTTCTTACCCAGACAGAGCACTTAGTACTTTCTGAAGAAAAATACTGTGCTTTAGGTAACAACGCTGTGTGGCCTGATATAAAAGAAGCACGTATCGGAAGAACCTACTACTTCCACATTCCACCTCTAAGATTGAAGCAGCCGATATAGTCAGCTAAAAATATTTTTCAGCCTTTTGGGAAAAGGAAATGTGTCCCCCACCCTCTGCCCCAAATATGAAGTAGTTTCCTCGTAAACATTGATAAGTCTGTAATAGCCGTCACGTCGTCAGAACTCAGAAGACAATATTCTTCACAGTTGTTATACTGAGAGCTTCAAATCCCACTCCACTTTTTCGTTAACTATATCAAGTGGGTTAGGGTGTTTGGAAAATAACTGCGTATAGTAAGTGTGTGTGTGTGTGTGTGTGTGTGTGTGTACAGGGTGTCCCAAAACCTATGTCACAAACTTCGCCCGGTTATTCCCCACCCCCGATTAAGCAAAAAGTTCCTATCAACATGGGTCCAAAAGTGAACAGGTTCCGAGATATCCACTTACGTTCATGTGCGGGTATCCTTTGAATATTACATAAGATATTCGAAGTGCTGACCATTTGCCGCAACCCATCCGTTCTGACGTCGCATCGTGGATTCCCTGATGCGTTCCAGCTGACCTGGTCGGTTTCTGATAGCACCAAATGTAGCTACGATGCGTTCCCATAACTCGTCAACGTTGGTAACGGGTGTGGAGTAAACTTCACGTTTAACGTGACCCCAAAGGTAGAAATCGATAGGATTGAGATCCGGAGAACGATGGGGCCACTCTACTGGCCCGTTACGCCCGATCCACTTCCCAGCAGGTACTGACATGCTATGCGGCGGAAATGTGGTGGAACCCCATCATACATGAAACACATGCCTACTCGCAACTGCAAGGGAACATCATCAAGCACATCAGGCAAGATGTCTCGCGTCAGTCGTTCCAAAAATTCCCGGTACGTAGTCCCCGTCAACCGCTCTGGTAAACGGACTGGACCAATCAGCCGATCCCCAACGATACCAGCCCAAACATTTATTGAGAATGTGGTCTGATGTCTTGCCTCTCGAATGATGTGTGGGTTT
>Ga0123357_10007316_pt1 | contig 13629 bp, 13 predicted proteins | sample TergutEmb28metaG_FD_89873 | JGI IMG/M metagenome (GOLD analysis project Ga0123357, IMG submission 89873) | Embiratermes neotenicus P4 segment gut microbial communities from Petit-Saut dam, French Guiana - Emb289 P4 | ecosystem: Host-associated > Arthropoda: Insects > Digestive system > Gut ... | reverse complement strand
GAAGGCTTGGTTGTCTGATCATGGCTACATTGGCTGCCCCACGCCAGACGAAAGCCCCTGGAACTACGTGCTGCGCGACGACGATGGCTGCCAGATTGACGTGCATGTCTTTGACTTCGATGAGTCAGGCAACAACAGCTACGGCGTGGCCTATCCAGCTGAGTCGCTGACTGGGCACGCCAGTCTTGGTGGCGTGACAATCCATTGCATACCGCCCGATTGGCTGTTTCGCTTCAAAACCGAGTTCGACCCGAGGCCCAAGGATCTGGTGGACGTCAAAGCTCTAGCCGTCAAGTTCGGCTTTGACATTCCAGCGACCCATCAGACGGCTTGACGCCCGTTGCGTCGGCCGTCTTCAAACCATTGGATCGCAAACATGGCGGCGCACCCGATCATGTACATGGCCAGGTCTGCCCAGTCGAAAACGCCACCCAGGACGACACCCAGTGGCCCCCGATCAACACCAAGCATGGTCGCCAGGCCCAGCAACTGAGAAACCTCCACCATGGCGGCAATCAAGAAGACATACAAGGCCAGGAGCCTCGGCACCCGTTTCAGCACAGCGCGGGCCAGGCAGTAGACGAACACGACAGCCAGCACGTCTCCAAAGTACGGGCGGACGAAACAGTCATGGACATACAAGGCAATCAGCACCTCGACAGCCAAAATGATCAGAGTGGCCGCTAAGTAGCACCACCGCGTTCGCTTGGAACTGACGAAGCTCAAGTCATCTCCTCTGTAAGCACATGGTCAATGCCAAGCATAGTCAGAAGCGGTGCACTCGCCCACGGGGCCCCGTAGCACCTCCGATTCCGGCTGTTCACTCAGCATAATTCGCAATTTGCGAAACATATTGAGCAAAATGTCATCCATGCGCTTGGTGAGCTCGCCTCAGCGGCTGGCTTTCCGCGCAGGAATAACGACCGCAGCCTTGTCGTCGTGAACCAGACTCCTGCCACGCTGAGCACCACGAAGTACACCAGGTGCACCCAGGCATACTGAGTGAAGACGCCCAAACTCAGCTGCCGCATCAACTCCACGCCATGCCACAGGGGCAGCGCCATGATGAACATCTGCACGCCATGCGGGAACACGTCGATGGGCACCATCGTCGCCGAGAACAAGAACATGGGCATCAGCGCCAGGGTGAGGATGTCCATCTGCTGGAAGCGCGTCAAGTAGCTGGTGACAGCCATGCCGAACGCGGCGAACCCCAGCGCGATCAGCAGCGCCAACGGGATCATCGCCAGCGCCCACCAGCTTGACACCAGCCCGAGAGCGGCCATCACACCTGTGAACCCGAGGGCGTACACGAAACCCCGGAACAGGGCCATGCCGATCTCGCCCACTGCCACGTCGAACGGGCCCAGCGACGTCGCCAGCATCGCCTGGTAGATCTTCGAGAGGCGCATCTTCGAGAACACATTCCACGTCGAGTCGTAGATAGCGCCGTTCATTGCCGAAGTCGCCATCATCGCCGGTGCCACGAATGCGGCGTACGACATCGGCACCCCACCGGGGCCGTGCACCTGCCCCACCAGTGTGCTCATGCCGTAACCCATTGCGACAAGGTAAAACACTGGCTCGAAGAATCCCGTCAGCACCACTATCCAGTTGCCCGTCTTCCATGTGCGGAAGCCGCGCTCGATCACGGCCCACGCGCGTCCCGACGAGTTGGCCCGCAACCAGGAATTATTTGGCGACGCCCCCATCCGTCGCCTCATCGCGTCAGCCTCCTGCGGAACATCGCCACCGCCAGCACCAACCCGACGACGAGCAGCGCCATGAAGAAGCCCAGATGCATCGCGATCTGCGCCGGCGTCAGCGGCATGCCGAACGACACCGCGCGGGCCAATTGCGTGCCGTGCCACATGGGCGATATCCAGCCGATCCACTGCAAACCTCGCGGCATCAGTTCCAGCGGAAGAAGGTACCGGCGAACAGCATCATCGGCATCACGATGAAACGTTCAATGAACGAGAATGCGAAGTTATCGCGCTCCATTGTGGCCGCATACGCTATCAGCGGCGCGCCGAAGCTCATGCCAGCCAGCACCGAGATGGGTATCATCAGCCACGACCAGCCCGAACTGGTGCTGCCGCTGATCACGAGGATGATCCAGAACAGCGCCGCCTGCGCCGCCATGCGCAGGCTGACAGCCGTCACCTCGCCGCCCACGATCAGCTTGGCGGTCATTGGCGTCGACGCCACCCCGTAGTACACCCGGTGCCAAGTGAAGTAGTCCATTATCGAGTAGGTGCATTCGGCTGTCGCCTCACTGACCACCGACATGACAAGCAGCGACGGGCCGACGAATGTCAAATAGCCGACGCCCTGCACGGCGCCGGCATGGGCGTCCACCAGTGAGCCCAACCCGAGGCCCATCGCCAGCAGGTAGAGGGTGGGCGTCAGCAAACCGTAGCCGGCGATGATGTGCCAATAGGCGCGCATGGTGCGGATGCGGTATTCGGTGTAGTACCACCAGCCCCACCGCCTAGCCCGCCTGGCCTGCGTGGCATGGGGCAACACCCCGGAGAAGGTCAGATTGGTGGCGTCCAAACCATGTGTCGCCACCACCGCGGGATGTCCGTCAGTCAATGAGGCTCCGTCCGGTGAGCCGCAGGAAGACGTCCTCAAGCGAGCTGCGGCGAACCAGCGACGTCACCGGCTGCAGGCCCGTCTCGCGCATCTGTCGCAGGGTCGCCTCACCATCGCCGCTGTAAAGCAGCACCCAGTCGGGCAGCAACTCCACACGGTCGGCGAACGGCTGCACCTGGGTGACGACGTCGGCGTTGCGCCCGGCGCCGAACCGCAGCTCCGCGACCTCGCGCGAGCTGTATTGCCTTATCAACTCGGCCGGCGACCCTTGCGCGACGATCCGGCCGTGGTCCATGACGATTAACCGGTCGCAGAGCTGCTCCGCTTCGTCCATGAAATGCGTGGTGACCACCAGGGTGACGCCCTGCTCCTTGAGCCGGAATAGGCGGTCCCAGAGGATGTGTCGTGCCTGCGGGTCCAGGCCGGTAGTCGGCTCGTCGAGCAGCAATACCTTGGGCTCATTGATAAGCCCGCGCGCGATTGTCAGGCGCCGCTTCATCCCACCGGAGAGGTCGTCAACGCGCGTTTTCGCCTTCTCCGTCAGCTGCGCGAACTCGAGCAGTTCGTCGGCCTTGGCGCGCAAATAGCTCAGCGGCAAGCCGAAATAGCGCCCGTAGACGATCAGGTTCTCGCGCACCCGCAGTTCTGTATCGAGGTTATCTTGCTGGGGGACGACCCCAAGCATGGCCCTCACTTCAGGCCCGTGTACCTCCGGGTCGAGCCCGCCGACCAGCATGGTGCCAGACGTGCGTAACGTCTGGCCGCCGATCACCCGCATGGTGGTCGACTTCCCGGCGCCATTGGGCCCCAGCAGCCCGAAGGACTCGCCTTCTGTGACCTCGAAGTCGATGTGGTCGATGGCGTTCAGGTCGCCGTAGGCCTTCACAAGGTCATGAGCCTCGATGACTTGCACCGGCTAAGTCTATCGGAACTGGTCGGTGGTTGAGCATGACTGCCTCTGACACAGGACGCAACCCGGAGTTTCGCCTTCCCCGGGCACATCGGGTGTCTCGGGCTGAGAGGGCAAATCTCCGTGATGAATACCAGCCTGGAACGTCACGGTGACTCACCCTGGATCGTCTGGCGTCCCCAAGCAAGCAACACGGGCGAAGTAACGAGCGTCAAGCCAATCCTCGCTGTTATATGGTCGTTTCTGCATTGAGCTTGACTATCTCAATGATCAGGTCGACAGCCCTTTCCATTGACTCGAGCGCCACAAACTCGAAGCGACCATGGCAATTCTCGCCGCCGGCAAACAGGTTGGGCGTCAGCAAGCCAAGGAAAGATATCTTCGAGCCGTCTATGCCACCTCGCACGGCCACGATCTCTGGGGTGACGCCGATGTTGACCATGGCACGCTTGGCCAAATCGACGATGCTCATATCCTTCTCAATGAGCCGCGCCATGTTGTAGTACTGGTCGTGCATATCGACCGTGATACGCGCCTGGTCGAACTGCTCGTTGAGACGCGTCGCGATATCGATCATCATGCGCTTGCGAGACGCGAAAATATCGTCGTCGTGGTCGCGGATGATGTAACTGGCGCTGGCCTCTTCGACGTTGCCGGTGATCCCATGGAGGTGAAAGAAGCCTTCGCGTCCCTCGGTCAGTTCGGGACGGTCACCCGCGGGCAGCGCATTGTGAAAGTCGATGAGCACCTGCATCGCGTTGACCATCTGGTCTTTGGCAGATCCAGGGTGGACGCTGCGACCCTGCACATGGACTTCGGCGGCAGCGGCCGAGAACGTCTCGTAGGACAGTTCGCCCAGGGGGCCGCCGTCCACCGTGTAGGCGAAGTCGACGGCGAAATCCGCGACGTCGAACTTGTCGGCGCCAGTGCCGATCTCCTCGTCCGGGCCAAACCCGATGCGGATCACACCGTGCTCGATCTCAGGGTGACCCAATAGGTATTGGGCGGCCGTCATGATCTCGGCGACGCCCGACTTGTCGTCCGAACCGAGCAGAGTTGTGCCGTCGGTCGTCACCAAGGTCTGCCCGACGTAGCTTGTCAGCGCTGGGAAGACGGCCGGATCGAGACAGAATCCGGACGCGCCAAGAGCGATGACGCCACCGTCGTAGGCCTCGACGACCTGCGGGGTGATGCCTTCAGCATTGAAGTCGGCGGTGTCGATGTGGCTGATGAATCCGATTCTGGGGCATTGCTTTGTCGTGGTCGCCGGGATAGTCCCGATGATGTAGCCATTGGACTCCAGATAGTGGACGTCTTGCACCCCGATGCCGCGCATCTCGTCGCCCAGTCGCTGGGCGAAATCGATTTGGGACGGGCTGGACGGCGTTGTGTCGCTGGCTGGGTCGGAGCGGGTGTTGACGCGCACATACGCCAAGAATCGGTTGAGCAAATCCGTCCTATCGTCTCGGACGTTTCGGTCGTTGAGCATGATTGCCTCCTTCAGTTCGTGCTGACAAGCCTAGTTCTCATGATCGGGCAGCCCAGACACCTGTGACGCTCTGAAAACGCGCGTCGTCCCCCAATCCGTCGTTGGACAACCTGCTGGAGCTGGGCCTCGGTCACCTCAACGTCCATGAACGGGCACGAGACCGAGCATCGGGGTCGCGAGAAACCGCAGTCACTCTCGTCTTCGGAAAGTTCTTTGGTGTGCGTTGCCGCAAGCGGTAGCATGAATGATGTATCGGTGGCATTAGGCCAAGGCTGGAGGCTCACCATGGAGAATCAGGCGACAACGCACCGCCCACGGCACCGTTGGGCAAGGCTGGTCAGAGTAACAATCGGCTTGTCTTGTTTGCTTGGTTTGAGTGCCAGCGGCGGTGCCTTCGTCACCACGGCAACGGCTTCAGGCCTAGATACTGCCGTGGCATCTGGTGCGCCGATGACTCAGCCTGTCGATGTACTGGCAACAGACGATGGCACGACCAATGACTACGGCGTCTTCCTCGGGCTCAACCCCAGCAAGTCCGCCAAACTTCTCAGCTATTCGACCGTGGTGATCGACGCTCAATACTTCACCAAATCCCAGATAGCCAAAATCAAACAGGCCGGAGTGACGGTTTACTCCTATCTGAATATCGGTTCCATCGAGAAGTTCCGTCACGGGTATTCGAAGTTCAAACACAAGACTTTGGGTAAATACGCCGGCTGGCCCGGAGAGTATTGGATGAGTCCTGCCCTGCTTTCTTGGCGTAACTTCATCTACACCGAGGCCAAGGCCCTGGTTGCCAAAGGCATCGACGGATTTTTCATCGACAATACCGACGTTTATGCCAAGTACCATAAGAAGGCCATATTCAATGGGCTGGTCAAGATTTTCAACAGACTCAACAAATACAACCTGCCGATCTTGGTCAACGGCGGAGATACCTTCGTCAAAGCCGCAATTCTGAAACCGGCCAAGCCGAAGGCCAAAATCACTGGCGTCAACCAGGAAGAGGTCTTCAGCCGCATCGCCAGCAATGGCAAGTTCAAAACTCAGACTGCGGCCGACACCAAGTATTACAAGTCCTACTTGGCCAAGTGCGCCAAAGCTGGTTTGGCGGTCTACTTACTCGAATACGTCAAAACCAGTAACACTGCCTTGCGAGCCAAAATCAACGATTACTGCGCCGCGACTGGATATGTCTGCTACATATCGTCGTCACGCAACCTGGTGTGATTGTCACTATTTTGGACACCCAACCACCGCCGCGTCGCATAAGGCAGACTGTACGGCGTGAATCCGTCATCCAGCAGTGGACTACGCGCTAGCCTATTCCAGGTCGGCGCCGTGCTGCTTTGGGGGACGAGCTACGCCGTCACCAAGAGCGCCTACGCGACGCTGGCCCCGATGGTCGTGGTTTGGCTGCGCATGGTGGCCGGGCTGGTGGCGTTCCTGTTCCTGCTGCCACTGGTCAAACGCCCGTCCTACCAGCGCGGTGACTGGCGCTACCTCGGGCTGGCCATGCTGTGCATCCCCTGCCTGTATTACACCTGCGAGGGATTCGCCATCAAGTTCACGACGTCCAGCCAAGCCGGCGTCGTCACCGCCGTCATGCCGCTGATCGTCGCCCTGGCGGCGTGGGTGGTCCTGCACGAGCGCCCGGCCCGGCGCATCGTGGTGGCCGCGCTGGTGTCGGTGGCGGGCGTGGCGGTGCTCTCACTTGCTGGACGGACGGGCGCGTCGTCCCCCAACCCGGCGCTGGGCAACCTGCTGGAACTGGGTGCCATGTTGGCCGCCGCCGGATCGACGTTGGCCGTCAAGCGCCTGAGCACCCGGTACGATCCGTGGTTGCTGACGGGCCTGCAGATGGCGGCCGGTGTGGTGTTCTTCGCGCCGCTGGCTCTGGCGTCCGGCCCAATCCACTGGGCGACGGTGCCAGCCCACGACTGGCTGGCCATCGCCTACCTCGGTGTCGGCTGCGGCTTGGCTGCCTTCGGGTTGTATAACTCGTCGCTGCGCCTGTTGCCCGCCAGCCGGGCAGCGCTGGCCATCAACGCCATCCCGGTGGTCGCCATGGTGACGGGTTGGCTGGCGCTGGGCGAGACGATGTCGTGGCTGCAAATCGTCGCCTGCCTGGTGATCCTGGCGTCCGTCCTCCTGGCCGGCTGGCACAGTGGCGGTGATAATTCGGCTGACGCTAGGCAATCCAGCGGCAAAGACTTCGTGGCTTGAGAGGGTGACGACCGATAAACCCACCATGGACTGTGTCTCATGCAGTCCTCTGCCTGTTATGCTGTATACATGTCTACAGCGGTTTTGTCAGTGCGCGTCCCCGATGAGATCAAGTCGCATCTGGACAACTTGAGCCACCAGACCGGACGGTCCGCCAGCTTCTACGTGCTGCGGGCACTCGAAGAATACCTAGAGGACTTGGAAGACGCCTACACGGCCGACCAGGCGTACCGCGAGTGGCAAACCGACAGCTTTGCCACTGTGGCGTGGCAAGATACCAAGACGGAGCTCGGCCTGTGAAACACTGGCAGATCGAACAGACGGCACGGTTTGTCAAGGAACTCAAAGCCCTGGATCGCACCGTGCAGCGCCAAATTGCTGCAATGCTGGATGCCATCGCCGATTTGGACGATCCCCGTCAACGCGGAAAAGCCCTGATTGGCGAGCTGCACGGTTATTGGCGTTATCGAGTGGGCGATTACCGCGTGATCGCGGATATCCACGACGACGAGGTTTGCGTGATCGCCATCACGGTAGGACATCGCAGCCGCGTCTACCACTGATCCAATGGCTGACACATATCTGGGCACCTTACCAGCGGCAACCAACTACTGCCGTCACCACCCAACTGACACAACCCACTACAAAACGCACCGGCCGAGCGACTTGAAGACGATTTGCGTCGAGTTATGACGCCTCCAGGGCTCTCAAGTGCTACACGACTCGGCGCATATCGTCAAACCAGTTCGGTTGGACCACGGTTTGTGCCTAGTCGTGTCGCTTCATTGTCCGCCGCTCCGGCTTCCGCACTGTGCAGCAGACCTATCCACCTGACTCTCGCTGATTTTGACGGCAGCCGACTAGGCGACAGGTTTGGCAGTCAGCTATTTTGGGGACGTCGCACAAGACGACGCGTCCAGTTCGTGCCAGGTGATCGACGATTGCCTCGACCAATTCACGGTTGAGGCCGGTTCGTTCAGCTACCGCTGCTTTGCTGCGGGCTCCCTGATTGACGGCTGAGATTATCGCGGTGACCGGGCCAGCGGGATTCATAGACGCGATCCGATCTGGAAGACGACCACCGCCAGCACCCAGGCGACTGACAACTGCATGGCTACCCCGAACAGCGTCCACCGTCCCCCCACCTCCCGGCGCATGGCGGCTATGGTGGCGGCGCAGGGTGTGTAGGCCAGCAGGAACACGAGGAATGCGGCGACGGCGGCGTTTGGATGACCACCGGATGCCGTCTCGAAAGTCTGCCGCAGCAGATCGGGCAACCCGGCGGCAGCGCCAGAGGCAGACGGATCGGGCAAGGCGAAGATCTGGCCGAACGACGAGATGATGGCTTCTTTGGCAACAAAGCCGACCACCAAGGCGGACGCCACTTGCCAGACGCCATAACCAGCCAGCGTGAATATGGGGGCGATGGCGCGGGCCAGGACGGCATAGACCGAGTGATCGATAGACACATGCCCGAACCCGCCCAGCCTTGATCCGGCTGGTGTGGCTTGCAGCACCCAAACTGCCAGCACCGCGCCGACGATGACGCCTGACGCCGTTTGCAGAAAGTCCTTCAGACGCAACCATGTCATTGACGCGGTCAGCGCGAGGGTGGGACGCTGATACGGCGGCAGATCCATGATCAACGGTGGATCGGGCATGTCGCGCCACACAGTGTGGCGCAGCAGCAAGCCGATGCCGATCACGAGTATCACGGATACCACGTACATCACGAAGACGACCGTCCCCGCCCACTGCCCGAAGAAGATGGACGTGATCAGCAGATACACCGTCAACCTGGCACTGCATGAGGTGAACGGCACCAGCAGTGTGGTGAGCAGACGCTGACGCGGTTGCGACAAAATGCGCGTTGCGGCGACACCCGGCACGTTGCATCCGAAGCCGACGACCAGTGGCAAGAATGCCTGGCCGGGTAGTCCGAGGCGACGCATCAGAAAGTCCATCACCACGGCGACCCGCGCCAGGTAACCAGAATCCTCGAGCAGAGCTAGCAGGACGAAGATTATCGCCATCAGCGGGATGAAACTCAGCAACGTGCCGACACCGGCGATCAGACCGTCGACCAGCAACCCTTGCAGCCAGGTGTCGCGCAGGCCGAAAATCCCGAGAAAACCGATGACCCAGTGCGACAGTGGTCCCGCGAAGAAGCTGCTTAACAGGCGCTGGAGTGGCACCGCCACAAAAGTAGTGGCCTGGAACAACAGCCACAAAGCGACCAGAAAGACGAGTAGACCGGTCGCCGGGCTGGCAACCACCTTGTCGATACGGTCGCCCAAGTTGGCACGTCGCGATGCTACTTGCTTGGTTGACGCTGCGACACAGGTGTCGATCCAGGCGAAGCGGTCGTCTTCCAGTGCCAGATCGCGCTGCTCAATGCCAAAGTCGTCAACATCCGGCATTGAGCGCGGTGTGATGGTGGATGACGCGCCCGACTCGACAGCCTGCCGCAGTGCATCCAAGCCCAGCCGGTGGCGCGGGTCCACAGCAATCGTGGGCACACCGATCTGGTTTTGCAATGCCGCAATATCGATGCTTTGACCCTGGCGTCTGGCCACATCCAACATCGTCACTGCCACGACCAGCGGTATCACGTGCTCGCGCAACTGGGCCACCAGGTACAAACTGCGGGCCAAATGCGCGGCATCTGCGATCACGATCACTACCGCTGGGCCATGTTCAGCCAAAAGCACGTCGGCCGCCAACTGTTCGTCGGCGCTCAATGGATCGAGGCTGTAGGCCCCTGGCAGGTCGATCAGAGTGACGGTGCCATCATCCAACTGCCATTGACTGTGGCTGTACTCGACACTGGTGCCGGGCCAATTGCCTACGGCGACGCGCGACCCCGTCAAGGCGTTGAACAGCGTCGATTTGCCCACATTCGGGGCACCCGCCACCGCTATCACGCGATCGCTCATGGTTGCACCAGCTCCGGTAAGGCATGCAATTGTTCGAGCACGGAACGGCTGAGTGCTATGCGCGACCCGGCGACAGCCAGCACCCGGCCACCGCCCGGGATCTCCTGCGCACCGTCACTCGTGCTCCGTAGCGGATTCCCAGTGTGGCCAGACGGGCCCGTGTTCCTGATTCCGCCAGGCAGGTGACTATGGTTGCGGACGTGCTCAGCGGCACAGCCGCCAGACTGGTCACATCACGCATCGGTCAACCATATCCTCAACTAACCTATTTTCGCAACGCTAGAGTTTCGTAATTGTAACCGGAGAAGTCTTCTGTTGAGCGCCTCAGGACACTATGTTGTCCTCCTTGATGGTGGAAGATGGGGCGTAACGCCGGTTTGGGCTGACGACACCGCAGCCGCCCGCCCATACCTGGTGGTCACCCAGAATGTGCGGCGAGGATGGCGCCTGGGCGCCCTGGGCCGGCTGGAGCCACATCCTGATCGGACACCTTCACACGAGAGTATATTTTTGAATCGTTCAAATATAGTATAGATTCTTAATTGTGATCAACCGGTCCGAAGGCTCGAAGGCGCTGCTCCGCCAGGCGGGCCTGCGGCTGACGCCGGGGCGAGTGGTAGTTCTCGACGTGCTATCCGAGACCTCGCACATCGACGCCGCCGCGGTGTTCGAGCGGGTGGCCCAACTGCTGCCCACGACGTCGCTCCAGTCAGTGCACAACATCCTGTCCGACCTGACAGACGCCGGACTGGTGCACCGGATCGAGCCCGCTGGCTTGCCCTCGTTGTACGAGCGACGCGTCGGCGACAACCACCATCACATCGTCTGCACCAAGTGCGGGACGATTGCTGACGTCGATTGTGTCGTCGGCTCCGCACCCTGCCTGACGCCGAACGACTTCCACGGCTTCACCGTCGCGGTGGCCGACGTCGTCTTCTGGGGCCTGTGCCCCGATTGCCAGCTAACATCACCCACAAACGTCCCCTGATATGAAAACCACACCCACAGTAGAAAGAAAGATTCACATGTCTGAAGAATCAAAACCCGCCGTCAATGCCAGTTCCTGCTGCCCGTTCGCCGCAAGCGCCGTCCGGGGCGATGAGAACCAGCAGTGGTGGCCCGATCGTCTGAACCTGAAAATCCTGGCCAAGAACCCGGCGGTGGCCAATCCCCTGGGCGCCGGATTCGACTACGCGGCGGCCTTCAAGACGCTCGACCTGGCAGCCGTCAAACAGGATATCGAGAAGGTTTTGACGGATTCGAAGGACTGGTGGCCAGCTGATTTCGGCAATTACGGCCCGTTGATGGTGCGGATGGCTTGGCACTCGGCCGGCACTTACCGGGCCAGCGACGGACGCGGCGGCGCGGGGTCGGGCCAGCAGCGCTTCGCACCGCTGAATAGCTGGCCCGATAACGTCAGCCTCGACAAAGCCCGCCGCCTGCTGTGGCCGGTCAAGCAAAAGTATGGCCGCGCCTTGTCGTGGGCCGATCTGATCGTCTTAGCGGGCAACGTCGCCTTGGAGTCCATGGGTTTCAAGACGTTCGGTTTCGGCGGTGGCCGGGTGGACGCTTGGGAGCCAGACGACGACACGTATTGGGGCCCGGAGACAACCTGGCTTGGCGACGATCGTCACACCGGCGATCAAGCCCTGGACAATCCGCTGGCCGCGGTGCAGATGGGCTTGATCTACGTCAACCCAGAAGGCCCGGGCGGCAATCCGGACCCGCTGGCCGCAGCAAAGGATATTCGCGTGACGTTCGCCCGCATGGCCATGAACGACGAGGAGACCGTGGCACTGATCGCCGGTGGGCACACCTTCGGCAAAACGCACGGTGCCGGCACCGCCGACCACCTCGGCCCCGAGCCGGAGGCCGCACCCATCGAGCAGCAGGGCCTGGGCTGGAAGTCCAGTTTCGGCACCGGCAATGGCGGCGACGCGATCACCAGCGGTCTGGAGGTCACCTGGACCACCACGCCGACCAAGTGGAGCGCCAACTTCTTCTGGAACCTGTTCGGTTACGAGTGGGAGCTGACAAAGAGCCCGGCTGGTGGGCAACAGTGGCAGGCGAAAGGTGCCCCGGAGATGATCCCGGACGCCCATGACCCGTCAAAGCGGCATGTGCCGACGATGCTGACCACCGACCTGGCGCTGCGCTTCGACCCCATCTATGAGCCGATATCCCGCCGCTTCATGGAGCATCCCGACGAGTTTGCTGACGCCTTTGCCAGGGCCTGGTTCAAACTGACCCACAAGGACATGGGGCCTGTGTCACGCTACGTCGGCCCGGAGGTGCCAACTGAGCCACTGATCTGGCAGGATCCGGTGCCAGCAGTCGACCACCCGCTAATCGACGCGGCCGATATCGACACCCTCAAGGCCGCGATACTGCAATCCGGCTTGCCCGTCGACCAATTGGTGCGCACCGCCTGGGCGTCAGCGTCCACATTCCGCGGCTCTGACAAGCGGGGCGGGGCCAACGGCGCCCGCATCCGTCTTGAACCCCAGTGCGGCTGGGCCGTCAACAATCCCGCAGAACTGTCAACCGTCTTGGCCGCCCTGCAAGCCGTCGCGGACAAGTTCAACGCCGCGCAAAAAGATGGCAAGAAGGTTTCGCTGGCCGATCTGATCGTGCTAGCTGGCAGCGCCGCGATAGAGAAGGCCGCTGAGGCGGCTGGGATGACGGTCGAGGTGCCATTCACTCCGGGACGCACCGATGCCACTGCCGAGTGGACCGATGCCGATTCGTTCGCGGTGCTCGAACCCGTCGCCGACGGATTCCGTAACTATCTGGGCGCGACCACACGCGTGCCGGCCGAGTATTTGCTGATCGACAAGGCTAACTTGTTGACGCTGTCCGCCCCGGAGATGACCGTGCTGCTCGGCGGACTGCGCGTCCTGGGCGCCAATTTCGATGGCTCATCGCTGGGCGTGCTGACGCACAATCCCGGCGTGCTGAGCAACGACTTCTTCGTCAACCTGCTGGCATTGGGGACGGATTGGCAACCCGACGACGCCACTTCTACGACGTTCACCGGCCACACCGAATCCGGCGACACTTGGACCGCCAGCCGGGCCGACCTCATCTTCGGCGCCAACGCCGAGCTGCGGGCAGTCGCCGAGGTCTACGCCAGCGCCGACGCCAAGGAAAAGTTCGTCCACGACTTCGTCGCCGCCTGGACCAAGGTGATGGACCTGGACCGGTTCGATCTCGCCTAGCCGGTGCCCAAAGCCTCCCGCGCGGCTGCCTCGACACCGTGCTTGACGATCGTCTCGGCAAAGTCGGCGACGCGTTCATTGAAGGCATCCCACCTCGTCAGCAAGTCGGGCAGGATACCGGCCCGCATGATGCGCAAAGCGTGGTCGCGGGCACTCGTCGCACCGGCTGCCGCTGCTTGCATGGACGCCAGATTCGGCTCCACCACTCGGCGCGCCACCGGGCCGGGGTCGAAGCCAGGTGGTGGGCAGGCG
>Ga0123357_10007315_pt1 | contig 13630 bp, 11 predicted proteins | sample TergutEmb28metaG_FD_89873 | JGI IMG/M metagenome (GOLD analysis project Ga0123357, IMG submission 89873) | Embiratermes neotenicus P4 segment gut microbial communities from Petit-Saut dam, French Guiana - Emb289 P4 | ecosystem: Host-associated > Arthropoda: Insects > Digestive system > Gut ... | reverse complement strand
TACGGCAAGATCGCCATCTTCAACGGTTCGACCACCATGGCGTCGCCCAACAACCTGCTGACCACCACCGTCACCGGGCTGAACCCCGGCCAGCCGTACTTGGCTGTCATGAATGTGGCCAACCTGTCCGACGACAAGGCCAACACCTTGCTTCCGCAGACTGCCCTGTATGTGCAGCAGGCGTCCAATCAGACCGGCACGGTGATCGGCACGACGCAGCCTTTGGCCAATCAGTCCGGTTGCACCAATGATCAGGCCAACTGGTCGGTCGATACCGGCATCGCGCCGGCCAGTGACGCCGGGTCGTTGACCATCAGCGCCCGCAACTATGTCAAAGGCGGCAATGGCAACGACATCGCCATCGACGGTTTGTCCCTTTATCCGATGGCCGTGGTGGCGTTGGATTTGGGTGTGTCCCTCGACAACCCGTCCCTGACGGTTTCCAAGACGTCGTCGCCGGCGTCCGGGTCGTCCGTGACGGCGGGCCAGACAGTCACCTACACGGTGACGGCCAACAACAGTGGCGATACCCCGCTGGACAACGTGACGCTGACCGACGACCTGTCCGGCGTTCTGGCTAAGGCCACACTGTCCGGTACGCCGACGGCGTCCGTTTCACCGGCGCCGACGATTAGCGGCAATACGCTGACCTGGACGGGCAGCCTGGACGTCGGTGCGTCCGTGACCTTGACGTACAAGGTCAAGATCAACGCCGGCGTGACCAAGGCAGACACGATGACAAACAAGGTCATAGGCCAGGCCACCGACGGCAACGACGGCCAGACACCGGCGGCGACCAACTGCGCCACCGGCACCGAACCGGGCTGCTTCAGCACTTTGACGGGCGCCGCATCCGGGGTCAGCGTCGCCAAGACGTCCGACCCGCCCACCGGCTCCACTGTGGTCCCCGGTCAGACGGTCACATACACCGTGATGGCCACCAACATCGGTGACGTCACTTTCACCGACGCGACGTTGTCCGACGACATGTCGGACGTCCTGGACGACGCGACGCTGACGGGCACGCCGTCCAGCGATCTGGGGGCTCAGCCGACCTTCGATGCCGCCACCAACAACCTGAACTGGACCGGTGATCTGGCGCCTGGCCAGACGGTTCATGTGACGTATCAGGTAGTCGTCAATGCCGATGCGGTCGCACCGGCGGAGTTACGCAACACCGTGGTCGCCAACGTGACCAACCCGGCCCCTCCCGACGATCCGACCAACCACGGCGACCCGCCGGCCAACAACTGCGCGGAAGGGTCGACCGACCCGGTTTGCTCGCCAGTTCTGCCGGTTGGCAGCAGGCATCTGCACGTCGACAAGACCTCTGTCCCGCCGAAGGGCTCGATGGTCACGCCTGGCCAGGTGGTGACCTACACCCTGACGGCTCAAAACGACGGTGACGTGGTCTACGACAATGCCGAACTCACCGATGACCTGGCAGGCGTCTTCCCCTATGCGACGCTTGTCGACGGACCTACCAGCACGTCGACGCCGGCTCCGTCCGTTAGCGGCAACACCTTGTCATGGAAGGGTTCCGTGCCGGTCGGGCAGACCGTGACAGTGACATACTCGGTCAAGGTCAATCAGGACGCCCCCGTCGGCACCCACATCATCAACACTGTGACCGGCGGCGATTGCGCCCCATGTGTCCATGACGTCGAAGTCGGCGACGCCTCCTTGAACGTGGTGAAGACGTCCGACCCGCCATCCGGTGGCACCGTGACGCCCGGTCAGACGGTCACCTACACGGTGAAGGGCACCAACACGGGCAAGGTTCCGCTGGATCCGGTCACCCTGACGGATGATCTCTCGGATGTGCTGCAACATTCGGCGTTGGTGCCTGACTCTCTCGTCACCGTCACCGGCTACCCGGTCGCCGCGCTTGTCAGCGGTTCGACCGTGACGTGGAGCGGGTCGCTGCAACCTGGGCAGGTGGTCACCATCACCTATCAGGTGGTTGTCGATTCTGACGCCGTCAAGGGGCAATCCCTGGGCAACCTGGTCGTGGCGACGGCCGTCGACCCGGCCAATCCCGATGTGCCGCCGGGCAATACCTGCTCAACCGGCGCCGAGCCTGGTTGTTCCACCGTACATCCGGTGGGAAATGCGTCCTACAAGATCACCAAGACGTCAGACCCCGCGTCTGGCTCCGAGGTGACGCAGGGCCAGATCATCACCTACACCTTGACTGATCAGAACACCGGCGATGTGGCGTTGACTGCCGCATCCTTGACCGACGATCTGAGCGGTGTGCTGAATAACGCCGACTTCGTGGACGGGTCGCTGGTGGCCAGCGCCGGCGCCCAGCCGGTGCTTGACGGCACCTGGGTGAAGTGGGCGGGTGACCTGCCGGTCGGCCAGACGGTGACCGTGACATATCAGGTCAAAGTCAAGGACGACGCCACAATTGGTGACCATCTGGTGAACAGCGTGAAGGGGTCGGCAACGAACCCGGACAATCCGAACACCCCACCTGACGGCCCCTGCCTGACGGGTCACGAGCCGGGTTGCGTCACCGACAATACGGTTACCAGGGTTGGGCTTGACATCACGAAAACATCCGATCCGCCGTCCGGCACATGGGTGGCGGCCGATCAGGTTGTCTCGTACACCCTGACCGCGAAGAACGCCGGCGAGATCACCTTGGATTCGGCGGAATTGTCCGACGACATGTCCGGTGTCTTGAACAATGCGACACTCGTCGCCGGTTCATTGACGACGACTTCCGGCGCCCTGCCTGTCGTTTCAGGCACGACGCTGAAATGGACGGGCTCGTTGGATGCCGGGCAGACAGTCATCGTCACATACCAGGTGAAGGTGAACTCGGACGTCAAGAAAGGCGGCAGCCTTATCAACAAATTGACGGGCCGTGCACCCAACCCCAACGTTCCCGGCACGGACGTGCCGTCGACATGCGTGACTGGTACTGAGGCGCAATGCTCGCCGGTACTGCCGATTGGCGAATCGGATTGGCATTTGACGAAGGTATCCGACCCTGTAACCGGGTCCGAGGTCAGTGCCGGGCAGATCGTCACCTACAAGGTGACGGCTATCAACGATGGCGATTTCGACCTGAACCCGGCGGTAGTGACAGACGATTTGTCGAACGTCTTGCAGCACGCCTCGCTGGCCGGCACCATGACAGCATCAAGGGGCGACGCGCCAAAGGTGAGTGGTTCGACCTTGACATGGACGGGGCCGCTGGCCGTTGGGCAGTCGGTCGTGTTGACGTATCAGGTTCAGATCGCCAGTGTGATCACACCGCAAGACACGCTGGTCAACCACGTCGTCGGCACTGCGAAGAACCCGCATGTGCCAGGCGTCGACGTTCCCGGCATTTGCAAGGACGACGCCTCTTGCACCTCGACACTGCACGGTGACCCACCGGCTGCGAAACCAGTTGCGATCACGGTGCAGACAGGTGGGGTCGCTGCCCCGGGCGCAGGGCCGCAATTGGCATTGATGGGCATGGTCGTGGCCTGCTTGGCCGGCGCGATGCTCTTGTTGCGTCGCCTGCGGGTGGGCGGCTGATTGGACCGCCACCGCGGTTGTCACGGTGTTGTCCCTCTGTGGCAGCCGCGGTGGCTCTGCCGGTGACGCTTCGCGCCGCTTTCCCCGCCAGCGCAGCGGCGTGGGGTGTCACCGGCAGCATGGCGACTTCGCGCGCCTGGCCCTTACGGTGGGGCAATATGTCCTTCCGTCCAGGCCTTGATTACGCGAAACCGGCAACTACGCTTGTGGCGCCGGACGCGTAATACGCGAGGTCGCAGACGTGGCAACCGCAGTTGTCACGACGCACCGGCTAGACCAATCCCCCGGATAGCCGGTACGCCGAGGGGGGTGGGGTGGTCACAACACCCCGCCCCCCTCACCTAATTTTGGGGATCCAATTTCAGCAATATTCAGACGTCTCCGGCGTGTCGCCGATGTTCGAACATTTGTTCGTATATGATTGTCGTATAGGCGTTATCCACAGGCTAAAAATTGTTTGACGATTTGTCGGTGGTCATTCCTAAAGTGTGTGCATAGCCTGTTGAGGCTACACGGCCCCGTCAAAGCGGCGGGACGGGTGAAGACGAAAGGTTTTGTGTGATGGCTGGGACGGATCGCGAGAAAGCGTTGGAATCGGCGCTTGCCCAGATCGACAAACAGTACGGAAAAGGTTCAGTGATGCGGCTGGGGGACCAAAGCATACAGCCGATTGACGTGATACCGACGGGGTCGGTGGCCCTTGACGTAGCGCTCGGTGTCGGCGGTTTGCCGCGCGGACGCGTCGTCGAGATTTATGGCCCTGAATCGTCGGGCAAGACGACGGTGGCGCTTCACGCCATCGCCAATGCTCAAAGAGAGGGTGGCATATGCGCCTTCATCGATGCTGAACACGCGCTTGACCCGGCTTATGCCAAAGCGCTGGGGGTCGACACCGACTCGTTGCTGGTCAGCCAGCCCGACAACGGCGAACAGGCGCTTGAGATTGCCGACACGCTGGTGCGTTCGGGTGCGCTCGCCTTGGTGGTGATCGACTCGGTGGCGGCCTTGACACCGAGGGCCGAGATCGAGGGCGAGATGGGCGACAACCACGTCGGCTTGCAGGCGCGTTTGATGAGCCAGGCGCTGCGCAAGATGACGGGTGCGCTGAAGCAGTCGAACACGACAGCTATTTTCATCAATCAGTTGCGCGAGAAGATCGGTGTCATGTTCGGTTCTCCCGAGACGACGACGGGTGGCCGGGCGCTGAAGTTCTATTCGTCAGTGCGGCTGGACGTCCGTCGCATTGAGACATTGAAGGACGGCAACGACATGGTGGGCAACCGCACCCGCGTCAAGGTCGTCAAGAACAAGGTGGCTCCGCCGTTCAAGGTTGCCGAGTTCGACATCCTTTACGGCAAGGGCATCTCGCGTGAGGGCAGTCTGTTGGACATGGGCGTCGATCTGGGTGTCGTTCGTAAGGCTGGTGCTTGGTTCACTTACGGCGACACGCAACTTGGGCAAGGCAAAGAGAACGCCCGTGCCTTCCTGATGGCGAACCCCGATATGGCCGACGAGATCGATGCCCGCATCCGTCAAGACATCGGCATGGGTGATGCGGCGCCGGCGGCTGACGCGGTGCCTGATGGCGTCGATCCAGCGACAGGTGAGATCGATTTCTGAGTCGAGCGACCCCGAGGTGGTGCGAGAGATGGCCTTGCGCCATCTCGACCACCGAGCCTACGGCACTGCTGAGTTGACGGCTGTGCTGGTGAGGAAAGGGGCTGATCCAGGCGTCGTTGACGACGTGTTGGCCCGCTTGGCCGGTGTGGGGTTGCTGGACGACCAGGCCTACGCCGACGGGTTGGTTGAGATGAAGCATGGGGCCAGGCACATGTCGCGCCGGGCCGTTGCCCTCGATCTGACGCGTCGGGGCCTGTCGTCGGACGTGGTCTCAGCCGCCACGGCCGACTTGGATGACGAATCCGACTGGGTGGGCGCCCGCGAGGTGGCAGCCCGTCAGGTTCGCCGGTTGGCTGGCCTGGACGACGCCACGGCCTGGCGTCGCATGGCCGGCGCATTGGCCCGCAAAGGCTACAGCCCGTCCATCGTCAGCGCAGTGACGAAAGAGATGCTCAACAACAGACGGCAAGAGGTGTCGAATGACTGATTGGGTTGGTAAGGTGGAGGTATGAAGAAGCTGCTTTTCGTTCTCGCACTCATCGGTGTCGCACTGGGCCTGTCGGCTCTGCAGGCCAAGCGGGATGCTGACGCCGAGGCCCGCCTGTGGGCTGACGCCACAGACTCCGTTCTCTAACCCCCTTGTTGCGCGTCTCTGACCTTCAGGTGCGCGTCGGCGCCCGCCTGTTGCTTGAGGGTGCCACTTTCCAGGTGAACGCGGGCGACAAGATTGGCATGGTGGGCCGAAACGGCGCCGGCAAGACAACTACGATGCGCGTCATGGCCGGTGAGGTTCTGCCCACGGCCGGAACTGTCCGCCGCAGCGGGCGCATTGGCTATCTGCCGCAAGACCCCCGAGAATCAGACCTTGCCGTCACTGTGCGGTCGCGGATACTGTCTGCTCGGGGTATCGATGGCATCATGGAGCGTCTGCGTCGCCAGGAAACTGCCATGGCTAATGCCGCCGGGCATGCTTTGGAGTCGGCGATGGCGTCCTATGCCCGGGCAGAGGCCGAATTGGTTGCCGCCGGCGGCTATGCGGCGGCCGCGGAAGCTGCGCGTATCGCCGCGAATCTGGCGTTGCCCGAGCGGGTGCTCGACCAGCCTCTTGATGAGCTTTCGGGCGGTCAACGCCGTCGCGTCGAGCTGGCGCGAATTCTCTACAGCCAGGCCGACACGCTGCTGTTGGACGAGCCAACCAACCACTTGGACGCGGATTCCATCGTCTGGCTGCGCGACTTCGTCAAGTCATATTCTGGCGGCGTCATGATGATCAGCCACGACACGTCGCTGATAGAGACGGTGGTCACCAAGGTGTTTCACCTGGATGCCAACCGAGCCGTCCTTGACATCTATTCGATGGGTTGGAAGCTGTACTTGGATCAACGTGAGGCTGATGAGAAACGCCGCAAGCGCGAACGGGCGGCAGCCGAGCGCAAGGCGGCGGCGTTGATGCTGCAATCCGACAAACTGCATGCCAAGGCCACCAAGGCTGTCGCGGCCCAGAACATGGCGCGACGCGCCGAGCGATTGTTGGCGTCGACCCAGGCCGCCGGCCAGGCCGACAAGGTGGCGGCGATCTCGCTGCCCGACCCGGCGCCATGCGGCAAGACGCCGCTGATGGCCCGCGAATTGTCGAAGTCGTATGGTTCGTTGGAGGTGTTCACCGACGTCGACCTGGCGATCGATAAGGGGTCACGGGTTGTCGTCCTGGGGCTTAATGGCGCCGGCAAAACGACCCTGCTGCGCCTGTTGATGGGCCTGGAACCGGCAGACACCGGTGAAGTACTGCCAGGGCATGGCCTGAAGCTTGGCTACTTCGCGCAGGAACACGACATGCTGGACATGTCGGCCACGGTGGCGCAGAACATGATGGCGGCGGCGCCCCAATTGGACGAGACGCAGGCCCGGCGCGTCCTGGGTTCGTTCCTGTTCAGCGGCGACGATGACGACAAGCCCGCTCATGTCTTGTCAGGCGGCGAAAAGACCCGTCTGGCGTTGGCCACCCTGGTCGTCAGCCAGGCCAATGTGTTGCTTCTGGACGAGCCGACCAACAACCTCGACCCGGTGTCGCGTCAAGAGGTGTTGCGTGCGATACACGACTACAAGGGCGCGATCGTGTTGGTGACCCATGACGAGGGCGCCGTCCACGCCCTTGAGCCGGAGCGTGTGCTGGTGCTGCCCGACGGTGTCGAAGATTTGTGGAACGATTCATACGCAGATCTGATCTCGCTGGCGTAACCTGGGTCAATCACGGCTCGGCCGTGGACGTAGGCTTGACACATCACCCTTTTGGGAAGGGGCATCATGGCTAATCTGCCGCAGTCGCGCGATGATCTGATCGCTGAAATCGTTCGCCGCTATCTTTCGGGCCAGTCCATCCGCACGGTTGCCGCCGGCATCCAGCGGTCGTACGGGTTGGTCCAGCGCATCCTCAAACAGGCCGGAGTGCCAACCCGGGCGCCAGGACGGACACCCCAGGTGGCCGAATGTGCGAGCGAACCAGACCGCCAGGCGGCCATGGAGGTCCATCCCAGCACCGGTGCGAAGGTTCCGAAGAAACCGAAGAAGAAAGCCGAAAAGAAGATGTCAAAGAAGGACAAGTCCAAGAAGGCCAAGAAGGCAGACAAGGCCAAGAAGACGAAGAAGACGAAGAAGGCAGACAAGGCCAAGAAGGCAAACAAAGCCAAGTCAAAGAAGTCGGCGCCCAAGAAGGCCAAGAAAGCGAAGAAGGGCAAGAAAAAGTAAGCCTGCCGTTGGCGAAGAAAGGGACGCGGGCCAGCCGATCACTGCCTGGCGGCCGGTCCTAGGGCGTAGCAGGCAATGGCTGTCGCGGCGGCCACATTCAACGAATCGACACCCGCCGACATGGGGATTCGGGCGATGACATCGGCCTGCCCAAGCCAGTGTTCGCTGAGGCCTGCGCCTTCGGTGCCGACAAGCAAAGCGATCGGGCGCGGGTTGTCGGCCAGGCTCTGGGCCAGGTCGGCCAAGGGCATCGCGTCGTCGCGGGGCGACAGCGCTATGACGGTGAAGCCGCGACGCGACAGGTCACCCAGGCCGTCCGCCCAACTTTCCAGCCTGGCCCATGGCAGCGCAAAACGGCACCCATCGACGTCTTGATGGAGCGCCGGTACAGCGGGTCGGCAGCATGTGGCGCCAGCAGCAGCCCGTCCCAGCCGAGCCCGGCGGCGGACCGAATGATGGCGCCGACATTGGTGTGGTCGACGATGTCCTCGGCCACCACCAGGCGCTGCGCGCCGTCGATTACCTGGTCGGGTGTCCAGGTGGTTCTGCGGAGAAAACTGGCGAGCGCCCCGCGATGCACATGAAAACCTGTGACGGCCTCGGCCAGGGCTTCGCTGACGATGAAGCAGGGGGCATCGGAGGCGTCAAGAATGATTCGCAGCCCGGGCACCCAACGCGGCGTGATCATGAACGACCGTGCCTGAAACCCGGCCGCCGCGGCTCGCAATATCACCTTGTCGCCCTCGGCGATGAACATGCCCTGCTCTGTCTCGATGCTGCGGCGCAGGCTGGCTTCGCGCAAGCCGACATAGTCGCCCAGGCGAGGGTCGGCGACGTCGGCTATCTCGATGAATTCGGCCACCTTCCCAGGTTAGCCGATATGGTCAGGCGACGCTTCGAGCCGACCAACGGCCATCGTCATGGCGTAGCGAAAGCGGCATCTCGTAGGTCTTGCTGAGGTTGGACGCGGTCAACGTCGTGGCGATGGGACCGGCCGCCACCACCCGGCCGTGGTTCAGCAGAAGGGCATGGCTGACGCCTTGCGGGATCTCCTCCAAATGGTGTGTGACAAGCACAATCGTTGGCGAATCAGGGTCCATGCAGAGTTCCGTCAGAGAGTGAACGAGGCCTTCACGCCCGCCCAGGTCGAGCCCGGCGCCCGGTTCGTCAAGCAGCAACAATTCGGGGTCGGTCATCAGTGCGCGGGCGATTTCGACGCGTTTGCGCTCACCGTCGCTGAGCGTTCCGAAGGTGCGCCCGGCCAGACGGCTGACTTGCCAGGCATCGAGTAGGTGATCCGCCTGGGCGACGTCCATTTCGTCATATTGTTCCCGCCAGCGCCCGAGCACCCCGTAGGCCGCCGACAGCACGACGTCGCGTACCGCTTCGTAGCGGGGTATGCGGGTGCCTACAGACGGCGAGGCGATGCCGATCCGTGGACGCAGCCCGAAAACGTCCACCTTGCCGAGTGTCTCGCCGAGCAACGACACCGTGCCGGAACTGGGGAATAGCTGGGTTGACAGGACCGACAGCAGCGTGGTTTTACCGGCGCCGTTGGGGCCGATGATTACCCAGCGCTCGCCTTCGTCGATTTCGAGGTTCACCCCGTCAAGCAGCACCGCCGACACTCCGCGGCGAACCGACACGTCGGTGAGCTTCGCGACAACGTTCATGACGGGTCTCCGGCGCCCCGTTTGGTGATCGGCCAATCATCGGGGTAAAGGTGGCGCAGCCGCTCGCGCTCTTCGTTCAATTTGCGGCGTGAGCGGTTCGACAGCCGGTCGCCGAAGACGGTGCCCGAAAGGTGATCGGTTTCATGTTGCAGACAGCGGGCCAGGACGCCGGTGCCATGTACCTCGACGGGCTGGCCGTTTTCGTCGACGCCGCGACAAATCGCCTTGTCAGGTCGGGCCACCAACTCGTAGGCACCAGGCCATGAAAGGCAGCCTTCCTGGGCTGCGTCGAGGTTGCGATCCTTGTCCTGCGGAAGCTCGACGACGGGGTTGCAGATGACGCCGCTGTGGTGGCGGCCATCCTCATCCGGCGCGTTGTAGACGAAAATCGCCAGGTCTACGTCGACCTGTGGGCCGGCCAGGCCGACCCCGTCGGCGGCTGCCATCGTGGCGAACATGTCGGCTGCCAACTCGTGCAGATCTGGCCCGAACTCGGTGACGGGACGGGTGGGCTGGTGCATGATCGGCTCGTCCCACGACACGATGCGACGGACGTGGCCCTTGTCGGCCCACTGCGCGGCACTTGGCATAACATTGCTCCTTCGCGCTCAACACTACCAAGGCGTGGCGACTTGCGATGTGCCATCTGGGCGGCAATTGTGGTGCGTGTGAGCATGCAAGACGTCGAAAAGACGGCGGGGCTTCCGTCGGCGTTCGACGACGCACTGGCACAATTTCGTGACCACTTGGCGCTTGAACGCGCGTTGTCGGCCAACACCGTCGACTCCTATCTCGGCGACGTCGGCTCGTTACTTCAGGCCGTCACCCTTCAGGGCGCCAACGACTTGGGCGATGTCGGTATCGCCGATGTACGCGACTGGTTGGCGGCGTCACAGGCGACCGGTGCGGCACCTGCCACCTTGCGGCGACACGGCAGTGCCGCTCACACCTTTTTCGGATGGGCACGCCGGGTGGGGCTCGTCGACGCGGACCCGACGGCCAGCCTTCGCTCGCCGAAGTTACCGCGACGCCTGCCGCGCACACCATCCCAGGCTGACATGGCGACCGTCATGGCGGCAGTCATTGCCCGCGCCGGCGAGGACGGCGACCCGATCGCCATTCGCGACGTCGCCGTGCTGGAGGTGCTCTACGGCGGCGGTGTGCGCGTATCCGAACTGTGCGGACTGGACATCGACGACATTGATTGGGCTCGCGGCACCGTCAGGGTCACCGGCAAGGGCAACAAACAGCGCGTGGTGCCGCTGGGGCTGCCCGCCCAGGACGCGCTGAGGGCATGGCTGGCCACCCGTGCGTCGTTGACGACGACGGAATCGGGCCCGGCCATTTTCCTGGGCGAACGGGGCGCCCGTCTTGACCCCCGGGTGGCCAGACGCATCGTTCACGCCGCGATGGCGGCCGTCCCAGAGGCACCCGATGTCGGCCCACACGGGTTGCGTCACGCCATGGCCACCCACCTTCTGGAGGGCGGTGCCGATCTGCGCAGCGTCCAAGAGATGCTGGGCCATGCCTCGCTGGCCACCACCCAGATATACACCCACGTCAGCGACGAGCGTCTGCGAGTTGCCTATCGCCAGGCCCACCCGCGTGCATGATGCCACGCCGTTGGCACGGTTATGGCAGCACCGTCCTCGGGTCGAAACCGACCCCGTTTCGGGCCGTAGCGAAGTGCAGGTGGCAACCGGTTGACAGCCCCGTCGTGCCGACCAGCCCGATCTGTTGCCCACCGCCGACTTTGGCGCCCACGCGCACGCTGATGGCGCTCAGGTGGGCATATGTCGAGGTGATGCCGTTGGTGTTGGATATCACCACATAGTTGCCCAGAGAGGCCGACGTGGCCGCCGTCACCACCGTGCCCGGCCAGGGCGTGGCGACTGGAGTGCCGCATGGTGCGCCGATATCGATGCCGGCATGGAACAACAAGGTGTGCAAGATGGGGTGAAAGCGCCAGCCGTAGCCGGAAGTCACCGGGCCGCTGACCGGCCAACCGCCGGCCACCCCAGAATGTTCCGGGGCCGCTCGGGCAATTGCCGGCACGGATGTGCCGTCCGGCAGCAGCCGCACCCGCTGGGTCGCCTGGCCGCCCAGCCACGACAAAGGGTCGAGGTATGTGTCACCCTGCAGCACGCCGAAGTGCAGGCTGGTGGTCGTCCCGTGGCCGGGTAGCAGGGTGCCGATGGCCTGCCCGGCGGCGACGGATTGGCCCGTTGCCACAATCGGCGCCACCGGCTGGTAGGTGGTGCGCACGTCGCCGTGCGTCACGGTGATCATCGGAACGCCGTCGATGACGCCGACGAACGTCACGACGCCGTCGGCGGCCGACACGACGGGTGTGCCGTCCGGCGCGCCGATGTCGATGCCACGATGCCCCGCCCCGTAGCTGGTCTCGGGCGGGTCGAAACCGCGCACGACCGGGCCGATGACAGGCCAGACGTGGCCGGTCTCTGCCAGGGCAGTGGGCACCCCGGCGAATGACAATGCTGCCACCGCCAGTGCGGCGATGACCATACGTAATATGTGCTTCATGCATGCACTATGGCTGTCACCGACGCCAAATCGTCACCCAATGTGAAATCTGTGGATAACTGCGGGCATTTGGTGCGATCTGTGGATAACTGCGTTTGGGTATTGCCCGTTGTATTTGCTACGATTGTCGGCGTTGGAGGTTTCCGTCGGCGTTATCTGGACGGGTGTGCCTCAACTCAACCAGCCGCGTCAGGCCAAATCAGGGCTTTATCTCGTGGCGAAATGTCATGAAATCGCGGCCGGCGTCTTGAATTGTGCGCCCAGCGGTCCATGTACTCGAAAAGGAACTAATCAGTGAGCGAAAATCAGGTTTCATCCAGCGACGTCGCGGCGTTGAAGTTGCCGGAACTCAAGGCGGCGGCATCGGCGCTTGGCCTCAAGGGGGTGGCGCAGATGCGCAAGCAGGATCTCGTGGAAGCGATACAGTCGGCCGGCAACGAGGCGCCGAAGGCCGATGCTGGCCAGTCGTCCCGTGACGGCGGCGAAACCCGCACGCCTTCCGGCAACAAGGCCGTGGCCGACGAGGTGGGGGCCCGTCTTGACCAACTCAGCCAGGAGGGCCGCCAGCGCCGCGCCAAGAACGGCCCCGCCGAACCGCCGTTGGCCGTGGTGACCGCCGTCGAGCGGGCCGTCGGCGACGAAGAGGGTGGACGGGCGCGCCGGCGCCGCCGTAATCGCGATCGTGACCGTGACCGCGACCGCGACCGCAACGGCCGCCGTCCGCGCAGCGGCAACGACATCGAGGCGCAGGCCGAGGCCGGCGTCCGCGACGACGATGTGCTGGTCGAGGTCGGCGGTATCTTGGATATCCTTGATAACTACGCCTTCGTCCGCACGTCCGGCTACCTGCCCGGCCCCAACGACGCCTACGTGTCGCTGTCGATGGTGCGCAAGGCCGAATTGCGCAAGGGCGACGTCATCACCGGCGCCGTCCGCATGCCGCGCGACGGCGAGCGCACCCAGAAGTACAACCCGCTGGTGCGCCTCGACAGCGTCAACGGCGTCCCGCCGGAACAGATGAAGGGACGCGTCGAGTTCGCGAAGCTGACGCCGCTGTACCCGCAGGACAGGCTGCGTCTCGAGACGACGCCGACGAACATGACGGGCCGCATCATCGACCTGGTGGCCCCGATCGGCAAGGGCCAGCGCGGCCTGATCGTATCGCCGTCGAAGGCCGGCAAGACGATGATCATGCAGAACATCGCCAACGCGATCGCCGCCAACAACCCCGAGGTCTACCTGATGGTCGTCCTGGTTGAGGAACGCCCCGAAGAGGTCACCGATTTCCAGCGCAACACGACGGCCGAGGTCATCGCGTCGACGTTCGACCGTCCGGCCGAGGATCACACGATCGTCTCGGAACTGGCTGTCGAGCGCGCCAAGCGCCTGGTCGAACTGGGCCACGACGTCGTCATCCTGCTGGACGGCATCACCCGCCTGGGGCGCGCCTACAACCAGGCCGCCCCGGCGTCCGGGCGCATCCTTTCCGGCGGCGTCGATTCGGCGGCCCT
>Ga0123357_10007314_pt1 | contig 13631 bp, 17 predicted proteins | sample TergutEmb28metaG_FD_89873 | JGI IMG/M metagenome (GOLD analysis project Ga0123357, IMG submission 89873) | Embiratermes neotenicus P4 segment gut microbial communities from Petit-Saut dam, French Guiana - Emb289 P4 | ecosystem: Host-associated > Arthropoda: Insects > Digestive system > Gut ... | reverse complement strand
TCTGGCCATTATCTCCGTAACCGTTCCACTTGGGACTTAGGTGTTTTGGGTTATATCGGTATAGTTTAGCATAAGGAACACCCTCCCGAAGTCTGGCACATTCCTCCTGGGACACCCTGTATAACCCCGGACGTATTCTTAACAAAATACCCATCCCAGACACTTTCGAAGAGGGAAAATAAACGCATTTAAAGGCTATGCCCATTTAGCAGTTATGAACAGGAAGATGACTGACAAAATAGCTATTCTTGCAGAAGGTTTACCGGGAACAAACCGATACAACACGGCGTTTTGTCTGTTCGTAGAACTCTTAAATATCTATTCCATACTACGTTATCAGCAAATATTGCAAAATTTGACCAGAAAGTAGATGAGTTGGAGACTCAGCAAGGTAATTTAATGCATGACGGGACCTTACAAAGAACAGTGACTTCAGACCTTGATAACAACATCAAGATCACAGACTGATGACATTAAGCAATGCAACAGGCCACTAGTTAAAGATTAGTGCTACAGGAAACAGTTATAATGGGGAAACGCGACGGTACAAATGGTTGAACGTAACGCAGATATGTCACCTGTATAAGGAAGACAGAACTAATAGTGTTTGGACTGTGAACAAACATTCGAAAACCGCGCTTTTAATTAAAAACAGCTTCACTAAATTTGCTATTTCTCTTCTGCCTTCTAAAAAGTTATTACACATTTTAGAAAGTATTTGGATATATTTAGAAACGGCCTAAGACTGGACAGCCCCTTTGAAACAAGAACTCACGTACATTTCGTACAAGACAATGCCTATCAAAGAAGTGGCACCCAAACATGTAATTAAAAGTAGCTTTCCAAACTAACACATCTCTTCTAACTACTAAGAACACAAACCCCAACCTAAAATAAGTATTTACATTCAGATGTTTACCGCCTAACCTCTTCCAAATGTGCAAAACGATACGGCAGACAAACCACACGAAATTTCTTCACCCAATTTAATGAACACACATAGGCTTCTTATAATAAAACTAATTAGATGCACTAATTTCTCAAATTTATTTTTGGAATAAAACTCTACATGTTTCGGGCAGTTCCTCTGTCCATCATCAAGAGTTTTTCACTGTACACACAGCAATGGTATATGCCAAACTGAAATTTCACAAACGGGTAAAATTACTAGTGTATATAAGTGTACATTGTAAAAATAAATGGCAAAAACTCACAATGCCAAAAGACAATAAAAGCTGCCACTCACTACCGTCTGAACCAAGAACTAAAATTTCTATATGTTAAAAAACAAAAACTGAACGAAAGACAATACATATACAATGTACACGTATATACACTAGTAATTTTACCCATTTGTGAAATTTCAGTATGACATATACCACTGCTGTGTGTACAGTGAAAAAACTCTTGATGATGGATAGAGGAACTGTCCAAAACATGTAGAGTTTTGTTCCAAAAATAAATTCAAGAACTTCAAGGAGCGTCATCCCCGTTGTGTTTGTAGAACCTAAGGTAATAATTCCATACTCCACGGTCATTCAGTACATTCAGTAGCGCCTCACTCCGTAAATAACATACACCAATGCTAGTGAATAATGCATATATAAGACACTTGTAATTATACATGAGAACGGTGACATACAGAAAAAGACTCAAAAGTGATAAAACAGTGATACCACCGCTAGTTACTAAGGCACAGGATTGTTGTGTTACACGTAATAACCTCTATAGCGACGAAGAGGTCTCCTCATCTTCTTCACCTACCCAGGACAGGATCGTACCCACTGACACCGGCACATAACCAAGGAATCATAATACTTGTAAGCAGAATCCTCCTATATACTACCCTGCACTTACATTTCTCGCAACTTCTCACAGCTTCCCAACTCTGATTGTCCACCTCCAGCACGGCACTAAGAAATCCCTTCCCCCGCTACAATACACCTGCAGCTGCAAACCATACCGTAGACAACTTACGATGTCTACACAGCCACAGCAGCAGACCGGTGTGACACTCAGCCCCCACCACAGGCATGAACCGACTCGGCACGTACACTACATTGTCATAGACAAACAGGATAACACGTGTTATATGCATGGTTCTTTACGATCTGCACACACGCCCACCGACTTTGTGTAAAACGAGATCTCGTTCCTCCTTGCCTACACTAATACCAATAATTGTTCTGTGTTATATCGTATCTACATAGCTTCTCTGATAAAATTGTATCAAACCTGATGATGGCCACAGCAGCAGTGGCCGAAACATGTAGTTGATGGTGATAAGTTATATACACCTGATAATATAGTTGTGTTATGACTGCTACATCCTTATAGAATTACTACCTTAAATTCGTGAAATTAGTGCATCCATTTGGTTTTATTATAAGAACTCATCACGAGGCGTCACCTGAACGTCAAATGCACAGGCTTCCCACCGTAACAGCTACATTTCACAGTTCTCCTGGGACTGACTGACTGCTCCTGACTGTTCTGCTAACAACTGAAAAGACTATGGAGGTTTATAAACTGCAAAGAAGTGATCACATGCCAATACCGTCGAAACTTTTTTACATTTATAAAGCAAACGAAAATCACGATCAGCTCAATGACCAATGCACAATGCAACCAAATGCTCCATTCAAGACCATACAACAACACGACCTACAAGATGACCACCCTATAACTTACTACACTCAGTACTATGCAAAACTTGTGTGCGGTACGAAGGCACCATGTCATCTGTACGCACTATCCCCTGAAAACATGCAAGTCATGATACATTACGATAATATATATAATACTGCAACAAAGTTCTGTATATATTACTCGGAGTTCCTACTTTACATAATTTGTAATTCTGTATTCTGGTATTCAGAAAATACCGCAAAACATTTAGACGCTTGAGAAAAACCACAGAGGGAGAATAGTTTATCTTTGTATTCTAAGTACATGGGGGGGGGGAATGGCTGCACTCACTTTGTGTTTGTGAGCATACTGTCGAAAAAATAAAAGTTTATGCACGATGATTGTAATTGGGACATTCAAAGTTAGGTAAACTTGAGAGTGGCGATCTGACAGGACCAAGTTCCTTAGGATGGTGAGAAGTAGCGTTTGAACCGGAAAAGTGCTTTCTTTGCATGCGTGTGGTGGCTGCTGTACAGTACAAGGTCAGCCATATATTGCTATAAACGACACTAATTGAGATTGGCGGCATGGAATTGTTTATAAATAAGAGAAATACGACAATTTCATTTACGAAAACCTAGTCATCTAATGCAAATATTAAGTGTACAGGAGTCATCAGAAGAAACTGTGAAGGTTAAATTCAAACTTACAAACGCTTGCTAAAGACGTAAGTGCACTGGGGTGTGAGTGGTATGATCTTATTAGTACAAAAGATGCCAAAGATGAAGATTTTGAAATAGAATATGCTGCTATAGAATACAGACAGAAATATGACGTCATGCGAGTGAAGCACAAAGTTTTCCTCAATGAAGTTATTACGCATAATACACCTGGCCCTTCCCGACTTCACGTAGGAAACTAAGACTACCTAAAACAGAGCTCAAACAGTTCAATGGAGAGAGAAAGGCCTGGCTCGGGTTTTGGAATCATGACGACATGGATATGCCAGACGAAGACAAGTTTCAGTGTCTTATTGAGGCAACTGTGAAGGGTTCGAGGGCGCGGGAAATAGTAGACAGTTTCCTTCCAACTGCAGCGAATTGTTCTGAAGTGACTGACAGTCTGAAGAGCAGGTTTGAACGGAAGGAACTGCTCATTGAGTTTTACGTAAGAGAACTGTTGGGTTTAGTAGTCAAGAATGCTAAGTCCACAAAGAGTGGTTTAGGCACACCGCAACTACGTAAGCTAGAATCATATTTGAGGGCCCTAGAGTCTATACGGATGACTTCTGATAGGTACGCAGCCACGTTATGCCCCTTAATGGAGTCCTGTACACCTGCCAAAATATGTTAAAGAGTTTGGTTAAGAAATCCTGCGTCCAGCATGAAAGGTAGAGCCGACAAACATAATGACAAATAGAATCTATTGCTGTCCTTCCTCAGATCTCAAGTTACGGGAGAGGACAGGATAATGGCGAAAGTAGGCCTTCCAGTTTTAGATAAGCCTCATCGGTCTTGTAATACAAAGAAAAGAGTGGAGGAGGGGGAGGTGGAGGATGAAATACCGACTGCCCTTAATCTGACAGGAGAGAAACAAAGCAGGAAGTCGTCCTGTGTGTTCTGTGTCAGAATACATGACAGTACAGAATGTTTCCAAGTGTATCCCTCTGCAGGAAAAGAAAGACACTTTGACGAAGAAAGGGCAAGCTTTCCATGTCTAAGACAAGGACAATGGTCAGCTGAATGTAAGACTAATCGCAAATATCTTATCTGTGGAATGACAGTGTCATAACGTGTGCTGACTCCCCATGAATAAAGATAGAAAAGAAGAAAGGGATTTGAAGGAAGACCAAGAGGCCGACAAAACAAGCGCTGTAGATACTACCCACTGTGGTTCTCACGAAGTTTTGTTTCAAACGTTATTCGTAAAACTTATAACACAGGACTGTCAAAGGACCGTGACAGCCATTATAGATATAGGATCCCAGCGTTAGTACAGGATGGGTAAGAAATTCACCATACGAGGAGATGGATGGCTGAAACGGTCCAATAATTGTGATTTGATTCTTGAAACAATAATACTGAAGGCACAGCAAGCCTTTGAGTCAGTCTATACCATGGAATCAAAGATTAGTGATGTGCTGAGAACACAGAACCTGTTCTTTACAGGTGAACAAGTGTTACAGGCCAATACAGACTCTCTGAACAAAGTGTTTGAGAACTGGGAGCAGTCAGTCACAACAGGAGCCTGGCTAATCCCCATGCAGCGCAATGACAAACTGAAGTCAGACAACATGATACATTTCAATATGAACTAATCGTGTTGGCAACAGCATCAATGGCAAGCACATCACTAGGTATGATACTAGTGTATGCCTACAGGAACAAATCCAGTGCCATCTTTAAAGAATATGCTAAACCAACAGTCCAAGAGTGGAAAATATGACTCTCATCCCTCAACCACACGCAAGGAACCCTCAGCAACCTCAACCAAAGACTCGACCCTGAAATAAGGAACTGGAAACCAGAACCTCATTTTCAAGCCCAACAGACTCAACATAACACCAGTTTTATTAAAAGAAAAGGAATGAAAGAGAATGATACACAGAAACCACACAAGGAATGTCTGAATATTGTAAATAGTGTACATATTATATATATTTCTTTTTATATCGTATATTGCAAAACTGCATAATTGTAAAAAATCATATTCAATTTTAAGGGCGAGGAGGTGTTAAGAAATAAAAATTTGAAAAACTATTATGTCAGATTTTAGAAATGATATGATAATGTAGAGCCAATACTGTATTTACTTGAATGCAAGATGATGGTTTTCCTTAAATTTGGCGCTTAAAAATACAAGGTTGTCTTACATTCGCATATGAAGCGCTGAACCAGATCACTTGGAACGGGACCATGCAGGGCCAAAAAAGGCCTGCATCACCAAATCATGTGAGATCTGCAGTCTTCTGAGATATTAGGCAGTGTAGAGAGGTAATTAAGTACTGACATTTTAGGACAAACTAGTGGCCCCAGCTTCAAGGGTAAAGAAATCCAAAAGACAAAACAGATCACAATGGAACTTAACACATTCTTTTATTTGTGGGGGGGGATTTTGTCCATCGTATAACTTCTTCAAGATGCAAGAGGTTTCAGAATTCTGTTGTTTCTGTTTTCAGGCAAAGAAGCACATAAGCTGGTGGACCTCTTAAATTGGGTTATTCTCAATCACTGGGTGCCACAGTAATGAAGGCACTGGCTGTAAAGATGCAGACAGTGACAATGATTGGTAAAGGTATAAGGAACCTAAGGGTCAGTCCACACTTGTAACGTTACCGCATACTGTAACGCCGTAACGTTGCAAGTGACTGACACGATACGGAGTTACGAGTTGAACTTTCATCCCATACCTCATGGTGTAACAGTATCCTGCGAGCGTTACACCGTGGGGTTCGCAGTTTGTTACGGGACTCCGAGCAATGTCTTTGCAGCCAGCAGCAGCTGCATACATTTATATACATTAGGGTAAACCATACAGTTATTGGCCACCTGATAGTAATTGGCCAATGGGGATGTATCATCTTATAATAAGAGTGTGTTTTCGCATATCTTAATTCTGCCACCAGATGGTAGCCTTATGTTTCCCTCCTTCAATTTTACATTTTCTTCTACCACTGTTTACTCTGAGAAGTTAAGATGGCTGCTCTCTTGTAATGATATGCTGTTGATGTGGCAATTCTTGTGAATTTCTTAAGGATTGAAGTTAGTTTAAGGCATAGTGGTTGCTCCATTTTTGTTACTACTGCCCTGGGAATCATTCAACAGGTAAGTAACATGCATGTACGGAGAACTAAGTAAGTCTTAGTAAACATATTGAAATCCAAGTCCTGAATGATGGGTGGCCAATAACTATGATATAAATACGAAAATTTGCAATTTTTTAATTGTAGCATGACTCATATGTGCTTGTTATGAGTGAAATTTGACGATTCCTTTCTATACTCGTAGTTAGTCTTTACTGTAATTTGCCACCTGGCCAATAACTGAATTACATGTGGCCCATTACTGTATAAATATTGTACTTAGCCTGTTTTAGGGTCTAGGCTACCACAATGCCTAAATGAGCCATTTATGATCCTGCCTCTATGGAGGCAGCAATTCAAGAACTACAGAGTAATCATGAGCTTTCACTGACAGCTGTAGCAAAGAAGTATGGCATACCTCGGACAAGTTTGCAGTTTAAATTAAAAAACCCAGGACACAAGGAATCTTTTGGTCCATCATCGGTTCTTTCGCATGAAGAAGAACAAATGTTAGTCAGGTGAGGGAGATGCTGGAAATCATTGGCTTATTATTTAGGGGGACAAACACATTTCAGCTAGGCCTAGGCATTATGTTGATTATTTTATCACTAAAGGATATTGGTGTTTCTAATTTAAGGTGGATATTGGAATTGGCAAGGAAAGGTTTTCCTAGGAAAAAAGATATCATTTCTTGTGTCCAGAATTTCCTGATATTGCATCCAAGGCCGAATCCACTTAAAAATAATTGCCCTAGAGAAGGTTGGATAAAGGTAAAGGAGAAACTTCCTTCAGCATTTGTGATGTGTAGGCTACATTTAATTTTGCACTTCTGTAACCATTAAGACCCACTCTTTTTGTTGGAACAGAATTACAAAAGGTGTAATGAATTATTTACAGTTCTGTGTTTCTTTATATATAGGAATTTCTACGACGTTATCCTGAAATAGTGGAAAGAACGAATGAGGTGGTAACTACAGCAAGTTCATGTGTGTCAGAAGAGAACATAAGGAAATGGTTTGATGAAGTGCAAGAATATATTAGAGAGAATAATTTGGAAGAAGTTATGATCCCTCCAGGATATTTAATGGAGATGAAACTGGGTTTCAGATATGTCCATCTACAAGTCATGTCTTATTAGAGAAGGGGGGCAAAGAATGTGTATTTAACTGATAAGGGATCATCCAAGGAAAATGTAACTGTAATGTTTTCATTTTCAGCAAATGGGAAAAAATGTCCAGTAATTGTGTATCCCTATAAAAGGATTCCTGACAAGATTGCTCAGTCAGTTCCTGCTGAATGGGGAATTGCTCGAAGTGACAGGATGGATGATGTGCGAGGTATTTTATGAATATACTGCTAACATTTTTCATCCATTTCTCGTTTCTCAAAGGGTAATATTCCCTGTGGTGTTGTTTGTTGATGGCCACAAGTCTCACCTCACGTATCAGTTGAGTGTTTTGTGTAATAAGATGAAGATAGAAATAATAGCACTCTATCCAAATGTTACTAGAATAGTGCAACCTGCAGATGTGGCTGTGTTTTGTCCAGTAGAAATGTATTGGCAGAAAGCTGGCATGCAAAACACCCAGGTGAAGTTCTGAATAGAGTGACATTTGCACCCCTCCTGAGAGAAGTCATCGATTTTGCTGCAAAACCTGAAACACTCGTCAAAGGTTTCCAGGCATGTGGTCTCTATCCACTGCATGCAAATGCCATGGATTACACCCAATGCCTTGGTAAAAATACAACCAGGCCTACAAATGAAAAGATTGGTAGGCAAGATCCTTCTACTATACAACATAATGAAGATGCTTCCATGGACTACGCCACATTTGTAAACATTGTTGGGAAGGAGAAAGTAGAAACATTCAGAAGAATGAATGATATAATCTCTCAAGAAAATAATGAAGAATTTTTCACCCTATGGTCTCTGTGAATATTTTCAAGAAGACAGAGATCACACAATGATATTAAGTGATGAATCAAGAATTTCAATGGGCAATGATTGTGGTCAAGCATGCGATCGATCTTCCACATCTACAGGATGAATACTAGAGACTACAGAGTTGACTCCAAATGAAACAGCAATATTTACTGCCAATCAGTTTGGGACAGTACAAAACAATTCTTTGAACAGACACAACAATGGAGATGATCATGGTTCTTGTAGTGAAATGTATGCTGTGCAGTCTATGAGCAGTGAAAGAAGTGAGGTCTCTTGTGTTATAAAAGTTGTCCAAACTGAAGGTACGAAGGAGTTTCTTGTGTGGCCTGACACACCCAAACGCAAGGGGAAAAGACAGATGAAAAGACAACCATATGCCATAACATCAAGAAGATATCAAGAAGTGTTTGAGAAGAAGAAATTTGCCAAACATAGAGCAGAGGAAGAAAAAGCAAGAAAACAAAAACGTATAGAAGCAAAAGAAAAGGACAAACTAGAGTTGATTCTTCTTGCTCCAGTTGTCATAAAACTATCACATATGAATCTGGGAGAAGCCTATGTTGTGATGATTGTAACAACGCCTTCCATGAAAAATGTATTCCAAAATACCATAAGGAGCACATTCCCATTTCTGAAGATGGAGATGAATTCCTCTGTCACATGTTACAAAGTGAAACCATCCGAGAGCAGTAGGCCTAGCAATAAAAAATGGAAGAAGAAAGTGATTACGATGAATATGATGATGATGATGATGATGATGATATAGACAAATTATTTTACCTTGCAAATAAACAAAAGTAAAATAGATGCTCTAGTTTCTGAACATTACAGCACTATGAATGGTTAAGGATACATATTGTAGATTTATTTCACAATATTGCTGAAAACATGTAAGCGTCCAATTACTGTAACATCCATGTCCAATAACTATCTGAAGTGGCCAATAACTGTCCCTTTGTGTAACTTATATTTTGAAGTTTCATATCATATTCTTGTAAGTGTTTCTCATACTTGTTACTTTGTACATGTTTTAAGGAATAAATAAGCATTCCAAAAATATATTTCAAATTACTTTCCAACAAGATCCCTGACGTCTGCTACGTAAAAAAGAGAAAATTTCCCTTAAGTGGCCAATAACTGTATGGTTTACTCTATGCTTTAAAGAAAAATACAAAAGAGTGGCAGTGGTGGCAAAGGCAACTCTACACATGCAGGGAAGTGTACAGCGGTTCGAGTCTGGTGGCAGACTTGAATTTTCAGTCGGTCGGTGGGTTATATAAGAATTTCACCAGAATGTCTCCCCATGAATTTGAATTTTTAATTAATTTGATTGGAGAAAAAAATCTTTAAAAAGGACACAGCATTCAGGAAAGCCATCTATGTTCCAGAAAGGTTGGCACTGACGCAACATTTCTTGGAAAATGGTAATTCATACGTTAGCCTGCAGTACCTCTTCAAAATTACCAAGCAAGCCATCAGCTGCATTGTGCCAGAAGTGTATGAAGCTCTTGTTGAAAAATTGAAGGATTACATAGGTAACGTGATCCCGTTACAGGCCCGGTGTGACCCAGAGAGTGGATAGCAGTATAGCTCTACTCTTCCATGACCGCTGCATTAGAAGGGGGTGAGTGGTCTGCAGCACGCCCCGGCTGCACTTTACCCCCGGGAAAGACCCAGTACCCATTTGACAGGAGGCTGGGTGGGCCCCAGGGCTGGTCTGGATGGGCAGAAAATCTTGTCCCCACCTGGATTCGATCCTGAACCGTCCAGCCCGTAGTCAGTCACTATACCAACTGAGCTACCCGGCCCACTTGAAGGATTACATACAGGTAAGAAAAATATTATTATTTGTGGTGTATGAAAGAAGTTTAAAATTAGATTGCAATCAGAACCTTTATTTAAACACAAATTTTACAGAAACTCTTCTATTAAAAAACAGGCCAAATTATGCTACAAACACCTGTATATCAACATTTTCTTCTGAAGATGTTGTAGCTGGCAAATTGCTTTCTGTAGGAAAACTGAGGCAGAAGTGAGTTATTGTACTGACTGAATGGTAACGGAGAAGTGTTTCCAGAACATGACGGAGAAGGGTTTTGAGAAAAGAGAGATGAAACAGAAGTGTGCGGAGGAGGATTGATACATTGAGGGTACATTTTAGATGGACCACTTGGGAAGTGGGCTTGAGGTGGGTTAATTGGCTGGAGATGAGTATGATGATAATGCTCATAAAACCCCCTATTTGCATTTAAGAATACGCTCAAAATTTCGCACTGAAAGACACATCGTATCATGTCATTATAATTCCTCAATTTTGCAGCTATCATATTCCCAAAATGTTGACACTCGTCATTCATAATTTTGTTTGAACAAGCTGTTAATAATTCAAATGCTTTTTCAAGATGCTGATCTTCCATCTTCTTTTTCTTTCTTGGCGGCTGCGGGGGCAGGGATTCACTCGCGTTTTCAGACGAGTTTCCTTCTTTGGCTTCTGACTGGTCTATATCTCTACCGTCTGGTGTCTTTCCTTCATTATGTATCTAGAAAAATAAAACATATTCAACAAAATTATTAACATTTCGGAATGACAATGTTTTGAATTAGTAAGCAAGGAACATTATTTAAAGTTTCATTTCATTTAACAGAATTTATATGTTTTCACATACCAAAAACAGAACAGGAATGGCTGGCAGTTGCAAAGCAGTATCAAGCACTGTGGAATTTCCCACATTCCGTGGGGACTATTGATGGGAAACGTGTGGTGCTACAGTGTCCAAGAAATAATGCCAGTGAATACTTTAACTACAAAAATGCCTTCAGTATTGTACTCTTCGCTTTAGTAGATGCTAATTACAACTTTATGTTTGTTGACACAGGATGTCAGGGAAGAATTTCTGACCGGTGCTTTTATGAACACAAAGTTGTATAAAAAACTAGCAACAAGAACCTTATGTCTTCCTCAGCCAGTCCCTTTAAACAGGAGAGAAAAAAGTGTTCCATACTTTCTTATTGGAGACAAAGCTTTTCCTTTAAGCGAGAATCTCATGAAAGTTTAACCAGGACAACATCCAAAGGGCTAAAAAGAACGAATTTTCAATTACAGGATCTGCAGAGCCTGAAGAGTTGTACAAAATGCGTTTGGCCTTGTGTCATCAGTTTTCCGAGTGCTTCGTTAACCTATGCTTATGGAACCAGAAAAAGCTCAACTTGTTTTAATGACTATTGCTTGCTTACACAATTTCTTAAGAAGAAGCCCTGATTCGGCAGCAATTTATACTCCGCCAGGCACGCTTGATTATGAAGAAAATGGTCGAGTGACTGAAGGCAGCTGGAGAGCCACGAGTAATGAAAATATGACTTCTTTATTTCCTATTTGAAAGATTGCACGTAAACCGCCTTTGAAGGTGAAAGAAATAAGGGAGTAATTAGCAGCTTATTTCCTGAATGGACGAAGAATAGAATGGCAAAATGACTGTACTTAAAGGTGGCATATTTTTTAAAAACCTCGTTGCCTTGAAATTTATATAACATTTTCACAAACAATGAAATTTGTGATGAGTTTTACTTACTGTGTTCAATGTCCATCATGGTTTGGTTTTGTCCATTATGAATCCCAGGCTTTCATATGCAAACCATGAGCTTTTATACACGCCATCTCTTGCTGTAAAGAAAAGTAAAGTATTAATTAGTAAACTTATTTTGTATGGTCATGTCATTACATGAAGCTAAGGCTTCAAAAAGGAATAAATATTTGTAAAAATCAGTGGACAAAAATGTGTTTTTTTTTAATAAATGTGCTGAGACTTTCATTTGCCTGATGATTTTTCACTCAAATGTAATGAGTGTGCCTAACAATGGGTAGAATGCAGTTGTTTCACCTCACAATAAAATATATGCATTGCCAAAGTACATAAATATTTCAATTAGAAGTACTCACCTTTTCCTGTTCCACTGCTTTTCCTCATCTTCATTTTCTCCCGTCGGAGAGATGACAGTAGTTCTCCATTTTCTTTTTGCACTCATCGATGGGGCTGTTCATTTCTTTCCCCAGTTCCTCCCATGCATCTTGCTATCTAATTTTGTTAAAATGCATTGGGTGCTTTCGGTCCCATATTATCTTTCCTTTATAAAGTTTGATTAACTCTATGACATTTTCCTGAGTCCACTCCATTTCACAATTACCAAAATGCTCAAGAAACTGCACAGCACTACAGATTTGCACCACTCTTCAAGACAGAAGCATCGGGAATGAAAAGAAGGGCAGAGGAGTGGACAGTGGTGATGTGTCACGTTGCATGTCCACACCTGCTCAGGCTGTAACTGTATCATCCCTTTGATGTGATGGCCAAATACCGACAGTGCACCAAACAACCCCATAACGTTACCGTGTAACCAACTTTTGATACGTTACGTAGTCACGAATTCCATCCACACTGTCACGATACAGTGTTACACTATGCGGTAATGTTACAAGTGTGGACCCACCCTAACATGTTTTGTGTATTTAGTGAATGAAATTAATAGTACAATAATTATTCTTTACTGATATTTCATTTCTCGGGGGTCATCTCAGATTTGGATATAGACATTTTCCTTGCCAGATGGATAATTCTGGGGGTTGCCTTAGATGAGAGTTGTCTTGCATTCGGGTAAATACAGTATTATGTTGTCAAATTTCTGTATTGATATGTGAAGGTCAAAACAACTGTTACGTTAGTAGTTCTGAATACTAAAGTGAAGACTAATCGAATGTAAGACATACTGACGAACATGCATTCCTCACCAGCAGAGGGCAACTTCTCTGACAAGCACTGAAACTGGCCAGAGTACAAAACTACGACACATGGGATATGTGGACAAATCTGACAACATGACTCCATTAACAGACTAACCTGGAAATCAACAGAGCTCTTTTTCTACCTTCTGAATTTTACCATTCTCAGCACTTTTATCACTCTTACCTATTGTTCAAAATTATCACACCAACTATTCCAACTGGCACATATGTAAAATTATAAAATTATATAATCGTACACAACTCTCAGTTTATTTAGACGTCTTAGTTGTATTTCTAGCCGCATGTTTCGGCTTGTATACAGAGCCATCTTCAGAGTGGTTTGTATGTACAATTGTTGATACAGTAAAACCTGTCAAGTTGACCACCTTCATAAGGTGACCACCTGCTGATGTTGACCACATATCGGTAGAACCGGCAAAGTCCTATGTAGTTTGCATATACGACCACCTCCGTAACTT
>Ga0123357_10007313_pt1 | contig 13631 bp, 7 predicted proteins | sample TergutEmb28metaG_FD_89873 | JGI IMG/M metagenome (GOLD analysis project Ga0123357, IMG submission 89873) | Embiratermes neotenicus P4 segment gut microbial communities from Petit-Saut dam, French Guiana - Emb289 P4 | ecosystem: Host-associated > Arthropoda: Insects > Digestive system > Gut ... | reverse complement strand
TTTACAAAGATGAAGAATTGAAGCGGCAGAAATGAAGTTACTGAGACCTCTGGCAGGCTACACCCTTTATGACCACAAAACAAATGACTACATACGCCGCGAACTACGGATTATAGGCATACAAAAGAAGATAGATGAATACAGACGGAACTGGCTTTCACACTTGCAAAGAATGCCATAAAACCGAATCCCTTTGAAATAATACCACTACAGACCACAAGGAAGGAGAACAATTGGAAGACCGAAGAAGCGTTGGCGTGAGCAGCTGTAACCCTGGAGACGGAACGGATCAAGGGGTCCAATCCTTAATGTTTATGATGAATCCATTTATTTTGCTTGTATCGAGAGGAGCTTTATTATAGGAATTTAACACGTCGCCATATTAATTGGAAATATTTGCCTATCCGACGAAACTGAAATTTAGATAAAACACTATTACCTTCTTAATGTCCATCGATTGTGTGAATTCCGATCATTTTACAACTGCGGAATATAAGAAAAATACCATAACGAAAAGGTGCCACGCGTCGGTAGAAACATGTATATGTAAGAAGGGCGCATCCAGAAACTGCGAACTCGCCTCTAGATCCAAGAAAAGCAAGAATCACAGTTTTGTGTCACTACGTGTAGATGCCGGGGTGTCTCTATCTAACGATTCAGTCCGAGTTTTGCAGCCATAAACCCTTGCGTTGATTCTCAACAGTTGTTTAGTGCTGTGTGCATGTTCAGTCCGATATCTGCAGATGGCTGATTTCAAGAAACAAAATGTGTGTGTGTTAAGTTTTGCATTCAGTTCAGGAAAACTGCACCGCAAAAGCATGAAACGCTCAAAACAGTTTTTTGGTGACATGCCATGGATTCAGCACTGATGATTAGGTGTTTTGATCTATTCAGACATGGGGAAAATGCGGTTGTTGATTGACAGCGTTCAGATCGTCTCACCACAAGTTACGCAGATTAGAACGTGGAGAAAAAAGTTCGTAAAAATCTTCAACAAAGTCCGATAAGTACCATTTGAGAGACTGGTGGAAGGTCAGGTGTCTCGTATGGAACATGCCAGCGAACTGGAAGGGAAGCACATGAACACGTGGAGGATCTCGTCGTTTATGCGTCTGCTGTTCAAAGGCAAGAAGAAGTACTGGCAACCCGGCTGTATTTTCCTCACTTACCTCATATAGCCACTTATGATGTCCTCTTATTTCCTAAAATAAAATCGTAGACACGCCGGTGTTTCATTTCTAGGGGCGACTCCAGCAGTAGAAGAAACGCTGGACTCGCCCCTTAAACTCGGAAGGAAAATACTTCGAAGCGAAAACAAATATCAATAACAAATGTACGCCTATATCTATTTAATGACTCATCGATAAGCTCGTATTTGCGCAGATAATCAAGAAAATCGCCGCCTTTTATAATAACTCGGAAGGTCACCGCCATATTCTCTGGCCCATGTCGCACATAGTCCTACCCCACCTTCTTACAAGCAAACATCCTAATTATTTCCATGCATTCAACAAGCCGCGGTCATATTATTTACCTCCTTCGTAAGATCACGCGACATTTTTCGAACAGTACCAACTATGAAGCTGCTCGTTACGAAAAATTAACTGCTCAATCTTAGGTTCAAATAATTTCCTGTATTTATATCGCTGCCTTTAGGGCAAAATGTCAAGCCTCACATTCACGTAATACAAATATAATTACAAGGTTAATGTCTCAGCAAAAGAACTGGAGACAAAATCACAACATAAAAATAGCTAACAAATTGTTGTAAATTGTAGCAATGAACACAATAAATACAGGAAACACCTGCTACTAATCCGTCCTGCATTTTGTTTCTTCGCAGTTGCTGTAATTCTTGTGGTTTTAAACTGGTGTAAAAATTTTGCATGTCACATTCAACGCAGAAAACATGCTGTAGCTGTTCGTTCGAGAACAGAATGCAGAGGAAGATATTTGGGTCTACAAGAAAGATGAAGACATTTTTATAGTCAGGATTTTCGTACAACTATGCCTCTCAGACAAATACAGCAATTTTTTTATGTTTTGCTGACCGTGCATCTCACTATAATCTTAGCAACTGACCAACTTAACGCACAAATTCTTATTTTATAATAAGTTTATTACATTCCGCTACATGTTTCCAGCACTGTTGTGCTCATCATCATTAGGTAAAATTGTATTATACAGCATCTGGTATCGTCACACTTTGTAGGTGACCGTCCGTGCGCACCGCACGGCCACCTATAGAGTGTGACGATACCAGATGCTATTTAATACAATTTTACCTCCTGACGATGTGTTCAGTACAATAGTGCTCGAAACATGTAGGGGGATATAACAAACTTGTTATAAAACAAGAATTTGTGCACCGAGTTGGTCAATTGCTAAGAAAATACAGCGATGTAACTGTCGTGGCACTGCAGGTGATTAACTTACGCTGTACCAACATACGCTACATTTTGCAGTGACATTTGGAAATACATACATGGTCTTCATGGTGCATTTGTTCTGTGTCAATATATGTCTCAGTCAAACACAAAAACAGCTCTGTTACATAGTAACAACATAGCTGTATCTCACACGAAGACATACACTGGTACCGAACGGACCCAAAATGACGCTCATATATCTAGAGGTGCTTCATGATTTGCAGTCATAGTAAATATAAATTGGATGATCAAATCAAGGAGGATGAGAAGGGCAGGGCATGCGGCATGTATGTGGGAGAAGAGTAATGCATATGGGGAGCAGCTGGAAGACAAATACGTTTGAAACAGGATAATACTAGAAAGCGTGTTGAATAAATAAGATGTGCGGGCAAGGACTGGATTAATTTAGCTGACGGTAGGTCAACTGACGGGCTGCTAAGTGAGCGCAATAAACGATCGGGTTCCATAATATATGGGGAATTTATGGACTAGATGAGAAACTGCTACGTTGTCAACAAAGAATCCGCCTCACAGAGAAAGTCCCTTGGGTAGTTAGGTACTTAGTTTTAGGCCTATATCACATTTTATTTTTCTAAGAGGAGTCGAGAAGTAAAAATTTCCGGCTAAATGGTTGGGCGCATTTTGCAAAATTAAAATTAAGTTATGTTATAAATTTCGTCTCTAATATAATTTTGATTAAAACAAAGCATTTGGAATGAATTCTTAAAACTTCAGACTAAGTGCAATGTATTAAAACTCAGCAACGCTGTGTTCTAAGCTCCAACAGTGTTGCCAACCATACACCTTATTTCACGCAGTTCTCAAAGTAACATTTCGGAAGAAAGCAACAACGAGGTCAGATAACACTCCAAAGGCTTGCGCTTTTGCCATCGTAACGTTCAACACATTCATAAAAATGAAACCGTCAACTGCAGCACTGAATATAACAGCTGACATATTTTAATTCTTTGTTTGGTTTCAAGTAGACATAACCCTACTACGGCCAGCATGTAACTTTGAAAAGTTAATTTCTATATACCATACGAAACAATATACATTTGTATTTTTCATGTTGAGGAACAACCTGGAATAACTGACTTCAGGAAGCACATTTTCAGGTGAGACATCCCCGCTGTGTTCAATGAACAGTAATAAATAAATGTATAAATTATATAGTCTAACACAACTCTCAAATAAGCAACTTGCCCAAAATATCAATCTGTTATATCCCTCACAACTCAATTTATTTTATTTATTGGACCGTGCATCATAGACAATAGCTTGGGGCCTCTAGCGAGAGAATCGCCCTGTATTTTTAGTGATCAGTAAGCTACTTGCTTCAATACCGTTCTGGCGTCTTTAATTTTGAAATGTGTTCTAGATTTTTGTAAAATCTGTGCATCTTTACACAAGAACCCTCCACATAAAAACAAACCACTGGTTTCTATGGTGAGCCATATGAAACGATTTCATATTCTCTTTGAGATGCATCTTAATATTATCCTACCATTTCACCCCGATATCAAATCTGGTCGAGCTCATTCTGGGTTCCAATTAAAGTCTCATTTAATTAACGTGCTACTTAGCAGCAAAATCTCCAATTCTAAAATTAACACAATACAAATAACATAAAAAGTCACACGCGCGCCCGCGCGCGCGCACACACACACACACACACACACACACACACACACACACACACACAGAGGCACTACAGGACACTGCATTAAAAGCTGACTCAGTAGCTAAATTACACTCTAACGATATTTGGTGGACTACATGGCCCTTCATCACACATCTTATTTTCTACGTACTGCTGCTACGCCTTGCAAAGATATGCGTAGTTCTGCCTCTATTCTACCCGTAAACAAGCCCTCCCTCCGATCGGTACTGGTGTCAAGACAATCGGAACGCGAATAAGACGAAAAGGCCCCACATTTAGATATGCAGAAACTGCGATTCTTAGGCACAGGTGCGACTTTTCGCACCAAGTTTCATTTTTCAAAATCACTGGAGGAGTAGACAGGATATGAAAGTCAGAACTCGGCGTTCCGTACAAAGTCAGAAGGTCGTATGATGAGATAACATGTAAGCCTATAAGGGAGGGAAAAAATGTAACTGAAACATGTATCGAGATATTTCCTGCAACATGGATTCGTTTCGTTGTATATTCGTGTTTAAACGTTTTCACCAGAGCAAACAAGAATATAATGAAAGTGTGGCAACTGTCGCCAGTTGCAGCACACGATACCAAAACATCCACTTCAAGCCCAGTTGTATGAATACGAATGTTGCCTCCATACGTTTTGATATGTTAGAAGAAGATATGTGGATAATACCGAACGTCTCCCTTAAGCAGTACCTTAAGAATACCTACCGTACAGAATATTGAACTTGGCAAGTCTATCAGATAAAGCGCAGGACAGTTTGTGTGCATTTATGAGGATGGGAAAGTGTAGACAAGAGGGCACTTCTCATCTACTTCGCGGCCGAAGCCTGAATTTACGCATAAGAGGAAATAAGAAATAAGAAATTTTTAAACCGAAGATCAAGGAGTAGATGAGACGGCAAAATATAGAAGGCTATCAGATGAGGCTTTAGGATATGGGTTTGATTCATCTGATTTATTATGGAGTCCAATGGCGAGATCGTGTGTACACGTCAACAGAATTTCATGTTATATTCCATATCAACCTTTTGGCACCCAGAATTTTGAAGTGGTTCCTAGACTTTTAAAAAATCTGTGCACTCCTTCACAAGAGTAATTTTTAAGTAAATCAGGAAATGTAGGGATAGAGTATTTAATCTGGCGCCTGTGTTTTGGATCCAACCACCATCATGACGTGCCACCCCTCGCTTTCATCTTAAACATCAACTCATATCGCTGCTCAATGGACCATGTGCCATGAAAGGTAATCAAGTGCTACCGGTACAGTCCAGCGCGATGTGAACCGTGAACCGGAACGTGATAGTTTTTTCTCCGGACGAAATTGGAATTGGCTACACACGTACACGTAAAGATTTCCGTCCAACATCACATGATGTTGGGTTAATAAGATTTCACGTCAAATTGTCGTTAAAATTATCTGATTTCAATAAACCCTGAACAGCCGTAACAGACTTCCGAGAAACCCTGTGATACAAAATTTCACGAACAACCCTTCAGCGGTTATCACATGCATACAAACAGACAGACATTTGGATCCTAATGAGTGCAACAGCCTAGGAAAAAAAAAACCCTGTAACCGTGGTTCGTAGTGAAAAAATTTGGCATTCTAGGGGTTCATAACACAAATGGAAAAATTCCGTTAGACATAAATTTATTGTAAGATATTTACGGATTATCCAGACTACATGTTTCGGCCTTGTAGTCCTCATCAGGTCTTACGCAAGAACGCATGTCGTTTTGTTTAGACCTACACGTGTTTAACGACGGAGATCTTGGTCTGTAAACACACGAAATGCTAACAAATAAGGCACATGTTCTTTCGTCAGACAAGATGATTGGTCAACTAATAGGCCGAAACATGCAGTCTGCATAGTCCCACACATCGTAAAACACAAGTGTACGTAAGGGGATATTTACAATTTGTTGTCAGTTCACACAAGGGATGCAAATCGTCAAAATGAAACGTAGTTTAGCACCGTGTACACAAATTTCATACGAAATATACACTTTGTTAACTTTTGAAATTACGCTTTAAAGGTACTCTAACCAGTGTCTCCTACTACCCGTTACTGTCCGTATAGTTCACACACGGTTCTCTTTCGAACCACCTACCAGTTCGTCCAGTAAACCCACACAATACAACACTACCGACCCAAAGATCTGCAGTTTCTCACCACGTTTCATAACCACAATTTCATTACATAGACTATAGTGAAAATGTCAACTTCCCACCCATTCCCATTTCGTGCAAGTTCCCTGGAGTTTGCGGTCAAGCATGTGAAGACTGACTAAGCAGAGTTAGGGCAGTCAAACCACACGACAAACATCCACCGTTGGTAGAATGTTCGAGTCGGCTACATGGATTTCTGGGTATGGACAGCACTATTTCTGGAAATATTATTTGATCAATTGTCATTTCCGACAGTTCTATATTAGGAACAAAGACACTGACTGCTAACTAAACTAACCAAATGAATGAATAATTTATTCGCTGGCAACAAACCAGGTATGTCCAGCGCCGCTAACACAAAACCCCTCCGAAAATATTAGGAGTCAGTTCTATTCAGTTTACGTCCTGACAGTACACAGTCAGACCCGGTTAAAACGATATCAGTTTACGCGACAACTCGTCTATAACGCGGTACCAACAAATTCCTCACTGTTAACCGTAACATTATACTCCAAGATCAGAACAACACTGATATACAACAACACGAAACTTTCATGATGTTATAACTCTATTCCACTGCATTTCATTCTAAGATTCCTTTCAATATTTCCTTCCCATATATATATATATATATATATATATATATATATGCCAACTAAGTGACCAGGCCTGCGGAGGTTTTTGATCATTACAGTCTTTACTGCAGACATTGCTGTCTGCCTTAACCCACCCGAAAATCTTCATGATTAGTATATAAAATGTAGCAGAAAGTAAACCAGTAATTAAATTTTACGTGGTATTCGAGGTTCTCTTGGTGGCAGGCTTCTGGAAAGTGGCAGAACATACTTTGGTAGTCGAGTTGTTTTGACAGGTTGGTGCCAGCTCTGTCAAGCACAGACTGTAACAATATCACAGTGTCATTGAAGTCTTGTATTTATACATGTTAATGGTTATAAGAAATATTTTGAGGAAAATTTCACGATGCAAGTAAATAAACGTAAAGACAGGCAACTATTGAATACAATTTCCAAATCGTTATTGTTATTATTATTATTATTTACATAAATCTGGACTTTTTGACACACGAATCCGGCACCTTAGGTAGTGACGTAGCTATAAAAAAAATTACGCATGTGGACATTAACACACATACAGCAAGACACCAATACAAGCGCCATTTATGGTAACAGAGATTAGTCTTTAAGGGCACGAAAATAATAATCTACAGGTAATATTTGTTGAGCACGGAGTACTCTGTCGGTGTCATGAGTTACACAATGTCTACCTACAGCCACTGTACTGTTAAACAAATTGCAATGTAAATAATAAATGACAAAAACAATTTTATTAAGGAGACTCTTTGGTAAAATCTGCTTTGTAAAAATATTGAACTGTATAACTGATCAGTAAAAAATTTAAACTGGATCTAAAGGACGTCAAGGACACTTAATGAACAACGTTAATCGGAATGCACACAGCACTGTTGACCTCGATAATTCACGTTTGTGTGAAGCTCTTGGAAATTGTCGTAGAGGACTGAAAGCTGTTCGGTTAGTCGCATAATGGCAAAATAGCATTTGATGGTTACTTGTTTAATTATTTCCAACAAAATGGCATGCATTCGAATGTAAAACAAAACAAAACTAATATTCCTAGACCTACAAATATGACTAACTCGTTCAAAGTACATTAAGGTTCTTATTTTGCAACGATAAATAATCCGGTTTCTCTTTCCAACTTTAATTTGTTTTATCACCGTCATGTACTTTTGTCTACGTTATGTAAATAAGGGGGTCAGCCTTTCTGACAATGACTGAACACATCTCACGCTCCTATTAATTTATTATCTAGACATGAGCAAGTCTAACTGCACAAAGTCTGTAGTACATAAGAAACGTGCAAGGACCTGTAACGCAAATGCCTTGAAACGTAACATGTCTCTTGCAATCACGACAAAATTAAATAACGGAAACTCCCACCCCACGCCTGTTAGACTTCATTTAGAACTAGAATGATATTCTGGGGGCGATTTCACTCACAAACATCATGCAATACAGAGTTAAATCACATTCAGCTAGACAAGAAGACAGGATAAGGAAAGGAGGCGTGGGGCCATGCCTTAGTCACTACAAACAACAGCAATGGGTTTTAATTATCAATTCTAAGGAAACTGAGAGTAACCACACTTGCCAGTTTTATATAGTTAGGTTCCAGGCAGGTGTGGTATCTCCTCGCCACCGCAGTGAGATAAGCTCTCGGGCAGGTGGAGTTTCCTAACGACAGGGAGCAAATCAGCTTGGAGATAAGCTGGCAACTCAACTCGATTTCACTGAGGTGTAGAATGCGTGGAACTCTGCCTGCATATTTTTATACGCCTTTATGGCGCGGCGCAGAAAAGGCAAATTTTGCTTCTGTAAAAGGTGATATGATGAGGAGCAAACTTCGAATTGACTGTTAAAACATAGCTCATCCAACATATGTAGTGATAGAATATGGACAACCCAGACAGAAATTAAGTCTTTACGAGTGAAGCATGTTTTATACCGAAAGTTACTGTCCTAAAATGTTTAATATGGGCGTGAGGTGGGCAAAAAACCTAAAGAGGAAGACAGAGAAGTGGGCGGTAAAGCTAACAAGGGGGAGGGTGCAGAGGGAGGTAAGCTTTTGGGGCGAAGGGGCAGCGAGCCGTAAAGCTATCGTGAGCGAAACTGGAGTGGGCGGTAAAGCTAAGGAAGGCGAGATGCAGTGGGCGATAAACCATCGGGGCGAGAGGGCAGTGGGCCTTAAGTTATCGTGGGCGAAAGCGGGGTGGTTGATAAACCTTACGGTAGCGAGGGTGCGGTAGGCCGCGAATGTAGTGGGCGACCAATACAACTTCTGAGATGTCACCATGAATTCGCACTTCCTTCTAAAGTACCGCGCTTTGCTTCAAATCAAAGGACTGCAGTTCGTGGCACCGGCGATTCTAACTGCGCCTTTCTCTGTTTCCGGTTACTTTTGCCAGCTCAGTACACAGGTCACACCAGCGTTCTGACAATTTTAAACTCACCGAATAAAATTTCCTATTTATTTCGACATCACACAGCTTCAGCAACTGTACATTATATTCTTCAAGGATATGACTTCCTGTTGAATGGCCATATTCCAGAATTCTGAAATATTAAATCAACAACACTGCAGAGGACCTCACACCACACTAGTTCAGCAGTAGATACAGCACTTACTTCATGGTGCAGAGTCCATCTTGAGAAGCTAACTGGTTTGCAGCTAGTCAATAAATTCCCTGCATTTCACGGAACCCGAAGATTCATTACCTCACTCACAAACGTCCGCCACCTGTCCCTATCCTGGGCCAGCCCAATCCAGTCCATATAGCCACATCCCACCTCCTGGAGACCCATCCTAATATTTTCTACCCATCTACGCCTAGGTCTCCCCAGTGGTCTCTTTCCCTGCGGTTTCCCCACCAAGGCCCTATACACCCTCTCTCCTCACACATACGCGCCACATGCCCAGCCTATCTCATTGTTATCGATTTTATCACCCGCACAATATTGGGTGATGAGTACAGATCATTTAGCTCCTAGTTATGCAATCTCCTCCATTCCGCCATTACCTCGTCCCTCCTCGGTCCAAATATTTTCCTCAATACCATATTCTCAAACACTCTCAGCTTCCTTTCCTCCCTCAATGTCAGCGACCAAGTTTCACACCCATACAAAACAACAGGCAAAATTATAGTACTATATATCTACTGAAAAAAAAACAGAGCAGATGTCCATCATTGTTTTATTATGTTACTGTCGAATAACCGGTAGGAAAAGACCAACTGAGATACCTAGTCATAAATAGGAAGATAATACTAAAGTTCATCTTCAATAAATATAATATGAGAACGCCGATGAACGTCATCTGATTCAGGGCAGGCGCCAGAATATGGTTGGGGCACTGCGCTACAAGCCGGAAGGTCGCAGGGTTCGATTCCCGACCGTGTCACTGGAATTATGACGTAATCCTTCCTGCCACAATATGGCTCTGGGGTCGACTGAGTCTCTAACAGAAATTAGTACTAAGAATATTTCCTGGGGGTAAAGGAGGCTGGTGCTTAGAGCTGACAACCTTACTACCTTCATGCGCTGATTGCCAAGAAATCTGGGAGCCTCAAACTCCTGGAACCCAATGGACATGTAATAGGCCTGAACAGGGATTGCTTTTACCAGAATATGGCAATAGAACGCCAGTTTCCATGCAATTCGGAACATTTCAAGGTCAATGATACTGCTCCATGGAGTCATTCGAGCCAGTTAGTTACAACCACACAAATAAGAGGAAAGTGTGCTTACTGTAGTACAAGAACAGGAAGATCCTTAACTTGCTACTGAAAATTTCTCTTGATGCAGACTAACAAACGAAGAATAAATGTTTCAAAAAGTTTAAATTACAGCAAACACATTTTAAAAACGATTACAAAATAACCGTTCTTGTTGCTTAAAGAGATATACCACAATCTAAAATCAAAAGCAATTCGTTCTCCTTTTGAATTACGGCACTTAAATTTGAGCAAACAGATTACAAAGCGACGCTCAGGTCACATGTTCATCGTTAGACACTACTATGTGTGTTCTCCACACTTGATAAAAGTGTTAAATAGCCACACCGATTACATAGTAAGGCAGACAGAAAATACATGAAATTTCGCGTACAGCCACGACAAAATAAACATGGAGACTAGTTCTGAATCTGAAGAGACTTACTTGTCTGACATTATGAGACCATGAAGTATTGACAGAGGAGACAAATGAAAATTACCACAGAGGCGGATAATTTGGTAAGGAAAAGTCTCTTTCGGATATCTGTTAAAAACTGCGCAACTTTATTCCGTAGAAAATAATAAGACTATTACAAAAATTGCACACAAGACCGTTAAAATTTTAGTTTGGAGAATCATTCCAAAAAATCCCGGAATATTCCCTCGAATGTTCTTAGACTTCTCCCGTCGTTAACAGCTGCCACCAATTTTTATGTCTTTGTGCTCCCACTTTCCTTTTCTACTTCCCCTTTTCTTCTAAATTATCTTTTCTGCTTATGTTCGTCTTACATCCGGTTTTTGAATTCCATGTTGTTGGTAATTACTTCCCTTCCAAATTCACTTTCTTCTCATCTCGAAGAAAAAGTGTTTCTATAGACGAGAAGGATGCCGAATTGGAACAGAATTCTTCTCATCAACGGACCACTCTAATCAAGAACTAAAAATGATACCTCCATAAAAGCAAAAAACCTATTTCTAAATCTTGTATATAGTCCTGAAATTGTATTGGGCGTGAAAAACGAGAGGATGAATTGTACTTTACACAAATGCAGAGAAAGTAAGTACAAAAACCTAACATTATGACATTCACTGAGCAGGAACAAGTTATGTTCAATTTATTATAAGACCGACAATGCAGTGGGTGATAAATATGAGTAAAAAAATGCGTTAAATACAAAAATCGCAATTGTCTACCACATGCGCTGTAAAATAAAATAATTTTGAAAACTTACAGAAACGTGGATACAGTTTAGTACAGATACGAGCCAGCCGACCAAATAACAAACTACACAGTGTATGATCTCTTAAAGAGTGATAGTTGTCCACCGTTAGACAGCCATAATATCCATCACAGCTGTCACAAAATCCCGCCACTGGACCCTTTCCTCTCCCACATAATTCCACTACGAACTCCGCTTCTTTCACATCGGAAGTGCATGATCCATTGGTCCACTTCCAAACTGAATCTTTCCATTTGGGTTTATAAGAAGGAATTTGAAGGTTTCAGCGGTGAATATAAAAACCAGTCTTTTGGGATGACAGACCTTCGGTCAGGCAGACATGTACCAAGTATACAGAGGAACAAGTGACTTCTTCTTCAGCGTCGACCCATAGCAGATGTCAGTTTCTTCGCAACATCGAAAATTACATATCCGACTAAACGGAGTGCATTCCGGAAGACAGTAATGTTCATTAATGTTGCATAAATCTATCTTGCTCCCACACCCATTGATCTGCAACTTTCTTTGATTATTTCGACAACTTACGTAAAAGTTGTAAAGTAAAATATTTGCATTTTAACTCTTAAACTGCTGGAAATTAGAAAGTCAACCGACAAGATAAAAATCTATCTTTTTTTAATTCCCACAGGCCAGATATCCATAAGAGCTCTAATATAGGAAATTAAACACGGAAAAGAGTTGTAGATGTATTCAGTTTCATCTCTCTTGTAGCAGAAGCATTTACAGCTTACCCGCCTTCGCAGTTATTTTCATAGTAATTCCAGTTCCACTTCACAGATTTTCTCAAACAAAACCACTGCAGGAATAAAAATCTAAAACAGAGATATACGTAAATATTTAAAACATAAATGCCTGAATTTTTCTTGTTTTCTATTGTGTAGGCAAAATACATAACCTAAAAGATAGAACAAGGGTATCGATACATTACCATCACATTACAAGAAAACAATAAAAAAAGACACCACAGAAATATACCAAAGTGCAGATATTTTGAGACGGAGCATTTTTGAAACTGTTCTGACCGACAGCCTTAGGTCTAACAGTCACGTCTGTTTGGGGATATGCAAAGTTTCAGCATAGCAAACAGCCATACTGAATTACATTAAAAGTTTTATGAGGTAAACTTTCCAAATATGAACGTAATGTGTTTTAAACAAAAAAAAAAGTTTCTCGTGTTACTCTGACTATTTACAATATTCATATGTTTCAATGTGAAAGGGCTTACATACATACATGGGCGGGTTACCAAATCTAATAACTGTCCAGCGCTGGCACGTGGCAACCAGTTTTGTGGCGTTATAATTACTTTGAACTATTCCACAAGTAATTATAGCATGCCACAAGCCATAAGTCTTTTATTTCCGCACGCTGCTGTTGTTCTTTGGATACTGTTCATGTATAAGTCTTAGTGAAATGTGGATTCATTCATTAGAAAATCTGAGGGATAGTTTTCTAAAAGATAAACCTAAGAAATGTCATTACCGACCGTTTTAATAACATAATAGCACGCTCTAATCTGAAACCAGAATTTAATTTATTACGCATTCCTAAAATCACTGAACTTATACGGTTTGGGTCAAAATATCTGCATATTTTACGCAGTTCAGCTCAGCCAATTAACAAGGGATAGTGGACGCACTGAAAGAACAACGTTCGTAGTACATATGACAGCTTGAATTCACGCACACACACTATATACAGGGTGTAACAGGAGGAACGGACCAGACTTCGGGAGGGTGTTCCTTATGTTATACTATACCGATATAACCCAAAACACCTATATCCAAACTTGAACGGTTTGGGAGATAATGGC